>MPLX02269393.1_pt1 | contig 10588 bp, 15 predicted proteins | sample 1617341 | NCBI WGS metagenome assembly MPLX02 (sample SAMN05944804, study PRJNA350692) | marine metagenome | biome: marine; feature: ODZ; material: water; isolation source: 120 m water sample filtered on 0.2 um supor filter | place: Pacific Ocean | collected 2012-04-08 | depth 120m m | reverse complement strand
TGAAAAAATATTTAATAAGATGTTTAGATTACTGAAATAAATAACGCTTATTTTTTAATTGAGGGTCTTTCCCTCTTGCGCACCAGTTTCTCCCTGATTCTCAGGGAAACAATTTTTGCCAGGCCAGTATTCCTCCGAGATAAACCAGGCTGCACAGGAAATTCGAGGTGGTGATCCAGTTCCCGCCGAGGGTTGCGACCCACTGTTCGGTCCAGAACGGATGGAAGAAGAACCAGAATAGAGCGGAGTAGATTACCGCGATCCAGAGTAAGACCTTTCTGCTGAAAGGGCCCTTTCGCTGGGGGACGCCGCACCTGGGACAGACGACGGCCTTGGTACTGATCTCGGCGTTGCATTCATGGCAGGATTTGAGCGGCATGAACCCCCCTTTCTTTTAGGCTCTTCTTTACCCGAGACATCTTTGGTATACCCCGTTATCCAGGTGAAAATGGTCTTTATGCAGTTTGTCTGAACGTGGAGACTTAACCAGGGAAAAAGGATCACACGCTTTCTGGGCAACATTTCTTAGAAACTTCGCTTTCCTGTCATCGGCGGGAGCGTTCCAGTCTTTCAGCACGGATACAAAGTCACCGTTTTCCAATCCAAACCCGGAGACATCAATCGCATTGGCATACGCATGCTCGCTCAGGACTTCCGGCATGCTCCGGTTCTCCCTGCAGCTATACGTTCCGAAATGAGACAGGCGCGACACGGGTGAATTGAAAATACTCAACGCTTCCTCCTGGACTTCCTTCTCCCAGGAGATCATCGATTCCGCAAGCGAGCAGGTCATGACCGCGGGATCGGAAAAACGGATCCGCCCCACCTTCTTCACCTCCACCGAGTTCACGACCTTGCACTTTCCTTCCTCTTTATCCTCGGCGAGCTCAAATTCAATCGGGTAGGAGGACAGGCTGTTCAGGCACCACTGCGTGTTCCTGAGGTTCAGCATGGGACGCGCGTCATTGTAGATCGCAGCGGTCGCCTTGAACGCCTGTGAATCGGTGACCTGTTTCTTAAGCTTGGGAGGCCCCTTGAAGAGGATCAGCGCGACCGTGCCCAGCACCACAACATGAGCGGCTAAAGAAAATATCAGGAATGTTTTTAATTTCATCTGCAGGCTCTCCTTTTCATGTTGAGGAGCTTGCGGTCCTGGCTTTTCTGCGGATGAACCACATGGCGACGAGACCGGCGACCATCAGGAGGGACAGACCCAGCAGGGTTTCTGGTTCCGGGACGGAGTTTGCGGCCATATTATCTCCCAGGATGGAGGGAGTGGTACTGGTCTTTTTCATTGTACCATTTCCAAGGATGCTGGAGGTCGAACCAGCGGGACCCGAGGTACCGGTCGCTGGGGCTGCGCTTGCCATCTTCGACGAGTTTGCTTTTCCAGACGAAGGATAAGCGTTTTTTGTCGTACCCTTGACCATGGGCAGGGGAACGGTTGTGTCCGGTGTGATTTCCGGTTGGGGGTTGACCACCCTTCTCGATACCGCGACAAACGACGTCCATTTCGTTGCCAGGGAGTGGTTGAGTCCCAGGGTAGTGACCTTGAACTTCAGTTCGTCATCACTGAACTGTTTTGTCGGTTTATTCAACTGGCGCATGTAGTCGGATATTTTTGAGCGTGCCCAGACCAGGGGAATGGCGGAGGTGGACTCTTCGTAGTAGTTGTCCTGCGGTAAGTTCAGCTGCAGGGGCAGGGAAGCCTTTCTCCCCTTGACCTTTCCTTTTACCTGGACCGTCCCCAATCCTTCCCCCTCAAACTTTCCCTGGATCCGGATGGAGTCCCCGGCAAACAAATCCGGAATGACTTCAGGAGTCACCTCGGAAACCTTCAGTTGTTTCCAGTCAATCACAATATCCGTCAGCACAGGTGTTTCCAACTTATGGGCAAGCTTGATGGCCGCTTCTTCCGGATGTTCGGTGGGATCGATGTACCTTGCAAACCCTCGCCCCACCCGCCCCATCTCTGACAACAGGTAGCGGTTGACCGAGGTGCCGACGCCGAATGCATAGATGCGTGCACCGTTTATTTCCCTGTTGATGAGTTTCAGGACTGCGGACTCGTTCCCGATATATCCGTCGGTCAGAAACACGACGATGCGAAGTGTTTTGTTTATACGGGGGCTGGAAAAGGCTCGCCTTATGGCAGGGACAATCTCTGTTCCCCCCTGGGCCTTCAAAGAGTTTATACGTTGCAGTCCTAGACTCAGGTTGTCTTGTGTGGCGCTTATCGGCCCATTCGTAAGTTCGGTGGCGTTGTCTCCAAAATGAATGATGCGGAAGTAATCATTCGGACGCAGGCGACTCAGGGCGTGGCGCATGAACACTTTACTTGCGGCGATGGGTTCCCCCTCCATGGAGCCCGAGGTATCCAGGACAAAGACCATCTCCCGTGGCGTGATATCTTTTGTCTGTGGAATAGCCGGCGGTTCAATCAGTAAACTGAAATAGCCTTCCTTTCCGTTCCGGTGTGCCAGGAGTCCTGCCTGTGTATTCTCCCCGGCCATGCGGTAGTTCAAAACAAAATCCCTGTTGTCGATCGTTCTACCACCGGCCAGGGTGGCGACCTTGTGATTTCCATCTCCCGATATATCCAGCTCGTGCGTGCTGCTAAGCACGCTGGTAAAGGGGACACCCGCTTTCATGTTCACCTTTATGGAAACACGTTCCCTGTCAACGCTGGGTTGTATATTCAGACCGAAAACCAGGGGGTATTCCGGAAGGGCCTCTATTTCCCACTGGCCGTAAGTGGTATCGCTCCTTACTTTTTTTACTTCCCCGGTCCTAGGCTTGTCCGCAACCATGGGCGCCCTGCCCGAACCCGGAGGCTGGTACCTCGGCCCAACGATCAACGGCACCACGAGCCGGTAGTCACCGTCAACCTTTGGAATCGTTTGAACATATTCCAACGTAACCTTGATCGGCAGTTCCGGGATCAGGTTGGCAATTTTCTGGGTGAACATGTTGGGACGATGCTGCACAAGCAGGGAGGCCGCCTTGCCTTCCTTCTTTGCTTTTTTAAAAATCTTCTTTGCCTTTTCTATCTTTTTTATTTTTGCCTCCACGATTTCATCCCCGATTTCCATCTTCATACCGTGGACAGCCGCATCCTTGTTCAGCGGAAACAGGTAAGTGGCGTGGAGCGGTGTCTTCGTTGGGTTGATGAAGGTCTGGATCACGGTCACCCGCGCAAGATCAGCCTCAACATCAACTTCCAGGTCCGTCTTCAATGCGGGCAAATCAAATTTTTGGCCGTCTTGTGTATGGGCTTCTATGGTGCCTCCAAGATCATTTCTTGCAATGGCATGGGCACCTGGAATGAACAGTTGTGATGTCAGGTAGAAGGTGATCAGGCAGGTTATGAATTTAGTCATGATGGCTTCCTTCGAATTTAATAGGTTGAATGGGTGGGTTGGGTATACGAATGTCCATGGCCGTCATGACCGCGCGATCCCAGCGCTCGTTTTCGATGCCTTCCAGGTTCCATGGAGAAATGCGTTGCAGCGTGTACCAGATGCTGCCGGGCTGCTGCATCCAGTGCCATACGGCTTCCGAAACATTGCCGGCGGTATGCCCCTCACTCGAGATGAAGCTGACCGCAACCCGGTAACGGGCACCGTCGGGTGCTGTCGCCTTGTAGATCGCGGTGGGCAGGGGGTGATGGTTGACACCTTTATATTGAACATCGAACCCCAGCCCTCTCAAACATTCGTCGGGAGAATGAAGGTGGCGGAGTGGGGCCGAGGTTTTAACAATTAGAAGACCATGCTCCCCGTAGATCGCCTTGGCGGCTGCCCCGCCGTATTGTGTGAAATAAGCCTTCTCTTTTGGAAGCAGGGGGACGGGAGTCGCAACATTCCCGTGAATCCATGAGGGAAGTTCGACCTTGATGTTCGGTTTAGCTATATCGATTGGTTTTCTTGGCAGGCTGATAATTGCAGCGGCAAGGACCAGGAACCCGCAGGCCTGCCACAGGGGGTTGAGCCGTAATAAGGGTTTGTCTTCCGGTCCTTCTCTTTTCTTGGAAGATTTCTCCGGGGGCCGTTGCTGTTTGTAAACCAGCGAGGCCCAGTAGATAACGGGCAGGCACCCTATGGCGAGGAAAGCCAGGCCCAGCAGGTCATGCCACGGCGCCGCCATGACATCAATGCCCCCGAAGAACCCGGGATACGCAATTCCCGTCGCAATAACGATGATTCTCAGTATGTTGACCAGGATGCCTGACAGGAAAGTGAGGCCGAGTCCGAGAATACCTTTTCTTATGCCGGGACGGCACACGGTCATGCACACAGCATAAAAAAGGAGAACTAAAAGAAGCGCCCTTGCTCCTGAACATGGCAAGTCGACCAATACGTCCTGGTGATTGATCAGGATACGGACTCCATTACAACGGACGTTATCAAAGATGCTGTCCAGAATGGTGCAGGCGCCATCTGCAGAAACGGATTGTAGGCCGTAGCCCATAATTCGCTGGATGATACGCTCCAAGGGAAGGGAAAAAGCGAAACATGTAGCCAACCAGCCCGGAGAGATGGGTCTTTTTCTAAATCCAACTGCAGCGAGATGTCCGATAGCGTAGACATCAAGAACGAGTGTTATGGCGCCCACGACGTTGATGGCAAGAACCTGTCCAACCAGCCGGGTGAGGGCGGAAACGGCGAGGAGGAACAAGGGCAGTCTCAAGTTGACCGTATGATGGGCCGTGCGTTCGCTGGTTACACTCCACAGGAAGAGACCGGCACAGACACAGAACACGATGAAGCCGCTGGAGTCGTAGGAAGGATCACGCCATGTCTGGACCAGCCAGAGAACGGGATCGATCGCCAGGACCACAGCGGCCGCACCGAAGATCAACTTGGAAAGAAAAAATTTATCCCTGAAATAGATCTGTATATCGTTCATTTACATCCACAGCATCATGAAAAAGATATTCCATGCCATCAGGAAAAGAACACCTGTCAGAATTTCCATGGTTCAGTTCTCCATTTACTCGGTCAGGCGATCGCGCGATGGGGTTGGGTGACCGGCAGGTTCAAGGCTTTCCATCTCTTCGATCAACGAAATGATCGCGGCAAGATCCCGTTCGACGCGCACGACGGAACACCTAGTCTTTGCAATCAAGCTCAGTACCCACTTCCTGTAAATGGTGTCCCTGAGTCCCTTGGGCCATGTACCGGAAGGTTTGTCCTGCCAACTTGACGCGCCGTGCTCAATCGCCTCTCTACCGGAATCAAGGACATGCCGCCCCAGGGCATCCAGCATGTTTTTTGCCTTCCCCGGATTCGTATCGTGACCATTGCTTCTCATGTCAGGGTGCATTGGATCTCCTTCGTTTTCGGTTGCCTCCTCTTGTCTTTCTGAAAAATAGATGGCTTGTGTCCCATACAGTTGGTTTTAGGAACTGCCTCCCCGCCAACCTGGAAACCCTCTTGTAAAATTTTCTGTTTGCACAAGACCGGGCTGGGACACCGAGTTTTTCCCCACCTGCCATCATGGGCCTGGGGCAAAGGAGATTCCGCGATCCCCTTCAGTTCATGGGAAGGGTTGCATTTAAACTGTTTAATTTTTTTGTCCGTCAGCAATCGCTGTCAGTTCTTTTCGATTTCTTCTTCCGCGGGTTTACGGTTCTCTACAATGCGCTTGTAGATAACGAACGCTGTAAAGCCGAGAGCCACGGTAGAGATGAAAAAAACAAGAAACCACGGGTCTAGGTATTCCACGAAATCCCCCTTTCCATACTTTGTGGGTAAAAAGTTGATTCTTATGCACTTAGTTCGAGATCTCGATAAGAACGCCTGTCGGGAAATGATGCTCAGGGGACATTACGCAAAAGGAAGGAAATACGGGGAAAACGGTGGTTAGAAAGGAGTTTATATTTTGACCGAGAGAAGTTTTTCCTCGAACAGGCCTTTATAGGATCAACTGCAAGAAAAGTTAGGGTTGCCGGTTCAGGTCGTATTTAGCCAGGCGGCCGCCCCCATCAATGCTAAGAAAAACAGTATCAGCCGTACACGTGAACCAACCGTAGTCCGTGGACGAATGACTTGTGCCGTGTCGGTATTCAAGAAAAGCTTCGTAATATCCAGAAAATATGCGGGTAAAAAATAATAGAGAGATGCGTAAAACCAGTATGCGGCCAGGAAAGGATTAGGGAAGAACCAATAGCCCGACCCAGATGTCCAATAGGTCGACCCCCATAAAGAGCAGTACATGCCGGGTGAATAAATAATCGATATTTTAATAGCACTCCATATTTTTGCTATCACTCCCCTCCGAAGCAATTGTGATTCAACAGCCCCTTTTGCTGCTGCAAAGCGAAGTTTTTTTATTTTTTTTGGGATACGTATGATTGATATTAAGAATGGAAGCAATATTACCGAGAACAGAAATGTTACACCGACCTGCGCCCCACCAAAGGAAGGCCCTTCACCAGCGCAGATAAATGTAGACCAGTTGACACCACAGAGTAATAACCCGAATATAATTAACCGGTTTCGAGGCAATTCATAGGTGTCGACCACGTACCCATAAGGGTGTAGATTTTTAGATGAATTGTGAGGCAAGGAACCGGCCAACGTTTTATCATCGATAAGGGAAATAAACCGGGTAGCAAGCTAATTAATAGGTTAGAGATTTCGAACCCGTGTGGATATATGAGGTTTGGAAAAGCTATACTATGAACAGTTAACCAAAACGCCACGAGGTCGCATCATGTCTATCAAAGTAACGGTTGATACCACTCCAAATGAGCATGCTTTAAAGTTCAACGTCTACAAAAAAATCCTTGATTCCGGTTATAAAACTTTTAACAGTCCGGAAGACGCAAAAGATTTCCCGGTGGCCGCAAAAATTTTTGAAAACGCGGATGTGGTTAGCGTGTTTGTGATGGCGGAACCGGGAACGGCGTTCGTCACCGTTACGAAGAAACCGGAAGCGAGTTGGAGCGATTTGAAGGATAAAATTGTGGAAGATATTAAGGCTTCTGCAACCTGAGATTCTTTTGACGTTAAACCAGCATCACCTCTTCCTAATCGGCTGGTCCTCGATTCAGACCCGAGACGGTTCACCAATCATCAACCTCCAGACAGATCTTTACAACCTTCCTGTCCTTCCAATGAGATACCTGATTAATCTGAGGATCGATGGGGTTGTGACTGACAAGCTGAAATTGATATGGGGAATTGCGTTGGATATGGGGGGAATTCTAGATTAGCGGGCACAAAAATCACTTGGGAAGTGCCTTTTAAAACTCCAACATGGCATACAGTGTGACCCCGGCTGCAAATGCACCGAACATTATCCTGACCCAAAACCCGGCTCCCATGTTCCTCCTTTCCATATTTTTTGTTTAAACAGGCCGCTTTCGTTTTTCATGCAACCCGTGCAATCACGGGGGTGTGGGGAAATCCATGAGGTTACCCGTTTGCTCGAACAGGAGCCTTTCAACTTTCCACCTTATATCATCAACCTTCTCTCCTAGACTTTCACCGCCGCTCCAATAGTTAGGGTTGATTCTTGATATCTCGTTGTATTCCGCAACGGCTTCACCGATATGGCCGAGCTCTCTGTAGATACCCCCGAGTTTAAAATGCGGATAAGCATAACCCGGATCGAGTCGTATTGCTTCATTGTAAGCTGCAATGGCTTGCTCTTGTCGGCCAACCGAGTTGTAGGTATCTCCAAGTACCGCTCGCAAAATGGGATTAGTCCGATCCGACTCCACCTTTGCCCGGGCATTATTAAGTAAAATTTCTCCCTCATCATAAATTAATTCCCTAAAGGCATTCCCCGAATTTACCCACAGGTTCAGTGCAATCGCAAACAGACTGACTGCGATCAAAGTCAGAAGAGTTTGTGTATACTTATTACCATCCATCGCTCCCTCCTTCCTAATTTACAACTCGAGTTATATTCTCCGTCCAAACCAGACCCATACTGGAACTACAAGCCATATCAAAAAACAAAGGGGCAGGGCGAATAGCCCCAACCCCTTGTTTATCGCTGCGACGGACCTATCCGCTAGAGGCAAAAAATAGATAGCCTCCCTTTTTTAACGGTTGTTCTTGAGAAGACGCACGCCTGTTGAAACCATTACAACCCAATCCTTAAAAACCATCTGTTGGGCCATTCCAGGTCAATCCTCGGGACGCGATGAGTCTTCCTTCTCCCCCTTTTTTTGGTCGCCAAGCACAGTTTTCAAGGGACAAAATTCAAACAGGGGACACTTTTCACAACCAACAGTCAATGCAACCGGACAAAGAGTCATGGGCCTCCTCTATCTGGGTCCAATGGAACCGATGGATTCATACTCTGATCAACCCTTTTTTCGCGGGTGGAGCAATAACCCTGTCTAACACACATCCCCTATCCTTACCAACGGCAAACTTGCAGGAGTTTGCCGTGGGGTACGACAATCGGACAGAGTTTTTTGCCGCTGCAAGAAAAATCTGCTCTTTTTAACAAGGATCTCTTACCTAAAAAGTGCCATAAATTCAGTCGGTTTTGTTAGGCCAATAGTTAATGAAAGTAGATTAATTTTTGGTTAACTCAAAATTAATGGTTGCCGCCCAATACAAGGTGTATGTTCCTTTAGGAACAATTAAAGGCAATAGATACGGGTACTACCCACCGAGGCTCAATGCGGAGGTTCTCCCAGAATTAACTGCTGTTCGGGCGGAATTTCTGATGTTGGGGAAAGCAGTCCCCTCGGTGGGCGAGGTGGTCTGCCTGGTGTTGGGTCACCCCTGTGGCCTGGTTCCAAGCAGCGACACGGTGCATCCAGCGGAAGTCGCCCACGAGAGTACGGTAAGTCCTCCTCCGATACCCCCTCTCGTCGGAGGTTTCCGCTGTTCTTATTGGGGGTCGACGATGGAAAAGGGCTTTGCTCTCAATTAAGCGTCTTTCATTTTACAAGTGTTTATTTTAAAAACGCTGTAAAGAGGACACCATCCAGTTAATCCCGTTATCAGGGGAACTAGGCCGACAACCCCGAGAACAATGCCCCAGTTTCCGGCAACCATCACCCCACCGGCAATAAGAGCAAGTCCCGACACACTTCTGGCACAACGATCCATAGAACCTTCGTTTTGGTTAAACATAACCACCCCCTAATTTAGCAAGTTAATAACAATTCTGGCCCCCCGAAGGGCCGCGCTGTTATTCCCAAGTTAGTCGTTTTAAGACCAAAAAAAGTTCTCTAAGAATTTTCTTTCTGCCGACTGCCCCCTCCAGTGTTGGCCATATGACTGTGCTAATATATGGGGCTGCAGTGGAAGCGACAAGGGGACAGGAGCATTTCCACCATTCCCAGTAGAGAGAGCCGATCCTTGGTGAAGGATCTACAAGAACTTCCAGCGAGAGCAGACTAGAAAGAAGACCCGCCTGCCAAGGGAGGTACCCGCAAGACAGGCGGTCGTACAAAGGGGGACGCTCCAAGCGCCCGGAAGCCAGCGTATCGACTTGTCGTCCCAAATAGTATCCAAGCAACTCTTATTTTTCTATAAGACAAAAGCTTACTGAATTGGAAGTCGAATAATTTCAAGGGCAAAGGTGGGTTTTGGTGGCCTTTCATGATTTCGTTTCAATTTCTTGCAGGGTCCCAACTGTTCCGATATCGCAAAATCTGTGCAGTTGGATTACCTTAAGCTAACAGATACGTTCAATGTCAAAAGGAGAAAACCGATGAAAACATTGGGGGGTTACGTGTTAGCATTTTTGCTTGGCTGGTCAGGTGCTGTATGGACTTATTCAGATTTAATTTATAAAAAAGCGGGGACACCTGCACAAACGACCAGCTCCAGTGAAGTTCCATTTGGTGACAGCGAGCAACCTATTCAAGAAGAGACACTTGCCCCAGATACCGAGCCCGTACAAAAATAGATGCGCGCGCACCTCCAGTACTCCACGGCCCACTGCTTCATTGTCCGGCCTAGGGTAGAGCGACTGTTTTATACAAGTTAGTGAGGTCGACAAGGAAGGGCTGTGAATATTGGTAGCGTTGTGCTACATGGTTCGGATTGAAAAAAACCCATGGCTTCATAAAACGGCAAGAGCAGTCTGTTTAAATAAAAAGGAGGGAAGGAGTAACATGGGGTCGGGTTTTTGGACCAGGATAATTATAGGTGCATTTTTACCGGGATCACGCTGTATTGCATATAGGAGTTTTAAATAAATGGCAGAAAGAAAAAAAAGACCCAAAAAGATTTTCAAAAAGTTTCTGGATGACAACCAGAGAATCTTAAAGGAATTTGGAAACAGTAAAGCAGAGAAATATATTCGGGAGCCATGGATGATGAAGGCTTGCCCAGCTACTGATATGACTGATGAAGCTTTACAAGAAGAAGCGGGTGGTTTCTAGTAATTTTAAATAAAAATTGATAGAGGTTCTAAAATGAGATCTATTCTAACTTTGATCATTACTTTAGTCTTAATTTCGACATTTGGTTGTAATTACGAATATGGAAACTATGGGAAAAGCAAATCTGATGAAAAAAATACAGAAGCACCCGAACCTGCGAACTAGGCTGTATAGTTAACCGGAACAAAAAAAACCACTACCCGGAACGCGCAGCGGGTTTCATCG
>MPLX02346690.1_pt1 | contig 10592 bp, 6 predicted proteins | sample 1617341 | NCBI WGS metagenome assembly MPLX02 (sample SAMN05944804, study PRJNA350692) | marine metagenome | biome: marine; feature: ODZ; material: water; isolation source: 120 m water sample filtered on 0.2 um supor filter | place: Pacific Ocean | collected 2012-04-08 | depth 120m m | reverse complement strand
CAGCGGATAATTTGGGATGATCACCTGCATTCTTTTTGGTCAAAGAATTATAGGCTAAATGACGGATTGGTTTTGGGTCCTGGAGCCAGCCTTTGAGCCAAGCAGCTTGAAACTTAGAACCCGCATACCAAAGTTCTGGGCCTTTTTTGGCCAATTGGTCGGCAATACTTCTTTCCTTGGCCGGACCATCCGTATAGTGGCAGCCGGTACATTTTTTAGCCGCGAAGGCAGCTTTACCAGCACCTGCATCAGCATGTGCTGTGCCGACAACAAAGCCCAACAGGCCGATTGCCGCAAATGTGGTTAATATAAATCTCATTTTCCTACTCCTTTTTTGCTGGCTTAGTTGCTCGATTATGCAGTTTTTGCCAGCGCTTTTTTCATCAGCCAAATACCTAATCCACCCGTGATCAGGAAGGCCAACATTGCATAGACATAAATGACCATGGGCGTTGGTGCTTCGAGGAAGATGAAGTGCCAAGTTGACAAGCTCATTATCAGGCCATGCTCACCGTTCGAACCGTCCCAGGCATTAAGCGACATGGGAATGAACTTACCGGTGCTAAATTGAATATCGTTGCTGTCTTCAGTGACCAGCCGGCGTTTCATAACAACGCGCCAACGGCCGTCTTTCCATTCTGACGTCGCCGTCACCTGTTGCTGGTCTTTGGCTTGCGCCCTGGCCGGCTGCTGGTAACCGCGCGCAGTTGCCTCTTCCGCGCCCGACTTGGCTTTTTCCGCCAGATCAGCTTTCCATACCCAGAGGTTAACCGGGTTAGAAGAATTGCCCCGCAGGAAATGCGGCTTCTTGGTGCCGGGCTTAAACTTGGCTGGGAATTGCAACGCCACAGAATCACGGTAGGTTTCAAGCGCGCGGGGGATCATGTCATTGGCGGCGACATAAGAATTAAAGGCGCCGACTTTGTTGATGTCTTTAGCTTTAAAGACCTTATCCATTTTGTGGATGGCATCTTTAAATGGATCATCCCATTCCATCAGGAAAGCGATTTCCTTATTATTGAAGGCAGCTTTGACGGTCACCAATTCAATACTAGGATTTTGCCAGCGCGGAGCGGCGACAACTTGGCCGGCCAAACGCATATCCATCGCCTCGGCCGTCTGCCAGGCTGTGTCGTCCGGTTTCACCGGCACCTCACCCTCGACTTTTTTGGCTTTGAGCACCTGATGGCTGGTCAGCTGGTGCTGCAAGGATTTAATAAAATTAGCCAACGCCCAGCGGTCTTCATTGGAGAGTGCCTTAGCAAAGGATGGCATCGGTGTGCCGTTGATGCCAGTCGAAAAGCGCATATAGATGTCTTCAACGTTACTGCCACCTTTGATTTTCCACGGCAGGGTGACGTTACGAATACGGATCGGGAAACCCCAATCATCTTTGCGGTCGAAAGCTTTCTGGCCATTACCCCGGCCTTGCTTGCCATGACATTCCCAGCATTTGGCTTTTAGGAAAATTTCTTTACCCTTGGCAATCAGCTCATCACTATAAGGCGGCAGGTTTGATGGCAGACTGACCAGCTTATTGGTTTTAATAGGATCAAGCTCTTCATCACCGAATTCCTGAGCGAAAGTCTTGATGTAGGCGATGACTTGCCAGCGTTTCTCTTCACTCAGGCCATTTTTAATAATTTCGCTATCGAAAGCCTGCATGCCGGTGCCCTGAAGGCCACGGCTAACCGTGCGGAACAGATCGGCATCGGTCGGCAGCTCACCCGATTGGGTTTTACGAAACTTAAATGTACCGAGAGTGAAATCACGCGGCCGGGGATCCATGTAATCGGCGGCCGGGCCATTACCATCGCCCAACAGCCCATGGCACATCGAGCAGCGGCGGATATAGATCTCGCGTCCTTTTTCAACGAATTCTTCAGTCGCTTCCGGCATCGGTTTTGCCGCCACATCGGCTGCAAGAACCGGCGAGTTAAAAAGTGCCGAAAGCGCGATAACGGCAGCAAAAGTAAATTTCATAATGGTCGCTTTATTTCTCAAGCTGCCCCGCATTATTCAGACTCCGGAATTCGTGGCGTCTTTTCGGCGAGGTCGTATTCCGCCAAAATTATTTTCCACCGTTCTTCATCGGTGAGGTTCTTTTTCCATTCCGGCATGGCTGAATCCCAAGGCGTCGCCTCGGTCGGCAGGCCTGGTCCACCGTTCATCACCCGCCAGAAGGTGTAACCTTCGACAATCGTTTCGATGGTACCGTTATCGGTAAAGTTGATCGGGCGCAGCTTGAAACCATCCGCCATTGGACCGTCACCGGCCACACTATCACCGTGACACGGGCGGCAGTTCATGGCGTAAAGTGCCCGACCTTCAAAGAGATCGATTTGATGCAGCGCCTGCTTGGCTGTCGCCTCGGTAATTTTTTCGGCTTTTAATTCAGCCAGTAGCTTTTTGACCGGTTCACCAGGTAGGAATTGCAAGGTATGGTCGGGATCGGCTTCTTCTTTCCAGGTATCGATGTCTTTTTGCACTTGCGGAATAAATTTGATTTCATCCTCTTTCACCTGCTCAATGAAGGCGGCAACCCGTTCCTTACTCGGTTCATTAAAGGGATTTTTTATGGCCTCGAACTTCTTTGGGAAATTCGATGACGGATGCTGAATACGCAGGCTCGACGGTAACTGCACCTTCGGTACGGTAATGTCGTAAATCTGCCAGCCGACAATCAGCGGCACCACAACCAATACCACCAAACGAAAAGCTTTGGTATATTCACCCCGCAGCATTTTCCGGATCGGGCCCCAGAACTCTTCAAGGAACTCATCGGAAAAAGTGACCAGGGCAAACAGCGCAACACAGGTCAGGGTCATATAGATAAAAACCAGGGTGCCCGGCACGGTGAGCGGAAACGGCAACGAGGTAATATTTCGGGATACTGCCGGGATTATCCATTTGACGATCCCGTAGATCACCAGAATTGTCGCGACGACAGACCAAAAACGATTTATTTTAAATTTACTCATCTTTATTCATCCGCCTTATTTTTTCTTGCCTTTTTGCATCAACATGAATGAAAGGACATCCTGATAGTCCTTCACGGTCATTTCTTCAGACAGATCATCCGGCATAACGCTTAACAGTTTGTCTTGGGTAATTTCCTTGATGTCAGATTTCTTAATCGAAACTTCGTCGCCATCCTTAGTGACCAGTTCAATTGCACCGTCTTCTTCACCGGCTTTTAAGCCAACAACTTTGCGCCCGTTTTTTTTAACGACAACATAAGTCTCAAAACCTTTGGTGATGTTCTTGGCCGGTTGGAGGATCGCCTCCGAGATAAATTTAAGGCCTTTGGTGCCAATCGTTGAAAGATCGGGACCAACGTCACCGCGCTCACCCTCAAGCGAATGACAATCGCCGCAGGTTTCTTCATAGACTACTTTGCCATGCGAGGGATCACCACCACCGGCGGCCGACGCAACGGTGATTTTGCCGTAAAAGCCTTGGGTTATTTCGCCGGGCTTATTGATTGCCGCGGCATCAAACTCACCGCCTTGCGATTGCAGATAGGCCACAGTTGCTTTGATTTCATCCAGGCTTAGCGAAATTGGCGGTGCATAAACTACGGCCATTTCATTTTTGTAGCCTTTAACGACGTAGGCGCCGGGTTCGGCCAGGCTCTCGACCAGATAATCAAGAGCGGTAAATTTCTTGCCGGTTTTTTTCTCGCGTTCCTTGGCACGCTCAACGGCGCGCTCCCCCATCGGCAGCGGGAATTTCTCTCCGAACTGGCCATGATTGGGTCCACGCACCGCGCTGCCCCGGTCACCAACTGAATGACAGGTAAAGCAGCGGCCTTTGCCCCAGTATATCGCTTCACCACCTTCCGGTGTGACTTCAACGGCACCAGTCATCGCCGCTTTCTTTTCACCACCCGTTAGCTCGGTGACCGAATAACCGATCCAGTTAAAGACGCCGAAAACCAGCAATAAGAAGATAAAAACTTTTCCAACAGCTTTTGCCATAGAGTTATTCCTTACTCGCCCGGCTGTTTTCTGGCGGTAGTAGATTGCTGGTTTTCATGTTCGTCATCATGATCATCGCTATGTTCCTGGGCAGCCATGCCACCAATCCAGAACATGAAGGCGATGCCGACCATAAAAACCAGGAAACTCGTACCGACCATTTGGGTCATGGTGAAATTGCTCGGCGTAAACGACCACTCGGAGGTATCGCGCATGACACCAAAGATGTGCCAATCGCCTCTGAGACCGGAGCGGATAAAGCCCATCAGGCCCATATTCAGCGTGATCACGAAGGTTAGCAACAGCAGCGCATATTGACTGCGGATGGTCATCTTACCCCATTTCATCGGGCCGATTTCCTTGGCTGATCTGAATAAATAGAGATCAATCGCAGTGACCAGGATCAGGCAGGCGATGAGTTGCAGGAATTGCGCCACGGCGACGTTGCGTAAAAACGGCGATGCCTGCTCCATGACCACAAAGCCATAGACCCCTAAGAAGATTGTCACATTGAACGCGGTCACCGCCATGTAGAGACCTTGCGCCAGCTTGCCACGGTCACGCAGCGCCAGCAAAACGGTTATCACCGCAACAACGCAGTTAAAGACCAGCAGATAACCAACGGTGCGGAAAAACTCAGCCCGATCAGCCGGCAGATCAAGATGCGCCGGATCCATGGTGATCAAGGTCACCGCATATTGACCGACAATGAACACTGCCAAAGTGCCAGCGAGAGAAATAACAACTGCCGGGGCCCGGCCTTGCTGGGAGATCGGCACGATATCACTTTTATTGCCACGCCGGTAGAGCAAGAAGCTGAAGAAAGTTGCGAGAATGATCAGATTGATCACCGCGTTCTTGGCCGGCATCAGGCCTAAGAATTTAAGCGTCGGATGATATTGTGAGCCACCCATTTCGCTAACTTCCTGACCAGTTAGCGGCAGATTGTGCGGTGTCAGCCAGACGGCAAAGGAAACGCAGAGCGCAAACAATATATATTTGATGTATTTGTAATAGCGATCCGAGCCTGGTATCCGGGTCATGCCACTCCAGAGATAGTAGTTGGTAATCAAGAATATTGAACCGACCAGCAACGCCTGGATGATAAAGGTCCAGGAAAAGTCGCCGCCCATCATGTTGTTACCCATGACGGCGCTATTGGAGTAAACCTCGCGGCCGAGATAGTAGCCAGCAAAGGGCAGCGGGATCAGGGCGGCAACGGCAACCAGATTGGCAATATAACCCATCCAATCGTAATGCGCTTTTTCGGCTTGGTTTTTGGAGCCAATAAATTTCACGGCCGCATAAGAGCCTGCGACCAGGCCACCAAAGGCAAGGTTACCGAGCATGCGGTGGACCGCAATCGGTGTCGCCAAGATATTTTCGAAGGCGACCCAGACATGATCGGTTAAGGCGCCGGCCTCATTAACGCCAGCCGGGCTCATCATGAAACCGGCCATCGAATTAGCCGCCTGCATGATCGCCGTACCAACAACGTTCAACGTAATGCCGATGAAGATATGCGTGCTCTTGAGGTCCTTCATCAGATAGAAGCCAATGGACATTGGCAGCAGGTAGAGGAGCGCCATAAACACGCGTGTATCGCCACGCATTTTCCAGCCAATAATGTCGAAGAAGAACAGGACAGTTACGACAAAAAGCGCAACGCCGATTGTTTTGAAGATCATCTGCAGGCGAGCGCTGTAAGGCGTCCGGCTCTGCATCGCATTCCAGCCATAATAGTAAATGTAGAGGGCAAAGGTTTCAGCAAAGAACAGCAGCGCATAGACAAACATGACGTCTTTGAATGTGCTGGCCATATAGCCCATGAAAGTCGGGTAAAGTGAGAACAGCGCAAAAGCCAACATACCGCCAAAGGCTGCTGTGGTGGCATAAGCGACACTTAGAAGAGAAGTAAATTCATAGGCCAGTTTGTCATAGCGCTGGTCATTGCTGCGCCAGCCGACAATTTCGATAATGACCGCAAATAATGGCACACCCAGCACGAAGGCACCGAAAAACAGATGCATTTGCGCCAGGAACCAAACGACTTTACGGGAATCCAATCCCAGAACTTGGCGGTAGACGTTGGCTTCCTGCGCCAGCGCTGGAAAAGCGAAGAAAATAATTGCAATGAGCGCGCCGGCTATTACCGCCTGACGCCGCCTTGTTTTGGCCAAGAAAACGGGTTCACGAGATGAATGCAATTACCTACTCCGCTTTACGAACTGAATTAGCTGAAAAAAATTACTTGGCCTTAAAGGAGAAATTCGCTGCTGCTTTGCCGCCTCCCTTGACGGTGATTTTGGATTTTATAACACCAAGGCGCGGGTGCCAGGCTTTGACCGTGTATTTACCAGCTGGAACGTTATCCAAAGAATAGGTGCCGTCATCTTTAACCACGACTGCATACGGATTTTTTGGCGCCATCATGAAACCGAACATGAAGTTATGAGCTTCACAGTTGATTGAGATATAAGGCGAGCGGCGGGGTTTCAAATCCTGCTTGATATCGCCTGGATCAGGCTGACCGAAATTGAACACCGTCCGTTTGACGACACGTTTCTTTTCAACGCCAATCATCTCGCGGGTATTAATGTTATGCAGCACGCCTTTGTCACTATTGCGGATAATCACCGGGCCCGGTTGAATAACTTGCGCCCAAGGTCGGAACCGGCAGCCTTTTTGATTGATCAGATAGTTACCGCCTTTGGGCTTATCCCATTTCTTGCCGGCTTTGATTTTATGGATGAAAACGAAAGTGCCGCGAAGTGCACCGTCTTTAACGTCGATCCAAACAACTTCCCGTTCACCTTTACCACAGACATCCGGGTTTTTGGTGATCAAAATTTTCTCAACGCCTTCGGCCGGAACGGCGCCATTAAAAGTGACTTTACCGGAAATGCTGCCACCGTTTGATACAGCGCCTGCTTTATATTTGGCTTTTGCCGCCTGGGAATCAGTTGAAATACCAGTTGTTAAATTCAAGCCAACCGCTGTCACAACTGCAATTTTCATTAAGAGTTTCATGTCTTCCTACCTCTTTTAAGACTTATTCAAATTCTATTGTGCTAAATTAGACGGTTTCGATTGAAACGGTCCTTGATCTAGATCAGATTTGATTGAAGAAATTAATTCTTTTCGACGTATATTCTATTGCCCAATATTACTTGAATTTATCGTGCCGAGAACTTCAATGGCAACCTGCCATTCGCGGCGTCGGTTTTCATCTTCAATTACGGCAATGAGTGGTGGGTTTGCCTTCACTGCACCAATTTGGCGTAGCAATTGACCAGCTTCCAGCCGGTGATAACCTTCATTGGCAAAAGCGAAGTCAATTATCCGCTCAAGTGCATCATCACCTTCAAAAGTGACAAGAGCTTCGGCAGCGGCAAGCCGGACCGAACGTTCTTCATCGTCAATCAATTGGTCAATTTGCATGATTTCAACACCCATATTGCTGAGCGCTTTGATTGCTTCGGTTCTGATGAAGCTATCACCATCCTCAAGCCGGTGTGCCAGATAACCGGCACATTCTGTTGCTTTTGCCGCGCCCAGGGCACGCACAGCCAGCAACCGGCAATCGCGTTCTGAATTCGCCACCACCCGCATCAAGGCGGCAATAGTATCTCTTGGCAGGGTGCCCCTGCTTTCACCAATCCGCACCAGCGAATCGAGTGCTGCTATACGAATTTGCTCACTGGTATTTTCGATATTTAGCGCCAGCGCGGAAGCCACGTCGTCACTCGGCACTTCACCCAAAACCCGGGCCGCAAATTGCGGCACATCTTTAAAAGCCGGTGTTTCTTCGGCCAGCCGGACACGGCTCTTACGCGGTGTTTGAGCCGACAGTGCCAACATTTCCATATCTGTTTCGGTCAGGTGAATCCGGTTTTTCCTGGTGTCACCAAGCTCGGCCATGCGGCCTTCCTTTGGCCCATCAGTACCCATAATCGCGGCCCAGGTCGAAGTTGGGAATTCTTCGTTTTCGCTTTCCTCTTTTTCAATAATGTCTTCGGCAGATTCAGCTTCGGAATCAACTTTCTTTTCATAGGGCGCTAATGCATCTTTCTGCTCTTCTTGTTCTTCCGGCAACGGTGTGATTTCTGCATTCAAAGCTGAAATCAAAATAGCACGTGCTTGATCGGCGCTCGCGTTTGACTTGGCAATCTCGCCCAAAGCAGCGATGGCATCAAAGCGGATTTGGCGATCTTTCGACGTTAAGGTCTGGCCAATCGCTTGAACAGCTTCTTCATTGGCGATCATTTTGAGCCCGTGCAAAGCGCTAAGCCGCACTGCTTCCGGTTGATCTTGATCTGCCAGAATCTCCAGCAGCGTGTCGCTGGCAGTTTCACCAAATAAAGTGGTATATGCTTCCAATGCAATAGCGGCTGCCGCTGGATTATCCTCGGCAATTTTAGCCTGAAGTTTACTAGCTAGATCAGCATTAACCTTAATATTTGGCATCGCCATTAGCCGCTTAAAGACGGCTATTTGAACTTCACCGGCAGGATCTTCCAGCCACGATATCAACTGTTCTACATTGCTGTCATCGACATGCAATATGGCGATGGCGCGGAGTTCCGGTTCTTGATCAGCAAGCAATATTTCGCAAATCTGGTCGTTGAAACTATTTGTGTTTAGAGCCCCAGCGATGGCCAGGCGAACATCTTTTGATGGATCTTTCAACCCATGGAGTACAGCTTTACGCGCCGCGTCATGATCAATTCCAGCCAATACGACAGCAGCCCGGCGGCGGTGGCGGGAATCTTTGTCACCCAAATAGTCAACCAAGGCACCAGCGCCGGCGGCACCCATCCGGGCAAAGGCTGAAAAAGCAAACTCGCTCAGGTCTTGCGCATCTTCGTCATTGATAGCTGTAACAATTTCGGGAACGGCATCCTCGACACCGAATTCAGCCAGTGCCTTGATCGCCGCAATTTGCAAATCAACCCAGCTGTCCCAGCCACCTTCATAAAATTCGTCTTCGTCCCAGATAATCTCCGCATCGTGCCAGCTCAACAAGCGTTTAAGCCAGGGGATCACCTCGGCCACCTTCATTTTGGTCAACGCATTGAGGGCGGCCATTTTCACATCACTGCAGGGATCGCCAATGAGGTTTTCAAGCAGCTGTTTCGATGCACGCTGATCGCCAATTACAGCTAATGCTTCGGCGGCGTCGGTACGCACATCTTCATCTTCATCGAGTAAAGCTTCGAGCAGTACCTCGGTGGCTTGGTCAGATTTAATCTCGCCAAGTGCCCGCGCTGCTCCACAGCGATGAACATCGACGCCGTCACGCAAAAGTGCTGCTAAAACATCGACGACATCGGATAAATAAATTCGTTGAATATCTTCCTCTTGGATCGAACCATGGCCAGCCGGTGAATTAATACTATTCGCCGGCCGTCCAGGCAAAGGCAATATTTCCTCCGCATTTAACAAAGTCATCTTCAGATGATATCCCGTGGTGCAAATGACATCGTCCGGAAAGTTTTCTTATATGGTGAAACGCCGATCTTCTTGACTTTAGCGGTGCCCATTTTGAAATTATAGTTACCACTAATCCAATCAACGATCCGGCCTTCCAAAGCATTCGCCGGTTGTTGCGTATGCAGGAAGTCCATATAGAGCATGCCTTTCTTGATGTGGCGCGTGACCATTGCAACACCGGTAACGGCGGCACGGGTCAACTCGATATTGCCGGCTTTCATCTGACCAGCGAAAGAGTAATCAGAGCCTTCAATGCCAAGTATCGTCTCTTTGAGACTCGGCACCCGGTCAGAATAGACCATCACCATATCACCCGATTCTATGCCGCGTTTCTTGGCATCTTCAGGGCTGATTTCGACGTAGTTACCGGGCCACCGCTGAACAATATAGGGCCGCCGGCGATCATCAAAGCCGGACTGCCAACGCTCGTTGGTCCGTCCCGACGAGCACCACATTTCGTCACCACGAGGTTTCATCCATTCCCAATAATCCGAGTACAGTGACCATGGCGATTTCTGAATATTACACTTACCGGTCTGGCTGTTGAAATGGGTCAACTTCTTGTTGAACACATTGCTGGCCTCAGGACCGGTTGCGCTTAATTTACGCGTGATATCGTGCAGGCGCTTGGTGCCTACCAGCTTACCTTCTTCAGTTAAGAAGACAGGCCCTTGGATACCATTAGTGCCAAACTCGCGCATTTTCTGATGCAAGGTTTTGCCTTCACGTTTGGCGACCACCTTGATCTGATGGAAGTCTTTGCGACTGCCCCGCGAGAAGCGTGACATTTCCTCGGCAACCTCATTGGAGTTTTTCCAATCAAAGCCTTCAAAGCCCATCCGTTTGGAGAGTTGAGCAATAATCCACCAATCCGGTTTCGCTTCGCCGGGGGCATCGTAGAACTTCTGATACAGCCGCAGGCGACGCTCGCCATTGGCCCGCATGAAGTCTTCTTCGCCCCAAGTTGCAGCTGGGAAGATGACATCGGCAAAACGGTTACCGATTGGATCAACCAGATAAATTTCCTGGTTGATCACCACCATACCACCTGAATCAGCCCGCTTTTTCAGGGTATCGATAATATCCTGTTTGTCGTAAGAACGAACTTGATTCGGATTG
>MPLX02219570.1_pt1 | contig 10606 bp, 4 predicted proteins | sample 1617341 | NCBI WGS metagenome assembly MPLX02 (sample SAMN05944804, study PRJNA350692) | marine metagenome | biome: marine; feature: ODZ; material: water; isolation source: 120 m water sample filtered on 0.2 um supor filter | place: Pacific Ocean | collected 2012-04-08 | depth 120m m | reverse complement strand
GAATCTTTCACTTCCATTGTATCCTCAGCTTGCTAATAACAAAAAGGACCTTAATTTAGTCTTACAGTCCTTTAAAGAAGTACTTGATGAATGTTAAAAAGGATACTTTAATCTAATAACTTCAAATCCTTCTGCTCTTTCAACTCCTGCTTTTAGCCCATAATAATTTGATGCAGAATCTATAAATTTAATCCATATGTTGTTTGTACGCTTGACTTCGGATTTATGAGCGTTAACAGCCTGTTTTTTCTGCTCATATGTATCGGTAATGTCGCTAAATATCCTTGGTTTAAATGAGTCAAAGCTTTCATACCAGTTTATGCAGTACATAAGCACATTTGGAACATGCCTTGTAGCCATAATTGCAGCTTTTGATACATTTCTGTGGTCTCTGTGCACATCGGCATGCCAGGGTATATATGCAAAATCTATTTTCTCTTTTTCTATAACCCTTAATATTGCAGTAACCAGTTCTTCATTGTCCTGTATATGGAACGTTTTAAAATTCAGTGTTATAAGGTTCTTAACACCCAGTATTTCCATTGCTTTTTTCCCTTCTTTTACTGCAGTATCTTTTGATCTTATTGATTTTCCATTAGCATCAGAATAGTCTGATGGGGAAATTATGAGGGCTGTTACATTATCTCCTTTCTTGATATGCTGTATTATCGTTCCTCCAGCACCTAACTCAATATCATCGAAATGAGGCCCTATTGCCAGAATATTTCTTGCCATAACTAATCAGGATTTTTTTGGGATTTATAAAGGTTATTGGAAATATAAGGGGTTATTGTTAAAGTCAGTGCTTGTGCGTAAATTGCCAATTCAGCAAGCTCCGCAGGATTAGATAAACGACCTGAGCATACGTAGTATGCGAAGTTGAGAAGAGTGTTAAGGCCCCGAACAAGCACGAACTGGATTTTCGCACCAACCTCTAAAATTCCGAAAACTATTTAATAATACTTAGTTTCGTTTCAATCATGCCGCGGTCGCATAATCCGGCATTGCGCTGGCCTTGAGAGCCAGTTTCCTTCGGGATATCCCGGTTCAAATCCGGGCCGCGGCGTTTTCATCCTAACTAACAACTTCACTTTTCCTTCTCTTAATCTTAATTATCAAGAAAATAAACAAAATAATTACTGTTGGTGGAGGTGGTAGAAGTAGTCTCTTCTTCTGATACATCACTATCAGCGCAATTCCTATTATCACAACTATTGCTGCTATAATCCATGCTGTTGGAGATTTTCCTGGCGATTCTACTGGCTTTGGCTCTTCTACTGGAATTGGTGCAGGAGCTTCTGTTGCACTTTCCAATTTTCCAGCATCTAATTGAGTTTCTTCTTTTTGTTCCTCACTTGGCTCTTCCTTTCTGCTTTCTTCTAGAATAGTGAAAGTAAATAAGCCTCCTAATTCAGTTATGTTATTTAAGGTAACTCTAAAATCATATAGGCCATTTTTATCTAAATCCAAATCTATTGTTTGCCCTAAGTTTAATGAAATATCTGTTGGCATACCCAATATTCTAATTTTTACTGCATTTGTATCTACATTGATTATCACTGCATTGTGTTTATACTCTTTGATATAGAAAATAAAGTTATCTCCGTATTCCAAATTTAAAGTCATAGAACCTTCTTTAAGAACTCCTAATGCAACTCCTCCTCCACCTGCACCACTCCCTCCACCTCCACTACCTTCATCAGCTGTAGTTGTGTCAGTAGAAGGTGTACTAACAACATTCCCAAATATTCCGAATGTGCTAAATCCACTTACATTGCCCCATACATAGTTGAGTGTGGTGTCAACACCACCAGGACTTATTAAATCCCATACAGTAGAGCTACCATTGTATTTATACAACCTTAATGTCGATTCTACTAAGTTAGCAGTAGTAACTTCAGCATCTGTATAATAAATCCTCATTTCTGCAAAAGAAATATTGTTGTTTGTAACATTATCAACAATTATATCAATATATTTACTTAATTCTGTAACTGTTGTTGGATCTACTGATACTATGTTGTCAGAATACTTTGCAATTGCAATAGAAGCATTTACATCTGCACTTGTGGTTATGTTCAACCATGTGTCTACCTCCTTTGTAGCATTAATTATCACAGATTCATTTTCGGTTATTTCGACAGAAGAATTGACAGAAACATTTATAGAATAAGAAGCCAGTGCAATTGCAGCTGTATTTTCTTTTTCTTTTTCATTACCTAATGTATTATTAGCTACAATATCAATTACATAGGTTCCATCTGCTTTTCCAGATGAGTTCCATGTTCCATTGTATAATCCATTTGTTAGGCTTAATGTAATGTTGGCTGTATTATTTTCATCTGGTTTTTGAATATAAGCAATTACAATATCAATAGTCTTATCATAGGTTACGTTAGCTGTAATATTGAAGGCATCTCCTACTGTTCCTGTTGCGGGTGTTACTGTTACTGTGTTTATTGTAGGTGTACTTGTGTCTAAAGTGAAGAATATTGTGTCAGAACCATTCTGCACACCATCATAAACAAACAAAGTCAGATTATAATCGCCATCAGCAGCAGCAAAGGTGCTATTATCATCCATGGTTGTTGTGTTTGTTGTTCCGTTTATAACCCAATAAAAGGTTAATGAGGATGCTAAATTATCTGTTGCAGAAGCATTCAAGTCAATTGAATTTGAAGATATGTTTGAATTATTTGCTGGGTAGGTTATTGTTACATTTGGTGCAAGTGTATCTACTATTACTGTTCTGTGTTCTGTATTGTTCCAATTGAATAATGCATCTGAGGCAAATGCCTGATAAGTGTAAGACCCATTAGTTAATCCAGTGGTAGCGTTATAGCTTTGGTTTACATAAAGTTCCCAGCTATCTGCATCTATTTTCTTTAGATTTGAAACATATTGTTGATATACTTCATCTGCTGTTAAGCTTCTGTTCCAGATTCTTAATTCATCGATTTCTCCATTGAAGTATTGACCCCATTCTGCATCAAACCTTCCAAGGAAAATAGGCTGAGATGAAGTTCCTAGAGGAGTCGAGAAACTGGTTTTGTTATCAACAGCACCATTTAGGTACATTGTTACTTCTGTTGAATTCATTGTTACAGCGGCATGGTACCAGGCCCCATTAATGAGGGAAGTAGAGCCTGTACCCGATCTTAATGAAGGAGTGTTGCTTGCAAAATACCAAAGAGTACTATTCACATAAATTAAATAATCAGAAATACCATTAGAGGTTGCCTCTTTGTTGAGTAACCTTCCGAGTGCGCTGGCATCATTTGCATTGAACCATAAGCTTATTGTAAAATTGTCAATCAGATCTAATCTCTCATTATCGTTGATAGTTATGAAATCATTACCATCAAAGTTATATGCACCATTATGTCTACCTGCACTGGTCCACGTTGCACCACTAACTGCACCATTATCATCTCCACCAGATAAATCAACAATACTAGTGTCACTTTCTCCTAAAGCACTAACATTATCAAAATTCATCATCAAAATCAAAGAATCATTATATATTGTATAATTTGTTCCATTCCAATCATAAACAACAGAACTTAAATTAGATTCTGTTATTGAAACATTTACTTCGACATAAGTTGTTGATTGTGATGTTCCGTTGGATGGTGTTTGGTTTACAAAGCTAATTGCTGGTGGGGTTGAGTCTAAAGTAAAGAATATTGATGATGAGTTTGCCGAGCTAGCGGCACCATCATATGCTGATACAGTTAGGTTATAATAACCACCTGAAGCATTCCACTGTGTTACATTTTCTGTAGTAGATATGTTAAAAGTTCCATTAATATAGATGTAATATGTTATTGTATCTGAGTCCGCATCTGTTGAAGTGTAATTGATATGAGGGATATTTGCATATTGGTTGTTGTTTATTGGATAAGTAACATTAGGCGTAGTTGGGGCTGTACTTTGTACTGCAAATGTTCTCAACAAACTATTGTTCCAATTACCAGCAGAATCATTAGCATACCATACATATCCGATAGCATTTCCATAACTTAGATTAGTGCTCTTATTAATGGTTAATTTAACACTGCCTCCCGAAATACTTCCATTAGTATCATTAAGCCATCCTGTACCAGTACCATTCCATGAGAATATATAGTAGCTTAAACCACTGCCACTATCACTTACAGTGATATTAAAAGTAGCATTCCCATTAATCTTCATTGAGGAAGCATTTGTTTGATTGCCGGTCCATGATGGTACAATTGTGTCAAGCCAAAATAACGAAGTATCTGAACCATTTTGTATATTGTCTGAGACAAGTAATGTTAAGTTATAGTAGCCATCAGAAGCATTGAATGTTGTGTTAGCATCAACTGTAGTAGTATTTATAGTTCCATTAATAAACCAATAATATGACATTGTGGATGTATTAAGGTCATCAGTAACAGTAGCGTTCAAATCAATTAAATTTGATGAGATACTTGAACCATTTATTGGATAACTTATAGTTACTGTTGGAGGTGTTGTGTCCCCCCCTGCTGTTATTGTAGCATTCCATTTTGTTGTAAAGTTGCTTATTGATAAGTCAGAAGTTTTATTGGCATAGACAAAAAACTCGCCAATCTTGTTAGTATTTCCTGTAGCATTTACCCACCAAGTTATTGTTGCGGATGTGCTGTTATCCAGTGTAACATTGTAAGGATTTGTTACATTTGTGTAAAAAGGTGTTGTTCCAGTTGATACATTAATCAATTTTGTAGGAGCACAATCATAGCTTCCAGTAGCTGCCCAGCAGGTTGCTTGTTTAATTATTAAAGAATCATTTCCATTCGCACTAGGATATGTGTCAGCTGTATCAAAGCCTAAATAAACAAACTTCCCAGGATCTGTACCTGTTGTTGCCTGACCTGCATTCAAGACAAAACCAGCTATATTACCACTTCCAGCATCTTCTGGGGCAAATAATTTTGTATAAGGGTCGGTCATCTGAGCAGCTGTAAAGTAACAAATATCATCACCAGTAGTATCTACTCCTACAGTTCCTGAAAATCCAGTCATTATATCATGGCTTTGGATATCAATAATGTGATTATCAGAACCATCTGTAGTGCAAGTAGTGCTGGTTATCCCTAGCCTATCGGGAGTGTAACCATAATCTAATGCCACCACGGTTGGAATAGCTTCATCTTCAAATGCATCTCTAGCAGGATCAGCAGCACTATCAAAAGCATAATAACCAACAAGATAATTTCCTCCAACAACAATAACATCAAAAGCACTGTTGTTTAGACTTGCATCAGTCCATGAAGTGTAGACATTTTGAGTTACCTGAAATCCCTGATCAATTAAATAATCACTGAGATCATCAGCATCACTACATCCACTATTATAACAAACAAAGGCAACCCTAACATCACTAGTGTTCTCATAAACACCATATAGACTGACATTAACCTCCCCACAATCAGCCCTGTTGCAGCTTACGTTTACTGAAACATTAAATAACTCATTTTGTGTTACATTAATATCTGTTGTTGTTGGATAAATTAAATCTAGGCCAATAAAGGGTTTGACAGAGACATTAATCCACATCAAATCATAATTCTTGTTTCCAGTAGAGTCATTTATAGTAATGTTCAACCAGTATTGGCTAACATTTAACCCCGTATTATTCTCCAAGTAACCTGAACAGTTAATTTTAAATGAACTATCATTCACTGCAAAACAACTAACATTATGGGCATCTGTTGCTTCTATGTCATAACCTAATGCATCTAAATCATATATTGACTGGTTTGCTATAGTTGTAAAGGTTGGCGCTGTTGTATCTGAAACATTTACCCACATTAAACTTGAATTTAGATTTCCAGCAGAGTCGTTAATAGTAATATTCAGGTAGTATAAATTAATACCCAATAAAGTATTATTCTCTAAATAACCAGAACAATTAATTTGGAAATTTGTCGAATCATTAACTGAAAAACAATCTAAATTTGTATCACTTGCATTAATATTATGGCCTAAGGCAGTTGCATATTCTATTGTTTGATTTGAAATATTTGTAAAAATAGGATTAGTCAGATCTATAGTGAAAGTAACAGAAGAATTGCCCACGTTATTCCGAGTATCATTAGCCCAGATTGTTACATTGTGCTGTCCTTCTGTCCATGTAACATCTGTTATGTCGGTGCTACAATTAGTAAGACTTGTATTGAAACTCATCGAGTCATTACTGTACCAACAGGATTCTGTATTTTGATCACTAACAGTGTAATTTACATCTAATTCTGTGTCTGGTGTAAATGCATTGTTACTTGGTGTTGTTATAGTTATTGTTGGCGCTGTTGTATCATTAGTCATACTCCTATTTGCTGCCCAATCAGAATTTCCATCAGTATCATATGATAGACAATTCCAAATATAGTCGCCTTCTGCGAGCTCTAAAGTCCAATTAGCTGAGCTACTTGTTCCACTTATATTTGTTGTTTGATTTAAGCTAAATCTTTCATTAGTGCTATTTGTTATATACAAGCTGATATTTGCTAGTCCTGCACTATCAGATGCAGAACAATTGAAAGTAATGTTTACTAGTGACAGTCCAAAATGATAATCGTCTATGGGGTCATTTAAGGTTGTAGTTGGATTAACAGTTCCAAATTGTGTAAGTTTTGAACCTGTGCCCCCTGCTAAATAAACATAACCTCCAGCAATAATTGGACCCTCAACACTAGAGCTTTGCACACCACCAACTTGACCAATCAAAATGCTAACATCATTTACATCAAATTGGTATAAACTAGTGCCACTTCCTACAAAAACATAGAGATCATTAATAGCAGGAGTATTGAAATCAGCAGTTCCAGTATAATTAGCAATTTGCTGGCTAATATTGGTGGCATTCAACTGATAAAAGTTATTATCAGTACTGCCAATATAAACATAACCATGAGCTACTCCTGGTGAAGCACTGACATCGCCTCCAGTGGTATAGGATGCAATCAGCTGGCTGACATTGGAAGCATTTAATTGGTAAACTTTATCATCATCGCTGCCTACATATACATATTCAGCAGTAACAGCAGGAGAACTATCCACATCACCTCCAGTAGTATAAGAATCAATAATATTGGTAATATCAGTTGCATTTAATTGGTATAACTTATCATCATTACATCCAACATAAACAAATCCATTGGCAACTGCTGGTGAAGAATAACAATTCACACCCCCACCCAGATCAGCTATACCGATACTTTTGCTTACATCAGAAGCATTTAATTGGTAAAAAACATAATCAGCATATGTTCCAATATAAACAGATCCATTAGAAACAGCAGGGCTTCCAAGGAATACATTATTTGTGTCTGACAGATAATATGATGCAATTGTTTCGCTTATATTAGATGCATTAAGTTGATAAAGATAACCGTTTGAGGTGCCATGACTCCAGCGAGCATTATAATAAACATAATCTCCAGCAATAGCTGGGACATCACTGCTATAATAAATTGAAGGCTTATTTATTACCTGGCTAATATTAGTGGCATTAAGTGCATGGAAAAAATTATCCACTTCTGCAATATAAAGAATACCATTAGCTACTGCAGGAGTTGAATATGAATATAATGAGAGACCTGTGTATGTTATTGTAGACGCTTCTGATATATTTGTTGGGGCATAAGAGCTGGTATAGTGGGAGTGATTTAGGTGTCTGCCAAACATCCTCCATTCATCAGAGGTTGTTGAATCAGAAGAAAGTGCTTGTGGGTCTGGATCAACAATATAGTCAAACTCTATTGAACCAACAATTTTCAAATCAAAAGTATCTTGAGTTCCAATCAAATCTTTTAGGTAAACTTTGTATTCTTTTTCTTCAGAAATGCTGTCAAAGAAAGCAACTGTTTCATTTCCTTCATATTCGTATACCGAAATACTTCCATTTCCTCTTGCGTAGATTGTTATGTCTTTTGTATTGTCAAGTGCTTGTTCAAATGTAACTCTTACATATTCAGAAGTATTTATTGCATAAGTCCAATAGTCATCTTTTGCCTTTACATAATCATAAATATCTGCAATAAATTGTTTGTTATAATCTAGATGCATTGCTTTTGTTATCAAAATAATTTCAATAACAAATTGCTGCTCACTTAACTGTGGAACTATCCAGGAAATTCTATCAATTAACCCATTGTCATTTGTATCATGGAATTTGACATTAAATCTTGGGTCATCAACAACATCTACTTTGCCTCCATCAACAATCCAGTAGAGATGGACTTGTTCTTCTTTAACTTCAGGTATATTGGCATAGGATAAGACATCTTCATAATGCACAGATGCTTCAGATTTTATTGTAATGTTCTTTGTTATTTTTTCATTTGAAATTATTTCATCTGTTTCTATTTTTTCAGGAGCAGGTGTTTCATACTTGACTTCAAATTCTTTTTCTTCTTCTGCTTCTAAATCATCTGTAAATTCAATTGTTTTATTTTCTAAAGCACTGATTTTGGTTTCAGGTTCAATAATTTCATTCTCTTTCTTGTCTACGATAATAATATCTTCTGCTTCTTTAGGTATAGTAACATTGATTTCTATCTCTTTAGATTCAGTTGCATTATTGATAACCTCAATCTTTTGTGTCCATTCAACTGGCTTGCCTATCTCAGCAGCTCCTTGAGTTGTTTCTAAAACATTGATAGTAGCATTTGTTTCATTTTCTAATACCTCTATTTCTAATTCAGTAAATTCTGCAGTTAAACTAGCAATCTCAGAATAATAAATCTCAGCGTAAGGGTCTTCAATGCTTGTATTGTAATCAACATAAATTATCTGAGCATCTATTGTGTTTTTGTATGTTGTTCCATACTGACCATAAGAAATGTAGAATTCTTCATTCCAACTATTTCTTATAGGATCTAAATCTACAAAATTACAGGATTTTTCAGCACCATAACATACTGCTGTTAATTCTTCTGTATCATTTGAGAATATATTCCATCTTGTACATAGATTTTCTTCACTTAAGTTTATGTTGAATTTTGCATCAACAGTGAAATCAACAATACCTTCTAATGTTTCTACTCCATCATTATTTGCATCATAAAACTCATTATCACCATAATCTAATATGATTTTGATTGGAACAATAGACTCATTAATTTCAGAAGTATTTGCATAAACTAATGAGAAATGGATAATTAAGGCTAATAAAATAAGCACTGGAGCTATCTTAATCAATGCCCTGCTTAATTTATTGTTTAATAGTTTCATTTATTCATCCCAACTTACCTTTTTCTGACAGATATGCAATTATGATATTCTTCAATCTCTCAGCATCTCTTTTACCAAGACCTTTCATTCCCCTGACTATCTCAATCAGTTCATCATCAACATTTACTTGGACTCTTTTGGTCATCTTCACCCTAGCTTACCTTTTTCTGACAGATATGCAATTATGATATTCTTCAATCTCTCAGCATCTCTTTTACCAAGACCTTTCATACTCCTAATTATGTCAAGAAGCTCAGAATCTAGATTTACTTGAATCCTTTTGGTCATTTGTACCATATTTGACTGTTATTAGTACCATATTTGAATGTTATTATATATAAAGCTTTTGGAGAATTAGCTATAAGAAAGAGGCTTTTGCAAAGAACTAGAGAGATTACTCTACCTGTAAAAAAACTGATTTGGAAGAATTCTCTATCCTTTCATAACAGCCAAAGGCACTAATCTAGCTACAAGATTTCCAATACCTAGTTTATGACTTACATTTACAACTTCATCAATGTCTTTGTAAGCTTGCCATGTCTCTTCAGCCAGGCCTTTCCATGGCCCTTTAACAATAATGCATATTGTCTCTAAATCTTTTTTAACCTGCTCTCCTCTATAGTTTCTTATTGCTTCATGTCTTGACATTACTCTTCCTGCGCCATGAGCTGTGCTTCCAAATGAAATCTCTTCAGCTTTTTTTGTTCCAACCATTAGATAAGAAGCAGTTCCCATGCTTCCAGGAATAATAACTGGCTGCCCTATATTCCTGTAAACCTCTGGTACTTCAACACGTCCAGGGCCAAAGCTTCTAGTAGCGCCTTTTCTATGAACACAAACTTCTTTCTTTTGACCATCAATTTCATGCTTTTCAAATTTTGCTAAATTGTGGCAAACATCATAAACCTGATTCATTCCTTCAGAGCTTCCAAAAACTTTTTTGAAAACATCCCTTGTCCAGTGCGTGATCATCTGCCTGTTGACAAATGCAAAATTTACAGCAGCACACATTGCATTGTAATATTTCTGGCCTAGTTCTGAGCTTATTGGAGCGTTTATTAACTCTCTATCTGGCAAACCCTGAGTACCATATTTATCTTCCATTTTTTTGATATAATCAGAAGCAACCTGATGTCCTAGTCCTCTACTGCCGCAATGAATCATAACCATAATCTGCCCTGCTTCATCGATACCAAAACTTTTTGCAATTTCCTTATCAAAAATCTGGTCAACTTTCTGCATTTCAAGAAAATGGTTTCCAGCTCCTAAAGTTCCTAATTGGGGTATGCCACGTTGCAGGGCCCTTTCAGAAACTGCATTTGTATCGGCTTTCATGTTTCCATATTCTTCTGTTTTCTGCAGG
>MPLX02023447.1_pt1 | contig 10614 bp, 10 predicted proteins | sample 1617341 | NCBI WGS metagenome assembly MPLX02 (sample SAMN05944804, study PRJNA350692) | marine metagenome | biome: marine; feature: ODZ; material: water; isolation source: 120 m water sample filtered on 0.2 um supor filter | place: Pacific Ocean | collected 2012-04-08 | depth 120m m | reverse complement strand
TATTTGAGTCTAACAATATAGAAGTAGCAATAAATTACTTAGACGAGGCTTTAAGGATCAATGAAAACTCAATCATAGCTAAATCGTATCTTGGAATCATTTATTTACAAGATCCAATCACAAGGAGTGATGGAAGAGAACTTTTAAACGAGATTTTATCATCAAATAAACTTAGCTCTGAAGATAGGAATTTTGTAGAAGAGTTAGTGAGGCAATATGAAAGTTAAAATCATCTCTTTATTCTTATTATTATCTATGTGTTCAACAAGCTCTGTAGAAGGTAGCTACATAGAAGTAAGAGATAATGATTTCCTTAATCTAAGAACAATTAAGGATAATGAAAAAGTTTTAATCGACTCTGAGTTAGTTATTGTAAATTATTGGGCTTCTTGGTGTTTAGAGTGTATAGAAGAACATGAACTACTAATCACACTATCAGAAATAGAAGGACTTAAAGACAAAATTATATTGGTTAGCTTCCAAGACAGCGAAGACAATGCATTGAGCTTTTTAAACAAATATGGTTATGGAGATATAACTTATGTAACTGATGAAAATAGCAAGTTTTCAATTAACTCTGGTGTATTTGGTGTTCCAGAAACACATATAATTAAAAACAACAAGATAGTAAAAAAATATATAGGGCCTTTAAATTTTAAAGATTTTCAAGAAATTATAGATTTATATTCATAAGTCTTAAAAGTTGTATTAAAGTTTAAATGTGGGACGGATAATCGCGATTTATCGAGGAAAGTCCGGACTCCATAGAGCAGAGAGCTGGGTAACTCCCAGGCAAGAAATTGACGGAAAGTGCGACAGAAAATAAACCGCTTATAAACATAAGTAAGGATGAAAAGGTGGTGTAAGAGACCACCAGTAATTTAAGTGATTAAATTAGCTTGTAAACCCCTCTCGGAGCAATACCAAGAAGCAATTAGTTTGCTCGACTAAATATTGCGGGTAGGTAGCTAGATATATTTGGTAACAAATATACAAGATGGATGATTATCTTACACTTTGTGTAAACAGAATCCGGCTTATAGTCCCATAAGAACTTGGGTGCCTCTTTATGAGGCACCCACCTTAAAATTCAACAATGTTAATCTAAATTCATGACAAAATTTGCATATTTCTTAGGGTCTGAACAATGGCAACCTGAAGAATTAATAGATCATGCGAAATTAGCTAAAGAAGTTGGTTTTGATATGGTAACAATATCAGAGCACTTTCATCCATGGGTTGACGATCATTCAGCTTCAAATTTTACATGGTCAACACTAGGAGCATTAGCGGTAACAATACCTGATTTAGACCTTGGAACAGGTGTTACAACACCATTGTGGAGAATGCACCCAGGAGTTGTTGCTCAAGCTTCAGCAACAATTGATCGTTTATCTTCATCTACTTTCCATTTAGGAGTTGGGACTGGTGAAAATCTTAATGAAGGACCTTTAGGTTATGATTTTCCAAAATATGAAGAGCGCGCTAATAGGATGCGTGAATCTTTAGAAATTATAAGGAGACTACTAGATGGGGAGAAATTAAATTTTAATGGTGAATTTTATCAAACTAATCAAGCAAAACTTTACTCCCCTCCAAAAGACTATATTCCCATCTGGATGGCAGCAGGTGGTCCTAAGTCTGCAAATTTAGCAGCAGAATATGCTGATGGTGTAATGATTAGCGTTAAAGATCCAAAAGACGCTTATGAAAAAGTTATAGACCCAGCAAAACAAAAGACAGAGGAGCTTAAAAAAGACGGGTTAAGACTCCATACTTATAGGTGGACTATGTTTGCTAAGGATGATGAAGATGCCTGGGAAGCATTAAAATCTTGGAGAGGATTAAGAGCTCCAAATAGGCTTCAAGAAATTGATCCTGCAGCGTTGAGAGAAACTGCAGATAGCTTACCAAAAGATGAAATAATGTCTAAATTCTCAAGAGCAAGTTCTATTGAAGAGTTAAAAGATATTTATAGTCCTTTAGTTAATGATTTTGAATCAGAAATTGTAACAATTCAAATTTCTTCAACTAACCAGGAAGAAACGATAAAGCTACTTGGTAAAGAACTTTTACCAATTTTAAAGAAATAAATTGCTTAAATTATTTCTAATCGGTTTTATTGGCGGTCTTTTATCAGGAATACTTGGAATTGGTGGAGGTATTGTCTTCGTCCCCCTTCTAACTTATTTTACAAAAGAAGATTTTAAAATTAACACAGGAATATCTTCACTTGCAATAATATTTGTAGCTAGTGCAAGTACCATTTCTTATATTGCTAATGGAATAGAAATTTCAACTTATGTGTTGTACTTAATTCTTGGGGCGGTCTTTGGAGGTTATCTAGGTAGTCATATCTCAAAATTGATAACTTCAAAAAATTTACAAAGAATGTTCTCTGTTCTTTTGTTATTTGCATCTTACAGGATGTTTTTTGGCACTAATTTCAGCACAAGATTTGAAGAAAACATTTTATTATATGTCCTTATTGGTATCCTCTCGGGGCTAGGTTCAGGATTATTAGGTATTGGAGGAGGAATAATTAGAATCCCTTTACTAATTTTTTTTGGTGGTATTGGAAATTTGGCAGCACAAGGTGTCTCTTTAATCACGGCAATCCCAAGCTCAGTTGCAGCAGTTATTCCTAAATTGAGAAATAAAGAATTTATAAAAACAGGAATAATTATTGGTATCTTTGGAATAATAGGTTCTGTTATTGGAAGCAATATAGCTTTTGCTTTACCTCAAAAATCCTTAAATTACGCATTTGCTTCTTTTCTAGTTTTAGTAAGTATGAATATGTTTTTTAAACAAGATTAAATAATACCTTCACTGAAGAAACGTTTTAACTTGTCCTGAGAATTTAATTTTGGTATTAAATAAGTCAAGCCAATTACCTCTTGTATAAAAAGAACACCAATATTAAAAGTTAATCTTTCTGTTTCTTGAAATTGTAATGGAAAGAAAAGGACTTCTTGTCTAAGCCACATAAAGTCAAATAACAAGTGAAAAAAGATACCTATAGAAACGAGTAAGGAGTTCCTCCTTAATTGTGTGTCTCTTTTTGTAAATATCATTACAAGAAATAACGAAAATATTGCAAATAAAAGAGTGTGACCTAATTCTGGATATATACCTGAAATGTTTATCAAATTTAAACTAAGATATATAATTTCTGGGAAAATTACTCCAACAATCAAGAATCTTAGGTCTGCAGAAAAATCTTTAAACACAAATCTAAAAAAAGATATAGAAAGTCCTATATGCCAGAAAAACATTAACTATCCAATGCTATATTTGCTAATTGATCAGCTCTTTTATTATCTTCTCTATAGACATGCTTAAATTCAATATATTTAAATTCTTTAATCATATTTTCAACTTGAGAATTATATTCCTTTAGATTATGTGCCTTAACTTTATAATTTTTTTTCACTTGTTCAATAACTAACTTTGAATCTAAAAAAACATCAACTTCGTTTATAGAGTTCTCAATACAATAATTAAGACCGTCTATCAATGCTTGGTACTCTGCTTCATTGTTTGTTGCAATCCCTATCTCTCTTGAAATAGTATGAATTTCTTTACCATCTAAGGATATTGAAACACCTATTGAAGCATCTCCTGGGTTTGATCTTGATGCTCCATCACAAAATACTTGATGCTTCAAACTACCACACCATCACAATAAGGACACTGCTGGTATTTTGATGATGTTATTTTATCCATTTCACTAGAGGTTAAATCTACTCCACAACAACCACATTGATCATTTTCAAGCTTATATGCTGCAATTACTTCAACTCCTCTAGCTTTTAAATCATCATATAATTTTTGAGCATCATCTGGAAAACTTAATAACATCTCTTTCTTTTTTGACTCAGACTCAGCAAGCCTAACATCTAATGATTTCCATTCTTCTTGAACTTTTTTTGAAACTTCAAATAATTGTTTCTTTAAATCATCAATTACGTCTTCATACTTCTTTATTTCATTTAATTCTTCACTATTTTCTCTTTGAAGAAATTCAATATTTTTTGTAATTTTTGATAATTGCTGTTCACCAGACTCTTTTTGTTTTGAATAATTAATTATTTCATTTGGATCTAAACTTTTATCATTTAATTTAATTCCTATATTCTCATTTTTTTGTTTAATATTTTTTGTATCTAATTCATCTTTATCTAATTGAGTAAAATATTCAGATAAGTTATTTTTTGCTACTTCTAAATCTTTATTAGATTCTTTAAATTTTGTTTCTAGATCTTTTAGTAAAACTACATCTTCACTTTCACCTTTTTGAGATTCTATTTTATATATTTCATTATCAATCTCTTGAAGGTCAATTAAATTACTTAGTAAAAATGGTTCATTCATAGTTTTTATTATAAAAATATTCGACGCTGATGTTTAATTCTTCAGATATTTCTTTTACAAATTTACTCATACCTGGTATTTCTGTTGATATATGGTTAACTTGTACTAAACCTAATTCATTATCATCAGCTAATAAATAATATCTGTGAGATATATCACCAGTTAAAAATACATCAGCTTCGTTAATTATTTCATCGACAAACTGTGTCCCTGAACCTGGCAATATAGCTAATTTAGAAATTTCTTTTATTTTTCCATAATGACTATTAGTTCTAATTACTTTTGTATTTAATTTTTCCTCAACTAGTTTTATAAATTCATTAGTAGAAATTTTGTCAATAGTACCAATACGACCAGCACCATATTCTTCGTTACTATTAGCAAATACCTTTACATCAGTAATGTTGAATAAATCAACCAACGCTTCAGCATTACCATTATTCTTTACATCTTGTGCTGTATGTACTGTTATAACATTGATTTTTTCTTTTTCGAATTCAAGAGAAAGGCCTGTCAACTCGTCAACATACTCCCCTTCCTCGTTAAGGCTTTGCTTCATTGGAACAGGGTGATAGCTAATTACAGTATTTACATTGTTATCAAGAACATGTTCTAATACAGAATTTTCTAAATCATGGGCAACAAGAATTTCAGATATTTCATTATCTTCAGAACCAATTAACAAGCCAACTTTATCATCATCAAAAGCTAATTCAAAAGGTGTTGTTGCATTAATTACTTTTATTAATTCAGAAATCTTCACTTAATTAATAGTACTAACTAAATTTATAAAGATTTAGCAGTTTTTCTATTATGATAATTTGCCCAAAAAACCAACAATGTTGGAAGTATCAATATTGAGGCAACCAAAGCAAAGCCTAAAGCTACAACAACAACTTGTCCCATTTGTTGAAATGGTTTTAAGGTTGATGTCATTAAAATACCGAAACCAGCCATAGTTGTAAATGCAGATCCAAATAATGAACCACCTGTAGTTTTCAATGTAATTGTTGCCGCTTCAACAGGGTTGTTGTTTTCAAGCAAGGCCTCCCTGAATCTGTTAGTTACATGAATTACAAAAGGTACACCAATTCCAATTGCTAAACCAGAAAGAGTCGAAGTTACTGGATTTAAAGGAATATCTAAATAATACATTCCTAAATAAGTTCCCATCACAATAGCTACTACTGGAAGAATAGTTATAACACCTAAAAATGGTCTCCTCATGTCTAAAAAGTAATAGATAATCAAGAATGACATTGAAGCTAAAATTGCGAAAATTAAAGACTGAAACTGTGACTGTGAAATTAAGTCACTTACACTTTGTGTAACTATTGCATCGTTTGTAGCGGCTACATCTATTCCTAAATCAGTCATAGGTTTGAAAGCATCATATATATCATCTCTTAATTGAGCAGCAGCAAGGGAGCCTGCAGAAGTTGATATCCTTACTTGTGCAGCAGTTACTTTACTATTTTCATCAAAGTAAATTGAAGCAAGAAATGTTTCAGTGTCCTTTCCAACTAGATATTCGTATAAACCTTGGACATCTCCACCTGTTTTAACTATTAATGCATCCAAACCTTGACCGCCAGACATAATATCAACTCCGTAGCTAGATAATGTACCTATTAATTCCATATCAGGTGGGCCAGCAGGAGCTCCCGGAGGACCAGATTGAGGAACTAGAAGCTGTCCTAAGGAACCAACCACTGATTCTTGTGCTACATTGCCTGCATAAACTATAATATTTTCTTTATCAGATAAATTATTTATTGACTGGATTAGTGCATTATGAACTTCAACTGTAGCTAAATCATCACCTTCAATTAATACGCTTGTTGTTTCGCCAAATCCACCACCAAATTCTTCACTTAGTAAATCTAAGGTTTTTACAACCGGATTATCTTCAGGAAGGAAGTCAGTAAATTCAAATATTGTCTCAAGGTTTGTAAAGCTAATATATCCATAACTAGAAACACTGACCAATAACGCTAGAGCAATGAGTTTTAATTTTTTTGGAATGATTCCACTAGCTTCTGAAATTTTATTTAAAACACTATCACCAGAAGATGTAAATGCTTCTGAATCAATCTTTTCTTTCTTTTCAGCTCTTCTGTCTAATAATGTTCTTATTGCTGGAACAAAAGTCATGACAAGAAAGAAAGCAAAGAATATTCCTACTGATACAAGAATTCCAAAATCTTTAAGTTCAGGTAAAGGAGATACAATATTAGTTAGAAAGCCAACTATGGTAGCTAATGTTGCCAAAGTTAAAGCAATACCTACAGACTTTAATGTTGAAGAAGTTGATCCATTAATTGTATTGCCGGAACCTATTTCTTCTCTATATCTTGAATTAAAATGAATCGCATAATCTACACCTAAGCCAATAAGAATAATAGGAGCAATCTGTGAAACTTGGTTTGGAGCTCCAATTATATCTAAATAGCCAGGGCCAAGAATTGTACCAGCACCTTGCATCCATCCAATTGATAGTAAAATTGCACCTAAACTTAGAAATAGATCACTTGATGTTCTTCTTCTAGAATTTAAAAGAAAACCAAATGTAAATGTTGATAAAGGAATGATTCGACCTAAAAGTGGGTCATCTAATTGCATCCATGAAAGAAAAGCTAACTCAATGTCGCTTAATAAAGGCAGGACAACGCCTGTTATTCCAACAATCATTAGGACAAGTGCGAGTAATCTTCTTAACAAATTAACTGGTCTCCTAGAGAATGAACTCGACTTCATGAAAAAGATATAGCTTAAAACAACAAGAATAATTGCGAAAGCCTGAGCAAATAATCCACCAATTTCTTGTTGAAAATCTTCTCCTTCGTCACCAAATAATAAACCAAAAGAAAACCCAGAAACTTTTACATTACCAACTGCAATCTGGCTTAATGATTTATTTAAAGCAACTTCCATTTTTGGTTGTTCAATAAATGCTCCATCGAATCCATATTCTTCAACAAATTTTGCAGTATCTACAGTTACTATTGCTAAACCTGCTGAGGCTGAAGTTTTGTCTTCATCATATGATTCAGATAATAAAGCACTTGCGAATGCTTTGAATTCTGGTGGCATTTGGCTATTAGCTTGATTATATAAATTCTTAAATTGAACATCATCCATAGCTTTTATTGCATTCATATTCAGCATTGGATTAAAAGACATTGCAATATCTACAGGTGCAAAAAATCCTTGCACTGAAGATTGCCCAGGTTGAGATACTAAATATGGTTGTAAATCACTTTCTGAAATAGTTTTTTGGACTTCCACCCAAGCTAAATATCCATCAACTGTTAGAACATCTTCTCCACTAATGATGATTTGAAAAACAGATTGGGAGCCTGATGTTTGAAAATATTCACCTAGTTTACCTTGAGCTTTTATTTCAGGTGTATCTAGCTCTCCCCCAAAGCTTGTATTTAATTCCTCTGATTGGCCAGCCATGTATCCAAAGAACCCAGTAAGTAAAAGAACTATCAAAATAGTAACTAAAGGCCTTTTTGTGGCTGCTGATGAAAAAAAGTTAGTAAGTATTTTCATTTATTTCTCCATTATTGAAACATATAAATAATAGTTACAAAATAAAATTACCTATAACTATGAAATGAAAACTTTATAATATTGTGCACTCATAATGTAAAATATATTGAGTGAAACGTTTTTTATATTTTTTTGTTATCTTATCTATTGTTCTCTTACCAAATATTGCATTTGCTCAAGATGAAGCTGAATTAATCAAAAAATCAAACAGAATTGATAATTATCAAATTCTAAGTATTTCACAACCAGGAAGTCTTTTTTATAGCGTAACTAATGGAATTATTAAAAGTGCTATAAACTTAAATTCTAATTTAACATTTATTGGTAGAGCTAATATCGGTCTTGAGAAAATTGTTGATTCAAACAATATAGAAAAATTAACAACTAGAGAAGATTACTTACACAGCATATCAATTAAAACTATCCACAACGATGTATCTGATCTTTTTTATTCTAAAAAAGTATCAAAAAGTTTAATCAATAATGAAATAATCATTTCTGAACTTACAGCTAATTTATATTCATTGGAAAAAGGTGATGTAATGTTTCTTGTAGGTTTAAACCAGGAAAAAGTAGAAGTAGTAGTTGGAGAAATAATTCCAGATTCTGAAGTTGGCTGGTTTGAAGCAGTAGTAAATAAAGAGATGGGATATAAATTAGGAATAAATAGAAATATACAAGCAATTATTTGGGGAGATAGAATTACTGAAAACCATTTAATTGAAATATACAAAAACATTGAATATAAGAAAATTAAAGTATCGGGAAGAGACTCAACACCAAATAAAAACTGGGTCTTACCAACCGCACTTGTTAAAGAAATGTTCGGAGATTTTCAAATTAAAGAAAGAGATGGGACCTGGATAACAATAGATCAAACTTGGAAAGATGAAAATATTGAAACTAAAAGAGTCCCTATCCTTGGAAGAATCACTTGTCACAGGTTAATGTGGGAACCTTTATTGGGAGCGTTAAATCAAATAATAGATGAAGGCCTTGAAGGCGGCCTCTCAAAGGAACAATTTAAAAGTTCAGGAGGTTGTTACGCACCAAGAAGAATATCTCGTTTTGACGCAGGTGGTTCAATTTCTAGACATGCTTGGGGCATTGCAATAGACATAAATACTAAGACAGGTTATAAACCAAGGATTGTTGAAATATTCAATGATTGGGGTTATGCATGGGGCGGAACTTGGACCTCTCCAGATCCTATGCATTTTGAACTAAGAAGTTTATCAGCTAGCATTTCTCAAGCTAATAAATAATCAGGATAGAATTAGATTAAATCCTTTCAGAATTAGTTACGTATCCTGTTCCTGTGGCATCAAATATTGGGACATCAATTTCTTCAAAATTTATTTGAGAGAATTCAGTATGAGCTGTATGAAATAATATCAAATCATAATTATTAAAATTCTTTATATCTTCTTCTTTTTTTATAGGAGCATTAAGTTTTAATGAATCAACAAAAGGATCATAATATGAGACATTTACTCCTTTGGAATACAAATTTTCAATAATATTAATAGAAGGTGACTCTCTAGTGTCACTTATGTCTTTTTTATAAGCTACACCCAAGATAAGTATATTTGAATTATTCATTGGTTTTTCTAGTGAATTCATCATTTCAATAATCCTACTAACAATATATGAAGGCATTGTATTATTTATCTCTTGCGCTAATTCAACAAACCGTACAGGTTTACCAATTTCTCTTGTTTTAAATGACAAATAATTAGGATCTATTGGAATGCAATGGCCACCTACACCTGGTCCTGGTCTAAATGATTCAAACCCAAAAGGTTTTGTTTTTGCAGCTTCAACAACTTCCCAAATATCTATATCCAACATATTACATAATATTGCAAGCTCATTTATGAAAGCAATATTTACATGTCTGTAAGTATTTTCTAGCAACTTAACCATCTCTGCTTCTTTAGTTCCACTTACTTGTACAACCTCATCAATTATTCTTTCGTAAAAATTTTTTATTTTTTTTGCTGACTTTTCATCTATTCCACTAATAACTTTCGGAGTATTTTTAAAGTTCCATGTTTCATTGCCTGGATCAATTCTTTCAGGAGAATAACCTACATAAAAATCTTTGCCCGCTTTAAGATCTGTAATTGATTCTATCTCTGGAATTAAAACTTCTAATGTGGTGCCTGGATATGTAGTAGATTCCAATATAATTATTTGCTCTTTTGAGATATTTTTTGCGATAGTTTGGGCTGCTGCTTTAACATAACTTAAATCAGGTTGATAATCTGTAAGAGGAGTCGGAACACTTATTACTATATGTTCACAATCCTTTAAACCCTCTGGAGTATCAGTAATAATAAGGCCTCTTTCAAGAGCCTCTTTAAGATTTGTGTTACTAATATCTTCTATCGGAGAGGACCCTTTTTGTAAATTATTAACTTTTTCAGAATTGTTATCATAACCTAATACTTTTAATCCAGAACTGGATGATTCAACAGCAAGTGGTAGACCTACATAACCAAGGCCTATAACTCCAAGATCTTTATCAAATTTACTCATAATTATTTATACAATATGTTGAATATTCTTTCTGATGTATTTCCATCCCAATTTTTGATTTTAATTTCTTTAGAAAGTTTACTTGTAAGAGAATTATTTATTTCAGAAATTATATTTTCTGTATTTAATCCAACAACC
>MPLX02055439.1_pt1 | contig 10615 bp, 10 predicted proteins | sample 1617341 | NCBI WGS metagenome assembly MPLX02 (sample SAMN05944804, study PRJNA350692) | marine metagenome | biome: marine; feature: ODZ; material: water; isolation source: 120 m water sample filtered on 0.2 um supor filter | place: Pacific Ocean | collected 2012-04-08 | depth 120m m | reverse complement strand
CTTGTAATTATTAATATCAAGAAAGAAGGTAAAACTGCTATTAAGGCGCCGACCGGGAGTAGAACAATCCCGGCCCCCATAGTGGTGGCCATTCCGATCCCCCCGGGTTTTCCCCATGGCCGTATAATCATATGTCCTATAAGGAAGAAGATAATTCCAATAGTTGCAATGCAGGTTGGGTACTTGAAAAAAATCACTGGGAGAGTGACTATCAAACCTTTGGCTACATCTATAAAAAAAACCCCAACTCCACATATGGGTCCGACCTCTGCATAAATATTTGAGGCACCAGGATTACCCGTTCCTACAGAACGAATATCGACATTTTTTAATTTTGATATCAAGTCTCCCACAGAAACGGTCCCAATGAAATACGATGCGACTGCCCATATAGCTGATAGGATGATGATGTTCAAATTTTCAATGCTCTTGCTGGGTGTTCTGATGATTCTTGTTAAACGTTATCACAGGCTTACAAAAACCATAAATGCACACAATAATTAAAATATTATGAAACGGCAAAAATCCCAAAAATTGATGGATGATCGGGATAGAATAAATATTCCTCCTGAAGTTGTAAAAGATAAATCGATAACCAAAGGACTACTGGGGTGCTTACCATTCATTTCGTCTTCGATATTTTTGCACGCAAGTTTTTATTATAGAAACAATGTCGTTGCAGATCATTCCTTGTTCCATTCAAATCCTGAAATATTGTTTTGGACGGCAATTCTAGTATGGGCTTTTAGCTTTCTGGCAATTTTTTTATTCGGCTATCATTCGTTATCAATGGTCGAACGAAAACATTTTCATAGTATCGTTCCTTTAGGTTTGGTGGTAACGATCGCAATTACATGTACATGTATTAATATTTATATTCTTTCGTACTACAACGTCCTGTGAATTAATCATTCCGTACGTATAAAGAGCGAGTTGCTTGGTCATCCTACTAACTTTGGTAGGAAAAACGGGAATCTGCTAACCATGACACTAACCCCAAAAGGGAATAATCGGACCCAAGGAACCATATCCAATCTTTCCTAGAGTTTTCACAAAGGCATTTACTCAGGAGGTGTGTTGGCTGGATGGGTGTATGGATAAATTCTCTAGGATTAACGTTAAAGTAAATGGGATTTCATATGAAAACAAAACCATTAATTACAGTTGGGTAGGAGAGTATCTAGGCATGGTTCTAGACTAGGATCCTAAACTTGGCGTATATAGCGGAATAATATATCTCTCATTTGGCTCTTTCATACCTCCTTAACCTTAGGTAAAACAGTATTAAAATACTAATATTAGTTATTTGATTCCACCTATTGACACTACTGTTTCATATTGTCTAAACTATCTTATCGTGCATACTAATTATTTTACTTAGCTAATACTTATTTATATAAGATATATATACGAAATAAATAATATTAGCAGACATTGTGTATTAATTAGTATTATAAAGGTTAAATAATGTCATGGGATAACAGAACAAATAAGGAGTAAGTGGTGATCATCAATAGGAACATTTTTACAATGACGCTGGTCATACTAACTCTTACCGCAGTATTTACGGCTTGCACCACAGAAGTAGTGAAAGAGGTGCCTGTAGGGGTGACAATCGAGAAAGAAATTGTAAAAACCCTGGAAGCCCCCGTAGTCGAAAACACAGTAAAAGATCTTGATCCCGGGGAATTAATTCTCTATTCCGGGAGGTCTGAAAGTCTTGTTGGTAACATAGTCGCACAGTTTGAAGAAATGACCGGGATAGACATACAGGTCAAATATGGCAAAACATTTCCGGTTGCTACCATGATTCTTGAAGAGGGTTCCAACAGCCCTGCTGATGTGTATTTCGCACAAGATCCCGGGGGGTTGGGTTTTCTAGCCAAAGAAGGACGGCTCATAGAACTTCCCGATACCATAACAGACAGGGTTGCTGATTGGGCGAAGCCAAATGACGGTAAATGGCTCGGTATATCTGGTAGGGCTAGGACCTTGGTCCATACAGCTACAATTCCCTCCGGTGACTTACCGACGTCCCTCGATGATTTAACAGATCCTAAATGGAAAGGCAAAATAGGATGGGCCCCCACAAATAGCTCATTCCAGACGATGATTACTGGAATGAGGGTTAGCTGGGGAGAAGAAAAAACTCGGCAATGGTTGACGGATATGTTAGCCAATGAACCCATCGTTTATCCGAAGAACACGCCCCAAGTGGCGGCAGCTGCTGCGGAGGAGATAAGCATAGGACTGGTTAATCATTATTACTTGCATCGTTTTATTTCAGAACAAGGTGACAGCTTTAATGCTCGTAATCTTTATTTGAGTGATGGCGGACCCGGCAGTTTGATAATGGTAGCCGGAGCAGGAATAGTCGATACCGGGAAAAATCGGGCTAACGCGGAAAAATTTCTTACCTTTCTGACCTCAAAAGTTGTTCAGCAATATTTCACTGGGCAAATATTTGAATACCCAGTTGTTGAAGGAATAAAAACTCACATGTTACTCACCCCCTTAGCTGATCTCCATAAGCCAAAGTTGACTATAGAAGACCTATCAGATTTGGAAGGAACTCAAGTTATATTTAGAGATTTGGGAATATTAGATTAGGAAAACCAGCCGGGCATCGTAGCCGTAACATAATTCCATACTGTGTTTTCGTCTAACCTGTTTTTTGGAGAACCGGCCTTTTTGCTAATAGGAAAATTAGACTTCCTATGAAACCGCAACAGGCCAAGATCAAGAAACCATTTTGATAGTTTCCTTGGAGGTCGAAGAGCCTTCCTGCAAAAATTGGACCAAACATGGTCATAAGCATCATGGACATGGCAGAAACTCCCATTATTTTGCCGAACGCCTTACGACCAAAATAATCACCTCTCATAGAAGTAGTTATTGGGGCACGAGCCCCAAACCCTATTCCATAGACGATTGCAAATATTAATGCCGTTCCTGTGTTTGTGACCAAGACAGCAAGGGAGACTCCTATGGCTTGGATACAACCAAAAATACAAACAGCAACATGTTTTTTTGTCCTATCTCCTAAGAATCCACCTAAGATTTGTGACACCCCGCCGACTCCCATAGCCAGCCCCCAAATAAATGCCGCCGTTTGTAGACTTATGCCTTGATGTTTAAATGCTAAGATCAAGTGAACCATCATAGTGGAAGTAAGCATTGCAGAAGCTCCGTGGCCGATTGCTATGTACCAAAACACTTTTTCCTGTAAAGCAGCTTTCAAAGAAAAATCATTTGATCCTATTTCCACAGATTGATCTGGGATGCTGTTGACAGTCGATGTAGCTTCTATTCCGTCGGGAACCTCTCCAATTTCTTCTGGAGTGTTTTTAATTATTCTTGTGATGGGAAATATTAGGAGAGGAAAAAATAGAGTAAGTCCTAGTGCTGTCGTTTTCCAGCCGACACTTTCCGATTCAATCAAGATGGCCAAAAAGGGAACAATGGCGAAGGTGCCGATTGAGAAGCCGACAGATCCGATCGACATAGCTAAGCTTCTGTGTTTGGCAAACCAATTGTTTATGATTACCGTCATCGGTATCCAACCACCTAAAGTTACACCGAACATTATTGTTACGTATGAAATGTAAAATATAGCCGGGTCGAGCCAATTTTCCCTGGATTCAGTTATTGGAACTGTTTGACTCAAACAAAGAAATCCCACGGATGAAGCGATTGCCCCGATGCAGGCTACTTTCTTACCACCAATTTTGTCGATTAGGTAGCCAACAAAAGGGGCGGCGACACTTCCTTCAAGTTGGCCAAGGGAAAAAGCGATAGATAGTTGAGTACGACTCCACCCAAATTCAGTCTCCAGGGAATCGATCCAAAGTCCTGTTGCCCCAAATGCGGGTGCAGAAATCACAGCATTCACCACCAAAGCGGTTAATGCAATCCACCAGCCGTAAAAAAATTTAGGTTTCAAAAATTATTCTTAGAGATCTTTTAAAATCAGCCCATCCGTCATTAAAAAACGATGCGCGGGTTTATTTGTCATGATTAAGGCACTCCCATATGATCTCATATATTATGAAATATCAAGATTAATGAAGTGCGGAGGATATGTGATATGAATCTACCTGAAAAGATGAAGTTTTGTATATTTTTGGCTCCTTTCCATAAGGTGGGTGAAAATCCAACTTTGGCCTTAGAGAGAGATATGGAGTTGATTCAATGGCTAGATAAGCTGGGAGGCTAGATAAGCTGGGATATGATGAGGCATGGATAGGAGAACATCATAGTGCGGGCTGGGAAACTATTTCATCTCCTGAACTATTCATAGCTGCAGTAGCAGAAAGAACGAGGCGTATAAGCCTCGGTACTGGAGTCGTAAGTCTTCCCTACCATCACCCTTTTATGGTCGCCAATAGAATGGTCCAGCTGGACCATATGACTCGAGGTAGGGTCATGTTTGGTGTGGGTCCTGGGGCCTTGCCTACAGATGCCTATATGATGGGCATAGATCCCACTACCCAGAGAGAAAAGATGGATGAGGCCCTAGGGGTCATATTGAGGTTATTTACAGAAATCGAACCAATAACATATAAGAGCGATTGGTTTGAATTAAATGAGGCTTTGCTGCAGCTCAGACCTTATCAGAGTCCACATATGCCGATTGCCGTTGCATCTATCCAATCTCCCTCCGGGGTTCAGCTGGCCGGTAAACACGGTGCTTCAGTTTTGACTATCACCGTACCAAGGGATCCACTGGCCGACCGAGCAGACTATGGAAAATTGTGGGATATAGCAGAAGAGTCAGCTGAACAACATGGGAAAGTTGTGAAAAGAGAGGATTGGCGATTGGTAGTACCGGTACATTTGGCAGAGACCAGAGAGAAGGCCCGGGAGCAAGCTAGGGAAGGGGCTGCAGGGTTTTTAAGGGATTATTCTGAAGGTACCAATGGGAGGAAGCCAGTCTTTGACGGACCTAGAGATCAAGTCGTCGATTGGATGTCTGATAATGGATTTTGGATAGTCGGAACCCCTGATGATTGTATTGAAGGCATTAATAATTTGGCTCGAGAGAGTGATGGATTTGGGGGATTCCTGGTACAAACCATTGATTGGGCTCCGAGTGACAGTATTCTACGTAGCTATGAGCTTCTAGCGAGATATGTGATGCCTCAATTTCAAGGTTCTCTTACAGGTTTGGAAGTTTCAAACCAGTGGGCCAAAGACAGGGTAGATGTTCTTTTGGACGGTAGAATCCGTGCTATTGAAAAAGCCAAATCAGACTATAGAGGTTCGGTGAATCTTTCCTAAATCTGATTTGTGGAAGCCACGATTTGGTCTGTCTTTACCATAGCAGATTCATAACCGGTTGTGAGAGCAGTTACGTCATGGCAGCAATTTAACCAAGTGGCCCCCCTTGCCACTGCCATAGCCATCGGTTCCCCTGGATCTACTGCTGTGCCCATAAACTTGCCGTGCAACTTACAGGCTGAACCAACCTTGTCAAAAGCCTTCAATATGATAGGTTGACTTATTGGGTTTCCGGGGTCTCTGTGGACACCATAGCTTTGGGATAGGTCTCCGGGCCCCACAAAAAGTAAGTCAATACCAGGAACTGAAGCGATCTCTCCGCAGGCCTCCACCCCTTCCTTGTCTTCTATCATCACACCAAGCAGCACATTTTCATTCGCTATGTCGTAATACGCTGGCTTTTCACTTTTACCGAAGGAGGAATCCCTGCCACCACCCATGCCTCTCATGCCTTCTGGATGATACTTGGCCATTTCAACGAACGCTTCGGCCTCTTTTTTACTTTTACAGTGAGGCCATATCAAACCGGATGCGCCAATTTCCAAGGTTTTTATTATTTGGTTGTAAGGCCCGTGAGGTATTCTTACGAACACATCTATTTCCGAGGCACGCGCTGCTAAGACGAGTGTTGCGAGGTCTTTGAAATCTGCGTGGCTGTGTTCCATGTCTATCCAAACGCACTCGTAACCGACTGATGCGATTGTTTCGACTACCGTAGGGTCGAAAACCCTATTTATTTCGGGTACTTTAATGGTTTTGCCTTTTAATAAATTGGATTTTGTGCGGTTTTGCCGATAGTTATTAGTCATTTGAATTCTCCGGAGCAATTAATTGGTTGATTTGGGAACTTAGCTTTGGGATTACTTCATTTTGAAAAAGAGCCATACTGTTTAACCAGTCTCTTTTATCAGATTCATCTATCCAGTCGAATGACATATTTATCAGGGTTCCGAAAGGCCCGAGGTATTCTGTGACTTCTTGCAGACGACTTATTACAGTTTCAACTGACCCAGCAATGACTAGTTCATTGATGAGGTAATCTTCAGTTATTTCACTATCGGGGTCGTTTGGGTCTGATTTCATAATGGCTAGGCCGGGTCCTTTCTTTATGGCGGTTGCCAAGTATTTATAGGCCTTGGATATACTGTTATTTCTTGCCTTTTTGATTGCTTCTTTGTCAGAATCAGCGATAAATATGGTCCGTGCAAGTTTCCAATTAGATCTGTCGGGCTCGGTATTTCCCAATCTGCTGGCACTTGAATAGGTTTTCCAATTATCTTTCAGAACGGGTAAGGAAGTTATTGAGTGGCTGAAGGGGGAAAATCCGTATTTAGCAGCTACTTTCGCCGAATTTGAATTATATCCTGTAATTGGAACAGAAATCGGAGGATAGGGTGTTTGTAATGGTTTTTGAATTTTACCGTATCCAATATCTTCATCACTACTTTTGAGAGTTATGTTCCAATAATTACCGGTGATTTCATAGGGAGGTTCTTTTTCCCACATCTGCAATATCATGCCCATCGCTTCTTCTGACATTTTCTGCATTTCTGAACTTTGGAGATTGTATAGTTCAAAATCTGACGGTGCTCCACCATGGCCAAAGGCGATGTTAAGCCGGCCATGGGAAAAATGATCCAAAAACGAAAGTCTGTTTGCGACTTGGGCAGGATGATGAAAATTTAAAAGGAGGGGTGCAGGTCCAATTCTTATTCGTTTAGTTTGCCTGAATCCGGCCGCTATGAACATTTCAGGACTGACGATCGGTTCCCATGACAAAGTGTGATGCTCGCCAACCCAAAACTCATCGATTCCTAGTTTATCCGACTCAATTAGCAGCTCCATGTCCTCATCGTGACATTGAGCCAATGCTTTGCCCGGAGGATGGAACGGCATTATAAAGATTCCAGATTTTATGTTAGGCATGTTAGAACCCCACCAGATTGGATAAGCTAAAGTTCATCATGGCGGCAGTATAAATGCAACCAAACTAATCGAACAAATTCTTAAAACACCGGCTTTCCCATATTTTCAGCTATAATCGCGTAATTAGGCTTTGTGCTGATTGATGGAAACCATAAGAGGAATAAGGAATGGCAGGCGAAATCTCCCAATTTGAAGAACAAGAAATAATGATTGCGGAAGGAAAACTTCAGATGCGGATTGCGGGGGAAGGAGAACCGTTGCTGTTGCTCCACGGTGAGTTGGGTTTTCCCGGTTGGATGAAGTATCACCGAGCACTGTCAGAACAATTTAGAGTTATGGCACCAAGTCATCCAGGGTATGACGGGTCAGATAGACTGGACTGGGCTATGCATGTAAGTGATTTAGCCGGAGTATATCTTCAGGTGCTGGATGACCTTGATTTATCGGGAATCAAGATGGTGGGTTTTTCGATGGGAGGTTGGCTGGCTGCGGAAATGGCTGCGATGGATCCTGGTAAGTTTTCAAAACTTGTACTTGTCGGACCTATGGGTGTTAAACCAGAGGAGGGTGAGATTTACGATCTTTTCCTAAATCTAGCCACCGAATTTTTGGAAGAAAGTTTTTTGGACCCAAATTCAGTGGAAGAGTATGCAACTTTAAGACCCGATGAGCCTTCCCCGGAACAGGAAGAATTGTGGGAAGTAGGACGCGAACAGTCTGCAAGATTAGCATGGAAACCTTTTATGTATAACCCGACTTTGCCTTACTTACTGCGGAGGTTGAAAACACTTCAAACACTGATCGTGTCTGGAAGACAAGATTCTATAGTTCCTATTGATTCATTGAGGATATATAACGAATCTATACCAGGATCCTCACTAAGTCTAATAGACCAGAGTGGTCATAGGCCGGAGATAGAAAAACCTGAGGACTTCCTTAAATTATTAATAAATTTCCTAAAAAAATGATAAATTTGCCCACATAGGGAGGAATATATGTTCATAGGACATTTTACGGAGAGGCCATATCAAGACCCCAAGTCCGGCTACTTTGGGGCGACGGGCAAGTCTATCAAGGACCTGACCCTTAGCAATGATATATACGATCCAATGTTAGGATCCGACCTGTATAACAGGTACTTAGATGAAAAAATTTATGCGGAGGAAATGGGATTTGATGGCTTGATGTTAAACGAACACCATAGCAGCCCTTTCTGCATGGGTAGTACCGTTAACGTAGAAGCTTCCATTCTCGCCCGTATTACGAATAAGGCAAAGATAGTACTTTTGGGTAATGTTCTTCCTATATGGGATGATCCACTTTGGTTGGTTGAACAACTAGCAACCATCGACATGATTTCCAAGGGTCGGTTGGTTTCGGGATGGGTTCGGGGTACTGCTAGAGAGAGTGTTGCTCACAATTCACCTCCTGCATATAACTGGGAAAGATTTCAAGAGGCCCATGAATTTATCATTAAGGCATGGACTGAACCGGGACCCTTCAGATGGGAAGGGAAACACTATCAATACCGATATGTTAACCCGTGGGTGAGGCCATACCAGAAACCACATCCCCCCATAATGCTTCCAGGTGTTGTTAGTAGAGATTCGGTCATGTGGGCTGCTAGGCAACGAATCCCCTACATAATGCTTGCTACACAATTAGAACCGACAAGGCAATCTTTTGAAGTTTATAAAGAGACAGCTAGAGAAGAAGGTTATGAAGCAGGCCCTCAGAATTTTGGATACCTGTGGAAAGTTCACGTGGATGAAACTGAGGAACTTGCAGAAGAAGTCGCGAGAAAATTTGTGCAAGGTCCTAGTAACCCGTTCAACGCGGGGAACGAAGGTACTGCCAATCCGGCTCTAAACAAACTTCCAGGAATGACTTCACGTAGAAGGACACTTCCAACTGCACAAGTTGCTACTGCTAACAGAGGAGGGCAGTTATCTAGGTCCTTTGAGGATCAAGTGTCAGACTATTCAATAATATCTGGTACTCCCAAGACTGTTATACCGAAAATACGTCACGTACTTGAATATCTTAGGCCAGGCTCAGTGTTTTTCTGGGACGGTGATGGAGCTATGACTCATGACGATCAAATGAGAAGTCTTAGGCTTATGGGGGAGGAAGTATTACCAGCTGTGAGAGAAATAGCAGATGAGCTTGGGCTAGATAGCCCTTTCGAGGTTGATCCCAAGACAGGAAAAAATTTCGATGCAATAGAGTCTGAGAGCCCCGACGAAATTGCCGCCACTCCTGGAGATTAAAGCAAATAATATAAATCCCTCTGAGGATTTTAATGATCTCAGAGGGATTTATACATTTTTAGCTTATGCGAACCGGTTCCAGGTGGGGTTAATTAACACTTCATTTATTGTCACGTGTGGTGGTTGCTTTGCGAGAAACAATATGAGCTCCCCAAGGTCTTCTGATTGAAGTATTCTGGCCTGATCCTCGGCACTCACGGGTACGGGACGTTGTTCCAAGATCGGTGTAGCTACTTCCCCCGGGCACAATGCTGTAGCTCGGATTCCGTTGTTTCTTTCCTCAACAATTAAACTGGCAGTCATTGCGTTCATTGCATGCTTCGCAGAAGTGTAAGCCGGTCCTGTTAAGGCTCCTGCACTTTTAGCGGCCATGGAAGAAACATTGATAATAAGCCCGCCTCCGTTGCTTCTCATAGAAGGGAGTACAGCTTGACAACAGTAGAAAGCTCCATTCAAGTCTATATTTATGACTTTATCCCAATCTTCAATTGAGACTACCGGCCAATTGCGTTCCCTGACATTGATACCTGCACTGAATACACCAATGTCTATTTGACCATATTCGTTTAATATCGAGTCGGCGACTGATAAAACAGCATCATTGTCTGAAACGTCTAGAGGCTGTATCGAAACATCCCCGGATATCTTTGAGGCTACATTTTTCAGCACATCATGCCTTCGTCCTGAAAGGACCACTTTGCAGCCGGCTTCCGCTAATTTTATGGCACCAGATTCCCCGATACCTGTCCCCGCTCCGGTTATCCAGGCGACCTTGCCTTGAATATCTTCTAACATAGGTTTCTCCTTAATTACTATTTAATTGCCTTAATCGAGATTATCTATAACTCCTTCTATAAAAAGAATACTTATCGCCTCTATACTATATTTTAATAATTGTTTTTTGGTGTCTTCACTAGCAGATGTTGAAAGGCCTTCCACGATTTTGCTTAACGACTTTTCGCCATCTATTTCCATCAATAGATTTGCCACGAAATTACTACATGGCACTCCTTCCTTCCGATATGGTGTTGTTATAACTGTCCCCCACTCAAATTCTCCTTCTGCTAGAACCGGCTTTTTTTCTAGTTCTGCTTCTGGTGCTAGGCACGGTATTTTTTCCAAGATCGAATCTTGAATGG
>MPLX02333588.1_pt1 | contig 10619 bp, 9 predicted proteins | sample 1617341 | NCBI WGS metagenome assembly MPLX02 (sample SAMN05944804, study PRJNA350692) | marine metagenome | biome: marine; feature: ODZ; material: water; isolation source: 120 m water sample filtered on 0.2 um supor filter | place: Pacific Ocean | collected 2012-04-08 | depth 120m m | reverse complement strand
TTTACTCTGACCCCATTTATATGTCTGCTTAATCTCTCAATGCGAAGGTATACAGCACGTTACCAGATGCGATAGAGACATACTGCTTGCCTTCCACTTCGAAGGAAATTGGTGCGGCGTGAACCCGGGCACCCAGAGAAATATTCCACAGCTCTTCGCCGCTTGCCGCGTCCAGTGCGAAGAAATAACCATCGGCACTACCGGTAAAAACCAGCCCACCGGCGGTTGTGGTAATACCGGCCGATGAACGGGGCATGATGGGAAATTCCCATTCGATCTCAATCGTTTCCGGATTGATAGCGCGAATCGAGCTGTGGAAAGCATCCATCGGCTGATCGTAGCGTCCACCGCCACCGGTGAACCGTTCGCCTTCCTCATAATCCTCATCACGCTTGAAGAAGATCTGCTCCCCATCGAATGAAGTCACGTAAAACAAGCCGGTCTGTTTACTGAAACCGGCTGAATACCAGTTCGTGCCTCCAGTGATTGGAGGTGACACCATGATGCCCTCATAGGTGGGCTCCATACCGGGTACCCGAATCGGGCGGCCATTTACATCCAGTTCCTGTGCCCAGGTCTGGGTGGCGAAGGGTGCGCCTTTCAGGAACTGGCCATTGGTGCGGTCGATAGTGTAGAACCAGGCGTTGCGGTTGGCCCACATCATGACCTTGCGCTCGCGGCCCTCGAAATTGATATCGGCAAGGATCGGCACCTGGATGGCATCCCAATCATGGACATCGTGGGGAGTGAACTGGAAGTGCCATACGATCTCACCGGTATCGCCATCCAATGCGAGGGCAGAGTCGGAATACAGGTTGTCGCCAAGGCGTGCATCGCCGTTCCAGTCCGGACCCGGGTTGCCAGTGCCCCAGTAAACCTGGTTCAGCTCGGCGTCATAGGCGCCGGTTATCCAGGTCGCCGCGCCACCGGTCTTCCAGGAATCGCCTGCCCAGGTATCATTCCCAGGCTCGCCTTCGCCAGGGACCGTGTAAGTTCGCCAGGCCAGTTCGCCGGTCGCTGCATCATAGGCATCGATGAATCCGCGAATTCCGAATTCGCCACCGGCAATACCGGTAACCACCTTGTCTTTCACAATAAGTGGTGCAGCCGTCTTGCTGTAACCGGAATCGTGCGCCGCCACTTCCACATCCCACAGCAGGTTGCCGGTACGTGCATCGATGGCAACCAGATGGGCGTCCAGAGTACTCATGAAGAGCGTCTCACCGAGAATCGCCACGCCCCGGTTGTTACGACCGCAGCAGATGCGTAGATCGTCCGGCATCTCATGGTCATAACGCCAATACTGGCGACCAGTCTGAGCATCGACTGCAACCACGTTACTCGGTGCTTCGGTGATGAACATGATGCCGTCCACCACCAGTGGCACGGTTTCCGCTCGATCGATTACTGGAATCTGATAAGCCCACTTCATTTCGAGCTGTGAGACGTTGGAGGTATTGATTTCATCCAGCGCACTGTAGCGCTGGCTATCCAGAGTGCCGGAATACATCAGCCAGTTTTCAGGCTCCTGTTCCGCATTCACCAGGCGCTCCCAGGTAATCGGGGAGAAGGCCGGTGTCATTACAGTTTCAAACTGTTGTTCCTGCGCGAGATTTTGGGTTGTGGCGACTGTCAGGAGCACCGTCCCTAGTGTTATAGTTGCGCGAATCATCTTAATTCTCCTCCCTTCTCAGAGAGAACAAGAAGGCGACCAGGTCGTCAAGCTCACTCTCTGACATTGTTTGATCGTAACTCGGCATGGTGGATTGCTCGATTCTGTCCATCGATTGAACCTCATTCTTGGGGTAGGACCAGAGATTGGAATCATTGTCCATGATGCGCACCGAGAAGCTGTCTTCGCTCATACGGAAACCGGTACGGGGTTCGCCATCGCGGCCGGTGATACGTAATGTCCACCAACGCGGATCGACGTCGTCGTGCGGGTTTGTCATGGAGGTCATCAACTCGTCTGGAGTCGCATTTTCGCCAACCCGTGACAGATCTGGCCCCAGCCGACCGCCCTGACCGCGTACCATATGGCAGCTGTCGCAATCGCCTTTACCACGAAACAACGCCACGCCGGCGTCGGCATTGCCGTCCAATTCCACCGTAGAAGGGTCGTAGCGCAGTGAGCCAATGTACGCCACCAGCTGCCACACCTTGGCATCCGGCAAGTCGGCATCCACTGGCAGCATGGCTGTGCCGGGAACGCCCTCGCGAATGATATTGAAAATCCCTACCTCTGTACTGGCACGGCGTAGCCTGCCTGTCAGATCAGGAGCGCCTGTTTCGTCATTGCCCTTGGCGTCGAAGCCATGGCAACGTGAGCACTGGCGCTCGAAATAACGATTGCCCTGGCCAATGTCGTAGAAAGTGTCGTAGAGAGCTCCCCCGTCTTCTGCCGTCGCCGGTAGAGAGAAAAGGGTAGATAGAGAAAGACTGCAGACGGCAACGGCGAGGAGCCATTTCCACTTAAACTTCGAGTAAAAGCCCATGCCCACTCCTTTGTTGTTGTTCGGTGAGACCGCTCAGTGTATCACCGCTATCCCTGGTTGCAATTGATTGATTTTTGCGCAGATTAGCGCTCGAATTGCGGCCCTGCATTATCAAAGCTCAGCGAATCTGTAGTGGCGGGACAACTGCCGTGCTGGCTTGAGCGTTGTATCTTAAGGTGGGTCGCGTCAGACAGTTGCAGAAAAAGAATTCCAGAGATCGCCTGAGCATTTCCGCTGGCCAGTGATGACTCACGGTTTCGCAGGGTGTCCCAGCAGTAAATCGCAGAGCCCGGGCCGATCTCGCTAAACCGCCTGTTGACCAGACCCGTCTCAGTGTAATCGAAGAAATAGGCATCGGTTCCCAGTTCACTATTACCTACCGACAGCACACCGACGTCATCCGGCCGCTTGTTGGAGGGCACCAGCGCCAGGTGATCGGCTTCGCCGAAATCGCTAGATCCCAGCAGATACCAGCGCCCCTGAGCCGTGTCTGCCACGTCATGGGCAACACTGCCACAAATTGGCAGGTTTTGCCTTGCCACGCCGAGCTTAGCCACCAGGCCGGCTTTTACTGGCCCCGGCACGTAGTAATCATAGGGACAGACTACATGGTGTTGATCAGAACTAACGAGGCGCTCGAGGTTTGCATACCACAGCGGAGCGGTGCGAGAGTCTCTCAATCCGAAATCCAGTGCAGCGGAGTTTTGCCCCATGCCTCCACCGGCGCTGCCCAGTATGGTGCCAGCAGCAACTTCTACACTGACCGAGTGACTACAGAAGCGATACTCATCTGTACCAGCTACATACTGCTGGCAATTGCCTGCCCCGGTTAGCTGGTTCTGCAGTGTCTCGCTAACGGCTGATAGGTGATCGAAATACCCGGTGACTTCAGGGCAGGGTGTAAAATTCAGCGAAAAGTCGGTGCCGCCGGCGGTCAGGCTTTCGATCACACTGATATTGCTGATGGAGATGTCAGTCGGGGCATAGACCTCGCGCGGCTGCGAGCTGTCTTGCAACATCATGTAGGTGTGCACAGTTGGAAACGTATGGCTGGAAGGATTGGTGGCACCCAGTGGATCTATTTGGAAATAGGCATCACTCGGCAGGGGATCCACGCTGAATATCTGCCTGCTGTTACCGCAGCTCTGTTCATTGCCTGCAATGGCAGCCTCGGAAACGACACTGATGCTGTCGTAAACCAAGGAATCAGTATCGAGCACCCCATTGGCAATCGAATCGATACCGAAATAGAAAACATAATTGCCGGGGGGTAGCCCGCTACCGTTGAGCAGTTCCAGCGAATTGATTTCAGTAAGTGGTTGTTGAAAGGCCACGGAAAATTCGGTGCTCCAGCTCGTGCCATCGTAATAGTAGATGTCATTCGGGGAGGGTAGTGAGGTAACTACGGCTATCCACCAGTCATGACCGGCGAGCGGTGTACCACCGGTGTGACTGATTGCGATCGACAGGATATCGGCGCTGTTAATGGCCTGAGGAGACTGCGAATTATTTGCTTCGATTGTCTGCGAGTAGAGAGTTAGCACGGAAAACCAACCAATTAACAATGCGCACAGGAACTGAAGAGATCACAATCGCATTAAGTGTCCCTCGATTACTCCAGCCGTACTGTTTCGGCATCCTGTAGAAACAGCTTGTTGATGTCTTTTCCAATCGTATCGAGGCAGGAATAGCCGCCATAGCTAAATGGTATTTCTTCATGGCGACAAATCCGGTAGTGCAGATCAACCTCGAAGCAAGTTCGAATACAATCCAGAAATTCTTGAATGTTGATTTCGGATTCATTCTACTCGGCTGAAATCAAGACACAGTCACCAATAGCCTTGACGAATCTCCATCCATGGCTGGACAGGGCTTCGCTTATCAGCTTGTAGTATTCGGCAAGATAGTCGGCAGTCTCGGTTGGCGTTTGTTGTCGTGCCACTACGTCGAAACCTCGAATATCGATCTTTATAACTGTTGAGGTCTTTAGCATTGTCTCGATGCTGAGTCCTGGCTCTGCGAGGCAGTCTGCTCAGAGAAAAACCAGCCGTCAACTTGCTGCTAGCTTAACAGTTATTCAGTATCCCACGTTGTATCTGCTTTACCAACCTGCCCCAGGCCAGGCGCCAGTAGACCGGCTCCGGGGACATGGTTTGCTTCTATTCGGATACCATCGGGATCTTCGAATAGCACGGAATAGTATCCGGGTGCGAAGCCGTCTTCCTGCGGTCCATGAATTATGCGGGCGCCGAGTTCCCTGGCCAGTTGATGAATCTCATCCACGTCCTCGCGGCTGCGAGCTCTAAAACAAAAGTGATGCAGCCCGGGCCGGGTCTGATCAAATCCATCAGCTTTATGCGAGTCATCACAGGGGGAAATACTGATGCCGGTTCTACCGCCAACGCCATAAATGCTTCGCTGGGTTTCGTTCACTATCTGCATGCCCAGGCTACTCAGCAATTTTTTGTAAAAAGGGATAGAGCGGGCAGGGTCACTAACCGTTAGCTGAATGTGGGCTATACTGTTAATATCTGGCATAGATTTTTACCTCACCGCTTGCATCTAATTATGGCTGATAGTTTGGCAGCCAAATATCCGTGATTGTCGGGGATCTGGGGGAGCTGCCATCGATGTCGACAATTCCCAGTCCGAATTCTCTAGTTGGAATGAAGAATCAAGCACCGACTGCTTTTAGCAGAATTGCGTTGGCCGCACTAAACCGATATTGTGCCAATATCGATAGGATATTTTGTTAATACGAGACACAAAATGCCGCCTGATAATAGGCGGCATTTGAGCATTTTCTTCTTGAATTTTTTGTTATGTATTGAAGATTTTACACAACTTTCTATGCAAAGCTACAAGGGCACAACATTTGTCGCGCAGGGCCCTTTTTGTCCTTGACCTACTTCAAATTCCACTGACTGGCCGTCATTCAGTGTCGCATATTCTCCATTGCTTTTAATTTCAGAGAAGTGGACAAATAGATCTTTTCCACCTTCCTCTGGGGTTATGAAGCCAAATCCTTTGTCTGCATTAAACCACTTTACGGTACCTTTACTCATTGCTTACTTTCCTATTTGAGGGATTAAAAACGTGACGAAACTTCTATCACGGACTACTAACATATTGCATTCGGGACGATTTGTCACATATCTATTAGAACAAATAGCAGATTTTGTGAGCGTCAGACCACTCAGTGGCTAGTTAGGTGATCTAATTGCTATGCGTTTTCAGGCACGGATTTATCAAATTTGGGAGCGCCTTCCGGCATAATCTCCCATTTTGCCTTCGGGCCAACATAAATATGCCGTCCAATTTGGACCTCTGGATCTCCATTGACTCATCCAGGGGTAACGCCATGCACCGATCCATTAATTAGGCCGCATAGAGTCGATCCACACTTGCTCCAGAACTGTAGACCGAACCCCTGACTGGATTCGTACAAAGTTAGCAATCTTTCATCGGTAACCCATTTAGATTCTTCAGGGTCTATCAGCGCATTACCTTTGATTTGTTTGCTAATATTTGGCCAAATCCTCTGACTCATTCAAAAATCTACTTGCGATAGCTAAGTAATCATTGCAACGAAGCAACTGGCAAGACTTTGCCATTCCTCGCTGGGTGTTAGACGCCCACGCAAAGGGGCGATTAATCTCACCATCTGAGCTTAGAATCAACAGCCCTTCAGATAACTTGCAGGTCGACGACTTTAAATAATATGCCCCACCCACCTGCCGGCCAGCATCACGCCGGCCCATAGAAAGAGCGAAAGGCTGCCAGCGATTTTGAGTCGGGCTGGGGTGGTGGCTACGCTGTCCCATTGCTCGATGTTCCTGTAAACACGAAAGTGGAAATAGGCCATGTTAATACCGGCCAGTGCGAGTAGTACCATTTTCGATTGAAAGGCGGGATTGAGGACGTGGGATGCGGCACGTGTGATGAACATGCCCAGGCCGGTGCTCGCTGCGATGGCAAATGCGCCCCAGGTCCAGGGTACGAGTTCGCGGTTGAGAGTGGTAATAGGGTAACGAGTTGCGGCAAGCCCCAGCAGGCGCAGGTCAACCCACAGAATGAACCCGACTACCATGGTTGCGGCGATAACGTGGATAGATTCCAGGAAGGGGAACAACCAGGTACCGCCGATCTCCCAGCTGATTGGCCAGTTCTCGATGTCGATCCATTTGGGTGAGCGCAGGAAATTTGAAATCATTACTATGTCACGCCGGGAAGTAGATGTATTCGGAATAAGCGATCCAGCGGCCGGCCATCGCTACCATGATCCATAATCCCAATGACAGCAGGGCTATCGCTCTAGCCGTCCAGAGTCGTTTGGAATTCAGTTCCCAGTAGTCTGTCTGAGCCTTACTCATCAGATGGAAAAACAGCGTTAACAAGATGGCAGGTATCAGGAAGCTGAGCTTCCATCCGAATATCGGGTTGTTGAAATAGCGATTTGGCCGGCCAAAGAGAAAGAATGACCCTGACACAAAATTACTGGCCAGTGCCCACCAGAACCAGGGCATGACGCGTCTGGACATCTCACTTATCTTCTGGCTGGGCACCGCCAATCCCAGGATACGGAGATCCAGCAGTACGACCGAACCCATGACCACGGCGATTCCCAGAATATGCACAGTCTGGATGATGGGAGGGAAGCCGGGAATATTGCGCAATGCCCACAGGGCACCTGCTTGCAGAAATGAGCCGGAGAGCAATCCGCCCATGCTGGTAAAAAATTCTGGCATTGCTTCTAGTTATTGATAGTGCTTCTGATTATTGTCAACGCTTCTTGTTATGGCTGTGGACGGATGCAGGCTGAGAATAGCACGAATAGGCGCCTTGCTGGCAATGCTGGCAATGCTGGATAAGAATCGAGATAAGTCTGAAGATTTCACCACCCATTCGATTAGCTACACACTAAAAGTACCCACTGTCAGGATCGGGGTATTCGGGGCTGGGGTTTTAAGCCTGCTCTTTATTACCTGGCAGATACTTTCTGCCTGATGCAGTCCCCGCCTGATCCAATCCCTGCCTTGAGGCCATAGCCCGTAGGGCTCGGGGCAGAGGGCCTGCTTCTACAGGTTCTTATCGGTTACTGCGCCTTCTGAGGCGGAAGTCACATTGGCGGCGTACTTTGCCAGTACGCCGCGGGTATAGCGCGGTTCGGGTTTCTGCCACTTGGCCAGTCTCGCAGCAATCTCCGCATCGCTGAGTTGCAGTGAAACATTATTGGTTTCGGCGTCGATAGAGATTCTGTCGCCAGTTTCGACAATCGCGATGGGACCGCCCTCGTGCGCCTCCGGGGTCACGTGTCCCACAACGAAGCCGTGAGAACCGCCAGAGAATCGCCCGTCTGTAATCAGTGCCACGTCTTCGCCGAGACCTTTGCCCATGATCGCTGCAGTCGGGGATAACATCTCCCGCATGCCCGGCGCGCCTTTCGGACCCTCATAACGAATCACCAGCACATCGTTTTTAACCACGCTGCCGTCGAGGATGCCTTGCAGGCATTCTTCCTCGGACTCGAACACCCGGGCACTGCCGGAGAAGTTGAGTCCTTCCTTGCCCGTTATTTTGGCAACCGCACCAGTTGGAGCGAGGTTACCGTGCAGTATCACCAGGTGGCTGTCCTTCTTGATGGGATTGTCCAGTGGGCGAATGATGTCCTGACCTTCCGGATAGGGCGCAACGCTGTCCAGATTCTCGGCGAGCGTCTTGCCAGTAACCGTCAGACAAGAGCCATCCAGCATGCCAGCATCCAGCATGAGCTTCATCAAAGGTTGTATTCCGCCGATCTTGATCAACTCTGACATCAGGTATTTGCCGCTGGGTTTCAAGTCCGCCAGCATGGGTATCTGCCTGCCGATGCGCGTGAAGTCGTCCAGTTCCAGTGTTACCTTCATGGTGTGAGCCATGGCCAACAGGTGCAGTACGGCATTGGTGGAACCGCCGAGGGCAATAGTCACCTTGATGGCGTTCTCAAAAGCGCTACGGGTCATGATGTCGGACGGTTTAATGTCATGCTCAATAAGCCGCATGACGGCATCGCCGGCACTGATACAGTCGTATTCCTTCTCCCGGCTTATGGCATCTTGCGCCGAGCTGTTGGGCAGGCTCATACCGAGCGCCTCGATGGCCGATGCCATGGTGTTGGCGGTATACATGCCGCCGCAGGAGCCCGGACCCGGGATGGCTGTGTCTTCGATCTGCTTGAGTTCGATATCGGACACATTGCCGGCAGCTCGGCCGCCAACTGCCTCAAAGACAGAGATAATATTTGTATGCTTCGGTCCCGGCTGGATGGTACCGCCATAGATGAACAGCGAAGGCCGGTCCAGGCGCGACATGCCCATTAACAAGCCCGGCATGTTCTTGTCGCAACCACCGATTGCGATGATCGCGTCATGGCCCATGCAGCCCGACACGGTCTCCACACTATCGGCTATCACTTCACGGGAGACCAGGGAATATTTCATGCCCTCGGTTCCCATGGAAATACCATCGGACACGGTGATGACGTTATAGATGATGCCTTTGCCACCGGCAGCATCGGTGCCTTTGTTTACGTCTTCGGCCAGCTTGTTGATGTGCATATTGCAGGGTGTGACCATACTCCAGGTGGAGGCGATGCCAATTTGCGGCTTCTTGAAATCTGCGTCCTCGAAGCCCACAGCGCGCAGCATGGCGCGACTCGGGGCCTGTTCCATACCATCAACCACTACCTTAGAATGTTTGCGTAAGTCCTTGTTAGTCATCAATTTACCATCTATATGTTAAGAAAGTGATTGAACCTTGCCCTGGCTGTTTGTGGCGGCAGTCCGATTCAGGTTTGGGCCCGGTAGTCTGCCGCAGCGTGGAGCGCCAACCACGCCAGCGCGAGCCAGTAAAGAGGGCGCTAATATACACCAGCACGGCACTGATCGCATTCCCCCGGAGCCTGCAGGTCAAGCAGGCCATAGGATTCTCGATTGCGTTGGTGCTCGGTTCGGGCCGCTGGCCTTTGGCCCGGCAACGCCTTAGTAGGGGAATTTGAAGCCAAAACTTTGTAAATGATGAGGTCCGAAAACGGCCAGTAATTGAATCTAAAAGGCGTATCATAGCTGTCATTGTTTCGATAAACACAGGACAGTATCGGCAGGATGTTACTCAATTCCGATGATTATGAAGATGCCCGACAGAGTCGAGATGCTCGATTCGATGGGCGTTTTTTCGTGGGTGTGTTGACCACGGGTATCTACTGTCGGCCAGTGTGCCCTGTAAGGGTTCCGAAGAAAGAAAACGTACAACTCTATAAATCAGCAGCATCGGCCGCTGCTGCCGGCTTCCGTCCCTGCCTGCGCTGTCGTCCGGAATCCTCCCCAGGCACACCGGCCTGGAGTGGCTCGTCGTGGAAGGTCTCCCGCGCTCTGCAGTTAATCGACCAGGGTTTTCTGGATGATGGCTCGGTAGAAAAACTGGCCGACCAGATCGATGTTGGTGCGCGCCAGCTCGACCGTCTTTTTCAGCACCATCTCGGTGCCTCGCCGGTTGAAGTCGCCCAGACGCGACGCCTGCATTTTGCGAAGAAGCTTATCGATGAAACGGAAATGCCGCTGTCGGAGATCTGTTACGCGGCCGGCTTCGGGAGCGTGCGTCGCTTCAATGCCGTGTTCAGCAAGATTTACGATCGCTCTCCCAAGCAGCTCCGTGAGAAGCGCAGCAAGCGTGCTATACAAGGGCAGCCGGCGATAGAGATGACACTTTTCTATCGGCCCCCGTTCGATTGGCAGTCCCTGCTGGCGTTCCTAAAATACCGCTGCATTCCGGGCGTCGAATACGTTACAGATGAGTCTTATCAGAGAACAATTTGCCTGGATGGAGTCACAGGCGATTTTGGCGTCCACTTTTCAGCTGCCTCGAACCAGGTCACAGTAACGATCAACTTTCCGGATTCGCGCCACTTGTACCAACTAATTGACCGCATTCGCTGCATCTTTGATTTGCGTGCGGACAGCGCACAGATCGATCGACACCTTGCTAAAGACCGGCTACTGAAACCGATGATTAAGCGATTTCCGGGGCTGCGTGTACCGGGATGCTGGGATGGATTCGAGGTTGCCGTGCGGGCAATCCTGGGGCAGC
>MPLX02144231.1_pt1 | contig 10623 bp, 7 predicted proteins | sample 1617341 | NCBI WGS metagenome assembly MPLX02 (sample SAMN05944804, study PRJNA350692) | marine metagenome | biome: marine; feature: ODZ; material: water; isolation source: 120 m water sample filtered on 0.2 um supor filter | place: Pacific Ocean | collected 2012-04-08 | depth 120m m | reverse complement strand
GCAGCCGGCGGCGGTGCTGGCAAGGCCCTGGCGGAATGGATCGTCGGCGGTGAGCCCAGCCTTGATCTTTGGCCTGTCGATATTCGCCGCTTCGGCGTTCACCATCGTGATGCCCAGTGGGTTCGCACACGAACACTTGAACTATACGGCAAGCACTACACTATCGGCTGGCCCCATGAGGAACACAAAAGCGCCCGTCCAACGCGAACGTCCGCCTTGTATGAACGACTCAAAGAAAACGGCGGTTGTTTTGGTGAAAAGATGGGCTGGGAACGCCCCAACTGGTTTGCTCCCGACGGCGTTGCGGCTGAAGATGAATATTCCTTCGGTCGGCAAAACTGGTTTGACCATGTCGGTGCGGAACATGAGGCGACGCGTGAACGGGTCACCGTGTTCGATCAAAGTTCGTTTGCCAAGTTCCTGGTTTCAGGTCCGGACGCTGAGCAGGCCTTGAGCTGGATTTGCGCCAACGACATTAGCAAGGCCTCTGGGACGCTCACCTATACGCAAATGCTGAACAGTCGTGGTGGCATTGAATGCGATTTGACAGTCGCCCGTCTGGCCGAAGACAAATTCTATATCGTTACCGGCACAGGTTATAGAATCCACGATTTTGATTGGATAAGACGCAACCTCAAGGAAGGCCTTGATGTCACTCTTGAGGATATTACCGATACACACTGTACCCTATCCCTGATGGGGCCGAAGGCGAGGGATGTATTCTCTCAGGTAACGGATGCTGATGTATCCAACGATGCCTTTGCCTTCGGCTCCTCCCAGGAAATCTACATCGCCGGAGCCCCAACGAAAGCGCTTCGGGTGACATATGTGGGTGAACTGGGTTGGGAACTTCACTTCCCCATTGAACACGCCCTGGAAGTTTACGAGGCCCTGATGCAGGCTGGCGAACCATATGGTATCGGTAATGCCGGTTACCGGGCCATTGAATCCCTGCGCCTTGAAAAAGGGTACCGGGCCTGGGCATCGGACATTGGTCCCGACTATTCACCGCTGGAAGCAGGCATGGCCTGGGCCGTGAAGATGAAAACAAATACACCGTTTATCGGACGTGAGGCCATCGCCGCACAGAAGGAAGAAGGTCTTAAAAAACGTCTGGCCTGTTTCACCATAGATGATCCGGACGTGGTCCTGCTGGGGCGTGAAACCATTTACCGGAATGGCGAACGGGTTGGTTGGCTTAGCAGTGGGGGCTGGGGATATACGGTGGAAATGAACATCGGCTACGGCTACGTGCGCAATGAAGACGGGGTGTCGCTGGAGTACCTGAAAGAAGGAACCTACGAGCTGGATGTGGCGACGAAACGCATTCCTTGTACCATTCAATTCGGGGCCCTTGTCGACCCTGCAATGGAACGCGTCAAATGCTAACGACGTCGAGGGGTTAACAGTATGGCGGATCGTAAACATGCAGAACATTTGATCGTTGGTGGCGGCATCATCGGCTGTTCCATCGCCTATCACCTGACAGCCATGGGTGCCAGGGATGTTGTTATCCTGGAAAAGGCGGACCTGACCCACGGGGCCACATGGCATGCGGCGGGCCTGGTTGGGCAACTGCGTTCGTCGCGAAACACCACCCGGATGTTGAAAATGTCGGTCAAGCTTTACGACAGGCTCGAAGAAGAAACCGGACAGGCGGTGGATTGGAAGAAGGTAGGCTCCCTTCGTCTCGCCAGTTCGCCTGAACGGGTGCGGGAAGTAGAACAGTTGGCGACGATGGCAAAAAGCTTCGGCCTTGATATGGAAATTATTTCAGCTAGCGAAGCGCAAAAACTGTTTCCTTTAATGACGACCGAAGGCGTTTTGTGTGCCGCTTACTTGCCGACGGACGGTCAAATCGATCCCAGCAGCGTTACGCAGGCTCTTGCAAAAGGCGCCAGGGACCGAGGCGCGAAAATTGTCCGCGATGTTCGGGTGGAAGACGTTAAATCCGATGGGCGTCAGGTAACCGAAGTGGTCACGACGGACGGCACCTGGACGTGCGATACTTTTATCAATGCCTCCGGCATGTGGTCCAGGGAACTAGGTCGCCTGTCGAATATCCGTATTCCTGCCTGTGCGCTTGAACACCAGTATATCATCACCGATCCTATCCCCGAGATGCCCGTGGACATGCCGACCATGCGCGATCCGGACCGACTGGTGTATTACAAACCGGAAGTCCGAGGCATGGTTATCGGGGGATATGAGCCCAATACCGTGCCCTTTGGTGATCGCGGTATCCCGCGCGATTTCGGCCGGGAGCTTCTGGGTGGCAACTTCGATCGCTTCGAGCAACTGGCGATGCTGGCGGCCGAAATTACCCCAGTGGTCAACGAAGTGGGTATCCGCGAGGTGATCAACGGCCCGATCCCGTATTCTGCGGACGGTGATTTTGTTATGGGCAAGGTTCCCGAAATGGACAACTACTTTGTCGCCAGTGGTTTTTTGTACGGTATTGCCGCCGGTGGCGGGGCCGGGCGTATGATGGCCGAATGGATTATGGAGGGTGAGCCCAGTCTTGACCTTTGGCCGCTCGACGTCAGACGGTTTTCCGACCATCACAACACCAACTACTTCATGTATAACCGGGCAGTCGACCATTACGGTCATCACTACAAGCTGCACTTCCCCGGTAATGAAACGCAGGCCGCGCGGGGTATTCGCCGCAGTCCGTTGTATTACCCGTTGAAAGAGAAGGGTGTGGTGTTCGGTTCACGCGCAGGATGGGAACGACCGAACTGGTTTGCACCCGAAGGCGTAGAAGCGGTCGACAAAATGTCGTTCGAACGATCAGAGTGCAACTGGTTTGATGCCGTGGCTCAGGAACACAAGGCAGTACGCGAACGGGTTGCGCTGATCGATCAAACCTCGTTCGCTAAAATGGAACTGTCCGGGCCGGGTGCGCTGAGGGCTTTGCAAAAACTGGCTGTGTCCAATATGGATAAGCCAGCCGGCAGTGTTATCTATACGCAACTGTGCAACGAGCGCGGTGGAATAGAATGCGACCTGACCATTTCCAGGATTGCCGACGACAAATTCTATGTCGTTACCGGCAGCTCGTTTGGGGTTCATGATTTCAACTGGATCGCCCGTCATTTGCCGGACGATGGCTCGGTCGTCATGAACGAAGTGACATCCGCTTTTGCCGTCATCAATATTTGCGGACCTAAATCGCGTGACGTTCTTTCCAGTGTTTGCGAAACTGATCTTTCCAACGATGCATTTGCGTTTTCAACCTGTAAGTACATCGAGCTTGGCGCGGCCAGTGTCCTGGCGTCGCGTATCGGGTATGTTGGCGAACTGGGTTGGGAGTTGCACATGCCCACGGAATTCGCCCCACATGTTTATGAGTTATTATGGGAAGCCGGACAGGAATTTGGCATCGCAAATGTGGGCTATCGGGCTATCGATACCCTGCGCATGGAGAAGGGTTACGTTTACTGGAGCTCGGAAGTTACGCCCGATTACACGCCTTATGAAGCTGGTCTCGACTTCAGGGTACACCTGAAGTCGAAGGGCGACTTTATCGGCCGCGTGGCATTGGAAAAACAAAAGGCCGACGGCGTTGAACAGAATCTATGTACCTTCAGTGTCGAGCAACCCGTGTCTCTTTACGGCGGCGAAACAATTTATCTGAATGGCGAATACGTCAGTCTGACCACCAGCGGCAATTTTGGACATAGCGTTGGCAAATCCATCGCCTTCGGTTACTTGCCTGCTGACATTGCAAAACAACAAAATTTTGAAATTGAAGCTTTCGGCAAGCGATATGCGGCCAGGCGCCAGGACGCCTGTTTATATGATCCAGACATGGAGCGCCTGAAGGCTTGAGGAGGAGAAAATAAAAAGAATGACGATAAAAGCCGTAACGTTCGATTTATGGGATACCATTGTCGATGATGATTCTGATGAACCGAAACGCGCAGCGCAAGGCTTGCGCTCCAAACGTGACGAACGCCGTCATTTGGTGTGGGAAGCCATGAACGACGTCGAAGCCATCGACCTCGATACAGTTGTTCAGGCTTATGACGTTGCCGATGCGGCCTTTAACGTTGTGTGGAAGGAAAACCATATCAACTGGACGGTCGATCAGCGCCTTCGGGTTGTTCTCAGCGGTCTGGGGCGGACGTTGCCCCAGGATAGTATGGATAAACTGATTGAAGACACCGGGCGTATGGAAGTGGATATATCGCCCGACGCCATTGAAGGCGTTGGTGAAACCCTGGCGGACCTGTCGACGCGCTATAAGCTTTGCATCGTTTCGGACGCCATCGTCACCCCGGGTACTGGCCTCAGGGAAATTCTTGAAAAGCATGACGTGAAACAGTACTTCGACGGCTTCGCATTTTCTGATGAAGTCGGCCACTCGAAACCCCATCGCTCCATGTTCGATTCAGCCGCCCAGCAGTTGGGCGTGGATGTAACCGAAATTGTTCACATAGGCGATCGGGATCACAATGATATCAAGGGTCCTCATGCCATCGGCGCCAAGGGTATCCTTTTCACGGCAACCCGACCCGACGACAGGGACAACACAACGGCAGACGCCATCTGCGATCATTTTCGTGACTTGGCCGGAATTATTGATGAAATGGCGGCCGCCGGTTAACCAAAGGGAAAGTAACCAAAATGTCTGATACGGTAAGATTTCTGGTTCTGGACGGGTATTCAAGGGAAGGCCGCGAAGACCTTCAATCAGGGGGGGCTTCGACTGCGGGTTCCCTTTACGAAAAAATGTTGAAACGCTGCCATCCCGACAGCGAAGTCGACATTCTGTATCCCGGCGATCCGGACGCATCCTTACCTAAAGGGGCGGCAATCGAACAATACGATGGTATCGCCTGGACGGGCTCCAGTCTGACCATTCACCAGCCCGATCCAAAGGTCACGCCGCAGATCGAATTCGCCCGTGCGGCTTTCGATGCGGGTGTCCCCAGTTTCGGCAGTTGCTGGGCGGCGCAAATCGCTGTCGTTGCCGCGGGGGGGGGTGTGCGCTGTCAACCCCAGGGGGCGCGAGATGGGGATCGCGCGTAAGGTCGAACTAACCCCGGCGGGTCGTGCTCATCCGATGTATATCGGCAAGCGTAATGTCTTCGACGCCTACATCAGTCACGACGATGAAATCACTCACCTGCCACCGGGGGGCGTCACGCTGGCGTCCAACGCTTTCACTAACGTTCAGTCTGTTGCCGTTACACATAATGGCGGCGTGTTCTGGGGTTTGCAGTATCATCCGGAATACGATCTGCATGAATTGGCAAGGTTATGTTACTGCCGTAAGCAGAAACTGATCGAAAAAGGTTTATTCCGTTCAATGGATGATGCGCAGGATTTTGTCGATCAGTTGGAAGCCCTTTTCGAAGATCCGACGCGCACGGATATTTCGTGGTTGCTGGGCATCGACGAAGATATCATGAACGAAGACCTGCACCGGGTGGAGGTGCGCAACTGGATCAATCAGCTGGTTATTCCGACTAAGGCCAAGCGACGGTAGTTATGGTTATTTGCTTTCAAGTTACACAACCGGAAAAAACAAAAGGCTCAAATCGCGTGAAGTTTAAACGTGCAGGTTGGAACGATGTCTTCCTGATTAAGCTATTGGCCCAAAATTGAAATGCGATTGCCCTGAGGAAAAAACACCCTTGGGTCAGACAATTTGCATCTATGCCTGGAATCAATCTAAAGCCTTGGATCAAATGGGCTTGCATGTTTTCGTCTCAGTCGATATTTTCTCTCTCGGGTCCGGCTTTGGGATAACAGGGAATTTATTGGCAAAATAATAACCCTGATCAAAACCGGTTGTGGGGTCAGAAATGGCAGGCTTGGCCCTTGGCAAGGGTCGAATACACACAAAAAAGCGGGACAGATGTCAGGGGTTATCTACGAGGTAAAAAGAAGGAGCCGGTTTTTGGTGGCGATAGATCGCTGGTTTCCGGAACGCCAGCTTATGTTGCGCAGCAACGGCAGGGTTTCCTTCGTAACCTTGTCGCGGCATCTGCAACTGAGCGTCGTTTGCTGTATGCTTGCGATTGTTGGCTGGTCCGCCTTCGCTTCGGTAAGTTATGTCTTTTACGGCAAATTCCTTGAAAGCAAGGAGAATCAGGTCGCCAATGCGCGTCTTGCCTATCGCAGCCTGCTTTCGCAGGTGACTTCGTATCAGCGCAAATTTTCGTCGATTACCAGCGACCTTGAATCCAACCATTCCATGATGTTGGGATTGGTTGAAAAGAACGCCTCGCTACAGCAGAATTTCAAAACCGTTTCATCTCAATTGCGCAGCACAGAACTGAAACGTGAAAGCGTCTTGGCCGTCAGGCAGGCTTTGCGCGAGAAACTGGCGATTAGCGAAGATCAGTTACGCACCCTTAACAGCCGCAATTACGCCTTGGGGGAAAACCTTGAAACGGTCGAAGGCGATTTGCAGTCAGCCTTGAGCGAGCGCAATGAGGCCCTGTTTACCGGCACCCGCCAGCGCCGCCAGATCAAAGAGCTGGAAACCAGGCTGGTCGATCTGGAATCCGCGGAAAGACTGGCTGTCCAGCAATTGACGGAACGCACCATCAATATCAACGACAACATGCAGCGGGTCATTGAAATGGCCGGACTGGATGTTGAAAAGGTGTTGCAGGGGAATTCATCCTTGCTCAAGGGGCAGGGGGGGCCCTTCATCGTCGCCAAACCCGATGGCAAGGCCGCCAGTGAACTGAAAGCCAGCCTTACGGATTTAGGCCATTATTTGCGCCAAAGCGAAGGTCTTCAGGATATCATGCGCCGCATGCCGCTTGCGCCGCCGCTTACGTCTTATCGCGTGACGAGCTCGTTCGGTAAAAGGCGCGACCCGATCAACAAAAGATGGGCTGCCCACTACGGCCTTGATATGGGAGCGCCGTTCAAGTCATCCGTCTATGTTGCCGCCCCTGGGGTCGTCAAGCTAGCCGGTTGGAAAGGCAAGTTCGGAAAGATGGTGGAAATTGATCATGGCGGTGGACTGAAAACCCGCTTCGGCCACCTGCATAAAATTCTTGTGAAAAGGGGACAGCGTGTCGATTTCCGTGATAAGATAGGCCTGCTTGGCTCGACGGGACGCAGTACTGGAGCTCACCTCCATTATGAAGTCATCTTCAAGGGCAGAAGCATGAATCCGTTGAAATTTTTCAAGGCTGGGCGATATGTTTTCCAAGAACAAGAATAAAGCTGTGCCGGGTAGCGCGCAAAAAACTTCGCAGCCGGCAAAACCCGCAGTTCCCTCCATTATAAGCGTCGATCTGAAAATGACAGGCGATCTGAATAGCGAAGGCGAAATTCAGGTAGATGGAACGATTGTCGGCGATATCCGCACTAAAACCCTGCTGATCGGAAAAACAGCCGAAATCAAAGGCGAGATCATTGCCGATAATGTCCGTATTCACGGCAACGTCAGGGGGCTAATCAAGGCCCGCGCGGTGACGCTGGCAAAAACCGCCCATGTCATCGGCGATATTCTCCATGAAGACCTGTCTATTGAAACAGGCGCTTTTCTTGAAGGCCTGTGCAAACGCATAACGGGTTCAGAATTGAAGGACAGCGGCAAGATTAACGTTGTTGAAAGTGGCGGCAACGTTGCTCCCGCGGCCCCGGTAGGCGACGCGGAAAAAGCAGGTTAGATCAATTTATCTAATCGCTTTCAGGTTGATTTAAAGCTTTTGTGAACACGTCTCCATCCACATTGCCACCGGAAAAGAACGATCCCGACAGTTTTGCCTTTGGCGTCGATCCGTTCGTTCAGCAGGGCGGATTCCAAAACCGGTGTTTTGGCGGCTTCTTCTTCAATTTGAAGGGCGGCACCGCGAATATCCTCGGCACTGGGCAAGGTCTCCATGAATTTTTATAAGCCCAGCAACGGCGGTAGTTCGCTCAGGTTTTTGATTTCATGTTCCGGCGTACCCGGCAGGCGTTCTTTCTTTTGCCCAAAACGATTGACCCAGACGACTCGAAATCCGAAGTTGGCGGCGGCTGATGCATCCCAGGCATTGGACGACATGAAGCAAATTCGCTCTTTTGAAACGCTCAGGCCGTCAACCGCCATCTGGTACACCTTGGGTGTCGGCTTGTAGATTCCCAACTGGTCGACGGAGTAATTGTCGACAAGATCATCGGATATACCTGCGTTTTCGACCGCAGAGGCCAGCATTCTGGGCGATCCGTTAGACAGGATGGCGCATTTCAAACCGCCCGCATTCAGCGCCTTCAACATAGCCGGAACTTCCGGATAGGCGTCCAGTTTCATATACAGGCTCTGCAACTTCTCGCGCAGGGCTGTGTCTCCGTCCAGGTCCAGGGTCTCAAGCGCATAGTCCAAACCGTCGCTGGTCACCTGCCAAAAATCCACATATTCGCCCATCAGGCTGCGAAGCCAGGTGTATTCCAGTTGCTTGGTGCGCCAGATTGCGCTTAAGGAGTCGGCCTTGTCTCCCAGGTCGCCCCGGCAATGGGCGGCCGCCGCAGCGACATCAAAAAGCGTGCCGTAGGCGTCGAATACACATGCGTCAATATCTTGCATCTATTTTTTTTCTTGGTTTGAAGGACGGGGGGATTTAACGGATCAAATCCTGTTCAAGAGTTTCTGCGACTTCCGTATCGGCCAGCTTAAGGCGATAGATTTGCAGGTTCTCCAGCACCCGCTGCACATAATTGCGGGTTTCGTTAAAGGGAATCATTTCGATCCAGTCGATGGTGTCAATGGTCCGCTCGCGGGGATTTCCGTTCAGCCTGGCCCATTTGCGCGCCCGCCCCGGCCCTGCGTTGTAACCGGCTAGGGCCATCACGTAGGAACCGTCGAATTCATCAATCAGACCGGCCAGATAAGCCTGCCCCAGAGTCATGTTGTAATCCGGGTCGCTGGTCAGTCGCTTTTTTGAATAACGAATTTTCAGGCCGCGGGCCACTTTGCGGGCCGTGCGCGGCATAATTTGCATCAGGCCTCGGGCGTTAGCGTGGCTTTTAGCGCGAACGTAAAAGGCGCTTTCCTGTCTGATAATCGCCATGACCAATGGAACCTCCAGAGGGAACTTGGGAGCGCGAATGCGAAGGGGTGGAGTTTCCAGCGTCGGATAACCTGCCTCGATCATCTCGGCGCCCTGGCGGCTGGAGCGCTTGGCGATAGTGATGCCGACATCGGGCCTGCCCATTCTCTTGGCAAGACGTCCTGTTAACGTCCGCCAGCCAGTGGTTTCGCGGTAATCGTTCAAGGCCAGAATGAAGTATTTTATGCGATCATGCTCATCGACAGCACTCAAAATCTTGATGACGTGGACCAGATCCAATTTTTCAAACGCCGCAAGTTCCTCTGGTTCCGGGTCCGGTTGTACCGGCAGGCGCAACCCGTGACCGGGCCCAAGGTGAGCTGCGGCAAGTTGACCGTAGTAGGCTGTTGGCATGGTTGCGGCGATGCGAAACCACAGCCGTGCGGCTTCTTCCTGCTCAAGGGCTTTCGCGGCCCTGGCGGTCCAATAGGCGCCGCGCGCCTTGCTGATCGGAAAATTGACGTATTCGTACATGGTTTGGAAATGAGTGAAGGCGGTCTTGGGATCGTCCAGGAACCGCAGGGAAATCCACCCAGCCAACCATTCTGCGTCGGCAAAACCGGGACCTTGAGTCAATTGGTGATCCTTCACCAGCCGGTAGGCATCCGTCACATGACCTTTTTGCAGGGCCATGCGGGCCAGATAGGCGCGTTCCTTCCACCATAAATCAGGACGCACAAGATTGTCCGGCGGGGGCATTAAAAGTTCGATGGATTGGTCGTAGCGTCCTTTGCGTCTGCGCCAGCGAAGCCGTTCGTAAATCAGTCCGGGATTGTTCATTTGGCTTTTTGGCACCTTGGCGATGGCCACATCGACGTTGCCAAAGCGGTGGCGCAGCATCAGGCGAGCTTCCGCCAGAGCCCGATACTTGGAATTGACCTTCCGCAACATGCGCCGAACGGGCCAGTTCTTGCCCTCCCAAAGCAGTCGGTCCAGTCGTTTCAGATGATCGTCCCGGGTCAGATATTTTCGATAGCGTTTATAAAAGTACTGTTCCGGTCGTTTAGCGAAATTCCTGTTTATCCAGGTGTTGCGAATGACTTCGCGTGCTTCATCTTCCTGATCTGTTTCAAGCAAAGCGCGGACCAATTGAATCCAACCGGCGGTGCTGACCGGTTCCTGACCATCAAACCAGTCAAGGACCGTTTTGGCGGGCAAGCTATCCTTCATGGCGTCTTCGGCGCGGCGTTTCAGGCGTTTTATCGAAGGCCAGTGAGGATTTTTTTTGATGAACGAGGCTAATTCCCTGAACGAGGCGGTGGTTCCCAGTCGTTCCAGGTCGAAGTATAGAACGATTTTTCGCGCCAGGGGATTTTCTATGCGTTTCGCCGAAGAACGAGCCCGCTTCCATTGATTTTTCGTGGCGTATTTGAAAGCGCTCTTGAGATGTTTTTGATCAACCTTGGAAAGTGTTTCCGCGCCCAGTGGCGCTGGGGCAAGTCCGCCGACACAAAGGAATGAGCAGGTCAAAAACACTAGGGCCTGTTGACAATTAATGTTTTCCTAATTTCTCAGAACTATGATTGACACTTCTTTTAACAAAGGAGACGAATAAGAT
>MPLX02005718.1_pt1 | contig 10624 bp, 8 predicted proteins | sample 1617341 | NCBI WGS metagenome assembly MPLX02 (sample SAMN05944804, study PRJNA350692) | marine metagenome | biome: marine; feature: ODZ; material: water; isolation source: 120 m water sample filtered on 0.2 um supor filter | place: Pacific Ocean | collected 2012-04-08 | depth 120m m | reverse complement strand
CGATCTTTGTTCGTACTCAATACCAAAAGAAAACTCATGGTCTTTTATATCGGCAGAACCAGATGCTTTGAATGTTGTTTGCGAATATTGGGAGTAACCATAATAATTGTATTCTCTCCCGAAAGGATACCAAAGAGAATAGATAGGTAAAGATCGTACTCCATTGGATAGACCTACACCTTGCAAATCAAGTGGCGTACGGATAACACCATCCATCCCATAACCATCAATATAAGAGGTCATCCCATAATCCTTGAACATTTCATAGTACTTATCAGTATAGATGGCAGCATCTGGGTTTTGATTACCAGCTACAAAGGTATAAAGTGTATCTGTCCAACCAGAATGTATATTGCCACTAATATAATGACCGGCTGTTGTATCATATATGGTACCTCTATCATATATGTTTTCTTTATAGGTTTTAAATTTACCTACATAACCATAATCAAAAATATTCTCATTATGTGAATCATCTTGGGTTTTGTATTGGTTTCTGGTATAATCTCCTTGAATGGTAAAGAAGGCATTTTTTATGGTAGATGCGCTTTCTTCATCATCTGCTTCTTGGGTTCCAAATTTTTGGGTTAGTTTACCAAATACTCGCCAAGTATTGCTAATGCTTTGCGCATTATTATTGGAATTGAAAAGAGAATATGTTCTTGTGTAAGAATGTCCTGTATTGTAGTAATAATTTCCACCTAATGATAAAAAGGTATTGTTGGCAGGTTTAAAATCTAATTTTCCAGAAACACTTATTCTTTTTTGTGCTACATTTTGTCTTGCTTGTACTTTTTCCAAATCCTTCATTTGAACAAATTCTGCATTTTGCAAAAATCCGGCAGAAACATCTGGTGCAGGACGAAAAGGATTTGCTTTTAAATCGGCTAGTACATCATCTTTTATTTTCCAATTTCCAATAGCGGAAGGATCCGTATCATCCACCATTCTAAATTCCCCAGAAAAGAAATAGCCAATAATAGAATTTTCTTTGACCCCATCCTCATTTCTTTTCTTCAAAATAGGGCCTGATAAATTTAGCCCAAAAATATTTTTGTTGTATTTGTCAAATAAAGAAGATGATTCCATCTCAGCCCCTCCATAAAATTTGTTGGAAGGACCCTTTGTAGTAATGGAAATAATACCAGCTGTTGCATCTCCATATTGTGCTGGCAAACCACCTGTCATTACTGTAATTTGCTCAATAGCAGATTGTGGTACGCCCAAGCTACCCCTTACTTTTATACCATCAATATAGTAGTCGGTTGCATCCGAACGAGAACCCCTCACATTTAAGGACTCTCCTTCATCCTTTTGGTAAATACCAGCAGTAGTTGCCGCAACAGAAGCCACAGACCTTGTTGGCATAGCTACAATTTCTTCTGCAGTTTTTGTTTCACCAGTAATATTGTCTTGATCAATCAGTGGTTTTTTATATTCATGAATATCAACCTGAACTTGTTGAATTCCTGAGGACATCTTTAAATCCTGAAATGTAATTTTGTTTGCTGAGATAATTAAGCCAGTCATCATATAAGTTTGATAACCAACAAAAGTTGCTTTTACCGTATAAGTTCCGGGCTCAATTGGTTTAATGGTAAATTTCCCATCAAAATCGGTTGTAGTCCCAGCAGTTTGGGTTCCGTTTCTTTCAATAATAACATTAGCAAAAGGAACTGCTTCCCCACTGAGAGCATCTAAAACAGTACCCTTTAAAGTACCCGTTTGAGCAAAGGCAACTGCCGAGAAAAGGACAGTAGCAAAAAGTAAGTATATTTTTCTTAACATATTTTTAGTTTGTTTTAATAACTATTTAAAAAACAAGGGCGTAAAGATATAAAAAGATATAAATAATTTGAAGGTTCATAAAAGAAAAAAATAAGCTCTGATTCTTTATTGTTTTGAAAAAAATCATAATCTTGCAAACACTATGAAAATTAGAATTTTAGTCCTTTGCTTTTTGCTTTTTTTTGCATGTCAAAAAGAAGAAGATTACATACAAAATGTAATGGTTGATTACAACCTCAATTTAAGCTTACCTGAGCATTCTGATTTACAAACGGTAGGTAATTATATATTTATTGAAGATGAAGGCGTAAAAGGTATTATTGTTTATCGGCAGGATTTTAATACTTATAAAACCTATGACAGGAATTGTAGTTATGAGCCATCACTTAGTTGTGCTAAAATTGATTCAATCAACTCACCTATTGCTATTTGTAATTGTTGTGAATCTAAATTTTTACTCAACCAAAATGGAAATGCTATTGGGAGCCCTGCCATACTCCCCTTAAAACAATATTCAAATACTTTGGAAGGTGATTTTTTGAGTATTTATAATTAAGAAAGAGTTTATAACTTGACACTAGTTCTAGGTGTTGAATTATGAGTTTTGAGTTGTTAGTTTGTGACTGGTATATTGAAAAATTAGTTCAGAAACGAGATGCTTTACACAGGTTTTAGTATGACAACTATTTTTTTCACATGGGCAAATCCCACAAATCTTTAGAACAAAAAAATCCCGATTTCTCGGGATTTTAATTTATTAACTAGTAACTATTTTTAGTATCTGTAATATTCAGGTTTATACGGCCCCTCTACTTTTACGCCTATATATTCTGCTTGATCTGGCCTTAAAGTTTCTAGTTCTACCCCGATTTTTGCAAGATGTAATCTGGCTACTTTTTCATCTAGATGTTTAGGAAGCATATAAACTTTGTTCTCATACTTTTCTGTATTGTTCCAAAGTTCTAATTGCGCTAATACTTGGTTAGTAAATGAATTAGACATAACAAAAGAAGGATGCCCTGTTGCACAACCTAAATTAACCAACCTACCTTCTGCAAGTAAAATAATATCGTTACCATTTACTGTGTACATATCCACCTGAGGTTTAATTTCATTTTTAGTATCTCCCCAATTTTCGTTTAACCAAGCAACATCAATTTCATTATCGAAATGCCCAATATTACAAACAATCGTCTTGTCTTTCATGCTCTCAAAATGACGAGCCTGAATAATATCTTTATTTCCAGTTGTTGTTACAATAATATCTGCATTTTTACAAACATCATCCATTCTTTTAACTGCAAAACCATCCATTGCAGCTTGAAGTGCACAAATAGGATCGATTTCCGTAACAATTACTCTTGCTCCAGCACCTCTAAGTGAAGCTGCCGAACCTTTACCAACATCACCATAACCTGCAACAACAGCCACTTTTCCTGCCATCATTACATCAGTAGATCTTCTGATAGCATCTACTAAAGATTCTTTACATCCATATTTATTATCAAATTTTGATTTTGTAACTGAATCGTTAATATTTATCGCAGGAAGTGTAAGCGTTCCTTTTTCCATTCTCTCGTACAATCTATGTACCCCGGTTGTAGTTTCTTCAGATAATCCTTTAATATTTCCAACCAATTCCGGATATCTATCCAATACCATATTGGTTAAATCTCCACCATCATCTAAAATCATGTTTAATGGTTTACCTCCTTCAAAAGCATGAAGCGTCTGCTCAATACACCAGTCAAATTCCTCCTCACTCATTCCTTTCCAAGCGAAAACAGAAACTCCTGTAGCTGCAATTGCAGCTGCTGCCTGATCTTGAGTTGAGAAAATATTACATGATGACCATGTAACCTCAGCCCCTAAATGAATTAATGTTTCAATTAATACTGCCGTTTGTATAGTCATATGTAAACAACCTGCAATTCTTGCTCCTGCGAGTGGTTTCCTATCCCCATACTCTTCCCTAATTGACATTAAACCTGGCATTTCAGCCTGAGCTAATCGGATTTCTTTTCTTCCCCAATCTGCTAAGGATATGTCTTTTACTTTGTAATTCATAGTTTCTGTTTCCATATTTATTTTTCTCGGACTGCAAAGATAAGCATAATTATTATTTTAGCACCCTATAATTAGTCATATGGGAGTCATCAAAAAATTTAAAGAAAACAACTGCACAATTGCTATTTGGGATATGCAAGAATCAGTAGAAGAATTAGTACTGTTATCTGAAAAAGTTGATTTATCAAAAGTTGCAACAGAAAAAAGAAAAAAGGAATTGTTAGCTAGCAGATTATTGCTCAATGAAATTCATCCAAGCCAGCAAATTACCTACAATAAATATGGAGCTCCCGAAATAAAAAATGGAGATCATATCTCTATTTCACATTCAAAAAACTTAGTTGCAATAGCAAGTAGCAAACAGAAAATTGGTTTAGACATTGAACAAATTAGTGAAAAACCACTCCGATTATCCTCAAAATTTATTTCTAAAGATGCTTGCAATAATTTATCTCAAGAAAAAGCAACCTTAATTTGGTGTTGTAAGGAAGCTCTCTTTAAATGGCATCAGAAAGGAAATATTGATTTTAAAAATGATATTACATTAAAGCCATTTATTTTAGAAGATGAGGGGAAGGTTACTGCAATATTCAAAAGCAAAAAACACACTTTATATTATAAGAAAGTAGAAACGCACTTTTTAGTGTATGTTTGCACTTAAGAAACTAATAAGATGAGTATTTACAATAATATAATAACAAATAAAAAAGCAAATAAGAAATCATTTGCACTATTAATTGATCCTGACAAGCAAGAAAAAAGCCAGCTAATTACTATTATTGAGAAAGCTAAAAATGCAAATACCGATTACTTTTTTGTTGGAGGAAGTTTACTTACAAATGACAGCTTAGATATTTGTTTAGAAACACTAAAAGCATACTCAGATATTCCTGTAGTACTTTTCCCTGGAAATGCAATGCAAGTTAACGATAAGGCAGATGGCATCCTGTTTTTATCTTTAATTTCTGGAAGAAATGCAGAAATGCTTATTGGCAAACAAGTAATCACTGCCCCAATATTAAAACAATCTTCTTTGGAAGTTTTACCAACTGGCTACATGCTAATTGATAGCGGAAAACCTACTACCGTTTCTTATATGAGTAATACGACCCCTATTCCAGCTAAGAAAGATGCCGTAGCAGCTTGTACAGCAATGGCCGGTGAAATGTTAGGACTAAAACTCATCTTTATGGATGGAGGAAGTGGTGCTAAGAATCCAATCTCTGAGAAAATGATTGCAGAAGTTAGCAAATCTATTGATATTCCTTTAATTATTGGTGGAGGAATTAGCAGTGGAGAAAAAGCAATTGCAAACTGCAAAGCTGGCGCAGATATTATTGTAGTTGGAAATGCTATTGAGAAAGATGAAAGTCTGATTGCAGAAATTTCAAATGCAATGCATAATTGTTAATGTGTCTTACACATATCTTCATCTACTACAATAAAGAAATCAGCATTGCCAATTAGTTCCTTATCAAATTCCGTTACATCAGCTTGCTCAACTACTTCAATAGTTTTAATATCTAAATCCGGATTCAGTTGCAATAAATACCACATTATCGACTCATGATATTTTGAATGATATGAGCCATGATAATGTAAAAACTTTGTATCCTCTTTCATATTTGCATGAATAAAATGAGCCATAGTAGCATCTTTTATTGCTTGAGATTTTGGTAAGTTTTCTACTCCATGACCGCCAGCCATAACTGAAATTTCTTTATAACAATACAAAGAAGTATCGTAATCAAATGGAAGTGGGGCAATAAACTGTTTTGAAGCTTCTGGCAAATAATTTAATGTATCTAAACCAAAACGATAAACCATATTTGCAAATCTTCTTGGAATATTAGTAGCTACAAAATGAAGATTATTGTCTTTTGCGAAACTTACAAGTGGTCTATAATCTGTTTTATAATTGGGCCATATTTTAGATTCTTTTTCAAAATCTTTCTCACGAATAAACCCTAGTAAATACTCATCTAACTGAAACTGATCATCTGACTCTAACATCTCCGCACCTAGCATTAGATTTTCTCCATGTTTTTCAAAAAGACTTTTGGTAAGTTCTAATTGTAGCCAATGTGAAATTGGATCATTATGATTTTCGCCAAACAATACTACATCAGCATTTTTCATTTTAAATAACATTGTTTTATATGAGATCTTATTTCCATCTTTACTATAAATCTGATGCGCTTTTTCTTGTGCATTAGAAATACTTACCACAAAACTTAATACTAGAATAATTAACAGTGTCTTTTTCATCATTACTTTTATTTAACCTAACCCTTTGCAAACTTATACAAATTCGTATTTTTGATTCATCTTATGAATGAAATAATTCAATTTCTTAACCAAACTACTTTTAACTGGAGTGTTGTTGAATCTATTGCTGTAATATTTTCAGTGATTTATGTTATACTTGCTGCGAAACAAAATATTTGGTGTTGGGCTGCTGCTGGAATTAGTGTGATTCTGTACATTTATATTTGCTTTACTGCACAACTTTATCCTGAAACAGGCCTACAAATTTTCTATTTGATGATGGCTATTTACGGCTACTACAATTGGAATAAAAATAATGGAAATCTTCAAATTAAACAATGGACTACTAGCAAACATCTATTATTAATTCTAGCAGGTTCCATTTTTGCTTTTTTAATGGGCTTCTATTTTGTAACTTATACAGATTCGAAAATACCAATTGTTGATTCATTTACTACTGTATTCTCGATAATCTCAACTTATATGGTTACAAAAAAGATACTGGAAAACTGGCTTTATTGGATTGTGATTGATACCGTTTCTGTTTATCTGTATTTTAGTAGAGATTTACATCTTACATCTCTGCTTTTTATTGCATATACTATTATTGCTATTGCAGGTTATTTTACTTGGCTGAATAACAAAACTTCTGATGCTTAAAATCATTGTTACAGGCCCTGAAAGTAGCGGAAAAACTACTTTGTGCAAAGCATTGTCCGAACATTTCAAAATTCCTTCTACTGAAGAATACGCAAGAGAATACCTAAATAATTTAGGAAGAGAATACAAAGAAGAAGATTTAATAGAAATAGCAAAAGGACAATTACAATCTGAAACCAACTCACAACTATTGGACACTGATTTAATCACCATTAAAATATGGAGTGAATACAAATATGGAAAAAGCGATAAGTGGATACTTGAGCAAATTGAAAAACAAAAATCTGAAAATAGATATTACCTTTTATGCAGACCAGACATTCCTTGGGAAGCAGATCCCTTAAGAGAAAGCCCACTAAATAGAGATGAACTTTTTAAAATCTATAAAAGAGAAATTGAAGAATTAGGGCATGATTATCTTATTATTGAGGGTAAAAATAGATTTAAAAATTCGATTTCAAAAATTGCAAGTCTAATCTCTTAAATCTCAAATCTAATTGTATTTTCGCGCCATCTTAAAGGGGTGCCAATTGGCTGAGATTACACCCATTGAACCTGCCATAGTAATAGTGGAAGGAAAATGAGTCAACATTAAATAAAAGCAAGCAGTAACCCCATTCTACTTGTTAATGTTAACTAAAAAAATAAAAAATGTTTAACAAAAGAAACTGCATGTCTGTTTTGCTTACAATACCATTTATTGGCTTTGCGCAACAGCTAACCGATTCAGTACAAATCAAAAAAGTGCTGAATGAAGTAAATGTAAATGCCTTGAGAGCTGGAGACAAAACACCAGTTGCGTTTACTAATATTAATCAGCAAGAGATAGAAAAGGGAAATCTTGGGCAAGATTTGCCTTATATAATTTCACTCACTCCATCAGTAGTTACTACTTCTGATGCTGGGGCTGGGGTTGGCTATACTGGATTTAGAGTAAGAGGATCGGACGCAACAAGAATTAATGTAACGGTAAACGGAATCCCTTTAAACGATTCTGAAAGTCAAGGAGTATGGTGGGTTAATATGCCTGATTTTTCTTCCTCAGTGGAGAATATCCAAATTCAAAGAGGTGTAGGAACTTCTACTAATGGAGCTTCTGCTTTTGGTGCTTCTGTAAATCTTAAAACAGACGGTTTAAGAAAAAATGCATACCTTTTAAGCAACAACACTTTAGGGAGTTTTGCCACTTTTAAAAATAATATAGAATTCGGAACAGGACTACTTAATAATAAGTTTGCTTTTGATGGGCGTTTGTCTAAAATCTCATCTGATGGATATATGGATAGAGCTACATCAAACTTAAAATCACTTTACCTGCAAGGAACTTATTTTGGGGAAAGTTCTGTCATCAAAGCATTGATGTTCACAGGACATGAGCGCACTTATCAGGCGTGGTATGGTATTCCGATTAATTATTTAGACACTAGCAGGACCTTTAATCCTTACACTTATGATAATGAGGTTGATGATTATGAGCAAACGCATTATCAGTTGCATTATAGCAAGCAAATGAGTGAGACAACAAATTATAATATTGCTGCACATTACACCCATGGTGAAGGATATTATGAGCAAGAAAAGCTAGGAGAAGATTTAGTAGATTATGGTTTAGAAAACATTATTTTAAGTAGCGATACAATCACATCAACTAATTTAATTAGAAGAAAGTGGCTCAATAATGATTTTGCTGGCCTTACCTTTTCTTTAACTCACAAAATGGGTAATATCGATTTAATTCTAGGAGGAGCTGGCAATCGTTATTCTGGGCAACATTATGGTAATATTATTTGGACACAATATGCTTCAAATGCTAATTTTAATCATCTCTATTATTGGAACAAAGCCGAAAAGCTAGATCATAATTTTTATGTAAAAGCAAACTATAAATACAGTGATGCTACCAATCTTTATGCCGACTTACAAAGAAGAAGAATTGACTATACTTTTCAGGGAAAAGATGAGGATGGTAATACTGCTCAACAAGAAGTTGCTTTAACCTTTTTCAATCCTAAGTTTGGTTTATTTCATATGTTAAATGAAAATCAAGCTATTTACGCATCATTTGCTGTTGCAAACAAAGAGCCAAACAGAAACGATTATGTAGAAAGCACTCCCAACTCTCGGCCTGAACACGAAACACTTTACGATACAGAAGTTGGATATAAACAAAGTGGTGAAAAATTATCTTTAGGAATCAATATTTATCAAATGAACTATAAAAATCAATTAGTTCTAACAGGGCAAATAAATGACGTGGGGGCAAATACCCGTACTAATATTGATAAGTCGTTTAGAAGAGGTGTAGAATTGGAAGGCAGTCTAAGTTTAGGAAGTAATCTTAAATGGTCTGGGAATATGACTTTAAGTCAGAATAAGATTACGAATTATACTGCCTATATTGATAATTGGGATAATGGGGGACAAGAAAAAGTAGATTACGGAAATACAGACTTGGCTTTTTCTCCTTCAGTTATTTGGGCTTCTCAATTTATGTTGAAATTAAATGCTAAGATACATGTGGATCTTATCAGTAAATATGTTGGGGAGCAATTTATTGACAACACATCTTCTAAAGATAGAATGTTAGATGATTATTTAGTGAATAATTTACGAATTGCTTATAAATGGAATAGCAAAATTTTCAAAACGGTAAAACTTACATTGCAAGTAAATAACTTACTAAATAATGAGTATGTAAGTAATGCTTGGGTATACCGATTTATTTCTGATGGTTGGGATCCAAGAGGGAGTGACCCATATGTAAATACTGATAGTGAAAGAGGATATAATATGGCAGCTTATTTCCCTGAAGCTACAAGAAATTATCTTTTAGGCCTTACCTTAGGGTTTTAGAGTGTTTAGAGGGTAGATAAGCACTATGTGCTTTTAGTTTATTGAGTTGATTTTTTGAACTAAAACCTCTGCAATTTTCTGACTGCTTTGATGAGTCCATCCTGCAATATGTGGAGATAGTATCGTTTTTGCAGAATCAAATATGTATTGTAACTCTGGCATTAATTCGTTTCTTTCCAAATTTTCAAATGAACTTTTCTCATATTCCAAAACATCCAAACAGGCTCCTAAAACTTTGCCATTTTTTATAGCAGTAACCAAGTCTTTTGTGTTTACACATTTGCCTCTTGCCGTATTAATAATAAAAATAGGTTTTTCAAACTTTTTAATATAATCTTCATCTACCAAATAAGTAGTTTCAGCTGTTAGTGGAATATGCAAACTTAAAATATCAGCTTGCTTAAAAATTGCTTGCATATCCGATTTATAAGGATAATTCTCCAAATATTTATCGTAAGCCAAAATATGAACATCAAAGCCACTTAGCATCTCAGCTAAAGCAGAACCATTATTTCCAAAACCAATAATTCCAAAGGTTTTTCCAAAAAGTTCCTCTCCTCTGTTTCCTTCTCTTTCCCATTCTCCATTTCTTACTTCTTTATTAGCTTTATTCAAATTATTAAATAAGGAAAGTAGCATCCCAATAGCATGTTCAGCTACAGCCTTTCTGTTACCTTCAGCTGCATTGTAACATTTTATTTTTCTGCTTTCAGCATAGTCTGTGTCTATATTTTCTAATCCACTTCCTGCTCTGGCAATAAATTTTAAATTAGTCGCTTTGTCAATAAATGCTTTGTCAATTGTAAATCGACTTCTTATAATAATTCCTTCATAACCTTTAATAATTTTCTCAATCTCAATTTTATTTTTATCATAAGCCAAAACATGAACATCAAAGCCCTTTAGCATTTCAGCTATAGCAGAACCATTATTTCCAAAACCAATAATTCCAACAGTTTTTCCAAAAAATTCCTCTCCTCTGTTTCCT
>MPLX02091696.1_pt1 | contig 10637 bp, 12 predicted proteins | sample 1617341 | NCBI WGS metagenome assembly MPLX02 (sample SAMN05944804, study PRJNA350692) | marine metagenome | biome: marine; feature: ODZ; material: water; isolation source: 120 m water sample filtered on 0.2 um supor filter | place: Pacific Ocean | collected 2012-04-08 | depth 120m m | reverse complement strand
CGCCTGCTCTTTTTGCCCAATATTTTTCTTCGTAATGTTCCATTTCAATCGACTTTATTAATATATTTTTTTATTAATAATCGACTTATACCAACTAGCTTTTTACTCATTTTATTAATGGAATACGCTCCCCCTAGACTTGCAGAAACATGGTGCCGTAATTTTGCATCGGGCCAATAGTAACAATTAATTCCTTCTGCCTTTGCCCTAAGGCAAAGATCTACATCTTCCCCATACATATTAAAAAGCTTATCAAACCCATTCAGTTGGTTCATTATTTCCATTGAGGTAAACAGACAGCAACCTGTGATATAATCCGTTTGCATAGGTTTAGAATACTCTGGTGAATCAGGTTTGCGAATGCCTCTATGAGATATTTTTAAGTATTTCAAATTCACATTTCCACCAGCATACCAAATTATTTCTGGATTTTTCTTATAAAATATCTTTCCACCATATAAATTATTATCTCCGTACTTTTCTTTTGCCTGGATGAAGCTATTAAGGATATCAGGATCCACTTCAGTATCATTATTTAACAGGAGAACCAATTCAGAGTATTCATCTCTTAATTGTGTAAAACATCGATTGTATCCACCTGCAAATCCATAATTATTTTTTAACTCTATAATGTCAACTTCGGGGAAATTTTCATTAACCATTTTAACAGAATCATCTACTGATCCATTATCAATCACCATTACTGAAAAATTGGGGTAATCTATGGCAGTTACCGAGTCTAAACAAGGTTTGAGTAGATGTTTGCCATTCCAGTTTAATATGAGAATTTTTATGTGTGGAGTCATATTTTTGAATACACCAATTCAATACCATTAACAAAATATTCCCATGAGAATTTTTGTTTAAATTTTTTTATATAGGTTGCCATTTCTAGAAATGTACCTGCTTCCAAATTCTTTTCTAATATATTCGCTAACTCTGTTGGATTTTCCGGTTCAATAGTGATCCCTGACTGCCCCTCATCCACAATTTCTGGAAGTCCACCTACTTTAGTGACAATAACTGGAAGATCATAAGAATAGGCTATTTGGGTAACTCCACTTTGGGAAGCGGTTCGATAGGGCAGCGCAACAACATCTGCGGCAGAAAAATAGTTGGATACCTCAGAATCCGGTATATATTTGTTATGCCAGGTGATATAATCAGAAATACCTAAATTAGAAATTAATTGGGTATATTTTTCATCACTTCCATAACATTCTCCCCCTGCTAAAAGGTGAAAATCAAGCCCACTATCTTTCAATTCAGCTATTGCATTTAATAATATATCAAACCCTTTGTAGTCTCGTATTATACCAAAATAGAGAATGATATTTTTTGCTGATAATCCAAGTTTTTTTCTGGCGGTAATTTTATCTATTTTTTTGGGGAAATTGGTATATATGGGATGAAACCGTTTCTCATATACAGGATTCTCTACCACTTCTTGAAGTTCATTTTCTGTTTGACTAGATTGTACAATATGCCCATCTAACTTATCAAATAAATACGTGGTAAGAAAATATGCAAAGGGTGTTTTTTCGTGAGGTAAGATATTATCACATAATGACATTAATTTTGTGTAGGAGGATTTCTTCTTTATGATTCCAGAAATGACCCCCAGAGCTGGTGCAAAAAAAGGATTCCAAAACCTGAAAATAACCAGGTCATAATTTTTCTTGGCAAGCTTGTTTCCTGTGCTGAACCATGTGAGGGGATTTATTGAGTCAATCATCCTTGAACTATTGTCATTTTCTGATTTATCATCTAGATACTGGGTTTTCCCAGGAAAAAGAAAATCAGGGTATTGACGTGAATAGTTTATGACATCAACCGAATGATTTTTGGACAGATTTTCAACCAAAATGGAAGTCTGTTTGGAAATTCCACCTCGATAAGGTGGTGCTACCGAGATAAGTGCTATTTGCATTTATTTCTGCTTTTTTGAATACACAGAATGGATTTTCTTTTCAGATGTTCCTGATGCTTTAATAAGTAATTCTCCCAATAGACCTATAGAGAAAAACCATAGGCCTAACCCAAATACCATGGCACCAAATACTATGAGGGCAAAATGTATTTGAAAAGGGATGCCGTTTACAAGTTTATCGTAAATAGGAAATATTTCACAACCAGTTGATATAATAATAAAGAACAGTCCGATAGATCCAAAGAAATGGAGAGGCCTGTCAAAATATTTTCCTGTAAATAACATGGTAAACAGGTCGAAAAATCCATGGAATAATCTATTTCCCCCATACTTGGTTTCTCCAAATTCCCGCGGGCGGTGATTCACTTCAATCTCAGTAACAGAAAACCCTTTTTGCCCGGCTATTGCAGGAATATAGCGGTGAAGCCCCCCATAAATATCAATAGATTTAACCACTTTCCGTCGATATGCTTTTAACCCACAGTTAAAATCATGAATTTTAATTCCCGTAAATATCCTGGTTACTAAATTAAAAAGCTTTGAAGGAATCCGTTTTGAGGCTGGATCTTTCCTATCCTTTTTCCAACCAGAGACGACATCCCAACCCTCTTGAATTTTTGTAATTAATCGGGGAATTTCAGCAGGATCATCCTGAAGATCTGCATCAATGGTAATGATTATGTCGCCCTTTGCTTGTTTGAATCCCTCTGAAAGTGCATCTGCCTTGCCAAAATTTTTAAAAAATTGAATGACTGATACTCTATCATCGTTATCAGCTAATTTTCGCATAATATTATTGGATTCGTCATCGCTTCCATCATCAATAAAAATCAATTCCCAATTAGAATATATTTTTAAAGAATTAGTAGATTCTAAGTATAATTTTTCTAAAGAGCCTTCTTCATTTAAAACAGGGACAATGATGCTGATAGAATGATTTTCAATCATATATATTATTTATTTTATTTCTTATTATTTGATTATCAGAATCTATTTTAAGTATTTTTTCATAAATGTTAATAGCTTCAGTAGTCTTATTCAATTTTATATAAATATCACCGAGATGTTCTAAAATTACAGGGTTATCATCATTGATGCTTAGACTTTTTTCGAGGAATTCTTCGGCTTTTTGATAGGTTTCCAATTTATAGTATATCCAACCAATTGTATCCAAAAAAGCCGCATTTTCGGGGTCTATTGCAATAGCACTCTCTGCCAATTGAAGTGCATAATTAAAATCGTCCTTAGAAGATTCCTTTCGTTCTGATAAAATGTAAGCATAATCATTTCTTCCACCGGCATCATTTTCATTCTGGTTAATCATGTGGAGAAAGAGGGAATCCGATCGATTGGTATCATTCATATCCTCATACATTATCGCAAGGGCATGTTTTGCTGCAATTAAATCTGGCTGAATGGAAAGGGCTGTATGGTAATAATTTTCAGCTTTCACGAATTTCCTTGAGTTATTAAAAATAGTTGCCAATGAAAAGGGAAATGAAACTTCATTTGGAAAATTTGTGAGTGCCTGAAGTAAAACCTCAACTGCTTTATTGTTATCCCCAGCCTGTATATAAGCAAAGGATAGGGCTTCAAATCCCACAGGCAACTCTGGATATTCTTTTATTAATATCTCACTAATGATAACTTCATTTTCTGTCTGGTCAAGAGAGGAGAAAGCGATTAAAAGCATTCTCAGCACATCTAAGGAATGATTCCCCGCATTATAAATAGGAAATAAATTATCTATAACATCATTAAATTTTTCAACTCTCAAATATAACTGACTTAATTTAATTAATTGTTCATCTGTACTACCAGTATTAGCCAGCATCTCAATTAGTAATGAAATTGCCGTTAAATATTCACCATTACTATCGGCAATTTCAATTAATAATTCATGAATAATTGGGTCTTGGTATTTAGATTTTAATTCCATTAATATTTCCCAAACTAACTCTATATTTGCCGTAGCTACTCCAATTTCATAAATTTTTAATAGAATTTCATTTTGTTTAGTATCAATTTCGTAAATATCTCCATATGTTTTTAATAATTCTTCCCATTCCTGTTTTGAAAACTGGGTGCTTGCCTTAGCATATAAAATATCTAGATCATCTGGATATATTGTGAGGAGAGAATCTAGTAATAGTTCAGCTTTTTTATTATTTCCTTCCTGAGAGTATATATCATAAAGATTTAGTCCAATCTCTTTATTATCTGGGTCTAATATTAAATTTCTTTCTAAATAGTTAATCGCATCGGAATATTTTCCCTGATAGATTTTTAAATCAACTAATGAATGTAGAATTGTGGGAGAATCGGGAGAAAGAGAAAGTGCCTTTTTATAATATTTTTCTGCCATTTTAAAATCATTTTGAAGAAGCTCATATTCGGCTTTCATAAAATATTCATATGACTCACCTTTTTTGGAAGTATTTCCAAAAATAAGAACCATAAAAAGAACTACTAATAGTACTTTTCTAAATATTAAAAACATAATCCCATAAAATACGTCTAAATACAAAAATAGGAGGGAATTACCCTCCTATTTCATTAATAAAATAATTAACTTACGCTTTGTTAGCGAGCAATTCCTTTACAAGGCCATCAGCGTTTTTTCCTTCTGGAACATGGACCATTTCTCCATTAAACCGTAATGCACCTGTTTTGTTTGATCGACCGGATCTTATTAACATGATATGATTTTTTGAAGTTTTTTTTGCATCTCCAACTTTTTCGCCAAAGGATTGTTTCTTTGCCATTATAAGTTTTCCTTTTTCATAAAATTAAACTATTTGCACTAATAATACAGTTGTAAAACTACTGGGTTTACAACGATAAATCCGAGGATTATTACTATTTATTGCCACCAACTAATTGAATTCGATTCTCTAAATGTTTTGGATTAGATTTTCCCGATGTGTCTGAATCTGCCATAGATGGCAAATTTTTGGTTGGGGTAATAACTGATGGTTTAAACTGATTCGTAGTTTTCTGCTGGGATTGAGTGGATAGCTTTTCAAAGTCAACATTGGGCAAACCATCTTGATTTAATAATAAAAAAGAAGCACCAATTACCATTACCAAAGCCATGGCAAATCCCAATGCTGGAATCGGTTTAAAACCAAGTGGTTTAAATAGTAAGAACCGTTGCCAAACCGACGGTCCCTTATTATCAATTTCAATGATCCTTTCCCGAAGTACTTGGTCAAACTGACTTGATGTTTTCACATTTGAAATATTTAGCATATTTTCCATTAATTTGGAAATATCACTTAATTTTTCAAAACAATTATCACAGGTTTCTTTATGATTGATGAAATTCTCTCGAACTGCCTGTTTTAATTCTCCCTCTATGTATGCTGATATATTCAGCTCAAAATCGTAACAATTCATTCAGTATGGTCTCTCCTCTTTCTTTTTTAATAATTCCTGCAATTTTACTCTTCCTCTATTAATACGGGATTTAACCGTTCCAAGAGGAACTTCCACTATTTTACTAATTTCATCATAAGAAAGTTCCTGAATATCTCGAAGTATGATAATTGTCTTAAAATCATCAGGAAGTTCCACTAATGCTCTTTGGACGTTTTTTTCAAATATTTGTGCTAAATTTTCATCATCTGGTTCAATATCAGGACTGGAAATTATAAATTCTCTATCATCCCGACTCAATTCTGAAACCGAAAAAGTTTTTCTACGCTTTATTTTTCGTAATTCTGTGCGAGCAAGGTTAGCAGCAATCGTATATAGCCATGTGGAGAATTTTGCAATTTCTCTATATGAATCTTTATGTGTGTATAGTTTTATTAGGGTATCTTGCACCAGATCCTCTGCTCGATCAATATCATTTAAAAAACGATAAATAAAATTTAATAATCTGTCTTTATAGCGATAAACAATCTGGTTATATGCTCCAACATCTCCATTTTGGAACTTTTTGATTAGTTCCTCATCTGTTAATTCAAAATTAGACATATTGATTTTTACATATTTTAACAATTAAGGGTTGAATAAGAGAAACATCATTTATTGAGGTTGATTTGCTTAATACATCCAATTTTCGCAACTCTTGAATTACTTGGACCAATTCTCCATAAGAGTATCCCTTATGATAACGAGATAAATTTGAAGTAATAATTTTATTAATTCCTGTATAACCATTGGGTTTGTACTGTCCCATTTTTTTCCAAAGTAATTGCTGATATAAATAAACTAAATTTACTAATATCTGGGGGAATTTTGTTCCATTTTCAGTTAAGGAGGCTGCAATTTCTAATGATGTATGTAATTCTTTTTTTCCCAAGCTATCCTGTAAATGCCATATTTGAAATATGCGGTCAAAACCATCTAATTTTTCAATATTATTTTCATTAATTTCTACATCTCCCAACAAGAGGGATGTTTTCTCTATTTCATTGATAACATGAGCAGTCGAATCTCCATAACTCCGGATATAATGATCCATAGCACCCTCAGTAATTTTGATTCCTCTACTGTTTATCATAAACTTCACCCATTCTTTCATTTTATTTTCAAAGGGAGTTCTCACATCCAATAATTCTGAGTTTTCTGCAATATTTTTTAAAAAACTATTTCGCAAATCAAATTCTGCTGAAATAATCAATAATACAATATGGGGGTTTGGGGTTTGGATATACTGAATCAACTCCTGCCTGCCCTTTTTACTACTCAGTTTCTTAATCTCCCTGACAACAATGATACGTTTTTCTTCAAACATTGAAATTGCTGAAAGTTCCCCAAATAACTTTTCATCAGAATCCTGATCTAAAGAATAATGGGTCTTCGTCCCATTATTTGCCAATAAGGACTTTGACAGCTCTTGAATAAAATAATCTTCAAGAAATGAATCTCCACCATACAGTGCATAAACAGGGGCAATCTCCCGTGTCCGTATTCTACGGATTATTTGACCGATAGATGCATTATTTTTCATAATTATTAATAATTTTTATAATATAAAAGCTAACAAGGAAACCGCAAAACAGTATAGGGAAAACCAATAGAATTTACCCCTTGAAATTACATCCAATAACCAACTTATTACTAAATATCCTGTTATAGCAGATGAAATAAATCCGACCATTAATGGACCTGTTAAAATATTAACTTGATGTTCAATTGAAATCACCTGTAGTAACCCAGCACCAAAGAGGACAGGGATTGCCATAAAGAAAGCAAATTTTGCCGCTTCTTTATGTTGAATACCAATAATGAGGGCAAGAGATATCGTAATACCTGAACGGGAAATTCCTGGCAGTAGGGCAAAAGATTGTGCAATCCCAATACAAAATGCAATAATTAATACCATCTCCCTTTTAGGTCTATTTTTGGAAAAATACGTTGAACCTACTATGATTCCCGTTATCATGAACATCCATTTCACAATTGATAAGGTGAAGGTTGACTCAATTATATCTTTGAGAATCAACCCTGCACAAACAGCCGGTATTGTAGCAATAGCTAGATATATAACATAATTTCGCGCATCCTGGCCTCCATTAAAGAAATCCACTACCAACTGTTTCAGGTCATTGTAAAAATATAAAAGAATAGCTGCTAATGTACCCATATGCAATATTACTTCTAAAAGAACCCCTGCTTCATTTACACCTAGAATATGTTGAGCCAATACGAGATGACCCGAGCTACTTACCGGTAGAAATTCGGTGAGTCCTTGAACTACACCTAAAATGAGCGCTTGAATCCAGTCCATTATTTCAAACTTAAAAATGCATACATTCTGCCGGCATTTTCTCCATCTCTCCGATAGCTATGACATTCAGGTGATTCATATGTACAGATATTTGATGCCCCAATACTATTAGTTGGAACTCCCAATTCTGTTAATTGATATCTAATCTGCCCGTGCAAATCAACCTTCCACTTATCGTAATCCATTTTTTCCTTTGCTTCATCATTAATATATTTAGAAACTTCCCGGTCTACTTCATAACAACATTTACCAATGGCGGGGCCTAGAAAGCATCTAATGTCCCTAGATTCTGCTCCATTTTTCTGCATTAATTTAATGGCATTTGATACAATATTCTCCACCGTCCCTCTCCATCCGGAATGTACCAACCCTATTATTCTTTTTAGGGGTTCATATAAAAAAACCGGTACACAATCGGCTACTTTCAGCGTGAGTAGGATATTCGAGTTAGTAGTCACCAATCCATCAACATCAGGGTAAATCCCCGGAAGCTTTGCAAACTCAACCACAGTGGAGTGAACCTGCTCTGGAATAGCAAGGTTATCAGTATTATTTTCTAATTTATTTGCTATTTCGCTGCGAGAATATTTAGATGGATTTAGAGAAAATACCGCCTGTACATCATTAGATATTTTTTCAGAACAATCTAATAGTGATTCACTTTTCAAGGTATAAATATAGGAGGATTTTCAGGGATGACTTATCAAAGAATAGGATTACTATTTTTTCGATTGTCTAATGTGAATGAATAAATACTCCAAACTCGAAAACCCCTTCAAACTCCGTTCCATCACTGAGAATATAAACCCCATCTCCATGAAAAAGCCCATCTTTAAACTCACCAGAATAAACTGACCCGTTTGGGAAATTATAGGTGCCGTATCCGTTAAACATATCATTCTTAAATTCCCCAACATAATTTTCATCATCAGATGAATTATTAAACGTAAAAGTTCCATATCCATCTTTTTTACCATGGCGGAATTCCCCAACATATTTTGACCCATTTGGAAATAAATATGTGCCTTGACCATGGAAGCTTCCATCCTGAAAATTGCCTATATAATTTTCATCATTTTCTCCCTGCCAAGTACCTGTGCCGTTAAGTACTCCATTAGTAAATGAGCCAGAAAATTGAATGCCATTAGTCAATATTAATATCCCTTGACCATTTTGATAACCATTTTCAAATTCACCCTCATAAATGGCACCATCAGGGAAGGTAAATACACCTTCTCCATGACTAACACCATTTACAAAATCTCCAGAATACACAGATCCATTTGAAAAGGTAAACGTTCCTTTACCGTTCATTTTATCCTCTTCAAAGTTTCCAATATATTTTCCACCATCAGACAATATGAAAATACCATCACCAGATTTTTTACTTTCTTTAAACATACCCATATATTTTGAGCCATCTTCGTACATGTAATTACCATAACCTTCAATACAGTCACCAGCGGTGCATTCCTGAGCAGAAAGGAAAGAAAATTGAAGAACAATTACTGAGCATAATCGAAGTATAAAAAACCTTTGCTGAGCACAATAGAAGTATGAATAATTATTGGAAATATTCATGATGTAATTTACGAAATTATAGGGGATAAACGGACAATTGGATATAAATTAAAAAGGGAGTTGTAGGAGGAAGTTAAAATTATTCCACTGTGGTGGTACAGGTCTGATTGTAGGGGGTTTTATTTTTTATCTTCTACAGTTGACTTTGGTGGTTCCCAAAGTTCAATTTTATTTCCCTCGGGATCAAGAATATGAACAAACTTTCCTATCTCTCCATACTCTGTTATTTCATCAAGTACAGTTATCCCTTTTTCTTTTAATATTTTTACAAAATCTTCAATATTTTGGACCCTATAATTAATCATAAATTCTTTTTTAGAAGGATCAAAATAATCAGTTTTTTTATCAAAAGGGCTCCATTGGAGGTAAGTAATAAGATCTGGATTATCAATATCTCTAGATTTAAACATAGTACCATATTGATCTGTTGGTAAACCTAAATTTTCTTCATACCACTTCTTAATTTTTTCAGGGTTTTCAGACTTAAAAAATACACCTCCTACACCAACTACTTTGGGTTTATTTTCGGTCATATCAATTCCCTTAGTTTTAGATAAATTCTCACAAGAAAAAAACAATAGTGATGACAATATTATTAGATATTTTTTCATATTATAATGTAGTAAGATAAGGTTTATCTATTATTAGAAATCCCCTACAACCGAACCTATTCCACTATAACCAATTGATATATTTGTATGGATTCCGTTACACCTCTCTCTATTTTAGTACTTAATTTCATTTTTCTATTAATTTCCCATTATCATATTCTTCAATTCTATCTATACTACCATCTTCCTTATAATAAGTCCACTTTCCAATCTTAACATGTTCCTTTTCGTTATCATCCCATTCTGCTTTACCTTCTGATTCTATTTGTTCATTAGGATAACATGTACATGTAATTTCACCTGAATGTTCACCATTTTTATAAAGATAATATGACTTTACTTCACCAGAAGAAGAGTAATTCATCCATCTCCCATGTCTTTTACCACGTAAATATTCACCTTCATATTTCTCACCATAAGAATAGGTAGTGGTTCCCTGACCATCTTGTTTACCATCCTTGAATTCACCTTCATATTTGTCACCATTAAGAGATGTATAGGTTCCCTGACCATCTATTTTATCTTCTTTAAATTCACCTTCATATTTGTTACCGTCATGAAATGTATAGGTCCCCTCACCATGTTTTAAATTATTATTAAATTCACCTACATATTTGTCACCATTAGGATAGGTAGTGGTTCCCTCACCATCTCTTTTATCTTCTTTAAACTCACCTACATATTTCTCACCATTAAGATATGTATAGGTTCCCTCACCATCTCTTTTATCTTCTTTAAACTCACCTACATATTTCTCACCATTAAGATAGGTAGT
>MPLX02061799.1_pt1 | contig 10644 bp, 8 predicted proteins | sample 1617341 | NCBI WGS metagenome assembly MPLX02 (sample SAMN05944804, study PRJNA350692) | marine metagenome | biome: marine; feature: ODZ; material: water; isolation source: 120 m water sample filtered on 0.2 um supor filter | place: Pacific Ocean | collected 2012-04-08 | depth 120m m | reverse complement strand
CCTCGTCCATCGTCTCGACCATGTAGAGGTTCAGGACGTCGGTGACGTTCTTGGGAATGTCGGCGAGGTCCTTCTCGTTGTCCTTGGGCAGGATGATGTCCTTCAGCCCGGCCCGGTGCGCGGCCAGCACCTTCTCCTTCACGCCGCCGATCGGGAGGACCTTGCCGCGCAGCGTGATCTCGCCGGTCATCGCGACGTCGCGCTTGGTTTCGATATTCGCGAGTGCCGACACGAGCGCCGTCGCCAGGGTGATGCCGGCCGACGGCCCGTCCTTCGGAATGGCGCCCTCCGGCACATGGATGTGCACGTCGGTCTTCCGGTGGAAGTCGCGTGGGAGTCCGAGTTCCTCGGCCCTCGAGCGGACGTAGCTCATGGCCGCCTGCGCCGACTCCTGCATGACATCGCCAAGCTTGCCGGTGAGCGTCAGGCGGCCCCGACCCGGCATCAACGTGGCTTCGGTGACCAGCAGTTCGCCGCCCGCCTCGGTCCAGGCCAGCCCCGTGGCCACCCCGACCTCATTCCGCTCCTCGGCCATCGACGGCCGGAAGCGGGGGACCCCCAGATGCTCGGTGATCTTCTCGGACGTGATCTTTTCGAAGAACTGCTTGCCCTCGAGCACGACCTTGCGAGCGATCTTCCGGCAGACCGACGAGATCTCCCGCTCGAGGCTCCGGACACCGGCCTCCCGGGTGTAGCGCTGGATGATCGTCTGGAACGCCTCCTCGGTGAAGACGACGTTCTTCTCGGTGAGTCCCGTGGCCTTGACGGCCTTCGGCGCCAGGAACTGCTTGGCGATTTCGATCTTCTCCTGCTCGGTGTAGCCGGCGAGTTGCAGCACCTCCATCCGGTCGCGCAGCGCCTGCGGCACCGTGTGGAGGACGTTGGCCGTGCAGATGAACACGACGTGCGACAGGTCGTACTCGACGTCGAGATAGTGGTCGAGGAACGTGTTGTTCTGCTCCGGATCGAGAACTTCCAGCAGGGCGGCCGAGGGATCCCCGCGGAAATCCATCGACATCTTGTCGACCTCGTCGAGCAGGAAGACCGGGTTCATCGTGCCGGCTTTCTTCATCATCTGGATGATCTGGCCGGGGAACGCGCCGATATAGGTGCGCCGGTGACCGCGCACCTCAGCTTCGTCGCGCACGCCGCCGAGCGCCAGCCGCACGAACTTCCGGTTCGTGGACCGAGCGATCGACTTGGCCAGCGAGGTCTTGCCGACGCCTGGTGGCCCGGTCAGGGTCAAGATCGTGCCCTTCGGCTTCTTGACCAGCGTGCGAACCGCCAAGAATTCGAGGATGCGATCCTTGATCTTCTCCAGGCCGTGATGGTCCTCGTGCAGAATCTGCTCGGCGCGTTTGAGATCGCGACTCTCGCGCGACTTCTTCTGCCAGGGTACAGCGATCAGCCAATCGAGGTAGTTCCGCGAGACTGTCGCCTCGGCCGACATGGGCGGCATCGATTCGAGGCGCTTCAGCTCCTGGACGGCCTTTTCTTCGACCTCCTTGGGCATCTTCGCCTCTTCGATCTTCGTCTTCAGTTCGTCGATCTCGTTCCCCTTGTCCTCTTTGCGGCCCAGTTCCTTCTGGATCGCCTTCATCTTCTCGTTCAGGTAGTACTCTTTCTGCGCCTTCTCCATCTGCTTCTTGACGCGAGACTGGATACGGCGGTCCACCTGAAGCTTTTCGACCTCGGCCTCGAGGATGCCGGCGATGCGGTTCAGGCGCTCGAGCGGCGAGATGATCTCGAGCAGAGTCTGCTTCTCGTCGACGCCGACGAGCAGGTGCGCGGCGATCGTGTCGGCCAGCTTGCCGGGGTCGTCGACCCGCACGGCGGCGACCATTGCGTCGTAGTGCAGATTGTTCGACAGCTTGACGTACTGCTCGAAGAGCGTGACCACCTTGCTCATCGTGCTCTCGACGTCGTCGCCCGTTTCGCGCTGTTTCTCGACGACTTTGATCACCACGCGGTAGAAGCCTTTGTCTTTCTTCCACTCCATCGCGCGCGCGCGATCGACGCCCTCGACGAGCACCTTGATATTGCCGTCCGGGAGCTTCAGGCTCTGCACGATGTTGGCCACGCAGCCCATCGTGTAGATATCGTTCGGCGCCGGGTCGTCGTTGGCGGCATCGTGCTGTGCCGCCAGGAAGATGCGCTTGTCCTGCTTGAGGGCATGCTCGAGCGCGCGTGTCGATGAGGGCCGCCCGATGACGAACGGCATCATCATATGGGGGAAAACCACCACATCACGCAGGGGGACAATCGGTATGGTCTCGTAGTCGTCCATGAGCGGAAGTTGGGAAACGGTTGTCGTCGGCGCCGCGACTCGGTCCGGGTTAGCCGGCCTTCTCGAACAGGGTGATTGGCTTGTCCTTGGCCAGCACGACGTCGCGCGTGATCACGCACTCGCGGATCTTCTTCTGACCGGGCAGCGTATACATGATGTCGAGCATGAGTTCTTCGATGATCATCCGCAAGCCGCGCGCGCCGATCTTCCGCTCCAGCGTCGATTCGGCAATCGCCTCGAGGGCGTCGTCGGTGAACCGCAGCTTGACGTTCTCGTACTCGAGTAGCTTCTGGTACTGACGCGTGATCGCATTGCGAGGTTGCGTCAAGATCTGGATCAGGGCGGCCTTGTCGAGTTCGTGCAGGGTACCCATGACCGGCAGGCGGCCCACGAACTCCGGGATCAGACCGTAGCGGATGAGGTCGCCGGGTTCGGCCATCTCCAGCGTCGCCCCGATGTCGCGGTCGCGCATCGACTTGATCTCCGCACGGAATCCCAAGCCTTTCTTGCCGGCGCGGTGGTGGATGATCTTGTCGAGCCCGACGAACGCGCCACCGCAGATGAACAGGATGTTGGTCGTGTCGACCTGGAAGAACTCCTGGTGGGGATGCTTCCGTCCACCCTGCGGTGGAACGTTCGCGACGGTACCTTCCAGAATCTTGAGCAGGGCCTGCTGGACGCCCTCACCCGACACGTCGCGCGTGATCGACGGGTTCTCGTCCTTCCGGCAGATCTTGTCGACCTCGTCGACATAGATGATGCCCTGCTGGCATTTCTCGATGTCGCCGCCCGCGGCCTGCAGCAGTTTGAGAATGATGTTCTCGACGTCCTCGCCGACGTAGCCGGCCTCGGTCAACGTCGTCGCGTCGACAATCGTGAACGGGACCGACAGCAGTTTGGCCAGAGTCTGGGCGAGCAGGGTCTTGCCCGTGCCGGTCGGTCCGATCAGGAGGATGTTCGACTTGGTCAGTTCGATGTCGTTGCGGTTGCGCGCCTGCCGCTGAATCTCGATCCGCTTGTAGTGGTTGTAGACGGCGACCGCGAGCTTCTTCTTCGTCTGCTCCTGTCCGATGACGTACTCGTCGAGGAGCTTCTTGATTTCCTGCGGAACCGGCAGCGACGAACGGACACCCGGTCGATTCTCGAACCGGTTGTCGTCCGCGATGATGTCATTGCAGACCTCGACGCACTCGTCACAGATGAAGACGGTTGGACCGGCGATCAGTTTCCGAACGTCGTTCTGATCCTTGTTGCAGAACGAGCAGCGGAGGATCTCCGAGTCACTCTGTTTCTTGGCCATGGTCTACGCTCGCGTGTCGGTCCGCACCACTCCCAGTGTCAGGCGCGCTTCCGGATCACATTGTCAATAATACCGTATTCCTGCCCCTGCTCGGCCGACATGATGTAGTCCCGTTCAGTGTCGTCCTGGACCCGTTTGACGGTCTGGCCGGTGTGGGTCACGAGGATCTCGTTCAAGCGCTCCCGAATTCGGATGATCTCCTTCGCGGCGATGTCGATGTCGGTCGCCTGTCCGCCGAGGCCCGACATCAGCGGCTGGTGGATCACAATTCTGGAGTTGGGCAGGGAATATCGCTTGCCCTTGGCGCCGGCGGCCAGCAGCACCGCGGCCATCGACGCCGCCTGCCCGATGCAGTAGGTCTGCACGTCGGGTTTGATGAACTGCATCGTGTCGTAGATAGCCAGGCCGGCCGTGATCGACCCACCCGGGCTGTTGATGTACAGCAGGATGTCGCGGTCCGGATCCTCGGCTTCCAGGAAGAGCATCTGGGCGATGACCAGATTGGCGATCGCATCGTCGACCGGCGAGCCGATGAAGATGATGCTGTCCTTGAGCAACCGCGAGAAGATGTCGTAGGCGCGCTCCCCGCGGTTCGTCTGTTCGACGACCATCGGAATCAGCTGGGCTCGCTCGTCAGTCATGTTCGATCCTCGGCACGTTCCTGCGCACACCTGCGGCGATGTGCGCAGTGCGTCGGTCGCCGAGTCGTCGACACGCGACCCGACGCACCACATACTACGATATCGGCAATTTGACGGGATCCCGCAACCGGTGAAACGGCCGCTTACACGGTGACGATCTTAGCACGCGTCATGAGCAGGTCGACGGCCTTCTCCCGCCGCAGCCCGATTTCGACCCGTGCCATGCCGCCTTCCTGCTCGAGCTTCGCGCGCACGGCCGTGGGCGTCCGTCCGGTTCGTTCGGCATACCGGGCCACTTCGCGTTCGATGTCATCGTCGGCCAGCGAGAGCGCTTCGCGGCGCGCGATCTCGTCGAGCACGAGCGCGCTGCGCACCGCCTCTTGCGCCTGCTCGCGCTGCCGCTCCCGAAACTCTTCCCAGTTAATGTTCGTCTTCATCGGATCCACCTGCTGCGCCATCAGGCGTCTCACGAATTCTTCGACGCGGCGGTCGACCTCTCGGTTGACGAGCGCCTCCGGCAGATCAAACGTCACGCGCCCGGCGAGTTGCCGCGCCAGATCGGCGCGGACCTCCTGGTCGGCGTTCTGTTCCGCCTCCTTCTGCAGGTCCTCGGACACCCGGCTGCGCAACGCGTCGAGGCCATCGAAGTCGCCGATGTCTTTCGCGAACTCGTCGTCGAGCTCAGGGACGACCCGGTGCTTGAGCGCCTTGACCGCCACGTCGTACTGCACCGACGTGCCCGCCAGCTCCGAGACGGCATGGTCATCTGGGTACGACAGGGTGAAGGTCTTGGCATCGCCGACGTCGAGGCCGAGCACCTCGTCGTCGAATCCCGGCGGGTTCGCCGCCGCGCCAATCTCGATCGTCACACCCTCGTGCGCGTCCGGCTCTGCCGATTCTCCGGGAGTCTCACCTTCGGTAGCGCCGCCGACCACCTGGCGCGTCAGATCGAGGACGATGGAATCGCCGGCTTCGGCAGGGCGACCGTCGATGGGATCGAAGCGGGCCGCGCGGTCGCGGAGCGCCGTCAAGGCCTCGTCGAGCGCATCGTCCTTGACGACGACGGACGGGCGTCTGAGGGTCAGCGTCGTGTAATCGCCCGGATCGATGGGTGGGACCGTTTCGAACGCCGCGGTGAAGGTCAACGGCTGCCCCTCGTCAACGATCACGTCGCGGATGTTGGGCGTGTCGACCGGCTCCAGGTCGCGTGTCCGGAGGGCTTCGTCGACCGCCTTCGGGATCAAGCCGTGCGCCACGTCGTGCAGGATCTGATCGCGGAACCGTTGCCGCACCAGCTTCGGCGGCACCTTGCCTGGCCGGAAGCCAGGAATATGCGCCGCACGGCCGTAGTCGCGCGCCACGCGATCGATCTCGGCATCGACGACCTCACGTTCAATTTCCACAGCGATGGTCTTCTGCGTGTCGCTGACGTCGGTGAATTCTGTCTTCATAGTTGTTGTCGTCCGGCCAGAAGCGCTGGCGCCCGCCGTCCGCTTTCGCGCCCTTGGCGCTACGGCGAGATGGCTTGCCTACCGAAGCCCGCCGTCGCCCGGCGAAGCCGGGCTAAGGCGAGGCGAAGGCTGGTGCGAAAGGGGGGATTCGAACCCCCACAGCCTTCCGGCCACCGGATCCTAAATCCGGCGCGTCTGCCAGTTCCGCCACTTTCGCACGCACTGGATGGTGCCGTTTCGATGGGGCCGGGCTGCGACGGGATGCGCCGACGCGCGGAGCGCGTCTGTGACCGCATCGAACTCGTAGTATAGCGCGGCGCCCACTCCAGGTGCGAGCCGATGCCCGTTCGGTGCGACGGCGATCTGGTACCATACGGGCTTTGAGAGGAGCCGCGTGAGTTCGACAACAGGCGCGACGGTGCAGCCAACGTTCGCGGACGACGTGGGCCGCGATCTGGCTCGCGAGCCCAAAGAACTGCAGTCGAAGTACTTCTACGATGTGCTGGGCTCACAGTTGTTCGAGGCGATCTGCCGCCTGCCCTGGTATCGGATCACGCAGGCCGAACTCTCGCTGCTGCGCCAATGCTCGGACGACGTCATCGCGGCGTTGCCCCCGACGGCCACCGTCACCGAACTGGGGCCGGGTAGCGGCGAGAAGTTGGTCGTTCTTGCCGAGGCGCTGCAGCGGGCGAGTCGGTCGGCGCGCGTCCACCTGATCGACGTGTCGGCCGCGGCCCTGGAACTGTCCGAGCGTTCGCTCAGTCCGCTCGACCAGGTGTCCGTGTTCGGTCACGAGTCGACGTACGAGGTCGGGCTGGCCCGGGTGTCGGCCGGTCGGGCGTCGGACGAGGTCATGCTCACCCTGTTCCTGGGGTCGAGCATCGGCAACTTCGAACGGATCGCGGCCTGTGATTTTCTGAGGATGGCGCGGCGGGTGATGCGGCCGGGCGATCTGATGCTGCTCGGCACCGATCTGGTGAAGCCGGAACCGGTCCTGAGGGACGCGTACGATGATCCGCTCGGCGTCACCGCCGCGTTCAACAAGAACCTGCTCGTGCGGATCAACCGCGAACTGGGCGGCCGCTTCGACTTGGCGCAGTTCGAGCATCTCGTCGTGTGGAATCCCGTGGAGGAGCGGATCGAACTGTATCTTCGAAGTCGCTGCGCGCAGACTGTACGGATTGGCGCGATCGATCGCGAGGTTGTACTGGCCGAGGGCGAGACGATCTGCACCGAGCACAGCCACAAGTATCGAGCCGAGCGCATCGGCGCGATGGGGGAGGCCGCCGGGTTCATCGAGCGGCAGCAGTGGATCGAAGCGGATGCGCAATTCGCGCTGACGTTGTTCGAGGCCAGATGAGGCCCGTGGACGCCATGACCGACGACCTATGATCGCCGACGACCACGCTACGCCCGATCGCGGCGCGCGTTTCTTGTTCATCGCGGCGAGCCTGGTGGTCGTCGTCGCCGGGCTGCGCGCGGCGGGGCAGGTGCTCCTCCCGTTCATGGTCTCCGTGTTCCTGGCGATCATCTTTCTGCCGTTCATGGCCTGGCTGCGTCGGAAGGGTGCCCCCACCGCGCTAGCCGTCCTGGCAACGGTCCTGACGGCAGTGGCATTTCTGGCCGCGGTCGTGATCGTCGTGGGCCGGTCGTTGAACGAGTTCACGGCGGCGGCGCCTGGCTACCAGGCGCGCGTTCAGCAGTTGACCGCCTCGGGCCTGGCCTGGCTCGACGCGCGCGGCATCGAAACCGCAGGGTGGGGCTTGCCCCAGATCGTCAATCCCGGCGCCCTGATGGACGTTGTGGGCGGAACGCTGCGCGCGGTCGCGGCCGTCGCGCAGAACATCTTTCTGGTGATTCTCACGATGGTGTTCATCCTGGCAGAGGCCGCCGGATTTTCCCGCAAGCTAAAGGCGGCGTTCGGCGAGCGGTCGGAGCACTTCGACCGGTTCGGGGTGATGGCCCGTCAGGTCCAGCGCTACCTCGCGATCAAGACGTTGATCAGCCTGGGCACCGGGATTCTGGTCGGCCTCTGGGTGTCGGTGCTCGGGCTCGGCTTCCCGCTACTCTGGGGGCTGGTCGCGTTCATCTTCAACTACATTCCGAACCTGGGCTCGATCCTCGCGGCCATTCCACCGGTGTTGCTTGCGCTGGTGCAGTTCGGTCCGGGGCACGCGGCGATCGTGGCGAGTGGCTATCTCGTCATCAACATCGGTCTCGCCAATTTCCTCGAGCCGTATCTGATGGGCCGCCGGCTGGGTCTGTCGACCCTCGTCGTCTTGCTCTCGTTGATCTTCTGGGGCTGGGTGTGGGGGCCGGTCGGGATGCTGCTCTCGGTGCCGTTGACCGTCATCGTGAAGATCGCCCTCGAGAACACCGAGGATTTCCGTTGGGTCGCCGTGATGCTCGACGCCAATCCGGCGCGGTCGGCGCCGCGGTTCCTGCACCGCTGAGTCCCGGGACGGAGTTGACATGTCACTACTGAAGTTCCTGGGCTACGGCCAGGCCGAGCCGGCCGACGCCGCGCGCGACACCGAGACCGTGCATCGGATCGTCACTGAGTTGGGGCGGCTCGATCGCGACCGGGCGCGCTACCTCGCCGCGTTTGCCTACGTGCTGGCGCGCGTCGCGCACGCCGACCAGGAGTTCGACGACGCGGAGATCGCGGTGATGACGAAGTTCGTTGTCGAACTGGGCCATCTGCCGGAAGCCCAGGCCGTCCTGGTCGTCCAGATCGCCCGGAGCCAGACCGAGTTGTTCGGCGGCACCGAGGACTTCCTGGTCACGCGCCAGTTCAGGGAGATGTCGACCGAGTTGCAGCGTCGTGAATTGCTCGACTGTGTCTTCGCCGTCTCGGCGGCCGACGACTCGATCTCGGCAGCCGAGGAGAGCCGGATCCGTCAGATCGCGAGCGAACTCGGCATCGACCACGCCGGGTTCGTGGCGGCGCGTTCCGGGTACTCCGAGAAGCGGGACATCATCAAAGCGTTCCGGAAGAGTGTGAATTAGGAGCTTCTTCAGGGTCGGGGCTGCGCCCCGACCCCCCGCGGTGTCCTCCGCGGGGACCCCGAGCGCCCCACTCCGGACGCCGCGAGGCGCGCCGTGCGCGCCTTGACCTACATCGCTGGCCCAGCACGTGACGGCACCGTCACGGTTCCTGGGTTCTCCTCGGCGTACTCGCGGGTGAAGGTGTCGAGCTGGTCGACGACGACGCTCGTGATCCCCGCGCGCAGATCCGCGGCGGAGACCGCGCCGATCACGCTGGTTTGCCAGGTCACCGCTTCCGGCACCGCCTGATCGGGGACGCGTTCGAGTCGCACCGCCTGCCGCAGCTCCACATCCACGCAATAGATATAGATGCCGCTCCCTGTCGTCATGTTGACGTTGATGTACAGGTAGGCCCCGCCACCCGGGTCGGCGGTGAGTGGGAAACCGGCCGCCCGTAGCCGGTCACGCACCACGTCGAGCAACTGATCCCCGGTCAGGCCGTCGAGCGGCGCTTCGGGGATCAGGTCTTCGACGACGACCTCGAATCCGGCCAGGCCCCGCAGGCTGGCGCGGTCGGTCCGGACGGCTTGAGCCGCGGCCGGGGCGGTCGAGAACAGCAGGGCAACGAGCGTCGCCTGGGCGACGGCACCGGGAACGGTCATGACTGGGCACCTCGCATGATCCTGGGCTACGGACAGGATACCGGAAGGGAGGTGGGGTGGCGGGCCGGGCTCAGGGCCAGGTGACAAGGATGACGTTCGAGCGTTCCTGCTTCCAGCTCCTCGCGCTTGAGCGCGCCGGCGTGCTGACCATGAAGCCGACCGTTTCCCCCGACTTCGGCCGCCACTTCTCCAGCGGGGACTTCTTCACGTGCGGCCCGATGTTGTCGCGGTCGATCCCCTTGCAGACCTGTCCCGGACGCAGGTGCTCGCCTCTCCGTCCTCCTCGATTCGGAATAGCTTGGGGCTGCCTCTCACCGAGGCGCTACAATATTTCTCAGCCGCCTAGCCTTTGGCCTGATCAGCCAGCGCGAACGCCCTTCAGGCTGGCAAAGAGGCGCCCCAGTGGGTTTTCTCGTCGGCGGAAGGGACAGCCCTCGACGACGCCAACATCCGCCACCTGTTCTACCGGGTGCTAGGCAAGGCCGGTCTTCGACGGATTCGGTTCCACGATCTCCGACACACCTACGCCTCGCTGCTCATCCAGCAAGGGGAGAGCCTCGCGTACGTGAAGGAGCAACTCGGGCACAGTTCCATCAGCGTCACAGTCGATGTGTATGGGCACTTGATGCCTGGTGGAAATCGCGCCGCGGTGGACCGCTTGGACGACGTACCGACGCATCCAGACGCATCCCAGGCGCATCAGGCGGCGGATTCAGAGAATCTCGCCGACGCTAAGTTGTTGGAAGTAAGTGGTGAGCCGCCCCGGAATCGAACCGGGAACCCGCAGATTAAGAGATGCCGAGAGGGATGTTCACGACGTGCCGCCTGATGATGATGAGTGATTTTCCTTCCGCAAAACCCACGATGTCCAACTGGCATGCCCGTTGCTGTTGGGGCAGTTTCTAAGAGCTATTAGGGTCAGAATTAGGGTCAAACCTCTGAGACTTGCCGTCCCGTCGGCACCCGCGCCTGGAGTTCGGAGAACCAGTTGGTGACAACGTGGAGCCGTGTCAACCCGGCGAACGGGTCGGAGGGCGCCTCAACCGTAGGCATCACACCGCGGGGGCAGGCCGTAAGGGCACGCGCTCCTCAGGGGATCGACACCCAGCCACTCCCGACTTGGGGCACTTGAACGGCGCCGGTCCAACGGTCAAGCCGAAGGATGTAGGGCCCACTCACGCTCGACTGCAGTCCCGCCTGCAGTTCGTAGCGCGGAAAGACCGCGTGAAACAGGATCACGAAGCAGATCGCCGAAACCCCAAGCCACCAGTCGCGGCGCGTCATCTATCGGCCTCCGTCAAGTGCCGATCCGTTG
>MPLX02143542.1_pt1 | contig 10651 bp, 7 predicted proteins | sample 1617341 | NCBI WGS metagenome assembly MPLX02 (sample SAMN05944804, study PRJNA350692) | marine metagenome | biome: marine; feature: ODZ; material: water; isolation source: 120 m water sample filtered on 0.2 um supor filter | place: Pacific Ocean | collected 2012-04-08 | depth 120m m | reverse complement strand
GAAGAATCAAAAGTTGTAATACCATTGTTTAGACCACACCTGAGGTTATCTTCTGCTTGTCCAAATGAATCATGAAAATGAAGCGCAAAATTTGACGGATCAAATTCGGTGAATAATATATCCATTAAATATTGTACACTTTCCGCTGTAGCTTTACCAGTTGTATCACTGAGAACAAATTCTCGAATTATTTCGAATTGATATAACTGGTCTATTATCAGTTTTACCATTTTAGGTTTTATGATACCAGTGTAAGGACAATCCCAACATGTTGAAATATACGTTCTAATTTTAATATCATGTTCCTGAGCATAATCAATAATTTCAGAAATTTTTTTGATGCTTTTATTAATAGAACAATTTGTATTTTTCAAGCTAAAAATTTCACTAGCAGCAGTAATGACAGAAATTGAATTTATTCCATGTTCTACTGCTCTTATTGCACCTTCCAAATTAGGAACTAGAGCAGTATAAGTTATTGACTTATTGCGTGTTATATTTTTTGAGACTTCTGAAGAGTCCGATAATTGTGGTATCCACTCAGGATGAACAAATCCGGTAATTTCGATTTCAGGAAATTGAGCTTCACTCAATTTATCAATGTATTCAATTTTTATTTGGGTAGGAATCGGAAATTTAATATTCTGGAGGCCATCCCTTGGACCAACTTCTACTATTTTAATACTATTATTCGTTTGACTCATTATATTCTAAAAAGATAAAAGAATTCATAAAGTTTTCAAAATAGCTAATTGCTTATCAGACTTTTAATGGTTTGATATTTAATTCTATTTAGGTTATCACAAAAGGAAAATTATAATATGTTATAAAAATAGTGAACCTATCAAAAAAATGAATTTCTCAATAATATATTATCAAAAATGAAAATTTCGATTATCTAATATTTCTGCCTCTGCTTTTTGATGATCCAACCATTCACTAAAAGCACGATTTTGTTTTTGGTTAACTATACTCGAACGAATGCCATCCTTTTGAATTTTGAATTGGTTGGTATCCAGTTCAGCAATTTCCATTACGTGAATAATTGCATGACCTTTAGAGGTTTGTAATGGTCCAAGAATATCTCCTGGGAGTGCACCCAATAAAGCTCCAACGATATGATTACTTTTCCCAACAGATTCAAAACTGCGGTTCAATGTTTTAGAATCACTTTTAACTCTCTCTAAATTATCATATTGGTCTACTAGTTCATCTATAGTCATTCCATTATTGATATTTTCCATCAAAGTTTGAGTTAAAACTTCAGTCTTTTCTTTAGTTATTTTATTTGTCAAATCTCTGGTTATACGGGTTTTAACTTCGTCAAATAGTTTTACACCTGGAGGAGAAATTGAATCAAGTGTAGCAACAATATAATATTTATCATTTTCTAAAGGATCTGAGACTTCTTCAAGTTTACTATTAAAAGCGAATCGAATTGCACTTCGGAAAAATCCTATTCCAGAAATAAAATTTCCATCTACAGCCAAATTTTCTGCAGATTGTATTTCAACTTGATGGGTATCTACTGCAGTATCAAAACCATAATCTTGAGCATCATAACTAAACAAAATAGCTTTTCTTCTTAGCTCATCCAATGTTGAAGGGCTGGAATTGATTTTTAATAATATATGAGCAGCATGAACTTGTTCTTCCTCAGCTTCATTTTTTTTCTCAAATACTTTAATAATATGATATCCAAATGCCGACAAAACTGGACCTACAACTTCATTAGGTTTAGCGCTAAATGCTGCTTCCTCAAATGCAGGCACCATCTGACCCTTTCCAAAAAATCCAAGGTCACCGCCTTTACCTGAATCAGGATTAACTTGATTGCTTGGGTCATCAGTATAAATGTTTGCCAATTCAGCAAAATCTTCTCCCGCATCAATTTTAGATTTCAGTTCAAATGCTTCTTCTTTAATCAAGATTGAATCATTTTTAGAAGGATCTTTTTTCCAGACAATGTAGTTCAATGTACGTGTTTCACCTTTTTCAAATTCGTTCGATCTGCTATTGTATTCAGTTAAAAGCTCTTTATCAGAAGGTTTAAGTGAATCAGAATTAACCATAGCATTTGTTACGTGGACAGCTTCTATGGTATATTTAATATTTCTTTTGGTAAATTCACTTATGACCTCTTGTTCTGTTGCAGATATGGAAGAGAAGAGTATTTGACGGAGTTTATAATCTGGTATATAGGTATCTTTCATAAATTTCTCAAGTGGCGCCCATTCATTGCCTTCTGGGCTGGAAATAGCCAAGTCATATTTTACTTGATCAAATTGTCCTAAAGTTTGAAATTCAGGATTAGATTTTAGAAACGCTGGTGGGTTATTTTTCATATGATAAATAACTTCATCATCGGTTGCTACAATCTTTAATTCTTTAACTTTTTGTGCTACTAGATAATCTCTGATAATACTGTCCCATACCTGTTTACGTATTTGGTCCAATTTCCTGGAATCAACGGTTTGTCCCTCTGCACGTGCTTGGTCTGCCCGATTACCCACAAGTCGGGAAAAAGATCCTGGTGAAATTATTTCTCCATTTACCGCACCAATAGCAGTAGATGGATCAATTCTTCCAAATAATTGGTCGAGAATGTTTGCGCCTCCCACAAGTCCACCAACGGTCATACTCAATAAAAACATAATGAGCAATCCCCAGAGGACGATATGCATGCGGTTCCGCATGGAAGTCATTAAAGCCATGGTATATTTTCCTTAAATTTATACATCACAAATGGGTGCGAATTTACCGAAATGATAAGTGTGAAACAATCGGAAGCATTATTCATCTTTGCATGGGATATGGTGAAGAAAAAAATGATATACATTTGATAGATTTGTATTAATGAAAATTATATTCCTATTATTTTATATTACAATTGCGCCGTTAACATATGGTGTGGAACTCACTTTAGAAAATATATATAAAAATGACACATTTCATACTAAGGGAATGGGGAAGTGGAAGTGGATTCCAAAAAGCAATGATATCTTAATTTATGATAAAGCTCATGGTGATTCTCTTAAATCTTTTCATCGGGTTGAAATCGGAACAAGAGATACTACCACATTTATTTCTTCGGAAAAATTAGTGTTTAAGGATGATACGTTTAACGTATCATCCTTCTCTTTTGACAAAACCGGTACTAAACTGCTTTTATTGATAAATCGTAGTAATATATGGAGACATTCATATTCAGGAAATTATTTTGTATATGATTTATTTAGTGAAGACCTCATTCAAATATCAGATAAAGATTCTCAATTAAAAAATGTAAAATTTTCACCGGATGGGAGAAAAATATCTTATGTGAAGGACGATAATAACCTCTATGTATTTGATTTTTTATCTCAATGGGAAAAACAACTTACCTGGGATGGCTCCGAGACTATTTTAAATGGACATTTTGGTTGGCTTTATGAAGAGGAATTTGGTGGATATGATGCTTACCGATGGTCACCAGACAATAAGTATATATTCTTTTTTAGGGAGGATCAGTCCAATGTAAAACAATTTCATTGGTTGGATGAACAAGAACAATATCCAAGGTTAAAGACTGTTTATTATCCGAAAGTTGGAGAAGATAATCCTGTAATGAAATTGGGTATTGTAAATGTCAGAAATCGAAGAATAAAATGGTTTTACAATGAACCAGAGGAGGATTTGTATTTCCCAAGAGCAGCATGGCAAAATGATAAAATTATTGTTTTCCGTTTAAATCGCAAACAAAATCAATTGGATTTAGTTCGTTTTGATACACGATATCGAAAGGGCGAAATTCTATTGACAGAAAGGGATTCGTGCTGGGTTGATATTCACGATAATATTAGAATTCTCAAAGATGACTCTTTTATTTGGACATCTGAGCGGTCAGGATATAACCATATTTACCATTATGACAGAAATGGTACAATAATAAATCAAATTACCCATGGTGATTGGGAAGTCCGGAAAATTATTGATATAAATGAAAAAACAAATATTATATATTTTACTGCAACCAAAGTATCTGAATTGGAAAATCACTTATTCTCCATCTCATTATATGATGGGAATTTAATCCAGATTACACAAGAATCAGGATGGCATTCAGTATCTATTTCGCCGACAAAAAATAGGATAATTGATTCATGGTCAAACATAATGACTCCCACAACTCATTTAGTGAAAAATATTGATGGGAAAAACATCAGTGCAATATCGAAACCTGATAAGAGCAAATTTGATAAACTGTATTGGACCTATCCTGATTTTATAAAAATACAAACATCTGATGGTGTTTTTCTTAATGCAATAATCACATTACCGTGGAATTTTGATAAATCGAAATCTTATCCAATTTTAGTATATACCTACGGACTTTCTGGTTCCCAAACTGTAACAAACCGCTGGAGTGGAAGGACCTATTTATGGCATCAATATATGGCAAAGAATGGATTTATTATTTTTTCTATAGATAATCGTCAGACAGAAGGAAGGGGCAAAGCATTTAAAAATTTGGGCTATGGTGATTATGGAAAATATCTTATCCGTGACCATATTGAGGGAATAAATTATTTAGGAGGCTTACCTTATGCCGATACATCCAAAGTTGGAATCTGGGGGTGGAGCGGAGGGGGTTATGCTACAGCACTGGCTTTGACAAAAGGTGCAGAGTACTTTGATGTAGGTGTGGCTGTTGCATCAGTAACAGATTGGAGGTTATATGATACTGCATATACAGAACGTTATATGGGTTTACTTTCTGAAAATGAAGCAGGATATGATAGTGCTTCCGTTTTTTCTTATATTGACAGGTTTAAAGGAAATTTGCTATTAATCCATGGCACCGGGGATGATAATGTGCATTTTCAACATTCTATCCAATTAGTAAATAAATTTATTAAAGAGGGGAAACTAATTGATACGATGTTTTATCCTTCTCGGAATCATGGTATTTATGGAGGTAATGCATCTTTTCATTTACGAAAATTAATAACAAACTATTTTTTAGAATATTTGAGTAATTGATTTTTCAGAATAAATTCTAAATCATCTTTGTCTAATTTTTAATGAGTCACATATTTTTCACTAATCTATTAATAAACGAGGACTTCCATGACTGAAAAAAAGAAATTTGTTTTTATTATGCTGTTTATAATGACGTTTATTAAAGCACAAACATTTACCTTTGATACAGGACAGACTCAGTCCAATATAGAATTAGGCACATTTGTTGCTTTATCTGGAACCATTCAAAATATATCTGATGATTCACTTCAGCTTGCCGTTATAAGGACAGATCTTTCCCTTCCGCAAGATTGGAATACTCAACTTTGTTTCGGTGGTATTTGTTTCCCCCCCGATTATGACAGTCTTGCTACAACAAGTCCAGATGCACCCTTTTATCAGGGGCCCATTCCTCCAGATAGCTCCATTTATTTTGCAGTATGGTTCACTGCATTTTCTGAATATGAAGGCACAGCAACCGCTACCATAAAAATGTATGATTTGAACAATCTTGACTATACACTATTTCAGGATTATATGGCCAGCACAGATAACTTTATCCTTGTCAATATCCTGAACGATTGGAATTTAGTGGGTTTGCCGTTAAATGTTGAGGATGCTGGATATTCAACGATTTTCCCCGATGCTATTCCCGGTACCTTATATGGATTTTCTGATACATATTTTCAGGCTCAGGATTTGGTTGATGGTACTGGTTATTGGCTTAGGTTTGAGAATACTGATATTGCAGCAGTATTTGGAGATAATATCAGTGAACTTAGCATTGATTTAAATGCGGATTGGAATCTAATTAGCGGTATATCAGATACGGTGGAGTTAGGTCAATTTGATGACCCAGAGAATATTATTATTCCAGGAACGCTATTTGGATTTACAGGATCTTACCAACAGGAATCCACCTTGATACCTGGGAAAGGTTATTGGATTCGAGCATCAAATTCTGGGTCAGTTTCAGTCTCAACAAATTCAACAAGAATGGGCATTCATGATTTTAATGATCGAACAAAAAATGCTAATGAAATAATTATTAATGGTCAGAATTTATATTTTGATTTATCAATTCCGCCGAGTGAGGAATTTAGCTATACCTTGCCCCCAAAACCTCCATTAGGAGCATTTGATGCTCGGTTTGATGATGATAAATATATAATGAAAAGCCGTGGAACAATTGAAATTATGAATCCCAGTGAATTGCTTGCCATATCATACAATATTGTAAAAACAGGTGAAGAATGGATATTAAAAGTTTCTGAATCAGGAATTGAATATCTGTTAGCCGGAAGAGGATATATTTATCATGAAGGTAATATCGAAAGGATGATATTGGAAAAATTGCAGTATGAGTTGATACCTAAATCGTTCCAAATGGTTAAGGTTTTCCCAAATCCATTTAACCCAGTAACAAACATAAATATTACTTTATCCAATAGTGGTCTTTCGGAACAATTTGTTTCCATCAATATTTATGATATCACTGGAAAAATAATAAAAGAAATATATAATGGAAATATGAAAAAGGATGGCTACAATTTTCAATGGAATGGAACAAATAATTTTGGTGCACATGTCACTACCGGAGTTTACCTTTTAACTGTAAATACTAGCAAATTTATCTATACTGAAAAGTTACTATTTTTAAAATAAGCAGTATAGTAAGTTTTGGTATGGAAAAGAAAAGGAATAAAATTAAGTGATGGCTGGATCAACACAACCATTCAATATAGTTTGTCAGATTCCTAGTTACTATCACCATGTTATTTCTACAAATAGAGATAGGCCATTGTCTGTTCAATGAATAAAAGGAATTTGTAAATAATTTAAGGGGCCGTAGCTCAGTTGGGAGAGCGCAGCGTTCGCAATGCTGAGGTCGTCGGTTCGATCCCGATCGGCTCCACATTCATATGAACATAATATAATTACGATAATTGAAATTTTGGTCGTGCTGGATGGGGAGGTAGCGGTGCCCTGTAACCTGCAATCCGCTATAGCAGGATTAAATACATGGTGCGGCAATTTCACCGCTTTTAAGAAAAAATAAGTGATGTTGAAATTTCAACTCGTCGCGATGATTTTCCTGTGAATCCCGTCAGGCCCGGGAGGGAGCAGCGGTAAGCAGTATAAATCAGGTGCTGGCGAACACTGAAATGGAGTTAACTGTTTTCTCATAACTGTGTAAGGAAATGTCTAGCCATGGTGCACGGCCAATTTTTACTTTTTCTATTTATTAATTCAATCTTTTTCATATGTAAGTTCCCTCTTCGATTTTAGAGTAAAATTTAATATTTAATCAATGGCTCATAAAATATTATCCTTAAAATGGAGACCAAGAACATTTGCAGAGGTTGTGGGGCAGGACCATATCATGCATACGCTTGTAAATGCATTTAAGTCAGATCAGGTTGCTCAAGCATATATGTTTACTGGCCCACGAGGTGTAGGTAAAACTACCACTGCAAGAATTGTTGCTAAAGCTTTAAACTGCCAGAATAGATCCGGAACTGGTTGTACAGATTGTATAAATTGTAATGAAATATCAGAAGCACGTAATTTGGATGTCCTTGAAATAGATGGAGCATCCAACCGGGGAATTGATGAAATCAGGAATATAAGGGAACTTATCAAATTTTCGCCTATGAATTCACCGAACAAGGTAATCATTATTGACGAAGTACACATGCTTACAACACAAGCATTTAATGCTCTTCTTAGAACTTTGGAAGAGCCTCCTCAACATGGAAAATTTATATTAGCGACTACGGATATTCAAAAGGTCCCTATGACAATTATTTCTCGGTGTCAACGATTTGACTTTCACCGCTTATCTTCAAAGGTAATTACAGAGAAAATGGTTGAAATATTACAATCAGAATCCGTTCAGGCTGATCAGGAATCGTTACATGCTATAGCTGTAAAGTCAACGGGAAGTATGAGAGATGCATTGAGTACTTTAGAACAGGTAATTTCTTTTTCTGGAGATACAATTAGTTATGAAGATACGGTAAAGGTTTTAGGACTTATTCCTGTTGATCTCTATTTTTATATTATGAAATCTTTGCATAAAAAGGATACTAATTCTATAGTTAAAAAACTTAGAGAAATTCAAACGTCGGGTATCCCTCCGTCAGATTTCATAAGTGGATTAAATGAACATCTCAGAAACTTACTGATTGGATCCCAAAAAGATGGAGGCAAACTCTTAGAAGTAAATGAAGAGTTGAAAAAACGATATCAATCTGAAACAAAATATTGGGATATTAGAGATTTGCTTAGAATTTCAAATATTTTAGAAGATTTGTCTCTCAAGTTAAAACGTGTATCTCAGCCTGATATATTAATAGAAATGACCTTTTTTAAATTATTGGAGATGGATTCTTCAATTCACCTGAATGACATTATTCAAAGGATAAAAATGTCAAATATATCTGAGAATCAAAAAAATATAGGATTTGAGAAAGGAAAGGAAACAAGAATTAGTCATAATTCTGTGAAAGAGGCTATGGCATCTGAGAAAATGGATCCTTCTACAAAAATTGAGGTGAAAAATCAGATATCTGAACAAATACGCCCATCTGTTTCAATAAAAGATGAGAGAGAAAGGTCAAATATTGATGAGAGTCCAAATCACAATAAAGTTTCTAAATTCAATTCTGATGAACAGGAAAAAAAAATAAAACCTGAAGGGCAGTCAGAATTAACCTTAGAATTTATTCAATCAAAATGGACTGAATTTGTACATTACATATCCTCACACAAACCGTCAGTTGGAACAATCTTAGACAGTTGTATGGTACAAAGTATAGATCAAAAACAAATAAATATTTCACTTTTTGACCAACCCAAATTTAATTTTTCTGTATTGGAGCGTAACAAACATTGGATTACTCACTCATTGGAACAAATGATATCTTATCCAGTTATAATTAAATTTATTCTAGAAGAAAAGAAAAAAAAAATAGGAACAAATATTGATAGTAAAACGAACAAGAATTCAATTAAAAAAAATGAAAAAACCATCGTTTCACAAATCATTGATGTTTTTGATGGTGAAATAATAAATTAGGAGAACCTATGTTTAATAAAGGTAATATGTCCACTATGTTAAATCAAGCTAGAGAAGTACAAAAAAAAATTGAAGAGGTTCAATCTGACTTGGAAAAAATTACGATTAATACTGAATCGGGAGGTGGCTTAGTCACTGTTATGATAAATGGTAAACAGGAAATTTTAGAGTTGAATATATCGAAGGAAGCTTTGAAGGAAGATAAAGAACTTTTAGAAGATTTGATTATATCAGCTATAAATAAAGCACTCAGTGACTCACAGGAAGAAATGCAATCACGGATGAATTCTGTTACGGGGGGTATGCTGGGAGGGTTAAAAATACCTGGAATGTAGCTATGAACGGACTTCCTAAATCAGTTGAGACCCTTATTTTAGAATTTACAAAATTTCCCGGAATTGGTAAAAAAACCGCTCAGCGGTTAGCTTTTTATATTTTATCATCTTCCAAGGAAGAAGCAGTCAGGTTTGCATCCACCGTTGTTGATGTTAAAACTCTAGTGGCAGCTTGTACGGTATGTGGAGCGATGTCTGATGAAGACTTATGTGAAATATGTAAAAATAATAAACGTGATGATTCAATCATTTGCGTTGTGGAACGTTCAGAAGATATATCTGTACTTGAACGGACAAATAGTTTTGTGGGTGTGTATCATGTTTTAGGTGGGCTCCTATCTCCGTTGGATGGAATTGGCCCGGATAAATTAAATATTGAAACTCTAAAAAATCGTTTGAAATCTGGCATGGAAATAATTTTTGCAACAAGCGCCAGTCTTGAAGGAGATGCTACAGCACTTTATTTACAGAAACTTTTTGAAGAAAAAAAAATAATAATTACCCGTTTAGCACGTGGTCTTCCGGTAGGTGGTGAATTGGAATATACCGATGAAGCCACATTGCTAAGAGCATTGGAAGGGAGGACATCATTTTAAATCTTCCTAATATCCTTACACTTACCCGTATTTTATTAACGCCGATATTCATCCTATTATTATTTTTAAATAATCCATATTCTAATTTATATGCATTACTCGTTTTTATCATTGCCTCAATTACCGATGCGTACGATGGTTATTTTGCCCGGAAATACGAAATTGTAACTCCTGAAGGAATGTTTCTTGATCCTTTGGCAGATAAGATACTTGTATCATCGGCTTTCATTTCTTTTGCAATTTTAGGGGTTGTAGAGTACTGGATGGTAATTTTAATTATTTTTAGAGATTTGTTTGTAACAGGATTGCGCATGGCAATGGTTCGAAAAGGATTAAATATGGTAACCAGTAATATTGCCAAAGCAAAAACTGGGATTCAAATTAGTTTAATAATTTTCATACTCCTATTTTTAGGGATTAAAGGACTACCCATTACATGGATAAATTGGTTATTATATGCTATTTCATGGAACGATATGATTTATTATCTAATGTTAGGTATGACTTTTTTTACTGCTATTACTGGAGTCATTTATCTTTATGAAAATCGTTTGACCATAAAACAATTTTTCACTTGAGGTACCTTTGACGGGTTTTTCAATTGCCCGATTAATTAGTTCGGTAGGATATGTAGGACG
>MPLX02315495.1_pt1 | contig 10652 bp, 10 predicted proteins | sample 1617341 | NCBI WGS metagenome assembly MPLX02 (sample SAMN05944804, study PRJNA350692) | marine metagenome | biome: marine; feature: ODZ; material: water; isolation source: 120 m water sample filtered on 0.2 um supor filter | place: Pacific Ocean | collected 2012-04-08 | depth 120m m | reverse complement strand
TCAACAAATTTAAACAAAGTGTTGCAACGCTTATTCAAGAAAAAACGCAAGTATTCGAAAAGGCATTCGACCAAACATCAATCAATAGCGAAGAATTTGACACCACCTTACCAGGTCGGGGAAATTCTTCTGGATCGATTCACCCGGTCACTCAGATTATGGATGAAATAATATCTATATTTTTTAGTCTTGGCTTTAAAGTAGAAGAAGGACCTGAAATTGAAAGTGATTTTTATAATTTTGAAGCCCTTAACATTCCAAAAGACCACCCGGCGCGGGACATGCAGGATACCTTCTATATTGGAGACGACGTACTTAGAACCCATACCTCACCCGTCCAAATTCATGTGATGGAGAATCAAAAGCCCCCTCTACGCATCATTGCTCCAGGAAAGGTATTCCGATGCGATTCCGACGTATCGCATACACCTATGTTCCATCAAATTGAAGGTTTAATGGTAGACGAAAACCTTTCTTTTGGCGACCTCAAGGGCGTTATGAATATTTTCTTACATGAAATCTTTGGTCAACAAACTAAGACTCGGTTCCGACCTAGTTTTTTTCCATTCACCTGTCCAAGCGCAGAAGTAGATATCGCATGCGTCATGTGCTCTGGACAAGGGTGTCGGGTTTGTTCCAAAACTGGATGGTTGGAAATTCTTGGGTGTGGCATGGTGGACCCAGCCGTATTTAAGTCTGTTGATTACGATCCAGAAAGGTGGCTTGGTTTTGCATTTGGGTTAGGAATCGAACGAATTGCTATGCTTAAATATGGAATTAATGATATTCGGCTTTTCTTTGAAAATGATCTCAGATTTTTGAAACAATTCTGAACGGATAGCGCCCTTCAATCTAGTCTTCTAGATTTCCTAACAATATCTTTATCAAAATAATTAATGGCCATGCCTGCATCAAGGACGACGCCTTGCGCATTAATTCCACTAGAACATTCGCCCAATAGAAATACGGCGCAGTTTGCTACCTCCTGAGTCGTCAAAGCTTCTTTTCGTAAGGTGAGTTCCTCGGCATGGAGATAAGAATCAACATACCCCGGAATACCAGCGGATGCGGAAGTTTTCAGAAGTCCTGGGTTAACCGAGTTGAACCGCACCTTAGAAAATGCGCTAAATGATTTGGCTAAAAAGCATAAGGATGAATCAAGTGCTGCCTTCGCTGGGGCCATATAACCATAGTTTTCCGCAGCCATACTAGTTGTCGAAATGGAAATGGTTACAACCGATGCATTAGTATCGAATAAATCTTTGAACGCGTTAGATAATTGAATCAGTGAATAGCTAGTGATATCAACCGATTGTAAAAAATCATTTTTGGATGTTTCATGAAATGGCTTTAATCCGTCTGCATAGTTTGCAAAAGCTATAGAATGGACTAACCCATGTAATGCGTCAATTTCGTTAGACACTGATTTTTGTAAAATTTTTATATCATCCTCGTTTTCTACATCGCACACATATACTGGTGATGGTGCAAGTAATTTTTTAAGTTGTTTTTTTCGCTCCTCAGTTCTGACGCTATACAAAACATTTGCCCCTTCCTTCTGAAGGGCTTCCCCAATATGAAAGGCAATGCTCTTTTTGTTGGCAACACCCGTAACAAGGATATTTTTATTTTCTAAATTCAGAAAACTCACGCCGTCTCCGTTACTAGCATTGCTGTGAACTCCACAGTAAGAACTGTTTTCCCCACCACTTTTACTTTGCCTGACATGTAGGCGGCTTGTCCGAGGATTTCTTTTAATTTCACCTCAACCTCCATAAGGTCACCTGGCAAAACGACTCGCTTAAGCTTAACATTTTCCATTCTAGTAATAAGTGGAATGCGCCCATCATTAGAAGGAGCTCCCGCTCGCTTGCTCATTAGGATCGAACTGGATTGAAAAACCGCTTCGCAAATCAGAACCCCAGGCATGATGGGTCGACCTGGAAAGTGCCCCGCGAAAAATGGTTCGTCTGATTGTATCTGCTTCTCTGTTTTAATATAACTATCCGTTACTTCGACAACCCGATCAACAAAAAGGAACGGTTCCCGCTGTGGCATGTGATCAAGAAAATTTTCCATATATCTTACAAACCTCCTGTAACTTCGACCGAAGAGCCTGTAATATAGGCTGACTCAGTTGAAGCTATAAAAAGTACCGCGTTAGCTACATCCTCGGGGGAGCCGAAGCGTCGCAATGGAACCATATCTAGATAAGCTTGCTTTTGTTCTTTAGACAAATCACCAATAAAATCTGTATCTATAAACCCAGGTGAAACACAATTAACAGTTATCTTTCTCGAAGCTACTTCTTTTGAAAGAGATTTCATAAAAGCTACCTGCCCAGCCTTGGACGCAGCATAGTTGGACTGCCCTAAAAATCCAAACTTACCTATAGGCGATGTGATAATAATAATGCGACCATATTTTTTGCGCATCATATTCTGTACCGCAAATTTACAGATATTGAAAGTACCTGTAAGGTTAGTATCAATAACTTTACGCCAATCGCTTTCCTGCATCATACCGACTATAGAATCAATACGGATGCCTGAACAATGAACTAGAATCTGGAATTCTCCATAAGCCTCCTCGATATAACGAAAAAAACCTTCTACCTGAGTATATTTAGTTACATCGAAAGAACGTAAATCAAGACACCCCGAGTACTCTTTTCTGGATTCTGCGAATTCTTTTGCTGCTTTATCATTTGACTGGTAGGTGGCCACAACTTTAGCGCCAGCCTTGAGCAAGGCTTCTGATACACCTCGTCCAATACCGCGAGTTCCCCCGATAACCACAGCTGTTTGCCCTTTGAAGTTGAATTCCATTAATATTTAGTTTCTCGGAGGTGGGGGTATCAAATTAAACTGAAGTTGATACCATTTTTCTGGATTCTTCCCTAACTGAACGCATAAATTTGTCAACTTCATTGGCAACAATAACTCCGTAATTAGCAGCACCAAGCCAACCTGACATAATAATTCCAACTGAACCCGAATGAAAAAGTCCGTTAATTTGGGTAGGAAGTTCTCGACTAATTTTTAAGCCCTCAAATTTGGTCCCAAATGAAGTCCCAGCCGGGGATAAGGTGTAGCGCTTGAACGTTTTGGGAGTCGCCGCTTCAAGGTAATCAACCTTCTCACGAATATTTGGCACATATTTTTCCAAAGCATCTACAGTAGTCTGAATAAGATTTTCTTTTTCTATCTTGTATTGATCCTCACTTAAGTCGGCCCAGTCTTTATATCGTGCGTTCGTGGAAGAAACAATAGAGAAACGGTTTAGTCCTGGCCGCATTTCAGGGTAATAAAACGAAAACGTTCGGCTAGTGACCTGCTTGTCCAGAATTTTTTCTGTATTATATTCGCTTGCAACAGACGTGAATAAAAGATCCCCCACATTATCTATCTTTTCACCTTTCTTAATACCTATATAAACCTGACAACTGGAATCATTGAGACGAACCTCTTTAACTTCTTTAATGAATTCGGGGTTGAAGTTTTCGTCACCAACCAGATTGTGAATAGTGTTAAGAATATTTGAATTAGAAAGAACTGATTGACACTCAATATTTTTCCCATTGATTTTTACCCCTGTAACTTTTTTTCCCTCAGTATGAATTTTTTCAACTAGGCAATGAGTACGAATATCTACCCCATTTTTCATTAACTCTTTTTTCATTTTCTTAATTAGATCGTCTGTCCCACCTTGATAAGTAAAAACTCCCTTGTCCATGAAATTTGAGAATACAATGCCGTAACTTAATGCTGGATCATCTAAAGTTGATCCATTGGCATAAGTTATTGGTTCCATAAGAAAACGCCATACATCTCTCCTCCCTGGAAAAAACTTTTCAAACAATTCCCGCGTCGTCATTTTCAATTCGTCATAAAAATTCATGTTACGAGTAGTGGCAAAAAATTCGTCTATGACTTCTTTGGCAATTCCAAAGCGTTCTATCAATATCTTAGTGAAGTCAGTCTTATCAAAGGTGGTAGTGAGTTGAAATTGCGGATTATCAAAACGGATGCCTTCTAGGCGGACAACCGAATCCGCCATCTCTTGAGTCCAATATTTACGAAAAGTTTTTACCATACCGGATGGAAAACCATGAAGAGATATATCCAAAATGTGGCCGCCCTTGCGTTTAAACCAGGTAGCCAATCCCCCCATATTATAGTGATGCTCTGCAAGAAGAACGGAATGCCCCAGTTTAGCCAATAAATTTGCGGCTGTCATCCCAGCAAGACCACTTCCAATAACAACCACGTCATAAGCTGATTTTGCTCCTTTTAGCCAGTTTCTCTCCATAGCAAACAATTTTACGGGGTTTACGTGTTTGGTGCGACTTTTTTTTGCAAAATATGTAGGTTGGCCATTGAAATACCGCTCAAAGTAGCCCCAACAATACCTAAAAAACCCTGATCTGTTCCGCAAATAAATAAGTTTCGGACTGGGGTAATACCATCTTTTAACTTAACGGGTGACCCATAAACCGATCCGTTAGCATGACCTGTATATTTAAAGATCGTCTTGGGAGTAAATGTATCCGAAAATACCACAGAGTCTCGAAAGTCTGGAAAGAATGTAAATAAATTTTCTAGGGCTTTGGTTCGCCACTCTTTTTTTGCGTTTATATATTCTCGGCGTGGAAGAGCGTCCCATAATCTAAAATTAGCCAGGTTTGTTAGTCGGATCATTCCTTCTGATAAAGGTTTTGGAGATTGGAAGTTATTAGGACAACACAACACTCCGCTGGATATATCTATGAGACCTTTTGGGACTTCATAACGAAACCGATAATCTGAACAGAAAAAGATTATGCTACGACAATAACCAAGGTCCTTAGGCTCCAGGTCTAATGCAAAAAGAGATTCCATAAAAGATACGCGCCCCTCTGAATCATTGGTAACTTGCTCCATCAAGCTAGGGTCACATCGCCTCAAAGTTTCAACGCGACCCATGGAGGAAATCAAAGCGGATGCAGTCAACTCCTCACCACCAACTAGATTCAGGGACCTAAATTCTCCCACCCTAGAATTAATAATATCTACTTCTGCATCCATTCTTAATTCACCACCAAGACTTTTATACTTATCTACTAAAAGATTAAGAATATAGAGCATTCCTCCTAAAGGCTTAGCAAAACCTTCCATAAAAATGCTCTTGAACATAATTACAAACTGGTAAAAATCCATATCCCGCTCTGAAGCATTACCGTAATACATGAGTGGGCAAAACAACATATCAATGAGAACTGGATCAGAAATATAGCTCCCCAAAATCTCCTTGGAAGAGGTCCATTCGCCTGCAGTGAGCGATAATTCATCGAAAGATTCAATCTTTCTGATAAGTCCTATGAACCCGTCTATTTCATCAGGAAATTGCTCACGGACTTCTTGCTTCAGCAAATCAAAATCGTTGGTGAAGCGAAGACACTTGTCGGGAAAACGAATCTCTGAAATTTCCTGCTCATAAAGACGAAAATCGTCATGGCTAAACCGGAGTTGTTTAAGTAATTTGCCAAGCGGAGTATTCCGAGCGCCTTTGGGAGCATAATTCGTCATGGCGTGTAGACCCACATCAATGGTTCTGTTTTTTCGCGTGTAGTAAGAGTTTAGTCCGCCAACTACTGTATGCTTCTCAAGAATAAGAACTTTTTTATCAAACATGGCAAGACGTATGCCTGCAGCTAGGCCTGATAATCCAGAACCAATAACTATAACGTCGTACTTCATAAATTTCCCTGAATTGAAAGAAAATGTGAGGAGTTCTTCTAAAAGTAACAAGTACTACGATAATCAACAGTAAAAAACAGCACTTATACTATAACAACGTCAACTATCAACAAATGATAAAAATGTGAGGGAGTAATTCTGATTTTAATTGGAAGGGTAGATTAGAGGTTAACTTGTCAGTTGGTGGTCTTTTAAAAGAGGCTGGAGGTATTGAATACAACTGGCCATGCTAACCAGCTTCTGGTAGTCACTTTCAGGAACTTCAATATTAAATCGCTTACGAAGTTCCATCACGATATCGAGAAAATCCATCGAATCAAGATCCATCTGCTCACGCAGAGTAACATCATCCTTGATGGAGCTTACATCTTCATCGGGAGCAATATCTTCGAGTATATCTACTACAGCCTGCCTTACTTCTTCTCTAGTCATAATGGTCTCCTAAACCCTAGATACTATTGAATTCCCTCGAAAATATCAACTTAATTTTCATATCGTTTCACAATCAATACCGAATTGATTCCAAACATACCAAACGAGTTGTTCATTATATAATCTACACGATCTAACTGCTTTGGTTGGCCAGAAACAATATTTTTCAGATAACATTCGGGGTCAAGCTCATCTAAGTTTAAAGTTTGGTGAACTAAGCCGTCTTCGAAAGCTGGTAAATTACCTGATAGTTCAAGTGTTCCTGCGGCACCCATAGTGTGCCCAATAAAACTTTTCGTGTTATTAATCCAAACCGTTTCTTCCTCGCCAAACACATCCCGAATTGCCTTACACTCTTGAATATCACCCAATTGAGTCGCCGTTGCATGCGCGTTTAATATATTAATATCACTTGGCTTAAGACCAGCTTTTTTAAGAGCTAGACGTATACATTCTGCTTGCCTTCCGGGTTCTGGAAGGATGAAATCAAAAGCATCTGAATTGGTCGCGTACCCGACAATTTCACCATAAATTTTAGCCTCACGTTTTAGAGCATCTGAAAGACGTTCTAATACGTAGACACCTCCTCCTTCTGAACAAACAATACCGTTACGATTCTTGTCAAACGGACGACTTGCTTTAGCCGGATCTTGGTGCTCGGCGAGCGCACCCTCACTTTTAAAGCTAGCAAAGATACCAAAGGTATGAATACTCTCAGATACTCCTCCTGCGAGAGCAAAGTCAACCTCACCCAATCGAAGCATCTGGAGTCCTTGAATAACCCCCATATTCCCAGCCGCACATGCAGCCCCTATAGTATAGTGCGGACCAGTGATTTTCATATTGAGGGTTACTTCACCAGCCGGATTGTTAGCTACGGTACGCGGATTGTGATGGTGGGACCAATACTTGGTATCATAATCATACTTGCTGATATTGTAAATTTCATTTTCTGTTTCAACATTACCGTGCTCAGTAACACCAAGGTAAACACCTACCCTTGATCGATCGATCGATTCAAGGTCAATCCCAGAATCATTAAATGCTTCCCGACAACAGTAAATCGAAACCGATCCAACGCGGGTACCTCGACGTAATTCCTTTTTTTTCTGATACTTCAAGACATTAAAATCACAGATTCCCGCAAGCACCTCACCTACATAACGAGTCTCAAATTTCTGCACGCCAGATTTCCCCGCTAGCAAGTTCTCGCGAAACTCTTTGAGATTATTTCCGTTTGGAGCAGTAAGCCCGATGCCCGTGATAACAATTCGCTCTTCAGGGTGCACCTGATTATTCATGCTTAAAAGTTGTCAAAGGGATAAAAACAGTTCTATAAAAGGCAGGAAAATATGGTTTTTGAATTAGCGAAGATTACCACAAAAAATAGTTAAAAACACTATTTTCCTTTATCGCCTACCCATGCTCTCATACTTTAAAACCCAGCAATTCCTAACTATTTATCTATTCCATTGGAATAGGTGAGTTTTATCTCCTCATAATCTACTCCTTTTTTTATGCTAGTATTGAATTTTTTCTTAATTTCAGATTTAGTGTAAAATGTAGAGTTAGAAACTATAGATTCAAATGTCAAAAATATTTCATGAAATCTTACGGTGTAGTAATTATCGGCGGTGGACATGCGGGGTGTGAAGCCGCTCTTGCTTCTGCTCGGATGGGAGTGCATACTGCGCTTATTACCCTTGACCTCGAAAAAATAGCACTTATGCCCTGTAATCCAGCAATCGGTGGAATAGGGAAAGGACACATTGTACGTGAAATTGATGCGCTTGGCGGGCAGATGGCACGCTGCATTGATAAAACAGGGATCCAGTTTCGAGTCCTCAATTCCTCAAAAGGCCCAGCAGTTCAAGGGTATCGCGCTCAGGCAGACAAACATCTCTATAAAAAAGAAATGCGCCGAATCCTCGAGTGCCAAGATTACCTAAGCTTGATATGCGATGAAGTCGATGAATTGTTATTTGATAACGATTCGGTCAAGGGTTTAAGAACTCGTTCCGGACTCGAGTTAAGCTCTCGATCTATAGTCATCACAACAGGAACTTTTTTAAACGGGCGTATTCATCTTGGAATGAAAAATTCGCCAGCTGGGCGTGTAGGTGAAAAACCCTCAATCAAACTTTCGCAATCATTTCTCGACCAGGGATTCGAACTCGGCCGATTAAAAACAGGTACCCCTCCACGCCTACTTGGTAAATCTATCGATTTTTCTCAGTGTGAAATACAGCAAGGAGACTGTGATCCCAAGCCATTTTCTTTTTCTACCACTAAAATAAGTCAGCCTCAGGTACCCTGCCACATCACATATACAAATACACGCACTGCAGAAGTTATTAACAAGAACATGCATCTTTCACCGCTTTACAGTGGAGTTATTGAAGGAGTTGGGCCTCGCTATTGCCCTTCTATCGAAGATAAGGTTGTAAAGTTTCCTGACCGAGTTTCACACCATGTTTTTCTTGAACCCGAAGGACTCGATACGGACTGGATCTACCCAAATGGTATCTCCACCAGTTTAGCCGAAGAAGTGCAATGGGAATTAGTGCGCACCATTCCAGGGCTTGAAAATGCTGATATCGTCGCTCCGGGTTATGCGATTGAATACGATTTTGTACCTCCAACGCAACTTTTATCGACATTAGAAACTAAGAAAGTAAAAGGGCTCTTCCACGCTGGGCAGATCAATGGAACCTCTGGCTATGAGGAAGCTGCAGGCCAAGGGCTGATAGCAGGTATAAATGCCGCTTTAAACTTTCTCGACCGGGCACCGTTCACTTTAAGCCGCATGGAAAGCTATATCGGGGTAATGATCGATGACCTAGTGACCAAAGGAACCCAGGAACCCTACCGTATGTTCACATCGCGTGCCGAAAACCGCTTGCTACTTAGACAAGATAACGCTGACACAAGGCTTATGGGAAAAGGCCATGAACTCGGTCTAGTTTCGAATGAAATTCACAACTTTTGTCTGCTGAAAAAAGAAACGGTAAAAAAAGAAATTAAGCGGCTCAATACAACCAAAGTTGTTCCAAATGAACAAGGAAAAGAACTTGTTTCTAAGTTGGGAGTTAAGAGTTTAAAAACTCCTACCACTCTCGCTGGATTATTAAAACGCCCTGAAATAACTTACAGTCAAATCATAGAAACATTCAATGGAACCTCTGTATCAAAACTTGTTGGAGAGCAGGTAGAGATTCAGGTCAAGTACGAAGGGTTCATTCAAAGACAAAAGCAAGTTGTATCTAAACAAAAGAAACTAGAAAGCTACCGAATCCCCATCGACTTTAACTATGAAGGCATACCTGGTCTATCTTGTGAGGTTGTTCAAAAACTTGAGAATATACGTCCCACAACACTGGGGCAAGCCTCCCGAATCTCAGGTATTACTCCAGCCGCGGTTTCCATAATCATGTTAATGCTTAAATAACCCTCGCCCAACTATGGTTCCCACAAACTCGACCCAATGGCTTCTAGAAGTCGACAAAAGAGACATCGCGTATATCGTTAGCATCTTTGAGGGGTATGATAACCTTGCTGTTGTACGAACAGTTGATGCAGAACAAAGTATTATAGAGTTGATCATTTCTCCTGACTATCTGGAAGACACAGACCAACTGATTCATGCTTTATCCAAAGAAGTTTATATCAAAAAAATTAAAAACCACCCCAAAAAACTTAATTAATAGTCGTATAATTTTGGCGATCTGAAACTGTTTTTCAAAAGTGCATCATTGAATATATGGATACGTTCCCGAGTTTCTGACGTCCTTTTAAAAAATCAAGCTCTATAAGAAAACCAACCTCTACCAAATTAACTTCAAAATTTTTATTTACGAGATCAATGCAAGCAGCAAGAGTCCCTCCTGTCGCAAGCACATCGTCTATAATGACAACGTTTTGACCCTTTTCAAACGCATCCTGATGAATTTCAACGCTATCTTCACCATATTCTAGGCTGTATGTTTCCTGAAAAGTTTTGTAGGGAAGTTTACCTAGTTTTCGTACCATAACTACTCCACAGTCTAGTGCGTATGCCAACGCGGAAGCAAAGACAAAACCACGTGCCTCTACTCCTACCACCCGATCTATCCTATTGCCTTTATATCTAGTTTTTAAAGTATCGATGACTTTTTTAAATAAAATAGGATTAGAGAGCAGCGGAGTGATATCTTTAAAAATAATGCCTTCTTTGGGAAAATCAGGGATGTCTCGAATAACAGATTTCAACGTTTCCATAGTTTGCCTCTTAAGTTTGTGAAGATTTAAATAAGGTTTACCTCATTAACGTTATAAAAAAGTGTGGGCCTGCCAAGCAAATAGGTCAGCTGTTTATTTTTTTGGCAGATAGTTTAGGGGGTTCATTGGGTGAGAATCATTTCTAACCTCAAAATGCAAATGCGGGCCCGTAGATCTCCCTGTACTCCCAACGGACGCTACCCTTTGGCCTTGTTTAACCATCTG
>MPLX02413460.1_pt1 | contig 10662 bp, 9 predicted proteins | sample 1617341 | NCBI WGS metagenome assembly MPLX02 (sample SAMN05944804, study PRJNA350692) | marine metagenome | biome: marine; feature: ODZ; material: water; isolation source: 120 m water sample filtered on 0.2 um supor filter | place: Pacific Ocean | collected 2012-04-08 | depth 120m m | reverse complement strand
GGTTATCGTCTAGTTCCTGGCAACATGCTATTCCTCGATCCGCAGGTTTGAGGTCGTCGCATGGGTACCAATGGCTGACAGAAGTCAAATCTGGCACGATTAAAGGTGGGTTGTGATCTAGATCATTCACATCGCACTGGAGTTTGATTACAAAGTAGCTTGCATCAATTCGACGTTGCTCACGTTTACCAGAGGGAGGAATCTGGCTTACGGAGCCACAGTGCCACCTGATGCAGCCATGATAATTAGATCGCTGAGCACCTTGAACCATTTCTCATTTTGGAGATTGAAATGAAATATGATTTTTGGCGCGTTTTGTATACAGCGTTTTTTGCGTCGCTGCTATTGCTGGGGGGTTGTGACAGCCTCGATGGCGACGATGGCGACACGGGGCCCGCTGGGGCGACTGGCGCAGCAGGTGCAGCAGGTACAGCTGGGGCTGACGGTGCTGACGGTGCTGGCGGTGCTGATGGCGCAGACGGGGCTGATGGTGAAGACGGCCTGGGCGTCGATATCACCGATTTCCATGGTACCGAAATGCTACTGTCGACCGGTGATTACGATCCGTCCGGTGCGGGCAAGTTTTTTGCCACTGTGACCGTTACGGCTGCCACAGCGGCCGATGATGGTACGGCGACGGTGGACTTCACGATCGCTGACGAAGACGGTGATCCTGTTAGCGGGGTCACTGGCGTCGATTTCAGCATCGTCAAGCTGGAACCGGCATCCGGTGGCGAATCCTTCAATAAGTGGGTGCCCTATATCTATCGGGCTCAGACAGTGGGTGCGAGTACCGCCACCTCTACCTGGCCAGCAGCCAATGATGGTGTGGTCTCATATCAGGGATACCGGGAGAGCAATGGTACCTACACGGACAACGGTGATGGATCCTATTCCTATACATTTGCCCTGGATCTAACAGCGGCAGTCATGGATACGACCCCAATCACCTATGATCGCACCCTCACCCACCGGGTGACAGTGCAGATGGGCGGGCATAACGGCGCGACTGCGGAAGCTATTTTCGACTTTGTTCCGGACGGTTCGGCAATTACCGAAACCAGGGATATCGTGCAGACATCCGTATGTCTCGACTGCCACGGTGAAAATGACTTTCACGGCCACGGCGGCGACAGGCTCCTCGTCGAGGGTTGCGTAACGTGTCATACGACAGGCAGCATCGATCCCCATGGCGGCGAGACAGTGGATATGAAGGTGATGATCCACAAGATCCACGCCGGTGGCAAGTTGACCAGCATAGCCGGTGCCGACGGCATCGTCTGGGATGATCCCGCTACGACTGCAACGGACGAGTCAGCCGATAACGGTGAGTATGCCATCTGGGGTTACCGCGATTCCAAGCATGAGTGGTGGAAACCGGTATTTCCCGCGGTTCTCGAAAACTGCACCGTGTGCCATACCGGAAGCGGCGCTGATGTAGACAACTGGAAGACGGTTATGTCCAGGGAAGCATGCGGATCGTGTCACGACGATGTCGATTTCGCTCTTGGCACAAACCACGTCGGCGGCATTATACCCGACGATTCCTCGTGTGCTCTGTGCCATCAAACCGGCGGTATAGCTGATTCCGTGGTTGAAGGCCATGATTGGGCCAGCAGAGATTTGCGTAATACTCCTGAGTTCGACGTTGCTTTAAGCGTATCGGCACCTGCTAACGGTACCCACTTTGTGGCTGGAGAGAGTCCTGTGGTTACAGTAATACTCACAGATCTCGAGACCGGTCTGGTGGTCGACCACACCACCGTGGTGGATGATACGGACGGTGATGAAGGTTGTCTGGCAGCAGCTTGTCCGGTAAGCGACGGTGATTTCCGAGCAGCTTACCTGTTCGTCCACGGCCCGCGAGCCGTTCGTAATCCTGTTCTAAGCACAGCAGCACGTGTTGAAGTGGTGGGTGGCGCAGCGCCTTACGATTTAAGTGCAGCTGATTCCTTGGATCTCCAGATCGACAACGGTCAGGCCATTCTGGACGCGACCAACGGCGGTTCGAGGATATCCGGTGATATCAGCGTAGACTATGACGCTGCGGACTTCGTAGCCCCGGCCGCAGCAACGGCCGCCGAGGTGGTAGCCTGGTTGAATGGCGATTCGGATTTCGCGGCTCGCGCCATTGCCTATCTTGATGAGGCGAGCGGCAATCCCGCAATTCGCAGCAGGAACCTCGGTCAGTTCTACGCACTGCAACTGGAAGCGGCAGCCGCTGCCGGAGACGTAGCCGAAGCAGTATTTGGCGTGGCAGTTGGTTCTACACCAGCCGTACAGGTCGTCGGTGGCTACTATCCGAGCAACCACATGGAACAACAGGCACTGGCCGCGGACAACGATCCGATGGCAGCGTGGACAGTGGATAGTATGACCTACACGCTGGATCCTGTGGATGATCTGGCGGCAGGTACCTATGTGGTCAGCGCAGAGATTTCCGGTAGGGGACGTGTCAGCACCAGTGACTACAAAACCCCATCAGTAGCCAAGACCACCTTCCAGGTGAAACAGGCGGCAGAAGAGTTGGCGGTAGCCAATAACTGCGATTCCTGTCACCAGGGACCGGATGGTACCGGCTTCGTGCTCGATAACTATCGACACAACAAGCTCTTCGACGACGCAGCCGTCGATCAGTGCGCAGCCTGCCACGACTATCAGAACGGTCGTGCCACTGGTGAATGGTGGGGAGGCAAACCCATCTCCAGGAGGGTTCACGCGGTGCACTATGGTTCTGAGCTCAACTACCCATCGTTGACGGTCGATTACAACGATCCTGTCAAAGGCAGAAACTGGGAGATTCACTTCCCGCAGGATATTCTCAACTGCGAAACTTGCCATCCATCCGCCACAACCAGTGGATCCTGGATGACTAATGCAAGTCGTCTGCCCTGCATGGGTTGTCACGATGATGACTCGACCACGGCTCACTTGAAACTGCAGACCTTTGATCCGACCCCGGCTGATCCCTGGAGTGGTGACGAGGAGGAGTCCTGCAACACTTGTCATTGATCGTAATGTAGTAGAATAAGGAGGGAGGGGCACACCTGGCGGTGCTGCCCCTCCTTTTTTGTGTTCAGTCGCCACCATTTATCGCACACAAAATGAGGGGAAAATGTCCAGAATCTCTTTACCAATGTTGCTGGTTGCCACAGCTCTCTCTGTCTCCTTCCTTGAATGCCACGCCGCGCCCGAGTCGAAGGTCCTGGCTACGGTTAACGGCATGGAACTTACGGATGTGGACGTGATGCAGTATTGGCAACAGAGCAGAGGTCGAGGCAGCCAACCGGATCCCAAGTTGTTAAACGGTGTCCTTGGGAACATCGTTCTGCAAGAACTCACTTACCAACGCGCCCTCGAACTCGGTTTGGATGCCGACCCCACCTATCAGGAGGAACTGCGGCGGTTGGAAGCTCAACTCGACAGCTTCAAGAGGAGAACTCTCTCCTCGCTATTCGACAAACGTGAAATCATCGACAAGGCCAAGGTGACTGATGAGGAGGCACAGGCATACTTCTCCGCAGATGAAACTCGGCTGCGAACCGAGATCAAGGTATGGCAAATATTGCGGAGAGATGAACGACAGATCCGGCAGGATCTGAGCGAGCTGGAGGCGGGAATGCCGTTTGAAAAGGTTGCCCTGAGACAGTTTCCCAACTTGCCCGAGGGTGCCGGGAAACCTTGGGTGCTCGGATTCTTGAGGTGGGAGCAGGTACCCGCAGCATGGCTGAGCACCGTGGGGAAACTGCAAGAGGGAGAAACCAGTGGCATCATCCGAGGCCAGAAGAACCGCTTCTGGCTCATTAAACTGATCGAACGGCGTATCAATCCGGATCTAACCTACGCAGACAGTAAAACCAAGATCGTTGAAATCCTGACAAGCGATAAGGTCATACAGCTCCGCAAGAAGTCCAACCGGGCACTGCGCGACAGGGCGAGGATCGTCTATTCGAATCTGCCCGTTGAAGATTGGCTAGAACCGGCACCGACACCGGAATAGCGCTGGCCTTGCTACCCTTTGAATGGGTAGACGATTGGCAGGCGCACCGGGCGCCAGCCTTGAAGGGGCACTCCTTCCCATATCACCAGCTGCGGTGACACTCTTGTAGTCTCCCCTTTAATGCCAATGGATATCTTAAACTCATCATTCGTTTGAAGAGTGCAGAAGTTCCATAAGCTAGGATCATCGATTCGCCGTTGGGCGAACTCGATGTCGACGGTACCCGCAGGCGGAAACGTAAAGGAGAAATCCCGCAGAGCGATGGCAAGACCCATACCGCACGCCTTGATATAGGACTCCTTGAGCGTCCAATAGTCGTAAAAGCGAGACCGTTGCCTTTCCTGTGGTTGACTCCTCAATTCCTGCTCTTCCAACACCGAAAAGAAACGGTGGGCGATCTTTACGGTCTCCCCTTTGCGGTGAGTGTTCTCCACATCCACCCCGATATCCAACTCTGGAGTGAATACACAACAGATCATCGCATCAGTATGAGAGATATTGAATCGCAGTCCATGCGGATTCTGATGGGTGCAGATCTCCGGTTTGTCCCACTCGTTCGTGCTGAAACGCCACTCCCTCGGCTCACATTCGCCGTAGCGAGACAATAGCGACCTGATCATGGCGCGCGTCACCAAATAGCGATGACGATCCTTCTCAAACAGGTATCTGGCTCGCTTCTTCTTCTCCTCCTCCGTAAGCATGTCCCGGTATCGGGTCAGCACGCGGGTACCACGAACGCGATGGGGATCGCTTACGTAGAGATGTATGTCGTTCTTCTGCAGCAACAGGTTCTTCTCTACCACCTGCTCACATTCCTCCTACGAAAAAAACCGTCCACAGATTTGATCTGGATCACATCCATTGCCTGGCAATGCAATGCGCATCAGTTGACATCCCAACTCAGGGCGGAATCTCCCGGCATCGTTTTCTCAACGATCTCCAGGACTATTGTCCTCGCTGTCTTCCATCGTCGGGGACCCTAGGTATACGATGGTCGGACACTTCGGACGCCGAGCGGTCGGCGGTTTGCGATACGGGTGTCAGCGTGCTTTCTGTAATCACGAAAGGATTTATTCTGGTGGAGCTAGGCGGGGTCGAACCGCCGACCTCTTGAATGCCATTCAAGCGCTCTCCCAACTGAGCTATAGCCCCACGATTGGAAAGGCGACGAATATTAACGGATGATGTGATTCGATTCAAGTTGCGGGGTTGGGCTGGGGTCGATCGGGGACGCCTAGTCCGCCGCCCCCGGAATGTGCGATCACAGTTATGAGCCCGTCAACAACTACTGGCCGATCGCCTAATCGAAATCCCTCAGTTCCCGCTCCAAACGCTTACTCTCTTTCTTGGAAACGCCGCCCAAGACCTCAATCGCCTGCTTGATCCGTGCTCTGCTGATCTCTGCTCCGAGTACAGCCATGGAATCGAATAATGGCGGCGCCACTGTCTTTCCCGATATAGCAATGAAAATGGGAATCAGGCAATCCGCCAGTTTGATTTCAAGTCCGTCGGCAAGTTCGACAAACAGATGGTTGATTGCATCCCGGTTCCACTCGGCCAGATCCTCGGACCTCCACAAGGTAAATTGCAGTATCCGCTTCATATCCTCGCCGGAAACCTTCTTGTGTTGAAAGTCCTCGGCGGCAAGATCCAGCAGTCCGGCAAACAGGAAACTGGTCATCGGAGCTATCTCACTGAAGGTATCGATCCTCTCTTTAATGAGTGGCACGACTCTTTTGAGATTGTTCGGATTGAGCGCCCACTCGCTAACCCGCTCTGCAAACGCGTCATCATCCAGTTCTTCCCTGATCCAGCGACCGTTCAGCCAGGCCAGTTTCTTCACATCGAACACCGGCGCACCCAAGGAGATCCGTTGGATATCGAAATCATCCAGCATCTCTTGAAGTGAGAATTTTTCCCTGCCATCAGGCATGCTGTACCCCAACACACCTAGATAGTTAATCACCGCTTCCGGCATGAAACCCATTTGCCGGTAGAATCCGATACTGGTGGGATTCTTACGTTTGCTGAGTTTGCTCTTATCGGGATTGCGCAGCAGATTCATGTGGATGAAGACCGGCATCTGCCAGCCAAAATACTCAGACAACAGCATGTGCTTAGGGGCGGAGTTGATCCACTCCTCACCGCGAATGATGTGACTGATTTCCATCAGATGATCGTCCACAACTACAGCCAGATGGTAGGTTGGATAACCGTCCGCCTTCTGCAGTACCTGCATATCCACCTGTGACCAGTCTATCTCGATGTCACCTCGAAGCAGATCCTTGACTACGCAGGTACCACTTTCGGGCACCTTCATACGAACCACATAGTCACTGCCGGCGGCAAGTCGCGCTTGTACTTCCGCGGGCGGCAGGTTGATGCAGTGGCCATCGTAGCGCGCAGTTTGTTTGAGGGCCATCTGCTGCTTGCGCATCTCATCGAGTCTGTCAGGTGTACAGAAACAGTGAAATGCGTGACCCTTTTCCAGCAGGATCTTGACATGCTGCTGGTAGATGTCGAGCCGCTCACTCTGGCGATAGGGTGCATGTGGACCACCGACATCCGGTCCCTCATCCCACTCGAGTCCAAGCCATTTCAGAGAGTGCAGAATATTCTGCTCCGACTCACTGGAACTCCTGGAAGCATCCGTGTCTTCAATGCGCAGCACGAATTCTCCCTGCTGGCTGTGGGCAAGACACATGCTGAACAGTGCCATGTAGGCGGTGCCAACATGAGGATCACCGGTCGGTGATGGTGCGACTCGAGTTCTTACCTTCATGACTTCCCTGCAACTGCCGAATGCACTCTTGGCAGCCCTTTTTGCAAAACACGAATTATACCCTTTTCCTCTGGTACACTATAGAAACGTGCCATTTCCGGTTTTCAAATGAACGAACGTAGACTTTCCACCGCACCCATGATGGGTTTTACAGATCGACATTGCCGGTACCTGTTTCGTCTGTTAGCACCCAATGCTGTTGTGTATACTGAAATGGTGACTACGGGCGCGCTGATATATGGAGATGCACCCAGATTCCTGAAGCACCACCCGAGCGAGACTCCCTCTGCATTTCAGTTAGGCGGCAGCGATCCTGATGACCTGACCGTCTGCGCCAGAATGGTGGAGGACGCCGGTTTCAGCGAAGTCAATCTGAATGTTGGCTGTCCCAGCAACCGGGTACAAGCAGGCCATATGGGTGCTTGCCTCATGATTACACCGGAAGTGGTCGCTGATTGCATCGACAGGATGCGCACGGCGGTCAAGATACCGGTAACCGTCAAGTGTAGGATTGGCATCGATGATTACGACAGTTACGATTTCTTTGCTCGTTTTGTCGACAAGGTAGCTGAGGGGGGCTGTCGTGTATTTGTTATCCACGCCAGAAAGGCGATACTGGCGGGTCTCAGCGCAAAGGAAAACAGACTGGTGCCGCCCTTACGTTATGACTATGTCTACCAAATCAAAAGGGAGTTTCCGCACCTGACTTTTGTACTCAATGGCGGCCTGGCTGCATGTGACCAGATTCAAGCCGTCTTGCCGAATGTAGATGGAGTCATGATTGGGCGCGAGGCATATCACAATCCGATGTTCCTGGCCCAGTTGGACTCGATGCTATTCGAATCGGCTCAAGAGCCAGCCAATCCTTTTGAGATTGCCGATCAGTATCTGCACTATATGCAGGCGGACGCTGAGCATGTACCTGCGCAAAGACACGCGCAGGATGTCCTGTTTACAAAGCCGGCTAGGCATCTCCTCGGGCTGTTTCGCGGCATGCCGGGTGCAAAAGATTTCAGGAGACATGTAGGTACAAGCATCTCTCAACCCTCTGCCGGGATAGAATCGATTCAACACGCTCTCGAACTCCTGAACCGGGAAGGCAGCATACGATGTTGACAGGCATCCGAGATTTCTTCAATTCGAGAATGGTCTCGGCGAACGAGTCATCTGAGGATCGATCCAAGCAGGAGATTCAATTGGCTACTGCAGCCCTATTGATCGAACTCGCCAAAGCTGACCTTAGCGTTGATGAAGAAGAATGGCGGGTCATTGTGGAGACACTTGAAGAGACATTCGATCTACCAACCGAAACCCTGCAGGAACTCGTCACCTTGGCAGAAGAGGAGTTACAGCAGGCAACTGATCTGTTTCAATTCACCCAACTGGTAAATCAACACTACACCTACAAGGACAAACTATACCTGCTCAGAACCATGTGGCAGGTTGCTTTTGCAGATGGAAAGATCGATAAATATGAAGATCATTTGATACGAAAGGTGGCGGGATTGATTCATGTACCCCATGCAGATTTCATCAAGACAAAACACTCGGTATGAATCAGGAGGCGAGCCCTCTCTCATGTTCAAGAGCGGCAACAAGATCCTTGAACACCAGCTTGTTTTTTTTGTTCAGCTCCATCAACACTTTATGTGCTTCCAGAACTTTCTCTCTGACAACATGTTCCGGGGCATTGTGAATCAGCAATTCCCCCAACTCCATGCTGGAATCCATCGGTTCCTTTACGATCAAGAAAACCTGGTCAAATCCCATGCTCAACAGAATCCGCGTAATGTCATCGTTGGTCGATATGATGGTGGGAACGATATCGTAGATCTTCTTTGTTTGAATTGAAATCTTCGCCAGCAATCCAAGTGATGTGCTATCGATCCCCACAGTTTCCGTCAGATCAATAATCACTGACCTGAAATCGTCACCTTTTATCAACGCATTGAAGAACGTATCGATCGCATGCCCAACCGTAAAACGCACGTCACCCACAAACTTGAGGACGTGTACACCATCCTGCTCAGCGACCAACACTTTGGCTGATGTCATCTACCCGGCCTTTGCAACGGTAAACAGCGCAATATCATCGGGAACTTCTCTCGCCTTACCCAACCCCAAGTGATTGGACAATTCATCCACACTACTATGACCACTTTCTACTAACGACAGCAGAAAATCTTCCTTGGCTTTCAAGGTTTGCTGGGACATCACTTCAAATACACCATCGGAGAACATCACCAGCGTAAACTCGGCAGGCAGATCAAGCACCTGTACATCGTAGTGGACGTTTTCATACAGCCCAAGCGGCAATCCCCCAATCTCCAGAAATTCCGTGCCTCCCTTACTACTCAGTATCGTCGCCGGGAAGTGAGCAGCATTGCTGTACTCAAGTTTGCCTGTGTCAGTGTCTACAATACCGAGAAACATAGTCACATGTTGCTCCAGCTCACTTTCCAGCAATTCACCATTTAGCCACTGCAATATGGCGGCAGTATCATCAAGTGCCAACCTTTCATATTCTTTATGCAAACGTCTCGAGAGGCTTTTGAGCAACACAGTTACAAAAGCAGATGACGCGCCATGGCCGGAGACATCGGCAATGTAAAAGAGTAACCGATGGTCGGAAAGCTCAAAGTAGTCGATGAAATCTCCACTCAGTATCACTGACGGAATTATCTGGTGGGTAAACGTTACGCCACCGACTTTATACGGAGAGCGGGGCATCATGCCTCTTTGTACCTGGAACCCAGCACGTTGGTCTCGCTCAAGCACTCGTAGGCTGTCCACCAGCTTCTTATTGAGTTTCTCCAATTCGATCTCACTCTTCCTGCGTATGCTGGCTTGCTTATTTCGCTCCAGATTTCTGTTTACCACCAGTTCAAGCAAGGCAAGATCAGCGATGGGTAGAGTGAGACAGTCGCTGACGCCACTTTTCAGTAGCGCTATGACTTCAGCTGCCTTGTCCACAGAACAGAGCACGACGATGGGCAAATCTTTCCTCTTCGCGATTATCGAGTTGACAAGACACAACACATCAACAGAGGGGTTGTCGAGTACGCAGATGATTAAATCAGGAGAGTTCTTTCGGATCTGACGAAGACACTGCACTTCAGTGGACGAAGTTTTCACTTTAAAGCCACTGCTTTTGAGATACCTAACCATTTCTTTGCGGTCACCCGTTGCTTCATCAGCAACAAGTATTTCACCACTTCCGACATTCATCCAGGATGCTCACACTGCCGGTCTAAATTATCTCTTACGCACGTTCCAAACTCTGTTCTGGTGCCGTGTCAGTCGGTCGGCGCAGACTTTACTCCCTTAACTGAAGGGGCGCAAGGGTTTAATCGATGAATAGATTGGTTTTCCTGATCAGTGGTAAATGCAGCACCAACATCGTTAGCAGATTCCTGATCAGATCAACTGCCAACAACGATCAGCCGTTCAAATGTCGTCACGAAACACTCAAAAATCATCGTCAAACTCGTCTTCGACTTCGCCATCATTTACCACATAATCCCTTCGCTGCAGGTACGCATTTCGAAAGAACAGATACCGATCTCCGATGACCAGATTCTCAGCGCTAAGCAGATCAGCTCGTAGATGCAGTCTATCCAGGGCATAAAGTGAGTTACGCGTTCTAATTTCTCGAAGCGCTAAAACAGGATCAAATACTGAATCCACCACCAACCCCACCGAGTCTCTTATCGTACTTGGTCCCAGTGTCAACGGCAGTTTAAAACTGACCCCCTTTGATTTGATTCCGGCAGTTTAAAATTGACCCCCCTGTGTCTAGTCAGTAGTGATCTCTTGTGGTGGTTTCTTAATAATTCCGGCTCTTAGCTTTTCCTTTAATCGATAGCTGTCGCCTCGGATC
>MPLX02032116.1_pt1 | contig 10665 bp, 23 predicted proteins | sample 1617341 | NCBI WGS metagenome assembly MPLX02 (sample SAMN05944804, study PRJNA350692) | marine metagenome | biome: marine; feature: ODZ; material: water; isolation source: 120 m water sample filtered on 0.2 um supor filter | place: Pacific Ocean | collected 2012-04-08 | depth 120m m | reverse complement strand
GTTTATATAATCTTCTAGCAACAGTCTTAGAAACTCGTGTATAAGCTTCTTTAGGACTCTCTCCTTCTAATAAATAGCCTCCTGATATAGTTTTCTTATATATATCGTTATCTCCCCATTCTGGATAGTCTATACCTTTTTCCCAATTGTTATTCCACATCTTTTTCTTTTGTTAATTCTTCTGTTAATTCTTTAATTGCTTTTTTATAACCTGGCATTTTCTTTAATGTTTCTAATGTTCCAACACCTAAATCTTTTAAATTAGTTAGTTCTATTAAAACACCTTCCATTAATGCCCCAAGTTTTTCAACTCTGTTATACATTATTATTAATTTTTGTTCTTTCATTTTAAATCAGTTTTATTTATACCGCATGATAGAGATAATATATTTATTACATCTTCCCTACAAGCTTCTTTATCATTACATGTTTGTATAATAGTTTTTTCTATATTTTCTTTATTACATTTAAATTCTTGTTTTGAACAACCTTGCAATGAAAATAAAGTAAATAAAGTAAATATTAATAAAATTAACATTAATGTTATTTGATCTTGATGATATCGTTCAAATATAAAAAAGCACATTACTGTTAAAAAAAACATTATTACCACATAAGCACTTATTCCTAATAATAAACTCATAATTATTTTTTACCAAATATCTTCAAAATCTTCACCTTCATTTGCTTTACTATAGTCAGTGCTTCTAATACTAAAGAAATCGGTATGAGTAACGCCGCCAGTAAGATGGTAAAACCAATCCAAAGCGCTAGCTTTGTCCTCGTTATACCTAAAATGTTGTGAAGATTTGTTATAGCCAAGTTCGGTGATTTTTTCATTAGCTCTTTTTTTAATAAATTCTTTTAAATCATCTTTTTTTAAATTTTCTATATCGCCTTGCTCAAACATTTTATCGATATATTTTAATTCAAGGTCAACCATTGTATCTGCCGCTTTTAATACATGCTTTTCACATTCCTTTTTTAGTGTTGGTATTTCTTCACACATATGTCTAAATAATTGACAACCCATTTTAGAATGTAATGATTCGTCTCTTACACTCCATTTCATTTGTTGCCCAATGCCTTTTAATAAGTTCCTAAGTTGAAAACTATATAATATTGCAAATGCTGAATAAAGCGACACCCCCTCGGCAAATGCAGAAAATACTGCTAATGATTTTGCAATTCCAATGGGCTCTTTACCTTCATATACAACTAAATTATCAAATCTAGCCGCTGTTGCGGGCTCATGCAGAAAAGCCTCGAAGTCCATTAATTCTGGGGCACTAGCCTCTAGTGTCTCATTTAAGTAACTATAAGCTACTGCATGTATTGTTTCTTGTGAACCAAACATCATAGCCATTTGCTGGATTTCATGTTTTGGAAACCAATTAACTACATTTTGTGTCCAATAATCACCTACCGCACACTCTGTTTGTGTGAAGCCTAATAATATATTACCCACTAAACTCTTTTCAGCAAGGGTTAATCTTTCGTTCCAATCTTTTACATCTCCTGCCATACTAATTTCAGTATGTAACCAAAAAGCTTGCGCTTGTGGCAACCAACCTTCTGTATAATACTCAGGGTATTCAAAAGGTTTATAAGCTATTCTTTTATCAAATAATCCCATATTATTCTTCTTTTTTTTCTATTTCTAAGGCAATGTCTATAAAAGGTAAATACAATACATGTATCACTGTAAGGGGCTGATCATATGATCTAATACCTATTACTATTCCTGGATAAAATCCAATACTTAGCCACCAACTTTTATTCATCTTCCTTGTTTATTATAGGGTTTAACATAATTTTTACTACTCTTTAATTTACTAGTTTTGGACTTAGCGTGAACACCGGGTCTTCTAGTTTTCTTTTTTTTTAAATATTCTTGATAATTTATATATCTAGCCATAAACTTTTATATTATATTTATCATGAACTTCTACTATTTCTCTCCATCTAAGGATACCTCTATCAGATGCCCATTTAACATATTTATCTAATTGTCTTTCTCTATATTTAAGCCTAGCTATTTTCTTTTGCTTTTCAGTATTTCTATCACTTTGTCGCACTCTGTTTGATTTTGTGGTTTAAATAAAATATAACTAGGAAATTGTTGTGTAACTAATTGTTTAAATAATTTCCATCTAATTGGAAATGATTCATTTGGTCTTCCTTTACATTCTATTATAAAATTTTCACCTATAAAATCCGGCGTATACTTTATAGGTAATATTCTTTTTTCACCTCTATTCATAAAATCGCCTTTTGAATTAGCTTGTCTTTCATAAACTTCATTTTCAAAATGAAATCCATTAATTAATACAAATGTTTCCCCTTCGTATTTAGCACGTATCTTACCTTTTTTTAAAACTTGATACATATATTTTTCTAATCCTGAAGCAAAATTATGACCATCATATTCTACTTTTCTAGATTTTACGGGACCTTTTTTTCTATGGGCCCTCTTGAAATTCTTCATATTTATTTTTTATATCTTTTAAATAACATTCTTCAATTTCAGATCTTAATACCTGTCTTGTTTTTTCAATATAATTAACAGCATCCATTAATTCTTCTTGAATGTGATTTAACCAAGTGTCAAGTGTTTGGTCATCTTCTTTTAAAGTAACTTTATATTTTTTATAACCAACGTCTGATCTTGATATAATTTTATTTACTACTGATTCTATAATTTTGTCTCGTATTTTCATAATTTAATCTTTTACAAATGTTCCATTTACCATTCTCCCAGTTCTACTAGAAATCTCATCGAAAGCAGTGCGGATACAACTTTCAATTGAAACACCGTTAAATTCGGCGAGATTAGTAAGAACAACAATGCTATCACCAATAGCGTCGATAATAGCATCTTTATCGTTTTTAAGAATGGACTGTGATAATTCTCCTGTTTCTTCATATAATTTTATTAATTGTGTTTTAATATCTCCTTTTTCATATATGTTCCTATCTTTAGCCCATTGTCTTATTAGGTCAAATATAGGTTCATAATTATAATCTACATCAGCTAGAAATGCCTCATAATATGCTTTATTATATATATAAGTTCTTTCATCGTCGTACATAGATGTTTTAGCGTTAGCTAATATCCACTTTGTGGTGTCTTTATTTATTTCAAATTCACCTAAAGGCGTTTTCCATTTTAATTCATTATTATTTAATAATGTATCTGCTAAATGTTTTCTAGCACATGGAAACGTAGTTGTTTGTTCAGTTATATTTACTTTCATTTTTTTAATTAAATCTTTATATAATTTCATGTCTACTTTATAACCATAAGATTTTTGAAGTTCAATTTCTCTTCTTGATATATAATCTATATCAAAGGAAGAATCTAATACTTCATATTCCCCTGGTTTATATCCTTGTATTTGTGTAACTCTATTTTCTAAATCTTTTGTTACACCAATCTTTTTCCCCGGTATATGATAAATATAATATTTTGTTTCCATATTATTTTCCTACTGATAACTCTGCTTTAATAGCAGGACTATGTTTATAATTTTCTAATTTTATACTATTGCTAGGTGGAATAAATACAAAATCATTTGCTCCTTCTCTTAATTTAATGCCGCCCCATTCTAATTTTAATTTTGGTAATTCATATTGTTCAGCAGATAAAAATTCTTCTGCTTGTTCTAAATGATTATAATATAAATGACAATCACCTAAACTACCAATTAATGTACCGGGTTTTAAACCCGCTCCTTCAGCTATCATTTCTAATAATAACCCATACATCGCTATATCATATGGTAAACCAAGAAACACATCAGCACTTCTTTGTTGCCACATTAAATCTAATCTCCCATCGTTAATAAAAAGCTGGAAACCGTAATGACAAGGAGGCAATACCATATCGTGAAGATCAGAAACATTCCAAGCGGAAACCATGAGTCGTCTACTGGTGGGATTTTTCCTAATTTCCTGTAACACCATTTGTAATTGATCGTTGCCATCAAAATTCCTCCACTGATGGCCGTATACTGGACCGAGTGTTTTATCAGTCCTACCGGATCTATTATAATCTGGAGTCCAATAATTAACACCGTTGTCAATAAGATAAGCCAAGTCAGTCCGACCTGAGAGAATCCAAAGTAATTCGATTTTTGCATTGTTAAAATATATTTTCTTTTTTGTTAATAAAGGAAAACCTAGTTCCATATCATGATAAATCATTCTACCAAATACAGCTCTTGTGCCCACCCCTGTTCTATCTGCTTTAGGTTTACCACCATATAATATTCCAGATAGTAAACTTATATATTCAGTCTCTATATTTCTCATAATAATATAAACATGTTTTATACATCATCTCATGACACTTATTTTTTGGATAAGAATCAGGAGATATATTAATTTTTTCTCCTTTTTTATATTCACCTATAACAATAGATATATGCCATTTTTTAGGACTAGGGCCTGTTGTTTCAGGTGAATAAGATATTCTAATGTTATTTTTTATACAAAATTCACTAGCCTTCATTTCTTCTGCAGTAGGAAAATAAGTACCCATAACAGATTTTCTTCTTTTTCTACCAACATCCATTTTTCTAAATGTTACTGCCATATTATCTAAATTATATCGTATTTCCTACGTGTTACTCCCAAGGTAAAACTGTATTTTCACTTATATGGTTTTTATATGGTATATAACAACCAGATCTTGTTTCCCAAGTAAAAAATGTTTCAGCTCCATTTTCACCTAAGTTTTGAAATTTAACTTTAAGCACTTTTACTTTAGTTGTTCTATTTTCATAATCTCTATGTACTAATAATCCATGATAACTTGCATCATACCATTCACCGCCGCCTTTAATATTATACATATTAGGTTCTTCAATTTTACCTTCAGCATTTTTATACATTTTAGTAGGGTGAGCAATTACTATAACTAGCACATCATATTTCCTAGCAAACGTCTCAATTTTAGTCAAATATTCAAGCGTATACGCGTTAACGTCTATACTAGAAGCATTAACGTCTCTAATCTTGTTAAAAGGGTCTATAACGAGACATTTTATACCTTTTCTTTTTACTAATTCTGCCCCTTTTCTTAATATTGAGTCTAAAGTATACCTTTCCATATCAATAAAAAAGAAATTTTCATTTATATGTTCAGATATTCTATCCCATTTATCAGAATTAATATCAACTTTAGATGGCATACCTTGCCAAATCTTCCTCATTAATTTATGAGCATGTAAATATGTTGGTGCATTTTCAGGTGAGGCAAAAGCTATTTTCCAAGAATAATTTTGATTGTATCCGATAACCATTTGGTCAACGAAATCGCTTTTTCCTGATGAAGGTATACCAGTAACAGTAATAAACTGCCCGGTATAAGTAGAAAAGATATTATCAAAATCACGTAAACCAATTTGATAACCGGGTTTAAATCCATTTTGTACAAAATCACAAACATCTCCTTCAATGTCCTTGAACGTGGTAACGTTCTCCAAAGGTACCGGTTTAGCTTTATTAATAACTTTAATGAGTTCATCTTTACTATATTTTAATAAATATTCATTAGCATCTTTACAATCATCAAACGAACATGTATAGCATATTTCAGCACCAAGTCTTCTAATAAGCTCTTGTTGTAATGCTTGACCTGGTTCATCTTGATCTACTGCAATTATTATTTTATCTTTATCTGTAAAATAATCAATACAGTTATCTAAATAATTTAAATTATTATTATTAAGTGTAGCCCCATTAGGAACAGAGATAACATTTTTTATACCTACTTCATGTAAAGCAAGTACATCCATCTCCCCTTCTACTATTACGCAAAAGTTATGGCCTACAATAGAGTCAATATTATAAAAGATCTTTTCAGCACCTTTATATAACTTGAAATTTTTACGGCCATCTCTATATTTAACGTTGATGAGATTACCTCCCATCATATAGTTAAATTTTATTGTATTTTCTTCTTTATTTGTTTGTGGCATATACTCAGGACCCTCAGAGACATTTAAGTCATCAAGAGTCCTTTGAGATATACCTCTAGTGCCAAACCATTTAGTTACTTTACTAGTTAAAGAAACGTTGTCTAATGATTCTGGTCTAACATAAACCTTATCGCTGCCGCCTTTTCTTTGAAAAGTGTGTAGTTGAAACGTTGTATTACAATTATGACAAGTACCTAATCCTCTCTCCCAATCATAAGAAGCACATTTTTTCTTCTTATTTTCTGATTTTCTTTCGTGTGAACACATAGGACAAAGCCCCTCATTATCACCTACTTTTAAATCATATTGATTAAATTGATCTATCTGGAAGCCGTTAATTTCCGTATTATTTACTTGCATTATTTTATTATATTATTTCAATTGGTTTATTAAAACGGGAGATCATCTTGAGCTACTTTTTTTTCTGCTGGTGCAGAAGCTGTAGCTGGCTGACTATCTCGTTTGATAGGACTTGGGAATTCACCATCAGTCCATACTATACTTGCATTACCTAAATATGTTCTCTGTTCTTTTGCTTCTCTTTCTTCTTTAGATTGAGATACAACTACAGGCCCATGATTGCCATAAGCATCAACTTCATTATTAATAGTAATTGTAATAGGTATATATTTACCTTTTTTACCTTCAATAATTCTGTCTTTAGGTATTGCCGTTAAGTTTATACTAGTTTTTATTATTCCTGCCATGATATTAATTTGTTTTTAATGTGACATAAGAGTTTAATTGAGAAAACATTCTTGTAAGTTGCGTTTTAGATGCACCTGTAAGCCTTCTCATATTGTCAACTGCTTTTACGTGTGTTTGATTACCGTAAAAGTTTCTTTCACTTGTTGTAATTCCTGTTACATTACAAGTTCTTTTTTTAGTTCTTGCCATAATATTAAATTAAAGTGTTTTTGTTAAAAAATATTGCAATGGATCGAATCCATCTGTTTTAAAAAATAATTCAAATACTTCAGTAGCTCTAATAACTTTATCTTTGCCTGAAGCATAAAAATCATTTGAACAATCAAATATTCCTATTTGACGTGTTGATTTATCTATTACAATAAACAACATATCATAGCCAAACATTTCTCTATAAATGTATGCTTGACTATCGTAATTATATCTATAAGCGCTTGACTTAAAGTTATTTAAATCAGCACTTGTTTTTAAGTCGATAATAAGTTTTTCATCTTCATTAATTATATCTGCTTTCCCTTTCCACATATTACCAAACAATTCTATTATCCCCGGCTCTTCGTATTTGATACGTGTCTTCTTTGTAGAACCATAAATATAGTCTTTGCAAATATTGTTTGCAAGTATTCTTTCTCGCATTAGTTCTATTTTGTCTGCTTCATGTTGAAGTAAACATAATTCCCCTCCTGACATTTCTTTATACATTTTAGTATTCCTTGTAGATGATTGAATAACTTTATATTTATTTAACTTTTCTGGTTCAAGAATACTAGTATGAAAATACCCTCCCACTAAAAAAGCAGATGTCATTATAGACGGTGCCTTAAAACCTAGTGGATCTTTTAATAATGCGGATATGTCTGAATTACTTAGATACTGTTTACCAAATTTACCGTAGTAATGGTCGTCGTCTCTAAGTTTTTTTATAACTTTTTCTTTATTCATTATAGGGTTGTTAATTCCTGCTCTTGTGCTGATGTCATTTCATATTTATTCTTAATAGCATCTAATTTACCTCCAGATTTAATATAGTTTTTAGCACTATTTAAAGTAGTGTTAGACATTTTTGGTCTTTCAGGTTTTGTAGATGACCACTCAGGTTTATTATGAGTGTTAATTACATCAGAGTCTGCTGTATCATCAATAAGTAATAAATTACCCAATGCATATTTCTTTGCATAAGATGAAGCTGTACCAAATTGTTGAGGTGTTTGCATTCCTTTTTGATTAAGGTCAACGCCAACTACAGATGAAGCAGATATACTATTACTTTCTGTTTCAATACCGTCGGTATTCTCTATATCTACCATTGTGGCAATAGATTTTACTACAGGTATATCTGTGAAACCTAATTGTAATTCTTCATTAACTGTAAAATAAACTTTATATTTATTACAGAATGGTTTAAGTGCTTCCAGAATGTCTTCGGCAGAACGGAAGTAATATTTGCCGAACGAATTAAAGCGTGTTTTTTTTGCTTTAAATTCTTGTTGAATTTTATTTAATTTTTCGTGGTATGTCATTATTATATATATTACGTGGTTAAACAATTATTTAATTTATTTTTCATTTCTAACTTACAGGAAATCAAGCACTTGCGATCTATCAACTTTTTCAATTAACATATCAATTGCATCTCTTTTTATTTGAGATATCCTAACATAACTTGCTTTACCTTCTATGTTTAATTTTATAGCTATTTCTTTAGCTGACATTTTTTCACAGTCAAGCCCATAGCTCATTCTTAGAACATCATATTCCCTTTCAGGTAAATTACTTTTCATAAGACTTAATAAATATTGGTTTATTAAATCTATATTATATTGTTTAGAATTATCTGGTATTTGTATTATAGAATTTTCATTATCCTCATCATATTCTATATCAATACTAGAAAATATACTATTAAAAAACATTTGTACTATTTTTTTATCTCCTCTATTTGATTTTCTTATTTCATTTAATTTATATTCAGGAATTCTCATATTACCCCTATTAGTATCAATAGCCCTACGTATAGCGCCTTTAATTCTTTTAACTAAAAAAGATTCTAATGTCTCTATAGGGTGATTAGATTTATTTATTAAATCCCAATTAATTTTATCAATAGCTAATATTAATCCTTCGCAACCCGCCTGAAAGAAATCTAAAATATTTAATATACCTGAAGCTTGATCGGATGTTGAAAATTTCCGTGCTGTATCAAACACTAATTGCATATTATCTATAATTAAACTATCTCTGTTTGAATATTTACCGTCTTTCGATAATTCTAATACTCCTTTGATTTTATTGCCATCTTCATCTGTTGTGCCTTCTAAATCTTTTTTGTATCGTATATAATTTTTTATATTATATTTCTTCATTCAAAAGTTTCTTTTCTTTTGCTAAACTATTATTCATGTGTCTATAAATTGTTCTTGTTGATACATTTAAAATAGTAGCAATTTTGTTTATTGTTATTTTATTTTTTTGTTCGTTAATCAATAGCATTGTTTCGTATATATCCTCTGCTTCAGCTTTTTTACTTCTACCTATTAAGCCTCCTATAATCTTTTGTTTTTGTTTTATAGTTAAGCCAGAATTATCTTTAAAAATAATTTTACGTATTTTATTTTTAGGGGGTTCTTCTAAATCTATTAAGTTTACCTCATCGATCATTTTATCAATAACTTTTCCGGGACAATTGAAGGTTATAAAGCCATTTATTCTATTTGCAATATATCTAGCAAGCGTGTAAAAATCAACATGTGTCATTTTAGTATTAAGGTAATACAGCACTATCAAGTGCCACTTTAATGATTTGTATGTAGTTATCTTAGCTTTACTGCGAAATAACGCATAACATTCAAATGTTCCTTCTTCATAATATATACCCCAACTGTATTTTTTTGTGGGTACATCTATAATAGGGTCACGCCTATATATTATTCTATTGTCATTAAGATATTTTAAATTTCTATCAAACATTATTAATTATCGATATAATCTAACTATTTTTGTAAAAAAGTTATTAGATTTATATATTTTTTGTAATCAGCAATCCTAGAGGATATTATAGTCATAGATTTAACATGAATATTTAATTCCTTACCTTTTAAAGTATGCATTTTCATAGCTTTATCAGATAACATCCAGTGCATATATAACAAATGATCGCCAACTTTTCTTATATGTTTATATCTTCTGTTTTTAAGTTTTATTTTTTCTATTTGATTGTTTATTATTTCTTGTATCATTTTGTTTTCTTTTATTAGACTTTCTTCCAGCGAGGACTTTGTCCCTAATACCCATAAAATTGGTATTATATAAATGTTTATATATTTTATGACTCATAATTTTGGTGTGTATAGCATTATACTATTTTATTTATATTAGTTATCATAATATACTATTTCAAATTCATCATCGCAACAAGCTATATATTCTATAGCATTATTATCATATGTTTTTAATATTTTTTCTCCCTTTTTTTTATTCATATTATTATAAACATGTACTTTACTTGTATTATAATCTAGTATCACTAATTTCATTTTAGTCTAGTATAATATTGATGCCATTTATCCATTATCTGCTCATTTGTACTATCATCTATATAATATATATGATCGTTGAGTTCAATGTATAGACAATTTTCATTTCTAATATCTATTTTCATAAGTTTATTATCTATTAAATTTCGTAATTGGTCCGTGTATCTATGTACGTCTACGTGCATCGTCTAATTGATTATATAACGCTGCGCATTCTTCTTCTAAGAAATCTATATGCTCTTTCATTGCATTTATTCTATGCAATTGAAATTCTATTAAACTATCTTTAGCTGTATATATTTTCATGATTATTCTTTTATTATTTCAAAGCTTGTTCCCTCATGACAGTGAGAACATATTCCTGTATTATATTTGTCTATTTCACCTAAGGCGTAATATCCACAACATACCGATAACATCTCATTACTCATAATTTAATT
>MPLX02387446.1_pt1 | contig 10670 bp, 8 predicted proteins | sample 1617341 | NCBI WGS metagenome assembly MPLX02 (sample SAMN05944804, study PRJNA350692) | marine metagenome | biome: marine; feature: ODZ; material: water; isolation source: 120 m water sample filtered on 0.2 um supor filter | place: Pacific Ocean | collected 2012-04-08 | depth 120m m | reverse complement strand
CATTATATTCAATTACAAAAGGCTCTGTATTGACCTTAATCAGGCCTATAAAAACAAAGCCTTGATAAGGGATTTTATCTTTTTTTAATCCTTCAATTGTTGGTTTAATGATTTTTTTTTCAATTTTTTTCATGAAAATTTTATCTACAAATGGAGGGGGAGATACAGCCCCCATGCCTCCTGTATTTAATCCTTGATCTCCTTCTCCTATTCTCTTGTAATCCTTGGCTGTCGGGAGAATTTTATAGCTCTCACCGTCAGTTATAACAAAGCAACTGAGCTCAATTCCTTTTAGAAATTGTTCTACAACTACTTGATTGCTTGCCTCGCCAAATTTTTGTGCACACAACATTTCATGAAGCTCTTTTTTTGCTTCTTCTAAATCTTCAATAATTAAAACTCCTTTGCCTGCAGCAAGCCCGTCTGCTTTTAGTACATAAGGAGGGCATAAGGAGTCTAAAAAACTCTTGGCCTCGTCTATTTGGTTTTTATTAAATGTTTTGTGATCTGCCGTTGGAATATTGTGACGATTTAAAAACTCTTTTGCAAAATTCTTACTTCCTTCTAATTGAGCTCCTGCAGATTGTGGGCCAATTACTATGACATCCTTTAATTTTGAGTCTCCTAAAAAAAAGTCGTGTATTCCATTAACTAAGGGGTTCTCTGGCCCTACAACTACCATATTAATTCTGTTTTTTAATACGGCCTTTTTTATAGCGGGGAAATCATTATAATCTATGTGTAAATTTTTTCCTATTTTTTCTGTCCCAGAGTTTCCTGGGGCAATAAAAAGATTCTTGCATAGCTTGCTTAATTTTATCTTCTTTGCAAAAGCATGCTCTCTTCCTCCAGATCCTAAAATAAGTATATTCATGATTTTATTGTGTCCTCGTAAAAGTACTAGATGTCTGAAAATAAAAAAACTTATCTGATCACAAAAATTAAAAAGGGTTAATATGCTTTTTTCTCCCCTTTGAATGAATTAAATACTGTTAATATTATTATTTTAACATCTAGCAATAATGACCAGTTTTCAATATAATTGACATCGAATTTAATTCTATTAACAATATCTGAGTTTGTTTCAATTTCTCCTCTAAATCCGTTTACCTGAGCAAGCCCCGTAATCCCAGGCTTAATGAAATGCCTTACCATAAACTTGTCAATTGTTTTAAGATATTTTTCATTCTCTTTTATCATGTGGGGTCTAGGGCCAACGACAGACATGTTCCCTGCCAAGACATTAAAAAATTGTGGTAATTCGTCAATACTAGTTTTTCTTAAAAAAGCTCCTACCTTAGTCAATCTTTCATCATTTCTGGTTGCCTGCATAGAGTCGGCTTCAGCATTTATATCCATTGATCTAAATTTATAGCAAAAAAATTGTTTGAAATTATATCCATTCCGTTTTTGCCTAAAAAATACGGGGCCTTTAGATTCTGCTTTTATGATTATAGCAAGCAGAGGTGTTAGCCATGATAATAGACAGCAAATAACAATTAAAGAAAATAAAATGTCGAAAATCCTTTTAATAAACTTATTAAAAGGTTCTTCTAATAAAATCCTTCTTAAAGAAAGCACTGGAACAAAATCATATATTTCGTGTCTTAATTTTTTAGAATATAAGTTTTCAAAGCCTGGAACAAACTTGATTGTTTTTAAGTTGCTTTCTGCAAAATCTATAATTTTTTTTATTTGAGATTGGCTTAAAGAAGGTAATGAACAGTAGATTTCATCTATGTTTTCTTTTAAGATGAAATCAAAGTATTTCCCAATGTCCTCTTCCTTATTAAGCAAGATTGTTTTAATATGCCTAAAACCAGTAGATGTTTTTTCCTGAAAGAATTTCTCTAAACTATTGCTTTCTGCTCCATTTCCTATTATAATAGTTCTTCTATAATTTCCGCCAAAATCAGCTCTAAATTTTAACATGAAATAATAGATTGCAAACTTGATTATTCCAATGGAAATTCCACTATACAACACAAAAATGAGTATTTGCTTTGGAGAAATACTTAAAAATGGAAATATTCCGGAAACAGAGAATATTGTCATTAAAAATAGAAGGCATTGAACCAAAAGAAGGTTTAATATTCTTATCTCAGGGGTATATCTATAAATATTATAAAACCTGCAAAATATTGAAATGGTAATCCATGTAGCTGAAACTAAAAGAAAAAAGAAAAAAGGTTCGTTGTTAAAAATATAATTAGTAGCAAAAAAGTTTATTATATATAGGTCTATTAGATATGTTAATGGCCTAATATATCTTGAGAATCTTCCTTGTTTTTTTCTTGCCATTCTTCAGTTTTATTTAAAATATGTGATTTGAATTTTTGTTCAAAAACATGTCTACTAAAGCGTTCTGCATTCTCCCTTAACTTATTGCAGTCAAATTTTGTTTGATTAAAACGCTTTATTGCCTCTAAAATTGCCTCAGGTGTTTGTTTGAAAAAAAGAATGCCTGTAGAACCGTCAACTACTGTTTCTAAAACGCCTCCTTTTCCGTATGCAATTACTGGAGTCCCACATGCTTGAGCCTCTACTAGAGCTATTCCAAAATCTTCAAGACCTGCGTGTAAAAAAGCTTTTGCCCTGCCAACAACAGAATGGACGATTTCAGAACTGCTATAGTCAATAAATTTAATGTTTGGACTTGCCTTGTCCATCAATTTCTGTTTTTGGCTTCCGGAGCCGATAATAATTAATTCTTCATTTAGTTTATTAAATGCGCTAACAAGCAAATCAATCCTCTTATATGGCTCAAGTCTTGCTGCTGTAACATAATAGTTTTCCTTTTTCTTAATTACAGGAAATTTCCTAGTGTCCACAGGGGGGTGTATTAAAAAAGAGTCTCTTTTGTAATTTTGTTTTATCCATTTTTGAATATATCTTGAATTTGCTATTATATAGTCGGGGGTTTTAGACTGGCTAATGTCTATTCTTCTTAAAATAAATAAAACAGGCGACAACGCCATTCTTATAAGATTGCTAAAATATATGCCCTCGTTGTCCCACAAATATCTTTGATTTCTGGCTTGATAATAACAAATGTGAAGCTGGGTTTTGTTTGTCTTTCTGGCCCCTTTAGCAATAGAAAATGAAGATGAAATAATTAAATTTGTGTCCTTTTCAACCTTAATTTGCTTCAAAAAATAAGGGAAAAGAAAAAAGAAAAACCTAAAATTTTTTCCAAAATATTTCAAATTGGTTTCGCTTATTTGAATGTCTTTCCCTGCAAAAACCTTTGTAATGTCTCTTTGCTTCATAACATTAATAAGCATGTAGCATTTATCAAAGCTTAACACGCTGGCTATAGAAGAAACAACTCTTTCTGCTCCTCCATATTTATCAAGCCAGTCGACTACTAAAATGTTTTTCATTCTTTGATTTTGTTTTTATTTAAAATAGTGTAGCAAATTAACGCAATCACAAATACCCCGAAGATCCTATGAAAAGGATTTTCAAAAAGCATAAAAAATATTAAGGAAAAATATATGTTTAAATTATAAATTGTTTTTTTCGAATCAACTAATATTATAATAAGCAAGGCTATAAAACCCGCCAGCCCAAAAACCCCAATGCTTAATAAGAAGTCTATATATTGATTATGGGTGTTGAAATCTCGTTGAATAAACCACTCTCTTTTCTTTACAGGCTCTATTTTTTTATACTTCTCTCTTAGCAGTTCTTGTGTTTTTCCAAATCCTAAGCCTATGGATTTGTTGTTGTTTTCATTAAAGATTTCAAAGGAGTTTTTCCAAATTAAATATCTTGGTTCCTGTGTTTTAAATTTTTCTACAAAACTTTCTCTTTGATCATCTGCTGAGTATAAAATTCTTTTTGAAAAATTATTATTAGTAAGCACCAGCGCTAATCCCCCTACTACAACTGCTATTATTCCTATATTTCTGGCTTTAGAATTTAATTTATACAAGGTTGTACTAATTAAAATAAATAAAATTAAAACCACTGCCGTTCTGGAAGCTATCAAAAGGGTTGTAATTAATAAAAGAATTGCTAACAAAAAATAGGCTTTAGCTGTTTTTTTATTGTAAAAATTAAAAAAAGACTCTATGCAAAAGACGAGAGCAATAACATTGAAAAATCCTAAATAAAGTCTTTGTGTCATCATAAGGTTCTCTACTATTTCTCCAGTATAGAACGAAGTGTTCCCTGTATCAATTACATATGCAATAATATTAAACAGAGAAATAATAGAGCTTAGTGCTGCTCCAGCAATAAACGAGTTTTTTAAGTTTTGTGGGTTTTTAACTATTGAAAAGAGTAAGATTAAAAGGATTGTTTGACCAATTTTTTTTAATTCCTCAAAATCATTGATAATTCCATTAATGAATAGCGACTGTATGACAATGATTGTAAAAAATGCGAAAAATACTAATACCGATCTTGTTTGTACGATATCCTTTAAGTCTCTTTTCTTTAAAAGAAAAACAGCAAGCACAAGAATACAGCCCATAATTATACTCGAAAGAGCGTGTGCCACAGGAATAAATGGAATAAAAAAGCATAAAAACATGCAAAGCCACAGATAGTATTTATATATTTTTTCTTGCATATTATTTATAGCTTTTTGATTTAATAACGTTTAGCAAATCCCTTGAAAAAAACAAAAGAACTAAACTTCTAAAAATTCCATAGATTGGATAAAGCCCAAAATAAAAGTTTTTTATCATTATTTTAATTCTATTTTTTACCTGTTTTCTTCTGTGGATTGATGATATTGATTTTGGGTCTGCAAAATAATCCATCAATATTTCTGGATAATTTTCAGCCTTGAACTTGTTTATCACACTAAAAAAAAATGCATAATCTTCTGCAGCAAAATAATTTGTTGGGTACTCTGCAATTTCTTTTAGTATTACAGAGGAAAACATTACTGACGGGTGTATAAAAACAGAATTTAGATGCATAGCTTTTTTTATTTCCTTATATGATGTAGGGTGTTTTAAATTATACATGTGATTGCCATTTGAATCAACAATACTGCCCCATGTTCCAAGAAGCTTAACGTCGGGGTTTTGTTCAAGATATTTATGCTGAATTGTAAGCTTGTTTTCATAAAACAAGTCTCCTGCATCTAGCCTGGCTATATACTTGTATTTATTATTGTACGCAAAATTAAGGCCAATATTTAAGGTCTTTGCTATTCCTTTATTTAATTCGTTTTTTTTGTAAAAAATTGTGCCTAACTTATATTCGCTTTTAAGTTGTTTGATATTTATTTCTTCCTGGCTCCCATCATCAATTATAATTATATCCGCCTTCAACTTCTCCCTTATTGAATTAATCGAAGCATACAGTCCTTTTGGATTATTGTAATGAGGAATAATAATTATAAGCTCTTTAAACATTGTTTAATTTTTTATAGTCTATTGCAAATATAATAGCCAAGCAAATCCAAAAAGCATAGATTCTTAAAGAATCCATCTTTAGCCAGTTCATTGAAAATCCTATCATTGAAATAAATATAATTACTGAATATGTGTTGTGTTTTCTAAAGTTATTATAGCACCAGAAAAATATGTGAAGCAGCAGTGCAAGAAAAATTAAAAATCCTACAACCCCTGTTTCACTAAGAAATCGTAAATATATATTATATCCTGGAGGGAAACGCTTTTCTTGCTGATTTGAATATCTAAGTCTAAATTCCCAGTTGTTTTTCTTTGCCCAGTTTGGGTATTTTTTTCTTGATTCAAATGCTTGAAGACCATATCCAGTTCCAGTTATAGGGTTTTCTAAAAAAACCTTATACATAGCTACTTGTATTCCAAATCTTGACCTATTAGATCTAGAGTGATCGCTATCATCAAGCCTAAAAGACGCTATTTCATTTCTAGCGTATTCATAAATTTGATTTGAAAATACTAGCCAGAAGCAAGAAGCTGTTAATGTCAAAGCAAGTGTAATATTCAAGAATACTTTTGAATATTTTAAATCCTTTAAAAGGATATATAAAAACGCCAGGGACTGAACAATGATGATAAAGAATGCCGCTCTAGATCCTGAAATAAAAGCCAGCAAAATAACAGCTATTGAAGGCAAAAATCTCCACCTAGACGTGCTGGTTATTATATAGCTAAACATCCAGCCTGCAATTGATAAGAGGTATGTCCCTAAGGCTGGGGGTTCAAAAGTAACTGAAGAAATTCTATTTAACAATGAGTCCGTTTTAGCCTCAGTAAAAGGGAAATAATCAAATAGGTTTAACACTCTAATTTTTAAATCCTGCATACCAAACTTTACAATTAAAATCTCAAAAAAAGCATATATTAAAACTATTATAAATGAGGCTAATATTACTTTTCTAATTGTGTATAAAAGCCTATTTAAGTTCACTAAATAAAAGATGTTAAAAAAAGTAATTGGCAAAATAATTGAACATATTAACAAGGCTCCGTACTGATTAATAAATCTCTCCAGTCCTGTTGTTTGTTTGAAAAAATATTCTGCGACAGTCATGCTGTTTAAAATCGTTGCTGTAAAACACCAGGCTATAAGTAGAATTAAAAACTGGAAAACTATATTCTTTATTGGAATTTTAATTTTTCTTTTTAAAAGGGCAAAAAACGAAGCAGTTATAAAAAACAGAAAACATGAGTCTCTGTAAAATTCTCCTAAAATAGGGAGGCCTTCCCAAGAATTGAAAGGGATAAAAAAAATGCCCATCAAGATAGCCCATAGAGCAATATTTATAATGCTTATTTGTTTCATTTTTTTATTTATAGTTTCCCCATAGTTTTGTTTCTACTCCGATTTTTTCTAGAGATTTTACATCTTTTCTAAAGAATTTTTTCAGCTCTTGTTCTGTTTTTTTATTTATTGCTTTTGGCTTTGTTTTATATTTTCTTATTATAGCATTAAGAATGTCTTTCATCCATGGCTTCACTGAGATTTTTCTTTTAATAAAGCTTTTTATCTTTGATGGCTTAAAGATTGTTCTGGTAATTATATTATTCTTATAGGCTCCGCCAGGGTTGTATCTTTTATTCAATAGTGTTGGTCTAAAGTCGCTATTTACTTCTAAAAATTCATATGTTTTTTTTATAGTTTCTTCCGGCTTGAGTGTTAGTTCTTCCTGAGTTAAAATTAAAACCTCGGGAAAAACCTCCTTTGCTTTTACTACTTTTTCATAATATGAAGAGTTAAATTTGTAATACCAAAAATCTGAAAATTGTAGTTTCTTCCTTTTTTCTTCATCCTTTATTGCCTTCTCAAAACTAAGCTGTTCTCTGTCCTCTCTTACTAAATGAAGATAATTCGAATATGCTCTTTTAATAGGATCTCTAACTAATACTATAATTTTTGGGCTAGACAGTGAGTTTTTAATTTCATTAAAAAGCTCTGGGTAGTTTATGTATGAGGGGGAGGTTTCTCCTACAGCCTTGTGTTTATTCTCTGGACTAAAAAATTTAGAATATTCATTAAAGTTTCTAATATGTGTTTTTAAAGCCAGCTTGTCTCCGTTGCCCGCTGTTTGTCTTGATAGAATTTTGTTGGTAAAAAAATGGAGCTCTTTTTGTTTTGGCATAAATATTTCAGGATGTTCTGCTAAATAGTAGTGAAGGGATGTTGTTCCGCATTTTGGAAAACCAGATATTATAAAGTTTGGTAAACGCATATGCTATGATATAAAGATTTTTATTCTATCAGCCCTATAGATTACTGCGACAATTAGACTGTTCCAAAAAACCATGCTAATTAGTGTTGCTGTTGCTGCGCCCTCTATTCCATAAACAGGGATCAAAACTAGATTTAATACAACATTCACTATGAGTCCAGAAATTAATATGTTGTTAAGGGTTTTCTGTTTGCCTGTCATGTTTAAGTATGTCGCTCCTGGACCACACAAAGCGCTAAAAAATTGGCCAGCTAACAAAAACCATAAAGCTTGTTTTGCAAAAACATATCCTTCCCCAAAAAGACTTAGTGCTGGGCCAGAAAAAATAAATAAAATTAATAGTACGGGGAGGCTTATAATAAAAATAATTCTCGCCGAATCCTTAATCAGCTTATTTAGCCTATTAAAATCGTTTGTGTTATATATCTCTGCAATTTTTGGGGCAATCACAATATTTACAGACATAAGCGCAAGAGCTGTAACCGTTGCTAATTTTACTGCGATTGAATAATAGGCCACGTTGTCAAACCCTTCATAAACAGTAAGTATTATTATGTCTACGCTTTGCATAATAAAATATGCTATTGCGCTCAATGCCATTGGGTATGAGCGTGAAAATATTTGATTATAAGAAAATCTGTAACTAATTTGATTAGACAGATTTAGTCTTTTAAAAAGAGTTAATACTTTAATTGTTGTAGTTAATGAAAGCAAAATAAAGCCTGCTAAAAAAGCCTCTATTAGCCATTCTTGATTCTGGGTGAAAAATAAAACTATTGATAAAATAAAAATTGGAGTATATCTAAAAATATTTCTATAAAGTTCTGAGTGTATTGTTTGGTTTAATGCTCTTAGCGCATCAATATTAAGCATTGTTGTTGTATAAAAAAACAGTGCTACAACAGCTTTTAAAATTAAGGAGTGTGCATTTTTTTTGTCAAAAATTTCATTAATAAGGCCTTCTGGTATAATTAAATATCCTAAAACAAAAACTATACATATGCCTGTAGTCATTTTTATCATTTTAAAATATATATTCTTAATGGAGTTTAAGGACTTTTTGGAGTTCAAAAAACCTGAATAATAAATTAAGGACTGGTTGGTGCCTATTAAAGAGGCTCCGCTAAGAATCATTATTGTGGCTCTAACAAAATCATACTGCCCTACTTGTTCTGCTGAATAATAGTTTGTTAAAAATAGTGAAAACAAAAACAGCAATATAACGCCCAATCCCCTTATAAAAAGAACTCCAAAGCTTTTTTTTAATAGTCCCTCGCGCACCATGCTACATTCTTCGGTCTAATTCATCTAAATATCTGTATAGTTTTAAGATAGCGCCTCCTAAAATAAATGCAAGCACCAAGAGAATTGGATAATAAACAGTTTTGTTGTCGCTTAGGCCCTTCTGCTCTATTAAAAGACTGGTGTCATTTACCGCCATTACTGTTTCTGTAGACAAAATTCTTTCCCCTTTTAGTTCTTCATTTTGCTCTTCTAGCGTAATTTTTATCTTAATAAGCTCATTAGGTAAATATGTTTTATTGTCAATATATAATTGGGAAGTGCTTTTTTCAAAGCTGTCTGCTGAGCTATATTTTTCTATAAGCTTATCTATTTGTTCAATTGTTCGTTCGTTGTTAAAAATAGTGCTTGAAATACTTTGAAGCTGTCTTTCTTTTAGGCCTATGAATAAAGGGTTTATATTAAAATAGTCTATTATTTTTTTTATGGAAGAGTTGCTGGCAGAAGAAGAGATGTCTAGGGTTAGTACATGATATTTATAATCCGATCTAAAACCTTCTGTCATTGCTAAATTATCTTCAAATTCTAGGTTTTCAAAAAGAGTTCTAATTTCATTTGCATTTATGTCGTCTTTTAAAATGTCTTTTAAGTCTATTATTGGTTTTATGCTAATTTCTTCTAGAACCTCGTCTTCATTGAACTTCATGTCGTTAGTGAAAAAATCCTCATCTTCTGTTTCTATTTTTTGATTTATTAGGTTTATAGCGTCATAAACATAGTTTCCAGCATCAAAATTTATCCGTAATAAAATTGAAGCTTCTTTCGCAGAGTCTTTCCCAATAATATTCTCAGCAACATAGCCAAAGACTGCGCCTAAAAGGATTAAGGCGGCGAGTTTTTTCCAGGCTAATAATGTTTCTTTAATTGTTCTAAAGAAGAATAAAATAATTTTTAAGAAAATTGTTTCTATTTTTTTGAAAAGAAGAAGGATGTCCATTTCTTCTTGTGTGTTGTTGTTTCTTTCGTTTGTCATGACAATTTATTTTGTCATATTTAAACGAAACTTCTTCTGGTTTATTTTATAAATACTGATTTTATCTTTCTTCAACCAAATTTAACCGGTAGAGTTCATCTGCAATTTTTCGGTCATTTGAAATCCTGGGAATTTTGTTTTGTCCACCTAGCTTTCCTATAGAGCTCATATAAATGTTAAGCCCATTTTTACAAACTCTTCTTATTTTTAGACTGTTTATTACCTTCCCCTGGATGAGATCTTGATAATATTTGTTTTGACTCTGCATTTTCAAGTCTAGGGTTTTTTCAAAGACTTTTAGGTCTTTTGTCTCTTCGTCAAAATCTATAAACCATTCGTGATAGGACCCTCTCTTTTCAGAGGTAAATTTTGGGGCAACGGTAAACTCGTTAACAGAAATTCCTGTACTCGCGCATGTTTTTTCTATTGCGCTTTCAACTTGTTTAATTATAACGTGCTCCCCAAAAGCTGAAAGAAATTGCTTTATTCTTCCAGTAACAATAATTTTAAACGGATATTTTGAGGTAAACATGACTGTGTCGCCGGTGTTGTACCCCCACAAGCCTGCAGCCGTTGAAATAATTAATACATAATTAACTCCCGTTTTTACTTCTTCTATAGAAACTCTGTTGTGTTTTGAGTTTAAAAAATCTTTTTCTTCAATAAATTCATAAAAAATCCCTGCATTTAAAATTAAGAGAAGGTCTTTAGATTCCTGTTCGTCTTGAAAAGCAAAAAATCCCTCACTCGATG
>MPLX02362367.1_pt1 | contig 10680 bp, 5 predicted proteins | sample 1617341 | NCBI WGS metagenome assembly MPLX02 (sample SAMN05944804, study PRJNA350692) | marine metagenome | biome: marine; feature: ODZ; material: water; isolation source: 120 m water sample filtered on 0.2 um supor filter | place: Pacific Ocean | collected 2012-04-08 | depth 120m m | reverse complement strand
GTCGTGGCCAAGCCGAAGAGTAGAGAACGGCGGTCGCGCAGCGAGCGAGCCGGCGAGATCGAGTGCGACGAGATGTTGTTTGAGCGGTTGCGCGAGTTGCGGCAGGAGTTGGCCGCCAAGGAAGGCGTGCCGGCGTACATTGTTTTTGGCGATGTTTCCCTGCGCGAGATGGCGCGGGACTGCCCGGCGACGCTAGAGGCGTTCGGGCTGATCAGCGGTGTCGGCGAAAAAAAGAAAGCCAAATTTGGCGAGGGCTTTATCAGCGAAATTGCCGCCTATCTCGCCGAAAAGGAGTAGAAGATTCTTCTTAAACGCAGAGCACGCGGAGACTTAGATGGCTGCTGATTGGTGGAGTGGATCGGTTTAGTTGCCAGCGGCTTCGAGTTCCTTCTTGGTTTTGCCGGCTTTTTTGCGGCGGAGGTTCATGATTTTGATTTGTGCAACTATTGATTCCGATGCCAATCATGATTGACGTTTATCCGGATGATGCAGGGGCGGGCGATGCAGTCGGTATTTCCACTTCCACGCCGAGCCTGTGTTTTAGCCACCGCCATGCATTGCGTAAACCTTTGAAGATGGGCTCATCCAGCACGCCCTTAAGGGCCAATGTTTCCACGATATAATTTTCATGGCCCCGATAGCGGGGTGGGAAGCGGAATAGCGATGGACTCCTGCCGGTTTCCGAGTCCAACGCATCCAAGGCCGGTGAGAAAATACCTTTTTCCGCATAGTGTTCACCCTCACCAATTTGGGCGGTTTTTTTCGGAAGAACCAGCCAATTGCGATAGGTGAAAATCAAACTGCCTGCGCTGTCTCTGCTCAGCGAGCCATAGGTTCGTTTCGAAATATCATCAAATGGTTTCAAAACGAACGCACGGATTGGGCTCGACTCAGGTTTGAACCGTTTGTGCCTGAAGGTGAGAAAATCCCAAGCGCAAGTGGATCCAAACACCATCAGGCGAAATGCCCAAGGCGCGAGGAAACAAGAAGCTGCGATGATGATCAGGCAGATCGCAATGCAAAGAAAGGGACCAACTACCGGGACAAACAAGCTTCCAAAAACTGCGGTTATCAGGCCGCCTCTGAGCAGCCTCAAAACGTTGTCCACCCCGCCCCATGGGCTGATTAGGATGAAGACATTGATTGTGTGCGAAAACAACCAAACTGCCGCGAACGCAATAAAGCCGGCACCAGCCGTAAGGATACCCAAAAGTTCGCCGGGAAGAGCAATGCTGGCGAGAAGCGGGCCATGAGCGCTCGCGGCAGAGGTTTTTGCAGCGCTCAAACCAGCAAGCCCCGCCCCGAAAGTATATAGCTGAGACATCAAGGCAGGTTGTGCGATGATGGCACTGATTTTGTTTTCAAATAACTCAACAGTGTCCATCGGCTTTTTTAATAACGGTACTGCAGTGCCAATCTGAGTGTTCACCAGAAAAAGAAACCAGATACAGAATCCAGCCCCCCAAACCGAGGGACTGTTGTACCACGGTAGATTTTGGCGTTGGGAGATGGGTGTCCCGTAATACATATAGCATGAGACCGCACTCATCCCGAAAAGAGGCGAGATGGCAATTCCAGTGATGGCGGCTAAATTGGTCGCTATGTCCATTCCCAAACTCGTTTGCCGGTTGAATTCAGCTTCCTGACTTTTGGTCGATGTTGAGGGGGGTTCGAGTGTGGTGGAGTTGGCGGTCCCCGGTTCTGATTTTGCAACATTTGCAACTGGCGTTTCCTCAGTTGCGGCAGACGATAGCTGCGACTTCCCAAACCCAAACAACAGTACGGTTGCTGCGATTGAGACGAGTAGTGATTTCATAGCGAGGGAATTGTCATCCCGGTTAGGGCGGGTTTCAAGGCGTATTATTTTCCCAGGTGCTCTTAATCCCCAATTCCATCCCCGTCATGATCAGTGACATCGGACAGCGGATTGTTGATGACTGCTTCCCAGGCGATGCGGCGGAAGAGTCGGTCCACTTCCTGACGGGGGGGATCGAGTTTGCCGAGCTTCCTGTCAACTAAGGGCTTGAAGGGGATTTCACCCTCGATGAGAGCCGGCGACCGCCTGTAAATGGTGGCGTAGAACACGTACCCTTCGAGCCGTTCGAAGCCCGGGCCGAGATGCCCGAGTTTATCGCGCCAGATACTGTAGGTCTTGCCGCACAGCCAACGGTTGACGCCCTCGATGCCTGGCAACCTGCCCTCGTAATAGGCCTGAACCGCTAGCACCATGGCATCGGAAGTGGGCATGACATGAACCTTGTTTGGGTATTTGCTATCAAGGACCGCGATTACTTTCTCAAGAGCGGCGTCCTTCTCCTTGTCCAGGCGAACGAAGGTCTCAGTACTCAATTCGTCCTCGCTCTTGGGCAAGGGGCTCAGCTGACGCAGTGACGGCCAGGCATCGCTGAGGTAAAAATTCATGTTGGGATTGTACTTAAGACCAAAGTCGATCCAGCAGGCGTAATACTCAGGGCGATCCGCATAATAAGGCCCCCACATCATGGCGTCCCATGCGCCCGTGGCAATGGCCGCCAGCAGTTTGGGCTGCGGCTTGCCCGCAAATCTGAAAATCCCGTTCTCCTGTTCCCATTTATAGCGGACGCTGCCGGTCATCCCGCCGCCGGTATGGGTCCGCAGCGGCTGTTCGAATCCAGCAGCCCGGCAGATCACCGGGAAGGTCCGGTACCCAGGCGCCATGAAGCTGTGTCCAGTGCCCACGATTCGCACAGCCTTCTCGGGCTTGGGGACCTGAAAAACCGGTTGCGGGTCCTTGGGAAACACCTCACGGTAGATGGCTTGAATCTCTTGCGGCGTCATGTAACAGACCGCGTTATCCGGGAAACGGGCCTTGCTCCAATCGGGATCCACAGGGAACTCGGTGGGTGGGCCCTGTCCGTTCCTGCCCCGTTTGCGGGACGCCATGAAAGCCCTGGCTTCCTCGACCGTCAGCGTTCCGTTGCCGTCGGTGTCGGCCGCCGGGAAGCGCCGCAACCACTGGCGCAACTGGGTCTCCGACTGTGGAAACGCCACCGGCGTCATAAACAGAAAACAAGTGCATAGGCTGACGATCTTCATGAATCGATGTCCCCTCAAAGATGTTTTCATAACCACGATGGCATACTCCTATCTGTTAGGCATTCTGATTTCTCCAACAGCAAGGCTGCGATTGTTGTTATTAGTTGTTTCATTTTCCTTCAGCTTTCAATTCTTCACCCGCCAAGGCGGTTCGATTGGCTAAGTTTGGCAAACGATTTCCAGCTGGCCAAGAGGGAAAAAGAAAGGCCGGGCACATAATGCCCGGCCTCTGGTGTGTGTTCTCTTTTTGGTTAATCGACCACTTTGACGCGGTAGAAGTTTCGCAATGGCACCAGCGGCTGTCTTGGATCAGTGAACTTGATCTGATTACCGGTTCCCTTGATTGTTTCCAACTCACTCCAATGCTTGAAGTCTTGCGTCTCCTCGACCACATAGGTCTTCGTGTCTTTGGTAGTGAAACTGAAACCAAATGTTGCCTTGTCGAAAATTAAACGTGGCATCGGCGTCGGCACCTCCACCGGCGGGATGGTCGGCAAGTCGTGATTGCGGAGAAAGTCGGCGATTTCTGTCTGATTTAACTGAATGGCCCGATCGAGTGGCGTTTTGCCATCCATATCTTTCGCATTCACATCAGCACCATGTTCCATCAGTAGTCCAGAAATTTCCATGAGACTTGCATCAGTTGCGTAATGCAAAGGAGTCCATCCATTTTCATCCTTCGCATTCACATCCGCGCCTCCGGCTATCACCAGTTCGGCAACTTCTTTGCGATCGTACCAAGCCGCAAAGTGCATAGGAGTCGATCCATCATCATCCTTCGCATCCACATATGCACCGTTGGTCACTAGTAGTTCAACGATTTCCTTGTGATCTAAAGCAGTTGCCATATGCAAAGGAACCCATCCAACATTATTCTTCACATTAACATCCGCACCGTTGGCCAGTAGCAGTTCGGCGATTCCCTTGTAACCTAGTTTAACCGCTTCGTACAAAGGAGTGTCTTCATACATATCCTTCGCATTCACATCCGCGCCAGCAGCCAAATGCTTTGTTACGTCTTCGATGTTTCCAGTTCTAACAGCATCGGACAGAGCAATCAGTTCCTTACTTGTTTTACCGCCGTGATTGCGAATGAGGTCGACGGTTTCGCTTGCACCATTGAGCCAGAGGGCCATATCCAGCGGTGTTTCACCAAAATCATTCCTTGCATTCACATCCACGCCTTTATCCAGTTCCGCTTGGACACCTGCAAGATTGCCATACATGGCAGCATCGTGAATCGGATCGGAGAAGGCTGTTCCTACCAGCATCAAAGCTGCGATTATTACTAGTTGTGTATTAATTTTCATTTTTATGCTCATCCATCAAAATCGGGATATTTGCAAAAAACAACTGAGGGCGGAGTTTGCCGCCAACCTGAGTAAATTACAGAGAACAATGGTGATGTTTACCCCTCCGAGACGTCCTCCAAAGACGTTGCAGTAACCCGACACGACGTCAAAGTACCTATACTATAGCAACGGACATGCCAAGCAGCGGTATCACAAAAATCCTAGTTAATGACTCTGAATATAATCAACTTAAAGGATTTATTGTGTGAGAATTTTTCACCATGCGTGAAAATAATGTATTATATATTAATTATGTCTTAATAGTTTGGTTAACGATTAACCTAGTTTTCAAGCCATAAGAGAACCCGGGAATCCCGCCCGAGACAAGCCTTTTTGCTTTTTTTTCCAGAAAATTGAAGGAGGGCATCGCTTCTCACGGCAGCGTTTTGGAGTGCGGTTCCCTGCACCGCTTTGGATGACACCGCCCTGCTGCCCGAACGCCGGCTCGGCCAAGCGCAACCGCACGGATCAACCTGTGCCACCAACGAAAAAGAGGCCGGGCAGTACTGCCCGGCCCCTGGTGTGTGTTCTCTTTTTTGGTTAAACCAACCAAAAACTACTTCACGGCTCGACCGTATTGCTGCGCCTGGTCAGCCGTGAGTGTCAGTGGACTTGCCCCATCCACATCCGCCCACGGGCCGTTCACTGTCGGTGCCGACTGCAACGTGCCGGTGAAGTTCACCGTGATCGTGCCATCGACGTTCCTCGTCACGCTGATTGCCGGCTTGGCTGCCGCTTCGGCCAAGGTGCGGACCGCTTAGTGGCGCTCCCTTATAATAACAGAAGAGCCCGCTCGGGTCGGGTCGATGACTTTGGTTATCTTTCCCGACGGCCAGTTTACCTTGATAGACTCGGCTGCTTCGGAGTGACCGATGCCGACGGTCAGCGTGGCACTGTTCTGCGCCGCGTAACCCTCACCCAGGTTACGGACCCGGCGTAAGGTGCGCCCGCCCACGGAGACCTCGATGACGGCGCCAACACCGTCGCGGTTACTCCACTGCCCGTCCCCTTCGCCACCTTCGGCGCCGCCGACGAGACGAACCTTGACGTAATTTGTCTTCGCAATTTCGCCGATTCTGTTTCGATAGAGGTTTAACAGCGGGGTATTGGAGTTGACCAGGGCGATGTCGGTCCAGCCGTCTCCGTCGTAGTCAATGGCCGCCCAAGTGCGTCCGTCGGCGATGTCATCGGCGCCGGAAATTCCCGACAAGTCGGCGAAGGTCTTTCCCTCGAGGTTGAGGTAAAACTTGTTGCGCTCGTAACCGCTGTAGGAGTGACGGTGGTAGTCTGGTCCGTAGTAGAAGGTTAGGCGTTCCTGGGACGGGTCCGGGGCACCCGTGTTGGGATCAGTCCTCCACGACTTGTCCTCGCGAAATGCGGTGGGCAGGGACTCGTCCGAGCGCACGACCGCGCGCCAGAGGCAACTTCACAAGTCGACGCCGTTGTCCTCAGCCGGGGGTGGCGTGTAGAATCCGCTGGAGACGTAGAGGTCAAGGTGACCGTCGTTGTCGAAGTCTGTGAACTGGCCGCCCCAGGACCAGCCGGCAAGGTGTACCTGGATCGGCTTATCGTCGGCACCGGACATGCGTTCGAAGGCTCCGTCGCCGCTGTTTCGGTAAAGGAAGTTACCATAAGCGACCGCGGACATTCGGCGGTCCAGACCGTGAACCTGGGCGGTAATCCTGCGCCCGGCCTTGGAGAACATGTTGGACACGTAAAGGTCATCGTCCCCGTCCCCGTCGTAGTCCCCCCAGGAAGCCCCCATGGCGAACCCAAGAGTGTCAATGCCGGCCGTGGAGGCTATGTCAGAGAATGCACCGTTGCCGTCGTTGCGGAAGAAATGGTCCGGGGCGTAGTCATTGGCAACGTAGAGGTCCTGATCGCCGTCAGAGTCGAAGTCGGACCAGGCGGCCTGAAAGCTGTTGCAATAACCCGCGATCACACCGGACGCGGGAGCGATTTCAAAATGTCCTCCGCGGTTAACGAGGAGGACATTGGGCGGGCCGACCTGGTTAAGGTATTTGTGATCGCTGGCCTCTCTCCTGACGACCTCCTGAGCTTGTTTGGCGGGGAGAAACCGACGGGCCCACTCGGGCGCGGATCCGGTGCCCTTGAGGCGGGCGTTGATGTCAAGCGGGCTGTAAGTGCACAAGAAAACGTCTAGAAGTCCGTCGTTGTTATAATCCGCTGCCGACGCGGAGGTGACCAGCCAGGGAAGTTGGCCGTTGGAGACAGGGCGCTCGTGGGCGCGGAAGAATCCCTTGTCGTTAATTAGGAACATTGAACGCTCAAGGGACCGGCCGAGGAGGAGGTCCGCATCGCCGTCGTTGTCAAAGTCCGCGAACAGTGCGACGGCGTTGCGCCCGTTGATGTCGAGCCCGAATCGGGCCGAGCACTCCTCGAATGTGCCGTTGCCCAGGTTTCGCAGCAGCTGGTTCTTTCCCCACCGGACGGACAGGTAAAGGTCATCGTACCCGTCCCGGTCCACGTCCACGACAGAGATGGCGGGGTGCATATTGATCGAGTCTGGATAAAAACGGCTATCGGAGTAATTGGGTGGCAATTTCGCAGGTTTCCCACCAAAGTAACTGTCGACAAGGATTTTCTGGTGAAGAGAGGTCCGTGCTCGGGCAAGAGACAGGGGATCGGGAATAGCGTTGTCGAGGACTTCCTCAAACAACGCAGCGGTCGAGCGCTGGGCGCTGAGTTTTCGGGTGACCCAGGAGCTGACCTTCCACTCTCCTCCCTGCAACTGTTTCCAGTCCACGGCGTGAGTGGAGCTCAGGGCCAGGCCATCGGCCGACCCGTAGAGGGAAACCTTAGTCCTAAAAGTGGTCCTTCCCTCGTCGGTGAATTGACCGGAGACGATGGAAAACCTGGAATAACGAAGCTCAATATCGCCGACGGGAGCAATCATTTTCGCAATCGTTGGCTTTAGCAGGGCACCCTGGCCGGATTCGGCGGGAAGCTCCCACATTGTCTCGGTGACACCGAGCTGGGGGTAGGACTTCTCGGTTGCAACGGTTTCAGGGAAACCCGTGAATTGACAGTCGACAGAGAACAGGCCCGGGCCGAATTCCCTCAGCCGCGGAGTGAGATCAAGAATGAGTTCCTCGGAGGCAACCAACGATGACGCGACCCCGGCGTCAGCGCTTGGTATTACCGGGGCTTCCTGCTTACGGCAACCCGATGACATTGCTAAGGCAAGGGGAATCAGGACGAATCCAATGAGACGTGTGGTTCCGATCATGATGCTGGTCCTGGTGGGATCAACTTGTGTGTGTTCTTTTTTTGGTTAAACCAACCAAATTACTCGCTGACGGCCCGGCCAAATATAGCTGGTTGATCCGGAGAAATGGTCAACGGACTCTCCCCATCAACATCCTGCCACGGGCCATTGACCGTCGGCGCCGCCTGCAACGTGCCATCAAAGGTCATCGTCACCGTTCCGTCGGCGTTTCGTACCACGCTGATCGCCGGAGCAGCTCCCGCCGCGGTGATAACCTTGAAAGTTCCGCCGCCGTAACGCTGCGCTGGTCCGTCGTCGGCGTTGCCGGGGAACTCACAGGCATTTCCCCACCGGGAGCCGCCGACGAAGGTGATCACTCCGTCCGCGTCGTTGGTGAAGAGCCCGTAGTCTGCCGCGGAATTGCCGCCGGTGTTAACGTTCGGCTCGCCTGCACCGTAACCATAGGCGACGATGGTGTAGCTTCCGGCAGGAAGGTTAATAGACTCTGGCAGTGCCTTGAAACGATGGCCGCCCTCGAGCACACCCTCGTCATCCGGACCGAAGTCCAGTGTGGCCAGAATCTCCAAGCCGAAATCCTCGTCGCGTTCCCAGAGTTCGACGGTGATCGGAAGGGTTAGCCCGTCCGAGCCGCTGTCGAAGACGCCCAGTTCGGTGACCGTGAGGCCCGAGCTGAGCTCGAAATCCATCCCGAGAGAGCCTTCGAAGGCCTGATTGCCAACGGTGTCCTCCTCGGCGTCGTAGACAATGAGCCCCGAATCAGCCCCACCCGGGGCTTTGCCCACAAGGCTCACAAGGCCGGTCGCGCTGGCCGTCTCGCCGTACACCGCCGCGTACGGTCCCCAACCACTCCAGCCCTTCTGGCCTCCCTGACCGCCCTGCGTGTCTCCGTCGTTCACGCACACCCCAATCCCGATCTGCATCCCGCTCTCGAACGCGTCCAGTCCCAGTGATACTGCCGGAAACTTCAACTCGTACAACGTCGTCATCGCATCATCGTCACGCGTGATCGAGACTTCCGTTCCCCCCGGCCCTCTCTCATTGTGCACCATAACATCCCCTCCGTCGCTCAATCCGTAGCTGTATATGTGCGTCACCGTGTCCTGAGTCGCGTTGGCAAACACCATCTGCACCGAGTCACCGTTCCACACTGCCATGCCTTCGTTCTGGTGCGTGTCATCCGTCACCACAATCCCCACATACAGGTTCTCCGCATCCCACGCAAACGCCACCGCACTCGAGTGATCCGACGGACCATTCCACTTGCCCCCTCCGTACTCCTCGAACAACACCAACTCCCCATCCTTCTCAAACGGGATTTGGCTCTTGAACTCGGCGTCCGCCCAGTCCGAGGCATCGCCATCGGCCGCAATACTCGCTCCCCGCGCGTCGTAGAGCATGTCCTCAGCGCTCAGAGTCAACTGTCGCTCACCCAGTATCTCAAAGGCGAAGGTGCCGGCTGCGTATCGGTTTGCGGGACCTCCGTCCGGGGTATCGGGGTAGCTCAAGGGGTCGCTTCCGTAGCGACTGCCGCCGACGAAGGTAATGATCGGATCTTCCGTGGTACTCATGCCCGGGGTCCTGTTGCCGTTCGGTTCTCCTGATCCGTATCCGCCAGCGACGATGGTGTATGCGCCCGGCTCCAGGACCAGCGGGTCAGTAAGACCGATGGTCCGATAGCCGCCGCGCAAATCTCCTGGAAAGTTTGGGGTGAACTCGACCTCCGCCAACACGGCGATGCCGGAGTCGTCGGCTGGGACTTCCGGAGTTCCAGAGTCTTCGCGCGACCACATCTTTACCGTAATCGCTCGAGACAGACCATCGGAACCGCTGTCGAATGCTCCGAGTTCCAGGACCCTGACCGTCTGATCGACCACGAAATCGGCCCCGAGAGAGCCTCCGAAAGCCTGATTGCCAACGGTCCCCTCCTCAATCATTAAAGCGAGCTCTCCGGCGAAGCTTGGAACTGAAAAGCTGTCAGGGTCGTTCGGGTCGGTGCCCTCCGCCAACTCGCGGCCGTCGCCGTAACCGTCCTCGTCGGTGTCCGGGTTCAGAGGGTCGGTGTCGCCGCCCAACTCGTCACCGTCGTTAAGACCGTCCTCGTCGGTGTCTGGGTTCAGCGGGTCCGTATCGTTGTCCAGCTCGACCCCGTCTTTTAACCCGTCCCCGTCGGTGTCGGCCAGCTTGGGATTAAGCCTTTCCTCGAATTCAGAGAGGTTACTCAGGTTGTCCCCGTCGGGATCCTCGGCGGCGTCCTTGGCGTTATCCATGTCCAGTCCGTTGGCAACTTCCCAGGTGTCGGGGATGCCGTCCCCGTCCGTGTCCTTGGTGAGAACCTTGAAAGTTCCGCCGCCGTAACGCTGCGCTGGTCCGCCGTCGGCGTTGCCGGGGAACTCGCCGGCATCCCCCCACCGGGAGCCGCCGACGAAGGTGATCACCCCGCCCGCGTCGTTGGTGAAGAGCCCGTAGTCTGCCGCGGGATTGCCGCCGGTGTTGACGTTCGGTTCTCCTTCACCGTAACCGGTCGTGACGATGGTGTAGCTTCCAGCAGAAAGGTTGAAAGGCTGTGGAAGGAACTTGAAACGGTGACCGCCCTCTAGCACACCCTCGTTACCGGGGCCGAAGTCCAGAGTGGCCAGGACCTCCACGCCGAAATCCTCGTCGCGTTCCCAGAGCTCGACGGTGATCGGCAGGACTAGCCCGTCCGAACCGCTGTCGAAGACGCCGAGTTCAGTGACCGTGATGTCCGAGCTGAGCTCGAAGTCCATCCCGAGGGCCCCGTTGAAGTTCTGGTTTCCCAGGGTGCCCTCCTCGGCGTTGTAGACAATGAGCCCTGGACCACCCCCCTCGGCGCCAAAGGTAATTTCACCGGTTCCACCGTGCGAAAGGCGGCCGGCCGAATCGATCACCAGGTCATAATAGTCCAAGTGTACCCCTTGGGCGATCTCTTCGGGCCAAAAATTATCTGCTTCCTCTGCCGACCATCCCTGGAGGCGCGCGCGGTTG
>MPLX02213700.1_pt1 | contig 10687 bp, 14 predicted proteins | sample 1617341 | NCBI WGS metagenome assembly MPLX02 (sample SAMN05944804, study PRJNA350692) | marine metagenome | biome: marine; feature: ODZ; material: water; isolation source: 120 m water sample filtered on 0.2 um supor filter | place: Pacific Ocean | collected 2012-04-08 | depth 120m m | reverse complement strand
TATAAGGCCTATTAAGGGCCTATTAAGGGCCTTTTAAGGGCCTTTAAGGGCCTATTAAGGGCCTTTTTTAAAAAAAGCTGCTTGATTACTGCTTTGAAAATCCGTTTCATTTTATGGTTGCTCAAAATAGGGAAATTTTTACTGCTTATTTCTAAAAAACTTTCCACGAAGGATCAGACTATGCCTAACAAAAACAACGCGATGACCACACCGATGACCACACCACTGACACACTATCAATACAGAAAAATTGAAGGGGCTTTAGCTATCGTTCGCTACACCACTTACAACGATTCAAATCAGGTTTTCTCCGTGGATCAGGTCACGTACCAGCCTGGGGAAATGACACGGCTCGAAGAAGAAATGACCGCTGCGCTTGATTGCGGTATTGAATGTCTGGTCATCACGGACCAGGCAATAGACGATTTTTCTCTCTTCACTGGCCGCTTACGTCCCATGCCTGGAACACCGGAATAAGAGGAAACATCCTTTTTCTAGGGAAAAATGACTTTTGGGAGGGGGGTCCCCCCACCCCCTTTTTTTATCTTCGTTCCAGCCCGATCCGCGAACGACCTTTAGGTCGTGAGCTTGGCGAAGTACCGTTCGACGCGCTCGGCGAAGCGTACTTCCGCTCCACGTATCTCTAACTCTGTTAGGTAGCGCACCTGAGGCGCTCCAGTTCTCCTAGCAACTACTACCGCTCCAGCCTTAACCCTTAAACCAGTTAAGTGATGTAGTCCAGTAGAATACGCTCCAAGCTGATCGATGTATCCGCTTAACAGCTCTTCGCTTCTAGCTTTTTCTGAACTTTTCCAATCAACAATTGTTAGGTAGCTACGCCCATCATACGGACTGACCACGTCAGCAAGACAATCACAAGTGCCTGCGTAACCAAATGGACTATGTATTGAAAACTCAATCGCGTGGGCTTGGGTAACGTTCCCTCCAATCCATCCTGCCAAGCCTCGGGCGTACCCAGCGGAACTCCACGGTACGGTTGGCGCACCAGCGATGGCTTTGTCATACGCCCAGCTGAAAATAGATTTTGGTAAACGCTCCAGCCCGTCAGCTCCTGTTTTCCACGCGCCCTTCCTATTAGCTGTTGCACGAGCCACCTTGTTTGTTGTTTTGAGTAAGTATTCCGCGTGGTTGTGCATTTCCGTTCCACGCTGGGCAGCTGAGTCACGGAATGCAATATTCCCGTCGCGTGCCACCCAATTAGCCAGCCATTCTTTTTGATGCTCAGGTGCTGTTTCTTTCAGTATTCGAGTTACTGAGTGATAGATGTTTCCCTGCTCATCCCGGTAAATCCTGCCATTTGGGTCACTTTCATCATCACGCTCCAGGTTCCACTTCCTTAGTCCTGCCAACGTGTTATGGACGCCGTGTAAAACCGTACCAGTCAAGATAATGTGCCCACAAGATCCCCATAGTTAACCTACCACAAAAGAAAAGCCGCCAGCACTGGAGAGCTAGCGGCTATTAGAGCAATTATGCCTCTGCTGAGAACGGGTTGCCTCCTCCAAGCAGACGGGTGATATCAAACCCCTTGGCAACCGCCTCCTTGAGGGCCGCTTCCACCGTCGAGTTTTCCTTAGTCCGCTGGGGACAAGGGCGTAAGGAATACTCGGTTGTAAGCCCTGCACCCTCGCGACCGAGAGTAAAATCGGTAGCCAAAATGTCGGCAAAATCCTCCTGTTGGGAAATCTGATCCAGCTCTCTAATCAAACCCTTCTGACTGAGCTGAAGAATTTCAATTTTGGCTGTGTCGTAGTTGTAAACCGGCACGGCGATCGCGAATTTAACTGGCTCCAAGCCTTTGCCATCCCTGCCAGGTCTGCGGGTGTAATCGCCCATCTCAATCTCAATTTCTGACGGGCTTGGCTCCTCAGCAAATCGAAATGGCTTAACCCCACCGTTGAGCATGTCTTCGCCCCAGCATTCGAAAAAGCACAGCGGCTCTTTCACTAGAAGGCGGAACCGTACAGATGTGCCGGACTGAATCTTGGACGGGTTTAAATAACCGCCGCCAGAAGCTTCAACGTTGCTCTTGGCGCTTTCGGGTAAAAATCCCATGGTGTTTTGTGAGTGTGCTAGTGGGCAGAGTGCCCTGTGCTTTCCTAATGTAACATGCTTGACGCCAGCATGTCAACGGCCTAAGCTGCGAGAACGCAAGAAAAAAGCGCCGTGTGTTAGCACGACGCTTAAAAAGTTCTCTTGCAAAACCTAAGTAAAATACTAATGAACCTGACGGACATTGTCAAGCAGCTTGATCCTTCATGGGATACAGCACTGATCAAGGAGGGCGGAAAGAACCCGACCAAAGCTTCAATTGATGGACACATCAAGCCTCACCACGCCAAGGAACTCCTAGAGAGCAGCACAAACTGCCGTGCCCTTGGCCTCTACACCAAACGCAATCAGCTGGTATGCATCGATATCGATGAGCGTCTAGATGCTTTCTTGGGTACTTACAGCACCGTCAAAGAGATCAAGCAAGCGCCCCAGGTCAGATCAGAACGGCCCAACGCTGCGAAGCTCTTCTTCAAAAACTCCCAGGGCCTAGAGCTAGAAACGGTTGCGTGCAAGCGGAGCCCCTTCAGAGGCGCGGAATTCTTTTACGCCGACAACAGGCAATGCTTGATCTGGGGTGAGTATCCAGGGAAGGTCAACAAAGAAACAGGAGAAATCCTCGTTCCAGCTGGGGAATACCGCCTGGTTGCTGGATCCTTTGAAGACATTCCTGAATTGCCGGAGGTGTTTGCCCGCGCAATGCTGCCCGTTGAGAAAACCGTTAGGAGCAAGCCAACCCTTGGCAACCTGCAACGCTTCTCCGGTGAACATGCAATCAGATTATGCCAACAGTGTTTTTCAGTTATCCCTAATGCTGAATATCACGACATTGGTGATAGAGATTCATGGCTCAAGCTCGGTATGGCGTGCCACAACCTGGCCCATGAAACTGACTACCCGGAATGGGTGGTAGATGGAATCCTCAATACTTGGCGGGAATGGAGCAAAGCGGATGAGCGCTACGCCGACTGCTGGAACAAAGGCCAAGATCCCTGCCTAAGTGCATGGCGCAGCTTTAAGCCTGGTGGTGGTAGAACCCTTGGAACACTTATTGGGGAAGCCCGGAGGTGGGATCCAGAAGATCTGAGGTTTCGCGGAGATCCCGAGCTTGAAAAGGTATTTCGGGAAACGTTTGAACCGACGAAGTTCTTCAAGAACCTCGAAGTAACAATCAGCTTCCATGACGCTATGCAAAAGATGGAAGCAATCAACAAACTTCCGTCGATTGCTGAGCGGAATTGGTTAGTGAATGCGCTTGCGCTTGAAGCTGGATTCAGAGGTGATAAGGCTGGTTTCATCAACGTCTATCTCGATTACATCAGCGAGAAGAAAAACCGGGAAACCAGAACGCTCGACGCTTTGATGGAGGAGAACTTCAACGAAGACTTCGTAATTCCCGACATGCTTGCTTCGCCAAGCGTGACGATTGTCTACGGAGAAGGGGGCCACGGCAAAAGCTCCTTCATGTGGGGCTTGATGAAACACATCTCGGATGGCAATTCCCTCATGCTTGCCAAAGAGCAGCCCGTACCCGTTAAGCAAGGAACTGTGCTGCTGCTTACTGGTGACCAGCCTGATGCAATCACTAAAAAGCAAGCCATCGACGCGGAGATTCAATGGGGTTGCAATATCCACGTTGAGCCTGACTTCAACCTCCAGGACTTCCCGCGCTTCCTATCCCTAATGGAGAGATACGAACCAGTAGCAGTGGTGATTGATTCCATTGGTGGTTGCATGAGAAACGCCGATGAAATCAAAGGCGAATACGCCTACCCCATCCGCTGGCTCGCTAACAACAACGGCAGCCTCTGGACTAGCGCCGCCATCCTGCTAATCCACCACACCAATGGATCAGGAGGGATGAGGGGATCCAGAACCCTTAGAGCCGCTCCAGATGCGGTCTGGAGCTTCAGGAAGCCTGAAACCACAGAGCAGAAAAACCTGCCAGCGGCTAGCAGGATCATCACCATTGAAAAGTGTCGGCAGGGCTTGGAAGGCAGGCGCTTTAGATGGACCATCGATCCAGTGAGTGACCTTGGTTACATCGAGGGCATGGGATCGGTTGACGACAAGGATTCCGCTCCAGCCTCTGTTACTGACAAGGTGATGATGCGCCTAGCCGGTGCTTTCCCTTATGACATGACAGTGAAAGAGCTTCAAGAGCACAAGCTTGTAGGGGGCAATGTTCGCGCAATTCAAAAAGCTGTTTATCGCCTTGAGCAGCGCAAGCGAATTGCTGTGGCACGCACCACTACTGCAGGTAACGGTTCGCCAGCTAAGCACTACAGAGCAGTGCTAGGGGACGGAGGGGGTCTCTATAGCGTTCAAGATTTGGGGGAAAACGAGCAGATCCCTTTCAGTGCAAGAGGTCTCAAGTCGGACACTCCAGAAGCACCAAAAACAGAGTGTCTACCTTCAAATCCCAAGGTGGACACACCAACACAGAATGCTTCATTAGATGATATGTGTCCGACTTCAGATCCCAATGATGATGGGGAAAACAGTCAAAAAAGACAAAATTTTCAACGCTATAGGAAAACCCCTCCCTCCCTACCCCCAGAATCGCCCCATCAAGCAGTAATTTCTGCTGATTGGAGCGATGCCTTTAAAAAATGGTCCTAGTGTGCTATGCTAAATCTGTAGTTTGAGAACACCATTCCATGAACACCCAAGAAGTCCAAGAGTCTCTAACCCTTGAGGATCATCTAGAGATGCAAGAATCCTGCCTTAAGCGGGACGTCAAGCGTAAAGAAACGGAGCTGCGCGAACTCAAACTCCAGCTGCTCCACATACAGGAAAAGCTCAACCGTCCTGAGCAGTATCAAGTCAGCCTATGAATCCCCAGGTTTCAATTGAGCTTTCCACCAGCCAATGGTGGGCCGTGGTCTATGCGCTGCGTGGTGAAGACCTAGGAGGGCATCAGCCCTCCCTGGCCAATCACCTGGCGCGTGCCATCACCAAACCGTATCTCCCTTCAAAGGGTCTTGAGTGCTACATCTTAGAGGAGGTCTATACCGAGGCCAATGAGCTGATGGAACTAGAGGCCCTATGAGGTTGACAATACTTATCTGATGTGCTACTGTATATATATGAAGGGCTTGGTACACCTTTCAAACAAAAGAGCCGCCTGCAGCTTGAGGCGGCTTTTTTAATGGTGTGTATAGGAGATGCTTTTTCTGGGGAAAAATGACTTAGGTGACCCCCTACCCCCCTACCCCCCTTTTTTATAGTTGTGTGCCAATTGGCAAACCGGCTAATAAGAACTGCGCCGGCAGAAACAATATAGTAAAGTACAGAGGTAAAGAAGGTTCACCCATGACCCAAGCCACCTTAAAGAACTTCAGCTACACCAAAGGCTCAGATCTCGTTGAGATTCACGCCATCGTTGAGGACTGTGTGCAGGTTTCACCTGCCACTCTCACCGATCCCGAAGAATGGGGTAGCGGGTATTGTGTTACAACAATACTCTGGGATGAGGAGATTACACCGGAGAACGCACCAACCCTAGCTGATATTGAAAAGCGTTTGCCTTTCATACCAGCTGAAGACTGGACGTACATTCCTCCCATCGAGATTCCTCATGACTTTTAAAACACCTGCAAGCCCCAGCAATGGGGCTTCTTTATTTGATACTGTAGCCCTCATAAGAGAGCACTGTAACGCTGCCGAGGCACGCTGGAAGAGTCTCATAAGGTCTGGCGGGGAGCCACAAGAAATAGCTCAGGCCTTTGGCGCATATCTGGCATTGTGTGACCTAAAAACTGATGTGGTTACCAAATGGCCCATCGATGTGCTACACTCATAGGGTAACCAACCCTCACACTAGAGGACCCAATGCAAAAGTATTTCTCACCTCAAGTAGGCCTCGCCTGTCTTGGGGTTCTTCTGTGCAGCTTCTACGCATTCGCGTTATCGAGCCAGCCAGTACCTGAAATCCCTATGGAAAGCGTGGAGCTGGAGGGGAACTATGAGTACTGATTCGGACTACACCCTTTACCAAGGCATCGAACATCTTGAGCACGTAGCGACGGCTTCGAGTGTTTGCTTTGACGTAGAAACGCTCCAGCTACAACCAGAGCTGGGCAAGCTTCGCTTGCTTCAGCTTGGTTCGAAGGTGCGTAAGTGCGTGGTCGTAATTGACCTCTTCGAGCTTGATGAGGCCGGCTTTGAGAAGCTGCGCCTTTTCTTTACTAATGGTGAGCGCTTTTGGTTCGCCCATAACGCTGTCTTTGACCTGGCTTGGCTACAGGAATATGACATCCACCCACGAGGTCGGATTGGCGATTCCATGCTCGCCAGCAAACTGATCAGTAACGGCATATCCTCCACCATCAGGCATGGGCTCCAGCACGTAGTACATAGGTATCTAAAAGATGCCGAAGGGAGACCTATCGTGCTGCCCAAAGATCAACAACTCTCAGATTGGAGCACACCAGTTCTCCAGCAAGAACAGATTTTCTATGCAGCTCGGGACGTAATAGCCCTAGCTGAACTTGAAAATCCTCTACTGGAGAGGATTGCGAAGAACCGTCTCACCGATGCATATGCCGTGGAATGCAACACGCTTCGCCCCCTCGCTCAGGTTTGGCGGTGCGGCTTGCCCTGGAACCCAGAGGAACTAGAGCAACGACTGCAGGACTACAGCCATGACATTGAGCAGCTCGGTAACGAGTTCATCTTGAAACTAGATGCAAACTTGCCACCAGAAGACAAGCTCCCTAGAGACGAGGATGGCTCACTAAATCTCAGGCCTAAAGCGACCGGCTATGTAAGAGACGGCACGAAAAAACAAGCTGGGTTCAACATTGGTTCGCCAAAGCAACTCCTTGAAAAATTAACCGCGTTATTAGGTCACGTTCCAACCGATAGCGACGGGAAACCCAGCGCCAGCCGTGCTGCCCTGCGCGGTTACGCAGCTGATAGTGAAATCATCCAGCTCTATCTGACGTGGAAAAAAGCTGAGAAACGAAGGCAGATGATTGTCTCAATCCAACAAAAGCTGGACTCAGCCAACGTAACCAAAGCAAGTTACATGCAGCTGGGTGCCGACACTGGGCGGATGAGCTGCATCAAGCCCAACCTTCAACAAGTACCTAGAGAACCGGAATTCCGCGCTTGTGTGCAAGCACCTGATGGGTGGTCCATCATCGATGCTGATTATTCACAGCTTGAGCTGCGTCTAGCAGCAGCCGTCGCTAACGATAAGCGCATGATTGCTGCTTATCAAGAAGGCGAAGACGTGCATCAGATAACCGCTGATATGGTCGGGTGTTCGCGCCAGCAAGCTAAGGCTTGCAACTTTGGATTCTTGTTTGGTGGTGGGGCGCAAGGTCTGCGCAGCTACGCCGGTAGCCAAGGTCTAGTCATCAGCCTTGAGGAGGCTGCTGATTTTAAAAAGCGTTGGCATGAAGCCTATCCAGGCATTGCGCGGTGGCAGCAGCAGGCTGCTGATCTAGCTACGGAAACGGAAAACAACAAATGGGCAGAAGTCCGCATCCCTGGCACGGGATTACGTCGGTACTTGCCGGGGGATCTCAACCGCTTAACAGTTCGATGTAATACACCAATACAAGGAGCTGGTAGCGCTTGTTTGAAGTTTGCTTTGATTAAACTTTGGCCTTTGGTTCACGCGGCGGGAGAAGATGTTGTGAAGATTGCAGCGGTTGTTCACGATGAAATCCTGCTGCTCTGTAGGGATGAGGTAGCTTCCACTTGGGCCGCATTGCTTAAAGAGAAAATGGAGCAGGCCGGCCAAATATTCATGGCCGACGTGCCTTGCATAGCGGAAGCTCACGTTGGCAAGACTTGGGCCGAAGTGCATTAATTTATCTAGTAAAAACACCTGCGCTTCCTTGTCAATGCGTTTCCTTCTCAAGTCCAACAATCTCTACATTTCTGCCTGCTACGACACTACTGGTTCAGGTGTACGACTCACTGATAACCGTTCTGACGCCTGCACTTATGTCAACTACGAAAAAGCTGTTCTAGTAGCTCGCGCTTTGATCGGCGTCCTTGACCACGCTCCAACTATTGAATCCTGTACGCACTAATGAGCGACAGTATGAAAGATTATCTCAATGCAATAGCTCGTTATCCGTTATTGACTCACCATCAAGAGATTGTGCTGGCACGTTGCGTTAGAAAGTGGATTGATTCTGAGGAACCAACACCGGGAGAGATTCGGGCAGGAAAACGGGCCTACCAAAAACTGATGAACTGCAACTTGCGCTTAGTGGTGGTGATTGCCAAGAAATATGTTGTGCGTGCCCATCGCAGTGAGTTACTCGATTTGATTCAAGAGGGAACGCTTGGCATGGCACAAGCAGTCAAAAAATACGATCCAGAGCGGGGATACGCTTTCTCTACTTATTCGTTTTGGTGGATCCGACAGGCCGTTACTCGTTATCTAGCTCAGTTTGATCGACTTATTCGTCTTCCAGGTAATGCTAATGATCAAATTATTAAACTCCGTTATTGGGTGCCTAACTTCCAGATAAAGCACGGACGAATGCCCACCCTTGAAGAATGTTCAGAGCATACAAACGTACCACCAGGACGTTTAGCTGGTTATATGGCTCATATAAATGATGCCTTCTCTTTAGATGCTCCGGTTTCTATCAACAGTGAAACTGCTCTATTGGATTCTGTAGCTGATCCAGACGCCGAAGACATGTTGGAAAATCTGGCCTGGTCTTTAGGTTCCGAGTATTTGCAAGAGATGATAAATAAACTGTCGGATAAAGAGCAGGTCATTCTTAACCATCATTTCGGCTTGGGTGGCAGGGAAGCTCAATCCCTTACAGCTCTGGGCAAAACACTTGGTATCTCTAGAGAAAGAGTGAGACAGCTAGAAACCAAAGCTCTGCTTAAGTTGAGATTGAGAGCAGCTGGAGCTAAGGTCAAACTATGAGCATAAAACTTCCTGACTTTTTCACCTATTTCAATGGGACGCCTAACCAGCAAGAGGCCGTAAGGCTTCTTGAAGATTCCATGCCTCAGTCACTACTTCAAGACGGGAGTGCCTGGGTACTGAAGTATCGCGAGGCAACGCCCACACCCAAAGGGAAGATTACCCCGGAGCTAATGCACCAACTGACTAGCTATCCAGCTAATTCTTTTGATGCAGTGTTCTGTAATGACTTCAATGACTTGCTTCAAGTGACAGGATTTGCAGCGCATGATGATGCGTCCCAGATGTTAGGAGCCAACCTTGCTCACGAGAGCTGCAACTTCGTTTACATGGAGGAGATAGCTAGTGGAGCTGCCTATAATGGACGCACCGATCTAGGCAATATCTATCCTGGTGACGGACAAAAATTCAAGGGTTGTGGACCCCTACAACTCACAGGAAGACACAATCATCACAAGTTCAAACAGTGGTTACTTAAAGAAAAAGGAATTGATGATCCCAAAGTAGAAAATAGTAACAAGCCTCCTGAAATAGGCACTGGTTACACAGCAAATACATATCCATTTTTATCCGCTGTGGATTGGATTGAACGCAACAATCTCCTGAACATCGCTCTTACCAAAGGGTTTGATGATGTCTGCTACCGCATTAATGGTGGCTGGAATGGATACGCAGATCGCCGCGCTAAGTACAAAATCTGGCAGAAGTTCTACTAACTACTTCTTCTTCTTTTTGTCCGTGGGCTTCACCTTGTCCTCTCCGAAATCGACATACGTTCCAGAGAACCCGTCAGTAGTAATTGCTCCATTAACCGTAACTTTGGGCTTCACCTCGTCCTCTTCAACGACTGGAACATAAAACCAATTCGTGTAAGCCTCGCTGGTCACATAAGCAGCTAGTTCCTCTGTGGATGTGGCTGCTTTTACACCAGTTTCCATCTCATCAGACCTGGAGCGTATGCTCTGCCGAAGAGTGATCACAGCAGGATCAATAGCTTGCTTCTCTGAGGTGGGGTCAACAGAGCGGACGACTTGCCAGTCAGTCTCAGAGAGTTGAATGTTGGTTTTCTTCTTGACCTCCTCGATATATCTCACCTGAAGCTCTTGGAGATCCTTAGGCTGATTAACCCCGGTGTAGAAGCGACGGTCGTACCACGGAGGAGCCGGTGTCTCAATGATGCCGATATTCTGCTTCTCTAATATAGTTGACCTGCGTAGCCAATTGGCAGGGTAGATAACCCCATCGATGGAGAACTCTTTGTCGTAAGGAAGGACTTTGCCGTTGAGTGTGAGCATGATTAGGAGGAGTGAGTGGTAAAAGTAGAGCGCAAATCAGTGGGCATTTGCGTACTTAAAGGGATGTGAGAATGCCTTGTCATAAACAAGGGTCTTTCCGTCAAGTTTTAGCATAGTTAGTTAGCGTGCGTTTGAATATTTGAAAGGAGATTCGGCCCAGGCACAGAATATGTAAGTACCTCCATCGTAGTTAACTTGGTTTCCTTCTGTAGTACCATCAGCAATGCGTGGCTTAAATCCATTAGATAAGATATCTATATAAACATTAGAAGCTTCTATGTCAGCTTCGTTTGCTTGTAAATAGTTCGATGTTTGATTATAAGTGTCACGTTCAGTGTCGTATATTAGCCAATCGTAACCAGAATAAGTTGTATTCTTAATTATAACCCAGCGAGGTGCAAATCCACAC
>MPLX02340367.1_pt1 | contig 10689 bp, 9 predicted proteins | sample 1617341 | NCBI WGS metagenome assembly MPLX02 (sample SAMN05944804, study PRJNA350692) | marine metagenome | biome: marine; feature: ODZ; material: water; isolation source: 120 m water sample filtered on 0.2 um supor filter | place: Pacific Ocean | collected 2012-04-08 | depth 120m m | reverse complement strand
TGTCTAAAATAAAATGGATTATTTTGGTTTTAAGGTGAAAAGAGTTGTAGATTTATTCAGTTGGCGGGAGATAATTTTTCTTCGTGGGGAACGAGCTGATACACGGTCTCACCGGGACGAACAAGGTTTAACTTTTCACGAGCCAGAATCTCAACCGCGAACGGGTCAGATTTCAATGAATCGATTTCATTACGGAGTTTCTGGTTTTCATTTTTAAGAGTTTCGTTACCGGCCTTAAACTGGACCAACTCATTTTCAAATTCACGAATAGTAAGAATTCCATCTTCATGGAAAACGGCAACAATCATCATCAACAGAAAAAACGAGACTGCAAGCAAAATGACCTGTTGATAAAGGTTAAAAGTTTTCATAAAGAACAAATCCGACTATGGCAAGTTTCTGAAAAAGTCTTTTACATCTCATTGCGAACACTAAGACGAAAACAGTTTAAAAAGCCATCCTCAGGGTAAATTATAGAAAACTTTCCGCCCGTTGAACACCCCTGTTTCGCCCAACATCTCTTCGATGCGCAGTAACTGATTATACTTGGCGACCCGATCGGTCCGGCAAAGCGACCCTGTCTTGATCTGCCCCGCATTGACAGCCACTGCAATATCAGCAATCGTAGTGTCTTCGGTTTCACCAGAGCGATGCGAAATAACTGCTGTGTATCCGGCCCTCTTCGCCATTTCGACAGCATTCAAGGTTTCCGTGAGAGTGCCAATCTGGTTTACTTTGATAAGTATGGAATTACAAACCCCGTCCTGAATCCCTTTTTCCAGAATATCGGTATTGGTCACAAACACGTCATCACCAACGATTTGGACCTTATCGCCTATTCTCTGACTGAGCCGTTTCCAACCGCTCCAGTCATTCTCCGAAAGACCGTCTTCAATGCTGACAATAGGATACTTCTTCACCAGGCGCTCAAGGTAGTCAATCATTTCATCGGAAGAGAGTTTAGCTTTTTTCCCCGCCGCCAGGACATACTTTTTATTGCTGTACAGTTCACTGGCCGCTACATCAAGTGCCAGCAGGATATCCTTACCGGCCTTATAGCCAGCCGCTTTTATGCCTTCAAGTAAAACTTCTATTGCCTCTTCATTGGATTTCAGGTCTGGTGCAAACCCGCCCTCATCTCCTACCGCCGTGTTGTAATTCCGTTTTTTAAGTACAGTTTTCAGATGATGAAAAATCTCGGTTCCCATGCGGAGAGCCTCGGAAAAACTCTTCGCTCCCACAGGCATGATCATGAACTCCTGAATATCTACGTTGTTATCCGCATGAGCTCCTCCATTGAGGACATTCATCATGGGTACAGGAAGCTCCTTGGCATTAGCTCCACCTATGTACTGATACAAAGGCAAATCCGCGTCACTCGCCGCCGCCTTGGCCACCGCTAGGGAAACACCAAGAATAGCATTCGCGCCGAGTTTGGCCTTATTTTTGGTGCCATCCAACTCAATCATTATTTGGTCGATCAAAACCTGGTCAGTAACCTCAAATCCCAGGATGGCCGGAGCAATTTTTTCATGGATGTTCTTGATGGCTTTTTCAACACCCTTCCCCATATATTTTTTCTTGTTACCATCGCGCAACTCAATCGCTTCCCGCTGGCCTGTGGAAGCACCCGAAGGGACGGACGCTCTTCCCATCACCCCTGTATCTAAAATAACTTCCACTTCAATGGTGGGATTGCCTCTCGAATCGAGAATTTGTCTAGCATGAAGTCCAACGATCTCGCTCATGGCGTCCTCTCTTTCACTATAATGATAAAAGTTTCGAAGTCACTCGCAAACTTTCTGCAAAGCTTTATAGTTTGCTTCTATTGTTCTCTCTATATCTTCATCCGTATGTACGGCTGACATGAACCCGGCTTCAAATTGTGAAGGCGCTATATAAACACCCTCTTCCAACAATGCAGTAAAGTATTTTTGGAAGAAATCAGTGTCCGAAGATTTAACTGATTCAAAGTCGGTGATGTCCTGATCCGTAAAAAACATGGAAAACATGGAACCGACCCGGGTAAAACGCGCCTTGATTCCGAGTTTTTCTACATTGGCTTTATACCCGGAACAAAGTTTTTCCGATTTGCGTTCCAGTTCATCATACACCGATGCCCCTGAAAGTAATTTCAACATCTCATTCCCGGCGGTCATAGCCAGTGGGTTCCCCGATAATGTCCCGGCCTGATAAACCGATCCTGTCGGCGCAATATTATCCATCAACTGCTTTGATCCGCCATAAGCACCTACGGGAAGGCCTCCGCCAATAATTTTCCCCAGACAAGTCAGGTCAGGCTTCACATCATAAATAGACTGCGCTCCACCGAGAGCCACGCGGAACCCTGTAATCACCTCATCAAAAATAAGAATTGATCCCGCATTACTGGTAAGCTCGCGCAAAACCTTGAGGAATCCGGGTTGAGGTGGAACAACACCCATGTTTCCACCAACAGGTTCAACAATGAGGCTGGCAATGTTGTTCCCTTCGAGAGCGAACAGTTCTTTTACTTTCTCAATATCATTGAAGGGTAGTGTCAGCGTATTTTTTGCCAAATCTTCGACAATACCCGGACAATCGGGAATACCCAGAGACGCCAGTCCAGAACCCGCCTTGACCAGCATGCTGTCACCATGACCATGATAACAGCCCTCGAATTTGACTATCTTATCGCGACCGGTCACTCCTCTTGCCAGACGAATAGCGCTCATCACCGCCTCGGTGCCGGAACTGACCATGCGAACAAGTTCAATGGATGGCACTGACGAGATCACTCGTTCCGCCAGCTCAACTTCCAGTTCCGTGGGCGCTCCATAACTGGTTCCCAGTTCGGCCTGACGCTGTACGGCCTCGACAATTTGTGGATACGCGTGACCGAATATGAGCGGCCCCCATGAAGCTACGTAATCTATAAATTCATTGCCATCCACATCCCATACTCTGGAGCCATTCGCTTTTTTAACAAACAGGGGATCCCCACCAACAGACTTAAATGCGCGAACCGGACTATTAACTCCACCCGGCATGAGCCCACAGGCTTGTTTAAATAATTCGTCAGATCGTTTTCTATTCATCAGTCTCACTATCCAAATAAAATTGAAAGGTCATCTTTAAGTTGAACTGGAGTTTTTTTAGAGTCGGTAACAACTGCGTATTTCGCGGCAGTTCCACAAGCACAGGCTCGTTCTCCTTTAAGCTCAGGAGTTAGCTCCTTAAGCACTTTCTGCGCCATCTCCACATTCTTGTGCATGATTTCAAGCACGGCTTCCAAGGTAACAGGTTCTTCCTCTTCCTTCCAGCAATCGTAGTCAGTAACCAACGCCAACGTGGCGTAGCAGATGCCTGCTTCACGAGCCAGCTTGGCTTCTGTCACATTGGTCATTCCGATAATATCCACCCCCCATTGGCGATAGACATTAGACTCTGCCCGGGTTGAAAACTGTGGACCTTCTATACAGATATAGGTTCCGCCCTCATGCACAACAGCATTGGCTTTGCGGGCGGCAGAACTCAAAATTCCTGCGGCTTCGAGACATACCGGATCTGCCAGAGCCACATGCCCGACCATACCCGTGGTAAAGAAAGTACTTATCCGGCGAGTCGTTCGATCAATGAACTGATGGGGAATAGAAAAGTGTCCAGGCGCCAATTCATCCTTCATACTGCCGACAGCACTCACTGAAATTATTCGCTCGACGCCCAGCTTTTTCATGGCAAATATATTGGCGCGAAAATTAATCTCTGAGGGTGGGATGAAATGCCCAACTCCATGTCTGGGCAGAAACGCCAGACGCGTTCCATTTAATTCACCGATGACCACATCATCCGATGGCGATCCAAACGGTGTTTCTACAGCAACTTTTTCGACGATGTTCAACTCCTTCATCGAATACAAACCGCTCCCGCCTATCACACCCAACAATTTTTCCGCCATAACGGCACTCTCCTTTAACAATTGGACTACTATTCGGGGGTCGGATCAATCTGAAAGTTACTACCCACAAAAACCTGGCATTCTACTGTTTTATATAAACTTACCGGACACTAGTTGTCAAGGTTTGTTAGGAGGAAAAATGGGAGGGTACCAACTAAAAACCACAAACTATCAGGGGCTTACCCGCTTCAGAAGCAATTCCGCTATTTGCACAGCATTGTAGGCCGCCCCCTTCAGGAGATTATCGGAAACTACCCAGAAATTGATAGCATTTGCCCGAGTGAGATCGCCACGAATTCGCCCCACGACCACATCTCCGCTTCCACTTGCATTGACCGCCAGGGGGTATTCGTTTTGCTCCGGATTATCAACTACAGAAATTCCAGGAGATGAGGATAAGAGCTCTTTAACCTCTTTCACATTCATGGGTTGTTCAGTCTCCACATTAATTGCCTCAGAGTGGGAATAAATAACCGGCACACGAACTGCGGTGGGCGAAACTTCAATCGTGTCGTCTTCCAGAATTTTGTGAGTTTCGTTCACCATTTTTATTTCTTCTTTCGTATAGCCATTTTCCTGGAAAACATCTATGTGCGGCAGACAATTGAAGGCTATCTGATGAGGATACACGTTGCATTGAGCTGGCTTTCCATCCAGAACATCCCTGCTTTGCTGTTTGAGTTCTTCAATGGCCTTCTGTCCAGAGCCGGAAACCGATTGGTACGTTGACACAACGACCCTGCGAATACGATATTTGTCATGAATTGGCTTCAACGCCACAACCATCTGGATGGTTGAACAATTAGGGTTGGCAATAATCCCCCACTTTTCTCCCAGTGCAGATGGATTCACCTCTGGGACGATCAAGGGAACTTCTTTATCCATCCGCCAGGCACTGCTGTTATCGATAACAACACAGCCCGACTCCACAGCAATGGGTGCATACTGTTTGCTGATGGAACCTCCTGCTGAAAATAAGGCGATATCGACCCCCTTAAACGAGTCCGCCTTCAACTCCATCACTTCGATGTCCTGGTCCCGAAACGGTAGAGTTTGTCCAGCCGATCGCGCAGAGGCCAACGCCGTAAGGCGAGCCACAGGAAAGTTTCGCTCTTCAAGCGTCGAAAGCATCCGCCGACCTACCGCTCCAGTTGCCCCAACAACAGAAATATTATATTTTTCTTTTTTATTCATTAGTTAGACAGGATCACCGATAATTAACATCAACTAAATCACACCCCTTATTTGCAAGGAAGAATTAAATATTGTAGTTGCCCGATATCCACCCTCCAACCATATAACTTTTAGTGAAAGGGGGACGGGAATCGGGCAACTACAAAAACAAAGCAAACTCCCCTTTGGCAAATCTCACCTTAGACGGGGTGAGGCTGAAGATAAAAACAACTATTTTTCCAGTTCCGCGATGACCTTATCACCCATTTCATGGGTGCTCACCTCGGCCATACCTTCTTGCATAATGTCACGGGTGCGGACTCCCTGGTCCAAAACGGATTCAACCGCAGATTCAATTTTCGTATTCACTTCTTCGCGGTCAAATGAATATTTAAACATCATACCAACAGATAAAATAGTCGCCAACGGATTAGCCAATCCTTTGCCCGCGATATCAGGAGCACTTCCATGAATCGGTTCATACATTCCGGTATCCCCTCCCACGCTGGCCGAGGGCAACATTCCGATGGACCCTGTGAGCATGGATGCCTCATCGCTTAGAATATCCCCAAACATATTGGTGGTTACTATAACATCGAACTGTTTGGGAGCTCGAACCAACTGCATGGCGCAGTTGTCCACATACATGTGGTCCAGAGCAACATCAGGGTACTCCTCATGAAGCTCCGTCACAACCTCGCGCCAGAGTCCAGTCACTTCCAAAACATTGGCCTTATCGACAGACATCACCCTTTTATTCCTTTTGCGTGCTACATCAAAGGCAACCCGGGCAATCCGTTTAATCTCAGCCTCTGTATAAACCAGCGTGTTGAATCCTTTCCGGGTGCCATCAGGTAGAGTTTCCACACCTCTGGGTTCACCGAAATAGATACCTCCGGTCAATTCGCGAATCACCAGAATATCCAAATTCTCCACCAACTCCCGTTTCAAAGAAGATGCATCGACCAAAGCCGGAAAAATCCTTGCAGGACGAAGGTTTGCATAGAGTTTTAAACTGGAGCGCAATCCCAAAAGAGCGCGTTCTGGCCTGAGAGAAAAATCAATCTTTTCCCATTTGGGCCCGCCTACAGCGCCAAGCAAAACCGCGTCGGCTTCTTGCGCTGTCTTCAAAGTATTTTCTGGCAACGGGTGGCCTTCCACTTCGTATGCGGCACCACCAACCGGAACCTCATTTAAAGTGAGGTCCAGCCCCAGACTGTTTTCCAGAACCCGCAAGACTTTAACTGCCTCTTGAATTACCTCTGGCCCTATCCCGTCGCCGGGAAGTAATGCGATTGTGAATTTGTCGCTCATTTCTAGACTCTTTCAAAAATTAATAAACGCCGTCCCAGATAAATACTGGGATCATTAACTATCCAAGATCGAAACGTAGAGATTAACCAATGACGCTCAATCACGCAAGGAGAAAGAGTCATTCTAGGATAGGCTCTAATATTGACCATAATGAAAAGTAATGAGAAAATTACAGGGAACTCAATATTTTACGTTATCTCAACATAACGTTTGCCCAGTAGAGCTAGAATCTTTAATTTTAAACTCCGACACAAAAGAAAAGGGTCTGGTGAAATGAGCTATTGTTTAGATTTGAAGGAGGAAACTGCATAATTTCCTTATAAATAAATGCCCTCGCTATGCAGGTCCTCTCATTGATCTGCAACTAGCCTGTTCCCCTTAAGCAATTAGCTTGGGTTAATAGGAATTGGGTTGAAAGTTTTTCCTATTACTTTTTATGATCAACGCAAAGATTATAAAGTTGTCGCCCTTCGTCCAATACCCTCATTTGGGGAGCCTGAAGATGGGTAGACTGATACTTTCATTCCTTAAACAACATCCCTCTGCGAATAAATTATGGTTAATGGTAAACGCGTCGCTATAGTTCTGCCGGCTTACAATGCCGAGAAAACCCTTAAAAAAACCTACAGCGAAGTTCCCCACGACATCGTCGATGACATCATCCTCACCGATGATGCAAGTAAAGACCGCACCGCAGAGGTCTCCCGCGAACTCGATATCAAGACTTTTGTTCACCCAACTAATAAAGGCTACGGTGGCAACCAGAAAACCTGCTACCAGGAAGCATTGCGGGCAGGGGCAGATATTATTATTATGCTTCACCCAGACTACCAGTACACCCCAAAACTCATCACAGCCATGGCTTCAATGATAGCTTATGACGTTTTCGACGCGGTGATTGCCTCGCGCATTCTGGGAAATCAGGCTCTCGAAGGAGGGATGCCACTTTACAAGTATATTGCCAACCGATTCCTGACCACAGCAGAAAACTACCTGATCCAACAAAAGCTTTCTGAATACCACACTGGATACAGAGCCTTCAGCGCTGAAGTTCTTGAGAACATCCCCATGCTGGAAAACTCTGACGATTTTGTTTTCGACAATGAAATGCTCCTGCAGACAATGTATTTCGGGTACAACGTGGGGGAAGTTTCGTGTCCGGCAAAATATTTTGAGGAAGCATCATCGATCAGCTTTCGCAGAAGCGTGACCTATGGATTCGGTGTCCTGCAAACCGCCGTAAAGTATTTTACGTCCAAACGCGGGTGCAAACGCCATGAAATATTCAATCCGGACGGGAAAAAACTCGATCCGCGTTAAGTATAATTTTTAAGCCTTAGAGAAAAAATGATGCAAGCACTGTTGGCCCCATTCAAGCTAGGACCGATTGAACTGCCAAATCGCATTGTGGTGGCTCCTCTTACACGAATGCGCACCCTGCCCGGCAATGTTCCGGGTCCGCTGAACGCTACCTATTACGGACAAAGAGCGTCTATGGGATTGATCAGCACTGAAGCATATCAAGTGTCACCCTAAGGTCTCGGATATCCGGGAATCAGGCCATCGAAAAAGGCGAAGCCGAGCTAATCGCGTACGGACGCGCGGCAATAGCCAACCCCTATCTACCCGAACGGTTCGCCCAAAAAGCTGAACTCAACCTCTACGACCGCCCATCCTTCTACGGCGGAACAGAAAAAGGCTATACCAACTACCCTGTTCTCTAGCCGAGCGCCCTCCAACTTTCCGGTTTTTTCTATCACATTCAACTGTTTTTTGGATAATCAATATTCACCAGGCACAAGCCTTGTGGTTGAGCGGTGGGGCCTGCCTGTTCGCGGTCTTTTGCTTCAAGGATGCGTTTTACTTCCCCTGCTTGCAGTTGCCCTCTTCCTACCAGCACCAGAGTTCCTACAATATTACGGACCATGTGTTTGAGGAACCCGCCTCCCTCAAAAATCAGGTAAATAAAATCGCCTTCCTGGATAAGGTCAATTTTAAACAGATAGCGGACAGCATGTTTCGCGCTACAGTTAGAAGCGCGAAATGAGGTGAAATCGTGTTTACCCACGAGATAATCTTTAGCCTCGGTCATTTCAGGAATATCCATTGGGAAAGGAACGAACAAACATCGCCTGTATAAAAGCGCTGATGGAAAGGGGCGGTTGAGGATGGTATAGCGATAGGTCTTTCTCCCTGCTGAGTGCCTTGCGTCAAAATCCATCGCCACTTCGGAAACTTCTTTAATGACTATATCGTGAGGAAGCAGGCTGTTGAATGCCCTCATAAAATCAAGTTCTGTCATTTTGGAGTCGGCAATGAAGTGAGCCACCATGCCCTCAGCATGGACCCCGGCATCGGTTCGACTCGCTCCGAAAATCCTTGTCTGTTTCTTGACGACTTTATGGAGAACTTTTTCGATGACTTCTTGAATGCTGAGCCCGTTGGTCTGAAATTGCCAACCGTGGTAGGCACTGCCCTCAAATTCTATGAGCAGTTTAATTTTTCGATCCACACATTATCCTGGAGAGAGTGTTGGTCATAATAAAAAACGCGTTGGCTGTATCGCAACGCGTTTTTTCTCTTTTGTTCCCGCTTATCTGCTTCGGGTGTTCTCACTTATGCTCGAACTTTGGAATTTTTATGTACGACTAAATGGTATGGTGGATCCAAGGCTCCGATAAGACCTCCTGAAGGATTAGTATTCTGCGATCCTCAAGAAGGAATATATGCCCTCTTTTAAAATATGCAACTTTTATTAACCAACTTAATGGAAGCTAGGTATTCCTAAAAGAATCGAATATTTACCTTGGAAATACCGTAGAAAAAGAATTTCTGCCAATAACAAGGAGATCGTCTTCGGCCCGGGTAACCCCCACATAAAGCATGTTTCTGCTTTCACTCTGTTTTCCGGGGTAGGACTCCTCTGAAGGCTCGATCAAGGCCACTGCATCAAACTCTAGCCCCTTTACTTGATGAATATTTGAGACAATAACTCCCGGCTCGAAGGAAAACTGATCGCGATGCCCCACCCGGACTTCGTGAGAAATCATTGCCTCCAATTCTTCTTTCAGTTCCATGGCCTGTCTGGGATACCTGCAAATCAGAGCAACCAATTTGTAAGGATCTTTTTTCAAAAGATTTTCTGTCCAGCTTGCGATGGTTTCCAGATAGTCGTTCTGATCCGTAGCCCTGTGCCAGGTTATGGCGTTCCCCGGTCGTCCAAAGGGAATGGGGTCGTTGCGTCCTTCAATTTTACGGGCCAGATTCATGATTGGCACCGTACAGCGAAATGAAACTTCCAATTGAATGAGATCGTCTTTTTTGATTTCCAGATTATTGAGGATATTGTCCCACCCGATAAATTTCCTGGCAAATAATATTTTCTGCGAAACATCGCCAACAATAGTCAGGTGCCGTTTATCCTGCACTGCGTCTACCATGATCGCAAATTCAACCGGACCAAAGTCCTGAGCCTCATCAATAACCAAATGGTCAAGCGCTATGATTCCCCCTTCCTTATTGGGCAATCCTCCATGCTTGAGTTGGATCAATCGCAACATGAGGGACATATCGTAGTAATCCAGGTGATTTTCCCCTCTGTTCTTTTCTACCAGACGACTTAGGTAATCAAGATGTTCTTCCAATTTCGGATCTGCAGGCAAATGGGAAGTCAGTAATTCTTTATCTGATAACAAATCGAAAAGGTTCCCGATATAATCTTCCTGAGCATTCAACAAGGACTGCACAAAATCCAACGCGACCCTTTTTCCCTTCTCTTGCAAATCTGACTGCCCCACATCGTGCAGAAAATCTTTCAGCCTAGGCTGAATGGCCTTCAGGTGGCTGTCCTGCCTAATTTTCAGCAAGGCTTTGTGTGCGGCAAATTCTTTGGAAATAGCAAAGTCGCTATTTCTCATCTCCTGATCAACAAACCGGGACATGGCCTTGAGAATGCCCTCAGAAAATTTTATCTTTTCTATAAAATCAGGCAATTCCCTGAATTTAAAATAGGCTTTTCCTCCGGTAGCATTGCGGATAATAGACAACGCCCAACTATTGAAAGTAACCGTCTCTACCGCATTGACGCCCATGGATGGAAGCGTTTGACACACATAAACTTGAAGAGACTTATTCATTACAATCACCCGCGTATTTTCCGCGCGCGCGCGTGAGTTTCCCTTGTGGAGCAACCAACCCAGCCGGTGAAGTGCCACGGTTGTTTTTCCCGAGCCCGCCGAACCTTGTATAATGACAGGTCGATCAGG
>MPLX02261195.1_pt1 | contig 10697 bp, 11 predicted proteins | sample 1617341 | NCBI WGS metagenome assembly MPLX02 (sample SAMN05944804, study PRJNA350692) | marine metagenome | biome: marine; feature: ODZ; material: water; isolation source: 120 m water sample filtered on 0.2 um supor filter | place: Pacific Ocean | collected 2012-04-08 | depth 120m m | reverse complement strand
GTTAATGGGGTCAACCGTTACTAAAGCGGGTTGTGGTATTGGGTGACCTTCTTTGATTTTTCGCCAGCGATAAACCTGTGTTAAGAGTTTGTCGCTGTTAAAGGGGTTCCATTTTTTTTGCGGAGCCCATTCGGAACTTTGGTTCTTTCTCGTCATCTTGATTATGTTGAAATTATTTTTTTTTGCAGATCGTATGTTGCTCTATGACTCTCAAAAATTGTTATAGCTTGTTATATATTAATTCAGTACCACAGTTTTCAAAGGAAAACTCAAAAATAGAATCTTTAAATTTCTCTTTAATTTTACAAATGGTTACAGGATCCGCTATGCATAAGAAAAAGCCGCAGCCGCCCCCTCCTAATAGCTTGAGCCCTCTGACCCCTGACCTTAACAGGTCTGTTTCTATTTTATTTAAAGAAGCGTTTGTAATCAAAGAAGAGAGGTTCTTTTTCTCTTTCCATGAATGAAGAAGCAAGTCTCCAATGGTTTTGATATCCTCTTTTAAAAAAAGGTTGTAAGCTGTTTTAGCGTATTCTAATATTTTACTCTTATCTTTGTTGGCGTGAGAGGCCGCTATGTCTTCTGCATCGCGCTGCTGGTTGGCGTAAATTAAACACATAGAATTTTGAAATTCTTGCTTAAAGTCGTCGCTCAGCGGCATTGGCTTTACGGAAAACGAACCATCTTTAAGGATATCTATACTGTTAAAACCACCATAAGAAGCCCATATCTGATCTTGTATGCCTCCACTTTCTTTTAGAGCGCCTCTCTCTATTTTAATAGCTGCTTTGGCTAAATCTTTTTTATTTGCTATAAGTTTAAAGGGATCTTTATTTAAGTGAGATAACCCTAAAAGCATAGAACAACAACACGCAGATGATCCTCCTAGCCCTGTACGGGAAGGTATATCTGCAAATAGGTGAACATCTATATTTTTAGGGAAATCAAATTTTTTAAAAATCTCTCGAAGTAAAGGGTTTTTTAGTTGGTTGACGTCTGTAAAGCGCTCTACCTCACTATATGAAACAATGTTTTCAGACCTTAGAATATTCGGTCTAAATCGGGATGAAGCGTAGCTGTATTTATCTATAGTAGTTCCTATGATAAAAGAGCCATGCTTGGAGTAAAAATCTTCGTAATCAGAGGATCCGCCAAAGAAGCTAATTCTAAATGGGGATCGAGCAATTACCATTAAAGGTTCGTGTGGTTTGTGTGAGCGTTGGTGAAGATTTTGTAAGCCTTTAGTAGTTCTTGTATGCCGTCATCTATACTGTGGTCGGGCGTCCAGCCGATGGATTCAATCTTTTCGTTGCTAACTATATAATTTCTTTTATCTGGATCAGAATTAAACTCACTAGTTTCAATAGCAAGGGAAGGCACGTGCTCTTTAATTTTTTCGCACAATTCCAACTTCGAAAGATTAGCGTTAGAGAGGCCCACATTATAAGCTTGGCCGCAGGGATCAAAATAGGAAAGAGAGTCTTTTTCGTACCTTCCCCCCATGTCTAATTGCTCTACTTTTTTTCGGTAGCAATAAATAGAGCCTTCCTCTTTCGTTTCACTACGAGGAATTCCTATAAAATGTATCATCGCTTTAATTACGTCTCTAATATGAATGTAATTTCTTTTGAAGGTGTGTTCAAATAGAACTATGTAGCCATCTGTTACGGATTTTAGAGTAAAATCGTTTACTAAAAGGTCTTTTCTGAACCGATAAGACGTTCCGAAGACTGTTGCTAGCCGCAAAGAGGTATGACCGTTTTCAAGAATCGATTTTTCAGCTTCGCATTTGGTTAACCCGTATATCGAAATAGGAGAAAGAGGCGTCTCTTCAGTACATACGTCTCCCGTGGAGCCGTAGCCGCTGTTGCTATTAGGGTATATAACTCGCCCCTTGAAAGTACGGGCTATGAAGTCTACATGCTCGAAGTTTATTTCTTGAGCGCTTCTTGGGTCTCTGTCACACGCAGGAAACCCCACTATCGCCGCCAAGGGAAACACAATATCCACCTTATCCAAAAGGGTCTGCAGGAGCTCCTTGTCTCTTACGTCCCCATAAACAAATTCGTATTTAGGGTTAGAGCAAAAAGGCATCACTCCGTCTTGATTGTACATTAAGTTGTCCAATATGTAAACTTTTTCTACATTTGTTTTTCGGAGGAGCGTTTCGGTTAAAACTGTACCTATGTAGCCTGCGCCACCTGTTATTAGTATGTTCATATATTTGAGATATAGTAGTTAAGGGTTCTTTCTAGTCCATCTGACAAAGAAGTGATGAAATGTTTTTCTCCAAGAAGTCGGGTTGCTTTTTTAATATTTACCTTTTTTTCTTTGACTCCTACATATTTACTTAGATCTCTTCTTATTTTATTATAATCATAACTAATAATTTCACACACTTTTTTTGCAAATTCATTTATGGAATGGTCTTGTCCTGAGGCGATGTTGAATACTTGGTTTTCTTTGTCAAGTAGATTTAACATAGATTTTACTGCATCTTCTACATAAACTAGCTCTCTTCTTTGGTTCCCGTCGCCCCAAATTGTAAAAGGCTTTCCGCCATGTTTAGCATTATAACAGTTACGGATAAGATCAAAAATAAAATGATTATCATCTAGTTCAAAATCGGGGCCGTACAGAGTTGAAGGGACAAAATATAACCATTTAAGTCCATACTGTTTACTTAGTGATTGGAGCCCTATCAGTAACATTCTTTTGGTCATCGCATAAGTATAAAGACCTTCGTCTGGCTCTCCTTTTAGGTAGTTTTCCTCGATCATTGGGAGATCGGGAGAATAAGAACAGCTTGTTCCCATGCATATCATTTTTGCTTGAGGTTGATGGTTCTTCCAGTAGTCAAGAATGTTGGTGTTTATTTTTTGATTGCTTATCCATTGATCTCCTTGGTGTGTAAGACAATAGTCTCCAGCTTTGGTCACCGCCGCCAGATGAAAAATATAATCAAATTTTATGTTATTATATATCGTAAGGTTCTCTGTGCGACATAAGTTGGCTACCTTGGTGTTAGATATGGATATTTCATACTTCAGTTGTTTGAGTTTCTTGATTAAATGTTTACCTAAATATCCGGTAGCCCCTGTTACTAATACTTTATTTTTCATACTTTTATTTTTCCTCAAAACTCTGTCAACACGCTTCCTAAATATCCACCACCTCCTGTTGTGAGTATTTTTTATCCATTATTTTCTTTTTTATAAAAAAACCAAGAACTTACTTGTTCTTCCATCCCTCCTTCTACGTCTTCGGCGGCTGATTTTCTCATAGGTAGGTTGGTTGTTGAGGTTATATATAAGGTTTCAATATTGAAGCTTTCGCAAAATTCGTTTACCACATCTACAAGTCCCTGTTGGGAATGATCATAATCATGTCCGCTAAAAAATCCACCCATTTTTAATTTAGGGTACCAAAGTATCATATCCTCTTTTACGAATTCTGTACGATGGTCACCGTCTATATAAATAAAATCAAGCGATCCGTCTTCAAAATCAATAACGGCATCTTTGCTTGTTTTTCTTATAAAAGTGCTTCTATCAGAAAAAGGTAATAATTTCTGTTTTGTAGATTTTAACCCATCATAAAATTCAGCTGTAGTCGAATCAAATGGATCTATAGAATATAATTTTTCTAACTTTGAGTTTTTTAATAGGTATTCTGAATAAGAACCGAATCCTAAACCAATTTCTACGCCAATTTGATAGTTTTTTTCATTGATGATGTTACAGAAATCTCTTCTGTTAGTTTTAAGTTTTTCTTTTTTCATGTTTGTACGATTTTAATATCTGGGAAAGGTATGATAAATTTGACTCCTTTGTTTATTAAATCTTGATTTTTTTTAATTATTTCTTTTGCGAAGTTGTGGGAAAGAAGCAAATAGTAATCCGGAATATCATTAGGGTCTTCCTTTACGATGGGGATATGTGAGCCGGGCAAGTAGTGACCTATTTTCATCTCGTTGATTTCAACAGCTTTGTCTATTATGGTATTATCAATTCCAAAGTAGTTTAAGAGAGTATTACCTTTCGCCGGGGCTCCGTAAGCATATATTTTCTTAGAGTCTTGACTTAATCCGTCGTACTTTAGTTCCATGAGCTTTTCTTTAAGGTTGCCTTTGGTAGACTCGACTTCTTTGGCAAACTCTATTATTTTTTCTTTTGTATATTTTTTATCTTTTGCCAGAGATTCTTTGAGGCGTTGGGTTTTTTCCTGCTTATCGACGTGGGTTATCTTTGAGATTATTGAACCACTATGTATGGGAGAATAGTAAGCATCAAAAATTTCTAAACCATAGCGAGATAGAAGATTTTGAAGGCTGTGGATAGTATAATAACATAGATGCTCATGATAAATTGTATCAAAATTTTTATTATCTATCATAGCTCCGGCGTACATAAATTGAACGACCAACACTCCGTCATCGGCTAATGAATATTTTATTCCTTCGATTACACTATGAAGCTCTTCAAGGTGAAAAAAGATTCCCGAAGCGTTAAATAATTTTACAGTCCCTTTGCCAAGTTTGTCTCGGGCGCATTCTTTATTAAAATATTCTGTTAACGTATTTATTCCAGCTTCTCTAGATATTTTAGAGACTCGTTTGGCGCATTCAATATTGATTAAATTTGAAACTCCAGCTTTTTTGTACTGTAATAATTGGGTGCCATCATTCCCCCCGATATCTACAATTAAATCATTAGTCTTAAGGTGAAATTGTTTTACATTTTCTCTGGCTACTTCTAAAAAGTGATCACGAAGAGTAGAGGTTGTTCCTGAAAGGTAACAATGATCTCCAAACATAATTTCCTTGGAGACGGTTTCATCTATTTGCAAAAGCTCACACTCTTCACAGTGGAATAATCTAAGTGGATGTTTTTGCTCGTTGCCTACTTGCTCCTTCTTTAGAAAATCGTTACACCATGGTTGATTGCCTAAATCAAGAATTAATTTAAGATCTGAAGAAGCGCAGCTGCGGCATGTAAAGCCCTCTTTTTTATAAAGGGGCATGTGTAAATCTATAAAATCTTTCGTTCTTATCCATGTTTGGTTAGCGTCTCCTTGCTCACCTCCGGCTGTAGAGGGAGCGTTAATGATACCCCATTTTAAAAATTTTTCAGGCACCATGTTGTCTGGCTCTGACCAACCTTCTGGGTTTGCGTCTCTGTTATAATCCAAACGTAACCCGACTTTATTATACCAATCCATTTGGTTTGATTCGCTGAGGTTGTTTTTAATTATGGTTGCCAATCCCATGTAGGCCTCATATGGAGTATAAGGTCGGTTGCAGTGTCTAATGTCAATAATTTGAGAATAAAGGTCAAATGGAAAATAATTGTCAAGATAGAATTTGCTAAAAATATTTAGAGTGGTAAAATGAAACCACTTAGGGTGCTGGCAGGCGATTGCACTTTTAATGCTTCGACGAGGAGCTCTGCCAAACCCCTCTTCTATAAGGAGCATATGCTTGTTGCGGCGCTTCATTTGGTTAATGATCTTTATTAACTTGTCCTCAAAGAAAAACATATTATCTCCTTCAACGTTAACGACGTAATCATAGTCTTCGTTTTGAGCAATATATTCTAGCCCTTTGGTAACATTCATAATGGTTCCAAGGTTATAGCCATAATCTTCATCTAGCCCGAAAGCTAGGAAATTTGTGTGGGGGTATTTTAATTCCACATACTCTTGTATTTTATCCAAGTTGCTTTGATGGGCGGAAGTAAGTACAAACTTAATATCGTCGCTAATTTTCCAGCTTAAGATCCTGTCAACATGAAACTTTAAGTTGTCCAGTTGCTGGTGAAATGTTATGTGGAAAATTAACTTATGTGGGCACCTACGAAACTTTGGATTAGCCTTATTGGGTGTAGGGGGTGCAACATTATCTCGGTGCTTCATCAGTTTTTTTTAAAACATATCGAAAAACATCTCGCACTAGATGTCCGCAGTTTACGACGCGCCATGTAGAGATGTTTTCGCTCAGCCATTTTTCATTAAAAACGCCCACAAACTCATCGTGAATATTGGCGGCCTTGTTGGAATATCCATCATACAAGACAAAAGTAGCGCCCGGCTTAGCTATGGCAGCAAGGTTGTCAAACACTCTTGCTTTGTCTGCTAAATTGATGTGAGGAATAACTGCGCTTGAGTAAAAGTTATCAAATGTTTTATTTAATGCTTCCAGATGCTCGATTTTAGTAAGGTCGCCTAATTGAAATTTTAAATCTTCGCTTTCATATTGTTGTGCGTGATTAATACGCACCTCGCAAAAATCAATTCCTTGTACCTTGGTGAAAGACTCTTTAAGGATGCGACTAAAGTAACCACTGGCACAGCCTACATCTAAAAGGTTTTCTTTACTGGAAAAAAAAGAAAGGGCGTCAGTTAAAATATGGGCTTTAAACCACTCGACAGTCCGATCATCATACCCACTCTCCAAATCAAAATCATGAAATTCTTTCTCAAAATATTCTTTTCTCAGTTCGGGTATTTCTCTATCGATGTTCCATGGGGTTTGGGTGTTCATATGTTTAATCTTCCTTGTATAGTAAAATTGCCTCTTCTGAATGTTTCCAAGGGTGCTTGGTGTACATTTGCTTAAATTGGTCCGCGCTGTACCTTCCTTTTTGTCCTAGGTGATTATACTGGCGGTGGTACAACTTGAATATTGTAGCATTTAGGTTTAATTTTTCTAGAATATAACATAAAGAAGTCTCCATAATGTGAAATTCAGAAGCTTCTTCTAAAACGCCACACCAGTCAAATAAATCAAAGCCATCTACATAGCGAGACTCGATCACCTTTTTGTTATCTGGAACAAGAAACTCCCAAGAGCTGCGATGCCCTTTAGATCCAATGTTTTTATTCACTAAAATAAATTCATCGTCGCTATTGATGCCTAAATGTTTTAATAAGGCCTCTTCTTTTGCGCGGTTTCTTTGGAATTTAAAAAAAGAAGCCCAATCTTGATAGTTTATACCTGCTAGGTGGTACTTTGAAAGCATAATTCCGCAAGCTTCGTTGACAAAGTCGGCTCCGTCAGTAGCTACCACAATGCAGGAGTCATATTCTGTAATGGCCCCCAAGGGGGCTTTCATGTAAAGGTTTTTGTGTGCAAAATCATCTTCTACGCAAACATATTCAATATCATTTATTAAGCGATCTTTAAAAAAATCTAGTTCTTTGGCCACAGGATGGATAACTTGGTGGCCTTTCTCTTTAAAAGACTCTGCAATCTTAATTGTAAAAAATATATCACCCATCCCTAGGGGCTGCTTCATTAAAACTGGTTTCATAAATCTAATCGTTCTAATATCTTGTCCAAAATAACAGAAGGGTCAAAGTCGTTATAAATTTTTTCTAAATTCAACGGCGAACATAAAACCATTTCCTCGTAAAGTGCCTGCTCGCGGTGAACCTTTAAGATGTGCTCGGTGTAAGATTGTATATCTTTGAAGTCTTTGTAATAAATGAAGCTCGGGGGGTTAAAATACTCTTTAACTCTTTCCCCTCCGTTATAGAGAGGAATGCACCCTGACTCTAAGGGTTCTGTTATCTTTTCGGTATTATAACCTTGGTGATAAGAATTTTCAAAAGCAATGGTGAATTTATAATCCTCAAGCAATTTGACTTTATCATACTGAGATCCTCTTAAGGCTTTGCTCGTGTTATTCAAAAGATAACCAAAGCTATCTACGTGCTCATTTTTGTGAAGCTCTTGAAACAACTTAATCCGATCTTCTATTTGATTGTTGTTAATAAATGCGCAAAATTTACGGTCTTTTAAAAAACGCTCTCGCTTATTTTGTATTAAATCAAAACTAACAGTATACGTAGGGTTGCTTGGAAGCGGTCTTGGTTGTTTTTTGGCAAACCAGTTAACAAATATAACCCACAGGGGCATAAAAACTTCTTTAGGAAAACCTTCGTAGTGAGAAAGGGTAACATCAGAATCATCATAATGGGGTAGGTGGCCCTTGCCTGCATCTAGGTTTTCGCCGGAAAATAATATTTTTTTACACGAGTAGTTTTGATAAGTAGAGCCGAAGACGGAGTATATTAAAAGATCGGGGTTTTTTTGGTTTAGTTCTATATCAAACCTTAAACCAAGTAGGTCTGTAAAATAATTATCTTCAGGGTTAAATTGGTAATCTTCAAACCCCCACATATCACTAAAGGCTAATTTAAGTTTGTTTTTCATGTGTGTGTGTACGTAACCACTCCTTTTTTTTGTACTACTTGAGATGCACAACAATTTGCATATTTAATAGCTGTATTTATGTCGGCTGTTTCGAGGTATTTTGTGACGAGTGCTGCGTGAAAAGTGTCCCCGGCGCCCGACAAGTCAAACACGTCCACAGTCTCTGCGGGGTAATGATGAAAACCAGTTGCTTTCAATAGCATACTACCTCGATCCCCTAAGGTAACTATTAACTTGTTAACCCAGTCTGCTAGAACGATGTGTGGTTTAAAGGTGTAAAATTCAGGGCTATTGACTTTAATAAACGCGACATTTTTACACCATGCTCCTATAGTTTTTTTGGTATCTAGAAAAACAGTAGTGCTAAGGCTGCATAAGATAGATATATCAGATTCAGTTAAAAAACCTTTGTTATAATCAGCCACAACTATGGCTTTATACCCTTTTCTCTTTATCTCCGAAGGATCAAACTCTATTGGTTTGACTTTATCGTTTGTGTCAACCCTTAAGAAGGTGTGATTAGTTTTTTCGTCGACATATCGATGTTTAATAATTTTCTCGCCGTTTGTGATGAGGTCACACTGTAATCCGAAACTTTTTAAGTTTTCATAGACGTTTCCAGCCATCCCAGCGTTGACCACGTCTTTATTAGGTGAAAAAACCGGAGCTGGGGTATCAGGGCATAAGCGATGAGAAGAGCCGTAAGTAAACTTGTCTTCGCAGCTATCCCCGATAACTAAAACTTTGTCCATTGTGCCTAATTAGGTTGAATAGCGGAAACATCTAGCCCTTCTACTGTCGCTTGTTTAATACTTGGTTCTGTATAGCATACCTTTAGGTTATTTGCTTGTATAATTTTATTTAATTTCCAGTCCGCGGCGTCGTCCATAATGTTGATAGTTTTTAAAATAGCGTCTATGCATCTATGACTAACCACATAACAGTGGATACAGCGGGATTTAAAGCCCGGCAACGTATAAACCGTTTGATCGGGGTGAATAATAGGAGGTTTAATATCAAATGCGCCCCCGACGAACATCAAGTCACCCTCCAAGGACTCAAAATCAACCATACATTTGTCTACAAAAGAAATAAACCCAAAATCCTCTGGAATTATCACGTCGTCCTCAAGGATTAAAATGTTTTTATAATTATTCTTTTTTTGTAGTTCGTAGCATTTCTGGTGTTTAAGGTAGACGGATATTGCGTTTATATTAAGGTCATGTTGTAGGTCTAGTTTGCTCACATCTATAGTAGACGGGTGAAAGTCCTCCACCCACTCTACTATTAGCCCTTCTCGTTGAAAAACTTCCTCTAGGTTTATTTTTCGCTCAGGACGATCGGTATGATGTAAACAAAATGTTTTCATTATAAAGATGTCATAAATGTATTACCGTGCAAAGAATTATAAAGCTCAACTGTGCCGTTTGGTTTGATTGTGTTTAATAATATTTCGATTAAGTCAATAAAGCTTTTGTCGTTTGTAAAATGATTCATGTCATCTATTAATATAGAACAATCTGTAAAGTCTACATTACACTTCGCGATAGCAGTAAGTTCTTTAGGAAGATAACTCGACATATTTTCCCCGATCCATGGACCACCTGACCAATGAGCATCCAGCCACAAAACAAACGGTTCCGTGTTTTTCTCTAAAACAGAAGGTAAAATATCCGCGGAAGAGCCTTGATAAAGGTTAATCTTGTTTTTCCAGTCTGGGCGACTAGGGTTGTCGTGCAAAACTTTAGTTGCGTACTTGTGAAAATAAGGGTTAAGTTCAATGGTGTCCACTTTTAGAAACCCAGCGTGCATTGCTGCTTTGGCGGTATCGCCAGCTGCGGTACCTGTTTCGATAAAAGCTGTTTGGTGTGGTTTTTTAAGTTTAATAAAATCTTGGGTAATACGATCCAATATGTCGGGCCACTTATCATAAATGTTTTGGGGACACGCTGATCTTTCTTTTTCTAATTCGTGTATATGACCTAAGGTCGATAGTTCAAGCTTCGCAAGATGTGATTGTTTGGTTTCCATTGTTTTTTTTATTTTTAAAATGATTTATAATATGATTCGGCCCACGGCTGTCCTCCTGCAAAGTGTCTCACTATTGTATCTTCTTTTTTACTTTTTACAATATTATATTTTTGAAGATTTTGGCTGACCGGATCATCTTGCTCCTCTGTTAAAAGCGTCGTGTTCCACTCGGGACCACGAATTTCCACATGATTCTTAAGGTCCTCAACAGAATAATGTAAATTAGAAGAAGTAGTTGAATGAAAGCCGTAATTAGGCATAGCAAAAAAAGAAATCCAACTATGTGGTAATATACCGGTCATGGTATACCAAGCTGCTTGTTCTCTGAAGTTTTGCCAATGATCTAAGTCTTTACATTTGTTGTATAAGTCTTCGCTTAAGATGCGATCGATTAAATCAATGCTCCAATCATTGACTGTAATAGTATAGTTTCCCATGCAATGAGTATTGC
>MPLX02411382.1_pt1 | contig 10705 bp, 8 predicted proteins | sample 1617341 | NCBI WGS metagenome assembly MPLX02 (sample SAMN05944804, study PRJNA350692) | marine metagenome | biome: marine; feature: ODZ; material: water; isolation source: 120 m water sample filtered on 0.2 um supor filter | place: Pacific Ocean | collected 2012-04-08 | depth 120m m | reverse complement strand
TGACTTTGTCTGTTACGTGATTTGTCATCACCTTCTCCTCTAACTAATTTAGCTGTACCAGAACACCAACAACGAGATCAAGGATAGAGGATAAACACCCCATTGTTAGGAATCCACCTTTACCGTCAGGCTCTGACATAGGGTACACTGGACTTTATTTCCATGCTGTGGCGTCTATGGTTGACATCTTCCTCTCATACGCTTCGCAAGACCGAGAACGGGTCCTGCCGCTTGTGGAAGCGTTACAGCAAGACGGCTTTAGCATCTGGTGGGACCGTAACATTCGACCAGGCCCGAGTTTCGATCGTGAGATCGAATCTGCTATTCAAGATGCCAGTTGCATGATCGTGGTTTGGTCTGAGTATTCCATAGAATCGGAGTGGGTTCGTAACGAAATCGATGAAGGTGTTCGTCGTGGTATCCTAGTACCCGTATTCATTGATGATGTATTGCCACCATTAGCTTATCGCCGACGCCAGGCAGCCAACCTGACCAGCTGGGATGGTGGACGTGATGGCGCGTACGACATGCTGTTGGCGGGCATCGATGCGGTGCTCGAAGGCAAGGGGCAACCTGACAAGAATGAACAGGGGACCGCCACGGCTACTCGGTCTCAGGGACATCCTGTCGATACTCCACCGAGTCGCAGGAGAGCTTCGACCACCATAAGCAAGACCAAGGCCTCAATGCTGGCAGGCATATGCTTGCTGTTGGGTGGTGGTGGGATTGTGACCACTTGGATTATCATGCGGCCTGAACCTTCAGCTATTCAACCTGCCCATGTTATACGGTTCACCATTCCTGTTGGGGAAGGTGCTGAGCTTTACTTGGGCGGGGAGAGGGATACGGTTTGGGGACGTCCGAGCAGCAGGTCGCTGACACTGTCGAATGATGGCAAATCACTCATCTACTCGGCTTGGGAAGAAGCAGCGGATGGGAGAAAATCGCGACTTTACGTCAGGAGACTGGATCAGGAACGCGCGGATCCCATCGTTGGTAGCGAGGGTGCCTCCAACCCATTCTTTTCGCCGGACGATGCCTGGATCGGCTTCTTCGTTGGGTCGTCGATACGACGAATCCCAACAGCGGGGGGTAATGTCGAGACGATCATTAACGATGTGATGTCGACGGGAAGATTTGGCCCACGTGGCGCGACCTGGGGTGACGACGGGACCATCGTGTACGGTGATTATGACCTGAGCAAACGTCTTGGTGGTCTGTACCGGGTGGCTGCGAGCGGTGGAGATGCGGCGCTAGTGGCTGAACCTGACCCAGAGACGAGTAAGTTCGGTGGATACTTGCAGCCACACCTTGTGCATGGAGGTCGTGTCCTGCTTTTCCATGGCCTAACACGAACCTACAATCCTGAGGTCGCAGAAATCATGGCCTTGGATCTTGACACCGGAACTCAGAAGACACTCCTGACCAACGCCATGGACCCGCAGTATGCAGTCGAGACTGGACAGTTGCTCTTTGTGCGTCAGGGATCGCTCATGGCGGTGGGGTTCGATCCTGATCGGCTCGCATTGGTAGGCAAGCCTGTGATCGTCCTTGAGGACGTGATGCAAGCCCTTGGCATGCCAAACACCGGTTGGGAGACGGGCGCCGCACAGGTGGCGATTTCCTCTGGTGGACATCTCGCCTATGTACAGGGTGGCGCCTATCCGGGAAGAACGACAGCGATAATGCGCGTATCGCTCGAAGGCGAAGCAGAGAGTCTCGATTCTGACAGTCTTATCAGTATGAGCTATGCTCATCCACGTTTGTCCCCCCAGGGAGATCGTCTCGCTTTTGACGTACATCAAGGCAGGGGTAGCAGTATCTATGTGCACGACCTCGACCGTGATGTCACGAAACAGCTAGACACGGGCGGGTTCGCCAATGTGGGACCTTCCTGGAGCCCGGACGGACAGTACATCGCGTTCAGCTCAGACCGAGAAGATAATGTCGCAAACCTGTACCGCATGGCCGCAGACGGCAACACCGAACCAGAGCGTATAGCACCTTCTGATCAGCCACAGTACATGTCGTCGTGGTCGTCCGAGGGCGTCATTGCTTACCTGCAGGGGAGCGATATCTGGGCGCTGCCGCCAGATGGAGAACCGGCGCCCTTGTTCACATCAGAAGCGCGAGAAACCCATGTGAGCTTCTCGCCAGATGGCCGCTGGCTGGCTATGCCACCATGGCAGAGGTGAGCGAGGTGTACGTTCGACCCTACCCAGGTCCAGGTCCCGAGACTTTGATTTCGGGTAACGGCGCTGCTGCGCCAGCCTGGTCCAGTGATGGCTCGCAGCTCTACTTCTTGCGGTGGAATGAGACCCTAAGAACAGCAGCAATGATGGTCGTCGATATCGCTGCTGGCGAACCCTCTCGTGCGCGGCCGCTTATCGATCCCTGGCCTTACGCGCGTTCGATACCTGTGCGTACCTACGGCGTCGCCGCTGACGGTCGATTCATTGCCATTAAAGTGACTGAGCTGACCGATGGCGATGAAAAGAAACCAGCCTGGCGTTACCAGCGGTACCAGGTCGGTGAGTTGCACGTGGTCTTAGATTTCTTCGAAGAGTTGCGACAGCGGGTGGCAGACTGAGTCGGGGGCGTGGTGCAGAAGTAGAGTGTTAGTTATAAAATGTGACTGGTCTTAAAACATGGACATAAATCATGAAGGAAGAACATATCGGGGCCACCAAAATTAAGGAGAAATGTCTGGCGCTCCTGAACGACCTGGATCCTGAAGGTCTGGTAATCACCAAACATGGCAAACCGGTGGCACGCGTTATTCCGTATCCTCGCACACCGCAGCAGCTGATTGGTTCGCTACGTAATCATTTAAGATTGCATGGTGACATCATGTCAACCGGCGTTGACTGGGATGCCAATGCTAAATCTTGATACTCATATGTCATTTGCTCTGACCGGACAGCTGCGTAAGTCAGAACGGTCATTGCTTGTTGAACGCGATTGGAGTATCGCTGCATTCGTACTGTGGGAAGTCGACAAAAAGTATTGTGCACCAAGTCCCATTGTTGACCCGCGATAAACAAATCCGGACGTCCAAGCTTGTCCCATTCGCTTGATCTTGGATTCTGAGTGTCCCGTGGTCCTACTCCAGCGGGACGAAGCAGAAAGGAAGAAGCAATATGCCCATCGACGAAGCCTTGCATCGTGTCCTGACTCGCGACTATCCGGACAATACGTCTACCAACCAATCCATACTCGACCGGCATGGACACGACGAGTCGTATCATGCACCGGCCAGCCCGGACCTGGTCATCTTTCCGCGCAGTAACGAAGAGGTGCAGGACATCGTGCGTCGCTGCGCTGAACACAATACCCCCATCATACCGTTTGGCGTTGGCACCTCCCTGGAAGGAAACGTGGCTGCCCTTAAAGGCGGCGTCTGTTTCGATATGGGTTTGATGAATCGAGTACTGGAAATCAACGACGCTGATCTGGATGTACGTGTAGAGGCTGGTGTAACCCGACTGCAGCTCGAGCGGGAACTGAAGTCTACCGGTCTGTTTTTTCCGGTGGATCCCGGTGCAGATGCCACCCTGGGTGGTATGACCGCGACCCGTGCCTCCGGCACCAACGCGGTGCGCTATGGCACCATGCGCGAGAATGTGCTCGGGCTCAGCGTAGTGCTGGCCGACGGCACGTTGATCAAGACAGGCGGACGGGCCCGCAAGTCTGCTGCAGGCTACGATCTGACCAGGTTGTTCTGCGGTTCTGAAGGAACGCTCGGCGTTATCACCGAAATCCAGCTGAGGTGCTTCGGTCTGCCTGCAGCGCACTCTGCCGGTGTGTGTTCGTTCGGCGATCTGCAGGGAGCTGTGCAGGCCGTCATCGTCATCATTCAGGCAGGCATTCCGGTCGCCCGGATCGAACTGTTAGACGATTTGCAGATGGAGGCAGTCAACAAATTCTCCTCCCTCGATTATCCCGTTAGCCCGACTCTGTTTTTCGAATTTCACGGTACCCAAGCCAGCGTCGTCGAACAGAGCGAAATAGTGGCCGAGATCGTAAAGGAGCATGGCGGGGCCGAATTCAAGTGGTCCACGAAGCAGGAAGAGCAGAACGCATTGTGGCAGGCCAGGCACGACGCCTACAATGCGGCTCGTGCACTCAGGCCTGGTAGCGGAGGGTGGCCAACGGATGTCTGTGTACCCATTTCGCGATTGACCGAGTGTATTCTGGCTACCAAAGAGGATGTCGATGAGTCGGGCATTTTAGCGCCCCTTGTTGGACATGTTGGCGATGGCAACTTTCACCTGTTGATGTTGGTGGCCACAGATAACGAGAAAGAAATGGCAGTTGCCCGGCAGGTCAATGACCGGCTGGTCAAACGTGCCATCGCAATGGGGGGAACGTCGACCGGTGAACACGGCATCGGCTATGGTAAATTGCCGTACATGGAACTGGAGCACGGTGAGGGAGTTGCGGTAATGCACCGAATCAAACAGGCGCTGGATCCGAACGACATCATGAATCCGGGAAAGGTGCTGCCCTGATTCAGGTTCGTATGGGTATACTGTTGCTTACCAGCAACCAAGACGGAAGGCGGACGATGAGTTGGAATAACAAGAATGTAAGTCATGATGGCGTAGAAGAGCGTGGATTCGAACTACAGGTAAACAAGCAGACTATTCCGGGCGTGTACTGGACACCGTCCGACAAAAAAGCAGATCGACTGGTGCTACTTGGCCACGGTGGCAGCACGCACAAGAAAGTCGATTACATAGAAAACCTCGCCTTTGCTTTCTCAAATCGTGGCATTGCTGCAATGGCGATTGACGGCCCGGGTCACGGCGAACGGGCAAAAGGAGGCGCGACTGACGATCCCGATTCATTTGCAAAGGTCTGGCGGGCAGGTGGCGGTAACGACGGCATGTTGGCCGATTGGAAAGCTGCATTGGATTTCATCGAAGCGGAGGAGGGTGCCAGACCAACCGGTTGGTGGGGATTATCCATGGGTACCATGATGGGGTTGCCAGTAACAGCAACCGACAGTCGCATTCGTATTGCTTTACTCGGATTGATGGGAACCTGGGGACCCAATAAAGACGATTTGACGCGACTTGCCTCCGAGGTCACGTGCCCGGTGAGATTCCTGGTGCAATGGGACGATGAGATCGTGCCGCGCGACGCCTGCCTGGAACTGTATGATGCACTTGGTACCCGCAAAAAGACGCTGCATGGCAACCCAGGTAAGCATCAGCAGGTCCCCGAGTTTGAGGTGGATGGCTCTGTGGATTACCTGGACCGTTATCTGAGGAGCTGATCAAAGCACTACGCGGTCCTGGTCTCCCGATGGCTTTGGTTGACCTCATCTGTAGTGAGTTCTCGTACCTCTCTCACGCAGAGTACACATAGTGTCGGAATAACCACCGTCGCTGCAGCAATCAACAGCGTTTCTCGCGAGCCAAGGAACTCAAACAGAAAACCGGCTACAACGATGCCAAGGGGTGCAAGACAAATAGAACCCAGATGGTCGTAAGCACTGACTCTTGACAGAAGGTGCGGTGGGATCTTCTTCTGTAAGGTCGTATACCAGAGGACGCCGAATATTTCCCCGGCAACACCACCGAGAAAAGCCATTGCGGTAATCGCCGCCAGTGACAGGGGCACGGCCAGAGCCAACGGTAGGAGACTGAATAGAAAGACGCATATGGTGGCAAACAACATGGGTCGTCTGACTTGCAGTTTCAGTACCAGGATACCCCCCGTCAGTGTACCCAGTCCCAGCCCGGCGGAGATAATTCCCCAGTCAACAGCGCCATTCATTTGCAGTTTTGTGACAGCCGGACCCAACAATCCGAATACAGCATCGAGGGCGGCAACCACAAGTGAGAATTGTAAGACGATGGTCCAGAGCCATTTGTGGGTGATGAATTCTTGCCAACCAAGTCGCAAATCCTCGATGAAACTTGCTTCTTCCGGGGCGGCCTGTTGGCGAGGTCTCAAGGAGGCGATAAGCAAAGCAGAAATGCCGAAGGAAATACCATCGATCGCCATCGTCATGCCGGCGCCGATGGTGGCAACAAGGATCCCGGCCATGGCTGCGCCGAGGGTAAACGATGAATTCCTTGCTGCTCCCAGGAGCGCATTGGCTGCCTGCAGATCTTCACGAGGGACAATTTGCGGAATGAACCCCGTGGCCGCGGGCGCATGTAGAGCGTAGGCGGAGCCTGTGATAAACATTAGAATTGTCAGCAGTGGTACCGTTGCATTTCCAGAAATAAACAGGTAAGCAATAACAATCTGGCTAGTCATGGCCAGACTGTCAGCAATCACCAGCATGTGTTTTCTTGAGGATCTGTCAGCGAGTGTTCCGCCTATTAATATGACGACGATCTGAGCGGTGGTTGGAGCAGCTATGACAATGGCGGAATCTTTGGTTGATCCAGTAAGGTCAAGCACACCAAAAGCGATGGCAATGGGTGCCATGGCAGTACCAAAGTATGAGATAAGATAGGCGACAAACAACTTCGCGAAGTCTGGTCGATTTAGGAGTTTGAGTCCTTCGCGAATTCCAGGCTGAGACATGTATCATCCAGGGTCATTACAATTCTTAGTGTCACAGGGTCACGACGTTGAGGTGGTCAGATCAACAAGTTGATGTCAACCTTCCGGGAGTTGACCAGAATGCCATCGACGGTCGGCGATCTGCTAACCTTTGAGCGCCTTCAGCATACGTTTTAGAGCAAAGTGCTTGTAGCTGATCAGCAGCAGTTCTTCGATTTCCCGCCAATTCTGTTTGTTGGTCAGATCCAGATTGATCCAGCCCCGGTGACCCACATAGGCCGGGATTTCAAAATACTCGTTGAAGGAAGTGAGTGATACTTGCATCTCGGCACCCACCCAAATCTGTAGTCGAGTTTTTCTATCCCGATGACCCACGTTGCAGAAAGACTTCTTGCCGGCCTTGAATGCCGGGTTGCCAAATTGCTTGTCTTCCACTACTTCCGGCAATCCAAGACAGAAAGCTCGAAGTCTTTTCAGGATCGTAGCGTTTTCTTTCGATTTGAGTGGATTGATATCCTCAGGCTTCATCTTCTCCGTGGGCGGCTTCACCTTCACCGGCTGAACACTATTGGCAAGGTCGGCAGGCGCGAGGCGAATGTACGCTTCCCAGGCCAGTTTTGAAACGCGATCCCAGGAGAGGTCTTTATTGAGTTCAATGCCCACCCAACCCTGTGGTCCGCTGTAGGGCGGCACAAAGAAACAGTTGGGAGCGGATTCAACCAGCATCTGCTGGCGGTCCCTAACCATGTTTAGAAGCAGCGCAACTTTCTCATCGCCATGGTGATTGACAGAAAAGGTTGCGAATCCTTTGCCGGCAACTTTGAAATGGGGATATGAGTGGGAAATGACCTCTTCAGTTTCAGGCATTCCAAGACATATTTCACGAACAACATCGTAGACGGTCGACATGGGTGCTTTTCTCTCAGGGTGTGTATAAATTATACCCATTAAGAAGGCAGGGCCCTACAGGCCTATCGATCGATACCCTTGGTTTTCCCGAGGTTTTCTTCGGCGATGGCGATGGGCGCTACCCGGCGACCCCCGGTAGGAAGCTGGGCACCGCGATTCGATCCGCCACCGGGTTTGGTATGCGCCGCAATGATATGGTTCGAGTAGCCCTGCATGTCCTGAGCCATATTGATATTCACTTTGGTCATGCGCAGGCTGAATATGCTGTTGGTGGCTACCCGTTGCGCGTATTCCATAGCTTCCCGTTCTGTTTCTGCCTGATCTTTGAAGACCCGATTGACGAAACCAAGATCCCTGGCCTCCCTGGCGGTGATGAGTCTCGGTTCGAACAGAATCTCCTTGGCCTTGCGAATGCCTATATCCCAGGGCACTGAGAAGTATTGGAAGTTTGAGCCAAGAAACTGTGCGTCTTCGGCAGCGAAGATGATATCCATGGTCGTCGCCACCATCCAGCCACCCCAGATGCATTTGCCTTGTATTACGGCGATGGTCGGTTTCGGCAGATTCCGCCAACGCAAGCCATGTTCGATATAGAGATGCCAGCTGCGGTGGAACGTACCACGTACGCCTTCCGGGAATGGTCGCACTTCATCATCCTTGACCTTCTCTGGCGTACCGATGTCGTGCCCGGCAGAGAAGTGAGTGCCTTTTGCGCACAAGACGATACTGCCGATGCCATCGTCGTCCGCTGCCAGGGCAAACGCATCATCCAACTCGTCTATCGTAATTCGACTGATCGGGTTACGGTAATGGGGCCGGTTCAGGGTAATCTTCGCGACCCGGTCGACCTGTTCATAAAGGATTTCGTTGTAATCCATTTTTGTATCCCCATCAGCTTGAAGTCCGGAGCACAATACCATAGTGGCGAGTCCCGTGGGCAGCGGGACTATGCGTGAGCAAACTCCTCTTTCCTCAATCGTCCGCTTCTTTTTCGAGAACCACGGCCGTGATTCCTTCATCGAATAGATCCTGGATCTCTCCCGCCGACAGTGACAACTCTTCGGAGAGGATGTCGACGCTGTGTTCCCCCAGTCGGGGCGCAGGTCGGTTGACCGACAGTTGGCAATTGGAAAATCGCCACGGAAAGCCGACGTACAAGTGTGTACCTGTATCCGGATGCGCCATTGGGACAAACCAGTTTCGATCAGCAAGCTGTGGATCCTTCAACACAGTCAGAGTGTCGTTGACCACGGCAGCGGGAATATCCACATCCTGAAGCCGACCGACGACGATCTCTGCCGGTTGCTGATCAGTCCAGGCAGTGATAATCGCCTCGAGATCTTCTGCTTGCTGCAAGCGGTCTGCGAGCAAATCGTAGCGCTCCGTTTGCAGTCCGATGACGGACCTGAATGCATGCCAATCCCGGTCATTGCGAATAGTCAGTGCCATCCACCGGTCATCTCCCTGGCAGGGAAAGACGCCCTGAGGAGCCATATCCGGGTGGCGATTGCCATGGGCGATGACAGCCTCGCCGAGAGATGCCTGAAGAACCACTTCACCGACGTAGGTAACGGCCGCCTCCAGCATGGATCCCTCGACGGCCACGCCGTTGCCGGTAGTGTTCCTGGTAAGCAACGCAACTAACGTTGCGGCAACCATATGGATCCCGGTAATGGCATCGGCCTGATAGAACCCCATCACCATTGCGTTCCCGGCCGGGTAGCGAAAGAGCGCGTCCCAGCCAGCCAGTGCTTCGATGGTTGTACCGTTTGCCTTGTAACTTGCGTAAGGACCACTCCTGCCATAACCGGAAAAGGAAACGGAAACAATATTGGGATTGACCGCTTTGAGTGCTTCTTTGTGGAGGCCAAATTTCCGCATCACGCGAGGTGTAAAGTTCTCTATGACGATGTCAGCGTCCCTGATCAACTCCAGAATCAAAGACCGACCCTTCTGCGTCGTCAGATCCAGGCACATTCCCCGCTTGTTTCTGTTTGCACCGTTGAATCTGCCACCAGTATTGATAGGGTGCGCGTTTTCGTTAATGACGGCGGTTTGCTCTGCTGGCGATCGTGCAGCACGCCACACATCCGGTCGTTTGTGGGACTCTATCTTGATGACGTCTGCACCGAGGTCAGCCAGCCATTGGGTGGCAAATGGCCCGATCCAGGCCTGGGTCAGATCGATGATACGGATACCCTCGAGTGGCCTGGCCGACCTGTCCCGGAAAGTTTCCTTGTCACCGGCGCCTTGGCGCGCTGTTCGCCATGACAGGTTAGGCGCGGTTTCGTTTGCTGACGGCGCGGGCCTCGCCGCTGCAGTGCCCGGCGGGATACTCTCATTTTCCGTCAGGGGTAACAGCTTTGCTGGTGAACCACTCACTTTGACAGGGCCCAGTTGGGGATGGTTGATCTCACCAAAATAGTCCGTTTCGATCAGATGCTCATCGTGCAACACGTGATCTGGCATATTGAGAAGACCGGTGGGCTGCAAGGATGCACTGTTGAGTTTCTTGAACAGGTTTCTAGCCGATATTCCTTCAGAGTGTTCCTGCAGAAAGCGCGAGAGAGCAGCATGATCGCGACGTTGTTCAGCCGTTGAAAGGGCCTCTGGAATCTCATCCGGATCCACTTGTAGCAGCTCGAGCAATCCGCTGAAGGCCCGATTAGGTAGCAAGTTCAGGGACAGATAACCATCACCAACCGGGTAGAGCCGCACGCCCGAAGAAGGTCCACCCAGTCTCTGTTCCGCCTTACCCGTATATTGAGCACGCACGAAAGGTACCATACTGACGACTGATTCGAGCCAGGAGATTTCCACGGTCTCGCCGTGCCCTGTCAACTGCTTCTTATGCAGGGCGGCAAGTGCACCCACAAACGCATTGACACCGCAGTAGTAGCCGATGAGATTGCCGGGCGCGCGCAATGGCGGTTTACCGACGGAACCATTGAGCGAAAGGAATCCGGATGTTGCCTCGATGGTAAGCTCTGTCGCGGCACGGTTGCGATGGGGTCCCGTCAGTCCGTAGGGAGTGATTTGAACGACGATCGAATCTCCCGTTGACTCTACACCCAGTTCTTGCAGGGATCGATCGGTGATAATCACATCCGCGGATTGCCACAGATCGATTGTACTCTTCTCAAGGCTGACAAGCCGCTTGCCGCGATGTAGATTTTCCCACAGCAGGGATTGTGAGATCCCCTCTTTCTCTATGTTAGGTGATCTGCCGCGCAGAGGTGAACCAGAACTGTCTTCCACTAGGATTACATCG
>MPLX02172906.1_pt1 | contig 10721 bp, 9 predicted proteins | sample 1617341 | NCBI WGS metagenome assembly MPLX02 (sample SAMN05944804, study PRJNA350692) | marine metagenome | biome: marine; feature: ODZ; material: water; isolation source: 120 m water sample filtered on 0.2 um supor filter | place: Pacific Ocean | collected 2012-04-08 | depth 120m m | reverse complement strand
ATTTTGAAAGTTTGCTCTGATGGATCAAGCCACGAAAGATTCAATCAAGAAATCGGTCGCCACATTCTGCTATCAGTGTGTTTCCGGACCCGATCTTCTCAAGGTCGAAGTAGAAAATGGCGTGGCGACGCGTATTGAGTCCAACTACGCCATCAGTGATAAACATCCGGGATGCGGACGGGTTTGCGTCAGGGCGTTCGGCCTAATCCAGAAGACCTATAATCCCAACCGGGTCAAACAACCCATGAAGCGGAGCAACCCGAAAAAGGGCCGGGATCAAGACCCGGGTTTCGTTCCCATAACCTGGGATGAAGCGCTGGACGCCATCGCCGGAAAGATTAAGGAAATCCACAATACGGGTTTGACCGACAAATCCGGCTATCCACGCATTGCCGCCAGCTTTGGCGGCGGCGGAACGCCGACCCAATATATGGGCACCTTTCCCGCCTTACTGTCTGCCCTTAAACAGGTTGATTTAGGCTTTGGTGCCGGTCAGGGCGTCAAATGCACTCATGCCGAACATCTGTACGGCGAACTTTGGCACCGGGCATTTATCGTCTCCGCCGATACGCCCCGGGTAAATTATGTCATATCCTGCGGCGACAACGGCGATGCCTCGGGTGGCGTCGCCGGTATCAGACGCCACGCCGACGCCCGTGTCCGCGGCATGAAGAGGGTCCAGGTTGAACCTCATCTCTCCATCACTGGCGCGCTTTCGGGCGAGTGGCTACCCATAAAGCCCAAGACCGATGCGGCATTCCTGTTCGCCCTGATCAATCACATGATTATCGGGTGCAATTGGCGCGACGTTTGCGATGTCGAACGCCTGACCGATGACACCAATTCCCCCTACCTTATCGGACCGAATGGTTATTTCCTGAGAGATCCCAGTTCCCGTAAACCGCTGATCTATGACATGTCGGACAGCAGGGCCAAGATCTTCGATTCAAAAATTATCGATCCGGCGATGGAAGGCAACTTCACCTGCTCCGGCCTTGAAATCGGCGCCGATGACCAGGAATGGAACCACGAATCCATAGAGGTCCAACCGGCGTTCCAAAAATTGTTGGATCATATGGCCACCTATACGCCTGAATGGGCTGCCGAAGAATGCGACGTACCGGCAGAGCGTATCCGTAAGATTGCCGACGAATATCTGGCCGCCGCCAGTATCGGTGAGACCATCGAAATCGAAGGCAAGACCATGCCCTTTCGACCGGTCGCCGTGGTGCTAGGTAAGACTGTTAATAATGGCTGGGGTGCTTACCATTGTTGTTGGGCGCGCACTATGCTGCTGACCTTGGTGGGGGCGCTCGAAGTACCCGGCGGCACCCTGGGCACCAACGTTAAACTGAACCGGCCGTCTGACGACAGGACGAAATCCGCCAACCGGAACAACGACGGTTTTATGAAGTTCCCCTTCAACGAAACCACCAAAGAAGGCTGGACGAAAAATCCCCATATACGGAACGCCTATAAGACCCTGGTGCCACTGGTGAGCGACTCGCCCTGGTCGGCTGCCTTGGGCCCTGCTCATTTACCCTGGCTGTTTCAGAAAGAGCCGCCGAAAAATTGGCCCAAACCGACTAAGCCCGATCTCTGGTTCTGTTATAAAACCAATCCGGCAATCTCGTCCTGGAATGCACCGGAAGTAGCTGAACGAGTAGCGGAATTTCCCTTTACCGTAGCTTTCGCCTATACACCGGACGAAACCAACCACATGGCGGACATCATCCTGCCGGACTCCACGGATTTGGAAAGTTTGCAAATAATCCAATTGGGCAGCACTAAATTCGTCGAGCAGTTTTGGAAGGATGAAGGCTATACCATCCGCCAACCGGTAGGCGACAAAGTTGTCGACAGTATGGATATGACCGATATCTCTACTGAAATCGCCAACCGTTCTGGCTTATTGAAAGAATACAATGTCGCCATCAACAAAGGCGCTCATGGCATTCGATTGCAGACGGGTCAATTCAACTACTCGATTGACGAAGACCGGCCCAATACCCGAGAAGAAATCTGGGAACAGTCGGCCTTGGCTGCGAGCCACGGACTTTCAGACGGTGAGGAAATCCATAACCTTGAATGGTTCAAGGAAAACGGGTTTATGATGAAACCTTATCCAGAGAAAAAATGGTTCCTCTATCCTCACCTTAAGGAAAATAGCATCCGCTTCGAGCTGCCCTATCAGGAACGTATCCTGCGCCATGGCACTCAACTGGCCAATCGTCTGCATGAAATTGGCGTCGAATGGTGGGACGAACAGCTGAAAGAATACGAACCCATGCCAACCTATAAACCTTTCCCCGACATTTGGTCAGAACATGTCATGGAAAATGGTGGCGATCCTGACGATTATCCTTTTATCGGTCTGACATCCCGCTCCATGCAATATTCCTGGGGCTCCAACGTCGGCATTCCCATGATCAATGAAGTGGCGCAGAATATAACCGGCCACAAAGGTGTGATCATTAATACTACTAAAGCGCGGGAGATGGGTATTGAAGAAGGCGATCCCGTCAATCTGGAATCCATCACTGGCTCGACCAAAGGCTATGCAGTCCTCAGAGAAGGCATTCGGCCGGATATAGTATTGATGATCGGTCAATTTGATCATTGGAAAACACCTTTTGCCAAAGACCTCAAACTCGCCAGCCTCAATTCTCTAACGTCGTTGTCGGTCAAACTGACGGATTCCACGGGCAGTGGCGCAGATTATGCGCGGATCAAGGTGACCAAGGGCTCTGGCTCAAAACGATCCGAACGACACGTTGAAAGTGCGTCCCCAGCATGAATGAAATAAGTAAAAAACGATGGGGTATGACCGTCGATATTAACCGTTGCGTCGGCTGTCAAACCTGCACTATCGCCTGCAAACACGCCAATGACACTGTACCCGGCATACAATGGCGCAAAGTATTGGATGTTGAATCCGGTAAATTTCCCGATGTGGAGCGTCTTTTCATGGTGGTTGGCTGCCAACATTGCAATGAGCCACCCTGCGTTCCCGTCTGCCCCACCGGCGCCACCAAACAGCGTGAAGACGGGTTGGTCACCATGGACTATGATCGCTGCATCGGGTGCGCCTCTTGCGCTGTCGCTTGCCCCTATCAAGCGCGGACCATCGTTCATAAACAGGAATATTATTACGGCGAGCAGACCATCCAGGAAAAAGCCGTCGCCCATAAAGATCGCTTTGGCGTTGCTCAGAAATGCACTTTCTGTATCGACCGGATTGATGAGGGATTGGCCGTTGGGCTTAAACCGGGCGTTGATCCCGAAGTCACGCCTGTTTGCGCAGCGTCTTGCATTTCCGCCGCCATTCAGTTCGGCGACTTCAATGATCCGACAAGTGAGGTCTCCCGTTTGGTAAACGAACGGGATTACTTCCAAATGCATCCTGAGCTGGGTGCCGACCCTCAGATTAAATATTTAGTTGAAACCCCTGCTGTGCCGGGCCGTGCGCCCGTCGAAGATGAATTGGGTGATGAAGCGTTGTCTGATCTGGAGCATGCTTTAGTCGGTCGGCGCCAAACCTTCTGGGATATGCGAGCGGCGATGAACTTTATTATGGGTGGCATTGGCTCTGGCGCTGTCGTTATGGCATATTTTTTGAGCTTCTTCTTAAAAAACTTTGAAGATCGGGACCTGGTCAATATTAATATCGGCGCCGGCGTCATCATGGCTATTGGCTTGTTTTTTGTCTGGCTTAAGATCGGCCGTAAATTACGCGCACCCTATGCCATCTTGCGGCCTCAAACCTCTTGGATGTCGAGGGAAATTTATGCGGTTGGTGTGTTTTATCTGGCAGTCTTTGCCGATTTCTTTCAGCCCAGCCCCGTATTCCACGGCATTGCCGCCTTGGGTGCCTTGGGCTTTCTCTATTGCCAGGGCCGCATTTTACATGCCGGCAAAGGTATTCCAACCTGGCGGGTTGCCCAAATGCCGATGATGCTGGTCGCCACAGGCTTGCTGGAAGGCACCGCACTGTTGACGCTGATATTCTCGAAATGGGGTGATCAATTACCCTCGCCAGTTGCCGTACCGGTGCTGGGCATGTTGCTGGTGCTGGTCAACGCTTATCTGTGGCGGCGTTATATTGGCAATGCCAAAATCTGGGGTATTGGACCGATTGACCGGCGTATTCTTGGCGTTATTACACCGAAGCTGCATATTATCGCCCATGTGCTGCCGTTTATCTTATTTGGCACCTTGCTGGTAAATGCCGAGGTGCCAATTTGGGTGGCTGCCGGCTTTTTCACTATCGCCGGTGGCGTATTGTGGAAAGCTGTCGTAATTACGCGTGCCTGTCATCAGCAAAACTACGCTTTGGCTAAATATCCGCATCGCGGTTCGGGTAAATTCGCCGCTCCGATCAAGATTTAGGCAATCGTTCCCCGCGGGCCAAAAATAATGACCGCAGCGCCAATCAGGCAGATCGCCCCACCGATTAAATCCCAGCGGTCGGGCCGCATACCTTCGATCCGCCACAACCAGGCCAGCGATGCCATGATATAGACACCGCCGTAAGCGGCAAATGCGCGTCCGGCAAAAGCTGCATCGATGCGAGTCAGCAAAGCGGCAAATATGATCAATGACACAATACCCGGCAATACCCAAAGGATCGATTTATCGAGCCGCAACCATGCCCAGAAGGCAAAACTGCCGGCGATTTCCGCCACCGCTGCACCGACATAAACCAGCGCCGTCATAAATACCGTCATTATTTAACTCCGATCAGTCGTATATTTAAAGAATAACAGAAATTAGGCGCTCGACGACAGCATCCCAGGTAAATTTCTCTTGAGCCCGAGCCGGGCCGGCGCTGGCGGCTTGTTGGCGAAAGGCATCATCGCCCTGCACGCGTTCCATCAGAGATATTAAGTGATAGATATTTGGCGACAAAAACTGGCGGCCTTGTGAATAATCAGCGAGCTCGCTGTCGATCTTGAGACAAAACTGGTCGCTACAGAAGTCCTCGGTCGGCCCACCGGCGGTGCAAATAATAGGCAAGCCGCTCGCAATCGCTTCCAGGACTGGCAAATTAAATCCTTCGGAGAGATAAGGGGATACATAAGCATCGGCGACGCGGTAAAGATCGGCCATTTTTTCCGGGGCAAAATCATCACCAATGTAACGCAAGCCACCGAGAATTTCCTCAAGTGCAACGCCTTGGGCCTCGGCTACTGCGCTCAAGCGCTTGTTGAGCTTGCCGCCAGATCCATAAAGATTGTCCTGCCCTTTTAAAATCAGCAGTGCATTGGGATTGCTTTGACGATGGCGGGTGAAAGCAGCCAGGAGCTGTTCGATCCCTTTATTGGTCGTCATCGCACCGATATTCAGAAATAAAAAGTTGTTGTCCCCGGCTCCGAGCCTCTCCCGTATGCCCTGCCGGTCAATGTTTGGATCAGGGTAAAAAATGTTGGTATCTATACCATGGGGCACAATATGGATACGGCTGTCGTCGACGCCCGAATTGACGAAACCCTGCTTGGACCAAGTTGACGGTGTCAAAATTTGGGTGTCATTGCCGGCCAGGGCATCCATTATATTTTGCCCATCTTTGATCTGATCAGAACTAAGGGCACTAAACTCTGACGTGCCGAAAACAAAGGTGGGTTGGTCACCCGCAGGTGTAAAATCATAGGGAAACCAATAGCGGATAACCACATCGGCATTGACTTTGTCGTTTGAGAGTTCATCAAGCTGTTGCAACGAGACATCATCAAATCCTGTCTTTGATTGCCGCCAGTTCGGATCAAAAAGTGGCAATTCTTCAAACGAAATATCGATATCGCCACGGCGCAGCAAAGCTAGTATCTGATGCTGGTTCACCAGCGCATAGGAATGATTGATAAAGCGCCAGCCCTGAATGTGAATTTTTGCCATGTCCCCTACTCGGCCAGTTCGCCAAACACCTCAGATACTGGCTTTAAAACTTTACGTACATCACCAGTGCGCCAGGTAAAGCCGGATTTATCAAAGAATTCCAAAACTTCAATTGCCAGATTGCGGCCAATATTACTACGGTCGCGAAATTCCACCACCCCGAAAGTATTTTCATTTGCGCCGAGGGCTTCGACGATATCTCCAAGTTCCAATACGGCTTCTGGCAACAGAAAGCGGTTTTTAGCAACCTGACATACCAGACCCAATTTAGCTGATCTCACTAAAAATTTTTCCAGCGTGCGATGATCAAGTGAAAGTTCTTCAGCGAGCGCGTGTACTACTGGTGGCTTGGTATATCCATTTTCAAGAACAGGCATCACCCGCTTCCACATGGCAGCATCTTTGCTGTCGAGTTTGGGCTCAAACCCCGGCAAGCAATAGTTGGCACCCAAATGCATAATCTTTTTTTCCGACACCAGACTTCTGAGCACTCCCTCAAACACCGCTAATGGCAACCGGTTCGGCAGTATCCGGCGGAGCGCATCAACACCGGGTCCGGGACGATCAGGGTTATTACCATGCCAGCCTTGCATCACGTCGATAGTTGTCGAGCCGAGCGCGGCAAAATGTCCCGGCGACAGCCCGATGGGGTTTTCATCCGGTCCGACTTTAACCATCTCAACAATTTCCCAAAGTGCTGCCTGATCATCCGGCGTTAAATTCCAGGCAACCGAGAAATGAGCCAGATCGACACCCAAAGGCGATTGAGCCAACAATTGCGCCAGCACTTCGTTTGCATCGGTCTTGGACATCGCAGCCAAAAAAGCGATGCGATCCGACTTGGCGCGACCGCGAGCTGGTCCAAATGGATCAATAATACGGCCGCCGGCTATGGTTCGCTGTGCTGATTGGTCACGAATAACAAAGCCATCGTTACGCAATGCACCGATGCGACGATCTAGCACGATCTGCACCAAACCGCTTTCGCCAGGTGCAATGAATTTCTCTTCAAGCATGGCGACCCGACCCGGCACTTCGGCGGCGCCTAAGTGAACATGAACTGGGGTCCAATGCTTGAGCGGCCGACCTTCGCTCGGTAGCACCCGCAGCCGGGCATCAAAGCGCGGCACCGGATCGTGGACTTTCTCAGCTAGGAGCCAATCTCCACGATGAACGTCAGTTTTATTGAGATCACCACCGGTGATATTGGCCGCACAGCGTTGGCCGACCACTCCGGTTTCTGATTCTTGGTTTTGCGCATGAATGCCACGCACCCGGACACTGGTACCTTGTGGGGACAAGATAAGCTGATCGCCGACGGTGACTTTTCCTGAAAATACACCACCGGTCACCACCAGCCCTGCCCCCGGCACGGTGAAGCAACGATCAATGGCGAGACGGAAATTACCTATCAATACGCGCTCACCCAGCAATTCCGACATTGCTTCAAGGTGATCCCGCACATCCTCGACACCGTCACCGGTAATCGCCGAAACCGGCAGGATGTCCGCCCCTTCGAGACATGTATCAGCAAGAATATTTTCAATCTCACCTTTAGCTTCAACGAGTCGCTCCGGCTCAACCCGGTCAATCTTAGTCAGGGCGACAATCCCTTCCGAAACGCCCAACAAATCCAGAATAGCCAAGTGCTCGATGGTTTGCGGCATCGGTCCATCATCGGCGGCGATGATCAACATGGCGTAATCAATACCAGTAACACCAGCCAGCATATTGCGAATAAATCTTTCATGGCCCGGCACATCAACAAAGCCGAGGGTTTTGCCATTGGTAATCGGCTGATAGGCAAAGCCAAGATCAATCGACATACCGCGCTTTTTCTCTTCCGGCAACCGGTCGGTATCGACGCCAGTTAGGGCCTGAACGAGAGCGGTCTTACCGTGGTCAATATGGCCTGCCGTGGCGATGATCATAGTTTTAGATCACCTAGCTGCGCCGCAAATCCATCGACATCTTCGAGGCAGCGTAAATCGAGCAGAAAAGCATCATCCTGGATGCGGCCAATCACCGGTGTCGGCAACGCCCGAAAGGCATCCGCCAGTTTCTGCAACTTGCCACCGGGTTTACCTTTGGTGGTGCCGATAGCCAGCGCTTTGCTCGGCAGGCGTTCAACTGGCAATGAGCCACTGCCGACCTGGCTTTGGCAATCAATTATCAAGGCCGCATACGCATCGCCTACTGCTGCCGCGATCGGGTCTCGTACTTGCTCCGCCACCAGCTGAATATCACCAACAGAGCGCGCCAACATGCGAATGGTCGGCACCCGCGCTGCCAAACTATCGGGATCAAGATAAAGCTGTAAGGTTGCCGTCAGCGCCGCGATCGTCACTTTATCCAACCGCATGGCGCGTTTCATCGGGTTCTGCTTGATTTTGGCAATGAGATCTTTGCGTCCGACGATCAGCCCGGCCTGTGGACCACCGAGCAATTTATCGCCACTAAACGTTACCACGTCGACGCCACTAGTAATCGCTTCCTGAGCGGTTGGCTCATGGGGCAGCCCAAACTGGAATAAATCAATCAAAGTACCGCTGCCTAAATCCTCGATTAGCGGTAAGTTCCGATCCCGGGCCAGCACCGATATTTCCTGGGCAGTCACTTCCTTAGTAAATCCCTGCACCGAGTAATTACTGGTATGAACTTTCATCAGGCACGCGGTTTTACCACTGATGGCTTCGGCATAGTCTTTCAAATGAGTTCGATTGGTGGTGCCGATCTCAACAAGCTTGCAGCCGGCGCGTTTAATAATGTCCGGAATACGAAATGCCCCGCCAATTTCGATCAATTCCCCCCGGGACACTGGCACTTCTTTGCGCTGCCCTAATGTATTAAGCACCAACAGTACCGCTGCCGCATTATTGTTGACGACGGTTGCGGCTTCCGCTCCGGTGAGTTCGCATAACAGCTTATCCAAATGGCTATCACGATCGCCACGTTTACCGCTGTCGATTTCGTATTCCAGATTGGATGCTCCTTTGGCGACCTTGACCATGGCTTCGATCGCTTCTTCAGCCAATACGGCGCGACCGAGATTGGTATGCAAAACCGTGCCCGTAAGATTATAAACCGCTCGCAAAGACGGTTGCGTTGCGCGATCTAGAAATAGACTGAGCTGTTCGACAATCGAGGCTTCCTCCAGCACCGGCAATGCCTGCTCGGCAAGCTCGCTGATTTGATTGCGAATATTGGTAATAACCGCACGAATAGAATCCGTCACCAGAGATCGGCCATAGCTCTCAATTAAAACAATCACAGGTTCTAATCGTAGAATGGAGTCTACACTTGGTACTTTAGAATGGAGAGATTTTTGAACGTCAGGCATATGAACACACGGTCCTCATTTAGTGACGGAGAGCTTAAACTATGTTTCCAAATGAGGGCCGTCAAGATACCTGTCGGTAACTTACATTTAAATCAGACTTTGGATCAGCTTTCTTGTTCGATTTTATTTTCGATAATACCAAGGCCGGTAATTTCCACTGAAACAGTATCACCTGGTTTCATCCAAAGCGGTGGTTCACGACGCGCGCCTACCCCTCCCGGTGTACCCGTGCTGATAACATCCCCCGGATGCAGAGTGGGAACGGTCGAGAGATACTCAATCTGCTTATCAATTTTGTGATCCATCGCCGCAATACTGGTGTGCTGAACCTGCTCACCGTTTAACCGGGTCGTCAACTCCTGGACGTACGGGTTCGTCAAACTCATCCAGGGCCATCAGCCACGGACCAAAGGGGCCGGTGCCTTCAAAGTTTTTACCGGGGCAGAACTGAATGGTGTGACGCAGCCAATCGCGGATGCTACCATCATTAAAGATTGAATAGTCGGCGATGTGTTCATGCGCTTTTTCTTTAGTAATATGGCGGCCACCTTTGCTGATAAATTCAGCGCAGTTACCTTGGCGAGCGGCACTAAACTAAGCACCCAAAACCATGTCATACTACCAGCAGTCATGAAAATTCCTCGCGCGGCATGTGTATCAAGCTGTTCGGTCTTTAAAGCATCGAAAACAATTTTTAAAAAATGGGAATGAGCACGACCAGAACCATTGTTTAACGTTGAAAAAACTCGAAGGGATGAATGTCGATGACAACAAATTTGACCGTCGCATATATACCGGCAGCCAGGCCTGCCACCAGCAACATGAAAACCATTCCCTGCAGATTAGCTGATAGGTTCCTAAATTCAGGCATTACCTATCAAATTACCCATTATTTTTCATCATCCTTGGCGCGTTTCAATGGCATGTACTGCCACAGCGATTCCATTGGACCGACTTCAACTTCGATCAGCACCGGACCATCTTCGGCAAAAGCTTTTTCCATCGCCCCTTGCAGGCCTTCCGGCGAATCGACCCGCAAACCCATAAGCCCGAAACTTTCAGCGAGTTTCATGAAATCTGGATTTAAGAGATCACAGGCAATATAGCGCTCATTGTAATCGGTCTTTTGGTTGCGCTTCACATTGCCAAAGGCATTGTCATTAAACAGGATCGTGACCAGCGGAATTTTGTGGAGAACTGCGGTCGCTAGTTCCTGAACATTGAACATAAAACCGCCGTCACCGGTTACGGTGACAACTTTTTTGTCCGGGTTGCCAACTTGCGCCCCTAACCCGGTTGGGAAGGAATAGCCGAGCGTACCCTGATAGCCGGGCTGAATATTCCCAGCGGGATGGTAGGTCGGAAAACCAAACCAAGAATAAAAGCCGATCTGCGTTACACCAAAACAGGCAATGCCGTCATCAGGTAAGACACTTCGGATGACTTGGCCAAAATCTGCCTGGGGGCGACCCTGATTAATCTTTTTGGT
>MPLX02346493.1_pt1 | contig 10723 bp, 8 predicted proteins | sample 1617341 | NCBI WGS metagenome assembly MPLX02 (sample SAMN05944804, study PRJNA350692) | marine metagenome | biome: marine; feature: ODZ; material: water; isolation source: 120 m water sample filtered on 0.2 um supor filter | place: Pacific Ocean | collected 2012-04-08 | depth 120m m | reverse complement strand
CTCCCTTTAGTCGCATCTACATTAGGTCTTTTACCATCGCCTGGACGACTTTTTGGATTCCTTTCTTTCCAACCTTTTTTTTCTAAAATTCTTTTTTGTTATTAAAGTTGCATATAGTATTATTATTAGCACTATTATGATCTGCAGTGTTTGTAGTTGAACAAACTATAAAACTCATTTGTCCAGCAGGAACAGTGTGTTCAAGCTCACCTGGATTCAATATAGCATCTGGCGAAATACAATAACCTTTATTCATCCACATGTTCACATCGGATGACCATCGAAAAACATTGTTATCTACTTGCCAATTTCCCCATGAGCTACCGCCAGGAGAACCTGGGCATGCCCTGCCACTGAATTTTCCTGCTTTCATCTGAATATTAAATTCTCCGGGCGTAAAATAATAATTTTTAGCAGTTGATGTGCTATTCATACCAGGTTTAACATAATAAATTCCATATTTTCCAGATTGAACATCTGTTTTTCTCTGCTCAAAGTATTCTACGAACCTATATACTTCTTTTTTAACTTCACGGTCGGTTCCATAGTTAGCTACATTAGGAGCCGCAAAGATTACAAAAATTATTATAATGAGAATTACGACTAATATTTCGATAAGCGTAAAAGCTTTATTTTCCTTTTGTTTCAGCATTGCTTATTGTCCCCGTTCCAATTAATCCTTCAATGGATTTTTCCATAGTAATCATACCTTCTCTTTGAGCGGTTTGCATTACACTAGGTATTTGATGGATTTTCGCTTCTCGAATTAAGTTTTTAATTGGAGGTGTACAAACCATAACTTCAAAGGCTCCAATCCGCCCTGAACCGTCTTTTTTCTTATATAGCTTCTGGGTAATTACCATTTTAAGAGATTCAGCAATCTGGGCACGAATTTGGCCTTGTTGTCCAGGAGGAAAAACATCGATTATTCTATTAATGGTATTGGGTGCTCCGCTCGTATGAAGGGTTCCGAAGACTAAATGCCCTGTTTCAGCCGCCGTAAGAGCCATTCCTATGGTCTCTAGGTCTCTTAGCTCACCTACCAGGATAACATCAGGATCTTCCCTTAATGCCCCCTTCAAAGCCCTTGCAAAGCTTTCTGTTTGTTTTCCAACTTCTCTTTGAGAGATAATACTTTTTTTATCTGTATGAATAAATTCTACAGGATCTTCGATAGTAATAATGTTGGTTGATCTTGTTTCGTTTATTTGATCAATGATGGCAGCCAACGTTGTAGATTTTCCAGATCCTGTGGGCCCTGTAACTAAAACTAAACCTTTATGAGCATCAATTAATTCAAAAAGAACTGGTGGCAAATTAAGATTGTCCATTTTTGGAATTTTAATTTCAACTCTTCTAAGTACTGCAGCAGAACCTTTGAGAGTTCTATAAAAATTTGCTCTAAACCTAAGATCGCCCAACATAACAGCACAATCCAATTCTTTTTTTGTTTTAAAAATATTAATTTCCTCATCGGTACAATTATTTTTCAAAAGATCATCAATATCTTTACTTTCTATTTTCGAATTTTTTTCGATAACAATTTCACCCATAACACGGCAGGCAATATCAGAGCCTCCCCTAAGGTGAAAATCCGAAATTTTTAAATTGTTTTTGGCCAGTTCTATGATTTTATTTATCATTGTTAAAATAATACAGGGTATAAGGAGATTATCACATGCTTGGTTCAGTTTTTTGTTTTGAAACCACCGAACCTATTTTCTAAAATGTAGTTTTTATGCAATATTTCACTTTTTTGTCTATTTTTAGGGGTTTTTTATATTATCTATTGAATAAGTGGTAAAATAGCTCATAAATCTAGTATTTACGTAGAAAAACTTGATAAAAGGAGTTTTATAGGGAAAAATGGTTTGATTGCTTGATAATATGACATTTATATAACTTGTGATCGTTTTTATTATAAATTTTTATAAAATTATATAACTCTAACACAAGGACAAAAATATTTTATAAACTCTAACACAAAATTATCAATTATTTATAAAAAATTCAGATTCTATATTTAAAATCAAGCAAAAAGCCTTATTTATATAGATTTTTTAACATAAAATGCCTAATTTTTAGATTAATTTAGCTAATGATAAAAACTCTAACACAATTTTATAATTAAAATATTATGATTTTGTGTTAGATTTATTATGTCTTGTGTTAGAGAATTATCATTTTCAATTTAATATAGAATTTTTAGTAAATTTTAAAAAAACGTTGAATTTATTGAATATTTTGAAAATTATGGTAAAAAAATTTAAAATTTGTGTTAGACATAAATGAAATTTTGTGTTAGAGGTTAAACAAATTGTGTGAGAGTTCTAAAATCAGAACTCAAAAGGATAGGGCTATAGAGATGATTCATAAGAAAAACGGAAAGTTCCATATATATAGAGGGCAAGATAATTACAAATGTGAGTTGAAATCTCACAATTGGGTAGGAAGAATCTGCATAGACGGAGACAAAAGATAGTCCAATCTAGAACAAAGATGGTTTTGTAAGAATAGACTAAATTGAATAGAGGTTTTAGAAAATAAAATTAAAAGGAGGGAGAGGCCATGGAGATGATCCATAAAAAAAATGGAAGGCTCCACATATACGTAAGGCAGGACAAATATAAAGGTGAGTTGAAATCTCACAATTGGGTAGGAAGAACTTATATAAATGGCAAGCAGAAAATCATTTCATCTGGAACAACAAATTTAGAGGAAGCCATACCTATTTTAGAAAAATGGTATGATGATTTGCAGGTTTCATCTGAACAAAAAGATTTATCGTCAATTGAAAACAAGACCCCCAAAATAGAGGAACCTCCATCCAACGTGGAAGAACCCCCGCCCACAGTTGTTGAGGCAAAGGCTTCTCAACCAACAACAAATGAAACTTCAGTAAAGACGGAAACTTATTCTAATCAAGCACAAGCAACAAAGGTTACTCCACCTCCTCAAAATCCACAAGAATCTGCCCAGGCAACAAAATCAAGTTCAAGTATCTTTGAAAAATTGAAAAATATAAAAATTTCAAAACCTAGTTTTGGTAAAAAAAATACTACACCCGGGGAATCTAAAATAAAAAAGACAAGTAAATTTGCACAAAACTTACAAAGTTTTTTCAAGTCTAAAGTTAGTAAAATGAGTGTAGCTGGTGAAGAAATAGTAGGAGTGGACATTACAAGTCAAGCTGTTCGCGTTGCGCAAGCTAGTAAGGATAAAAATGAAAAATGGATCTTAGACAAATTTTCATATCGTTTACTTGATCAAGAAAAGGTTAGTGAAAATTTAATAGAGCATAAAGACTATTTATCAGAAGAAATTAAATTGACTTTGGCTAATGCAAAGGTCACATCCACCAATGTTGCTCTTTCAATTCCCGTTACTAGTGCCATTATTAAGGTTGTAACAAGCCCCCTTATGACAGAGGAGGAGCTAATAAAAGCTATCGAAACAGATTCTCTTTGGGAAAACCTAGTCCAATTAGCTGAAAATCTTAATGATTATTCTGTTTTCCATCAAGTGATTAACCGAAATTCAAAAAATAATACTATGGATATTCTTTTCGTTGCATCTAAACTTTCCGACGTAAATGCTTTTTCTTCAATTGTTAAAAAGGCGAATCTTAACCCAGTTATTATGGATGTAAGATGTTTTACTTTAAAAAATGCATTCGACAATCTTTCTTTAGGTTCTGCAAATAAAACAAGTTCCGCAATTATGGAATTTGGAGCTGAAGAAAATTATTTTATGATTATTCATAACAATATTCCTATTATTACAGATATTTTTTTAAGATCCCCAGAAAAACAAAGCATAATAAATGCTAATCCTAACCAAGAAGGTGACGAATCCCGAAATGTTATTAGGCGATATGCGATGCAAATCAAACAAGCTATTAGCGAATATGAGAATAAATATGAATCTAAAATTACTACAATAAATGTTGTTAGTAATTTAAAAAATATCAGAGATCTAATGCCTTTATTTACAAAAAATTTACTCAATACAAGGTTTAAAATTTTTGATCCTCTGTCAACAATGACGGTTCCGGCATATAACAGAGAAAAAACTAACCTTGATAACCGCTCGCCTATAACTTCGGTGCTAGGATTAGCTTTTCGTAAATTAGATGTTTTTGGTTACTATAAATTTGTTACTGCTGTAAAAAATATCAATTTATTGCCTAATCGTGACGCAGTTAGACAACAAAATAAAATCAAGTTTCTATCTGGTTTTGCTCTTAAAGGATTGGCCGGAGCCATAGCAGGAATCTATTTAATATTGATTTGTCTGTCTTATTTTAACTATCATTCAAATAAAGAAAAACTTTTAGCATTTGATCAAGTCCAAAGTGAATTTGACGGAGTGAATGCAAGATATTCTAAGTTGATGAAGCAAAAAAGAGAAATGGAGACGGCTTTAAGACTTGGAAAAAAAGTAGGCTCAAATCAAGTACAATCATATCGTGCCTTAGCTCAAATTACACGAAGCGTTCCAGCGCGAGTTCTATTTTCAAAATTAGAATTTGATGGATCAGCAAATATTACTATCCAAGGCTCTGCATTTTCTGATCAAGACATATTAAATTTTATTAGCAACCTAAATGCAAAATCACTTGTTGAGCAAGCATCATTAGTTGATATGAATGTTACAACAACAGAGACAACAGGATCATCTTCAAACAAAAAAGGATTTACAATACTATGTAAATTAAAAGGAGTATAATGGATTTAGCTGCCTTAAAAAATTTGGATGTAAAAGATCTTTTAGAAAAAATAAAAAGTGGTGGCGGGGCAGGTCTTTTAAAAGACAAAAAAACGTTAATTAAATTTGGATCAGTAGCTGGAGCCATATTAATTTTTTTAATTGTTTATTATGCTTTTATCTCACCTGTCATTACTGCTCAAAAGGAGAAGATTAATATAATGGACGACAATCAGAATAAAATTGAAGAGTACTCGGGCAATATCAATGCTCTTGAAGCTAAAGTAAAAGAGCTTGAACCGAGATATAAAAAAAGTAGCAACTTTTTTCACAGTAAAAAAGAAGTTGAGGATCTTTATCAAAACATAAGCAATTTTGCTATGACAAATGGTTTAAGTATTATCAATATTAAGAAAGGAGAGCCTGTAGCAGTTGGAGGTAATGAAAATACACAAAATGAACAAACTGAAAACTCTCAAGAAAATACAGGAGCCCAAGCCTTGTATTATAAAATTCCAGTTAATTACAAGATTCAAGGCAATTATCTTGGCTATTTAAAATTTAGGAGAGCATTATCAAAATCTAGTAAAGTGATTAATTATGATAAAGAAATAATAACTGTTGATGCAAAGTCTAGAACAATAATGTCGGAAGGCACTATTTCAATTGTAGGATTACCTAATGAATATAAAAAATAAAAAAAATCGAATTATTTTTGCAATAATTTTCTTGTTGCAGCTATCTTTTTTACCAAATGTTTATGCCGAAGAGGTCAAGGACACTGAAGAGGAAGAACTGCCCGCAATAGACCCATTTGCTGGAGGGACAGGAGCAACTGTGAGTGGAGACGCTACCACAGGATCAGGAGTTAGCAGTTCGGTTATTAATAATATGAAATTAGTTGGAATCATTTCTGGAGCACATAAAAAACTTGCTGTTTTATCTATGCCTGATGGACGCGCACTAACATTTGAAGAAGATGAATTTATTTCAGATGATATTCAGGTGCTCGATATTTACAACGATTTAATTGTCGTTAGGATAAACTCTAAAGAAGAATTTGAAATTTATATGAATAATAAAATAAGACCCAGAGAAGGAAATTAAGTTATGAAAAAAATTTTAAAAATTATTTTATTATTTTTTATAATGAGTTTAATTGCTTCTTGCACCACTACAAAAGGCAAAAAATCTGTTCACGGTCAAGAACCATTAATAAAAGTATCGGACGTTGTAGTTAAAGGTCGAGAAGAAATGGATAAATTGGTCAAAGCGGGACCTAAACCTTATGATCCTGACTTTGATATTAGAGAAGATAAAAGGAAGACCATCACGACTGAAAACGTTAGAAATTATGTGACCATACCCGAAGATTATGGAAATCTTAAACAAGAAGTAAGTATAAATTTAAATAATGTCGATTTCAGTTATGCAATGGGTTTGATGGCAGAGATTGGGGATATTAATATTTTAGTGGGTGATGAAATTAGTGGAACAGTAACTGCTAAATTAGAAAGTGTAAACTGGGATGTTGCCTTTCAAACACTATTGGACATGAAAACTTTAGGAGCAGATATTGACGTAGCTAATGGAATTATTAGAGTTCACACACCAGAAAAATTAACGACGCAAGAAAGCTTCAAATCAGCCAGAGCTGAGGTTTTAAAGAAAAAAATTCAATTGGAGGAATCGGTTGAACCCATCCTAGCTGAGATATTTAGACTGTACTATATCAGCCCTGATCAAGCCAAAACTACTCTAGAAGATTTGTTTTCTACACAAGGCGCCGAGGGAGCAACGACCATGACCAATCTCAAAATAACGGTAGAAAATACTACACGTTCAATCATTGTGAGGGGGCACAAGCCAGATCTTGATGTGATCGATGCTGTTATCCGGGAAATTGATATAAAAACTAAACAAGTCTTAATAGAAGCTTTCATAGTTGATGTAACATCTTCTTTTGCAAAAGCTCTAGGAGCAAGAATTGGAGCTATGACGGAGAAAGGTACTTCAGGTACAAAAGGATCTGTAATTATATCTGGTACAGTTGGTGGAGCAGCAACCACTGCAGGTGGAGTTGCCCTAAGCGCTGCCGCTGGTACAGTTACAAACAATTCAATTACAGGTGCAACAAGCGGTATTGGGATTATAAAAACGTTAGGTACAGGTGTTTTAAAATTAGAACTTGAGGCTTTAGAGTCGTTGGGTTTAAATAAAATTCTTTCTTCACCAAGTATTTTTACACTAAACAATCAGGAAGCAACTATTACGCAAGGGGATCAAATTCCTTACCAAACAACTTCTGACGGAACTACAACAACTGAATTTAAAGAGGCTGCGCTTTCTTTAACTGTAACCCCTAGTATCATTGGTGATGGGAATGTTCTGTTAGATATTAAAGTAAATAATGATGCTCCAAAAACAATTGCTGGCTCTGATGAACCGGGAATTGCTACAAATGAAATTACGACAAAACTTTTAGTAAGCGATGGTGATATTGTAGTTATAGGTGGAATTAAAAAAAATACCACTAATACTACCAGAACAAAAACTCCGGGACTAAGCAAGGTACCTGTTGTTGGAAATTTATTTAAAAGCAAAAACAAAACCGATGAGCTAAAGGAATTGTTAATTTTCATAGCACCAAGGGTGATAGATTAATTTTATGCCGGCATATTTAGACGCTGCTAGCGAACAAAATATTTTAAATATGTTGATGGATCAATCTGTGATCAACGCTGATCAAATGAACAAAATTAAATCCACGAGCAAAGAAATTGGAAAGTCTAAACTAGATACTGCATTTGAACTTAATTTAACCGATGAAAAAAAAATATTAACACTTTTATGTAAAGCCTATTCGTTGGATGTTGTTGACTTAAAAAAGTATGTTGTTACTGATAAACTTAAAAAAATCGTACCCATAGATTATATAAAAAATAACACTTTGGTTCCCTTCGAAATACATGGTGGAGTTTTAAAGATTGCCATACCTGATGGCTCGAAGCTCAGCTTAATGAAAAATCTTAAAACGATGACAAAAATGGATCCCGAGCTTTACGCAGCTTCAATTACAGATATTTCTGATTTTATTGATCGAATGTCGGGAGGAGAAAAAAAAACAAGTTCCAGTGAAAAATTAGAGCAGGTAAAAAAGAAGGAAAAAGCCGTCCCCATTGAAGTGGAATCAGACGTAATCAATTTTGGTGATAAAGTTATGGGAGAAGCCATCGATATGGGCGCTAGTGATATACATATTGAAGCTTTCCGAAATACGTCAAAGATAAGATTTAGAGTGGACGGTATCCTAAAGACCATGGATAAGTTTACGAAGTTTTTACATAATAATTATAATGCTGTGGTTACAAGAGTTAAGATTATATCAAAATTAGATATTGCTGAACGGAGAGTACCGCAAGATGGCGCTTCAACTTTTAAAAAAGGAGACAAAGAAGTCGATCTGAGAATATCAATTTTGCCAACCAAAAATAATGAACGTATTGTAATGCGGATTTTAAATAAAGATGCTGGTGATAAAAAGTTAAGCGAACTGGGATTTGAGACAAATGATCTTACTAAACTGATTAAAGCCGTTACATCTCCCCAAGGCATGGTCTTGGTAACGGGACCCACCGGAAGCGGAAAAACAACAACACTTTATAGTATTTTAAAACACATTAACAAACCTGGTATGAACATTTTAACAGCAGAAGATCCGGTAGAATTTGAGCTTGAAGGAGTAGGTCAGGTGCACGTAAGAGAAGATATCGGTTACACTTTTGCTTCAGCTTTGCGATCTTTTTTACGTCAGGATCCTGAAGTGATATTGGTGGGAGAGATAAGAGATAAAGAAACGGTGGATATCGCTTTAAAAGCATCCCTAACAGGTCACTTGGTTTTTAGCACCATTCACACAAATGATGCACCAAGCACAATTACACGATTACAAAATATGGGCACTCCTAATTATTTAATTGCAGCCGCATTAACTTTAATTATGGCCCAGCGTTTAGCTAGAAAAACTTGCACAGAGTGTAAAGTTATTGATGAAAATGTAACGCCAAAATTATTAAATTCTATAGGTTTTTTACCTGAACAATCCGCTCGTGCTAAAATTTATAAAGGCAAAGGGTGTGATCAATGTAATCAAAGCGGTTACAAAGGTAGAATGGGAATTTATGAGATACTGGAAGTAACTAAGGAACTAAAACAAGGAGTCTTGTCTAATTTACAACAAACTGAACTTGAGGCTATTGCTAAAAAAATGGGCTTTAGAACTATGCAAGTCATGGGTCACGATCTTTTATTAAGCGGAGATCTTTCTTTAGCTGAATTTGAAAGAGTGTTGGGAACATAATAATGCTTAATTTTCAATATAAAGGAATTTCCCAAGGCAAATATGTTGAGGGTGAAATAGAGGCCATCAACAACGCTGAAGCTGCTTATAAACTTAAAGAACAAAAAGTAATTATTACAAAGCTTATACAGTCCAAAAAAAAGAAAAAAGAGGTTAAAAAAAAAGAAAAAATTTCTTTTAGTTTTGGAACAGGGGTTAAGGCTAAAGAGATATTAATTTTCGCTAAGCAGTTTGCAACCATGTTGAGAGCGGGGCTTCCGGTTTTAAATACGCTTAATATGCTGGATGAGCAAACAAAAGCTCCAGGTATGAAAAAAGTTATCGTTGCCATTCGTAAGGACCTGGAATCTGGAAATGCGCTTTCCAAATGTTTTGCTAAACATCCTAAAATATTTGATACGGTTGTAGTTAACTTAATTAAAGCAGGAGAAGCGAGCGGTAAGCTAGATACCTTCTTACAAAGAATAGTTATTTCACTAGAAAAAAGAGAAAAAATTAAATCTCAAATTAAAAGTGCTTTGTTTTATCCTGGTGTCCTTTTTAGTGTGGCTGTTTTGGTCAGTATTTTTATGTTAATAAAAGTTGTTCCTGTTTTTGTTAAAATGTATGAGGGGATGAATGTAGACATTCCTGGACCCACAGCAGCCATTATGTCAGCGAGTGATTTTGTGAGTTCCGCTTCAGGAGGTGGATTAACTTTATTGATATTAATTATTTTTACATTGACCTTAAGATATCTCATTAAAAAAAATTATAAGATAAGAAAAGCTTGGCATCAGTTTATTTTAAAACTTCCCATTTTTGGAAACTTAATTAAAAAATCCATGTTGGCAAAAGTTTCTTTAGTTTTGGGAAATTTAAGTCAAGCAGGCGTGGATCTTATAGAAAGTATTGATATTGCAAAATCGGTAACGACCAATACTGTTATTATTGAATCGCTTGAAAATATTAAAAAAGGAGTTTTTTCAGGCGAAACGCTAACTAAATTATTTGCCAAGGAAAAAATTTTTCCAACAACATTTAGTCAACTCATCTCGGTTGGTGAACAAACCGGAAGTTTAGATGAAATGTTTGGTTCCGTTGCCTCTTATTACGAAGAGGAGTTCGATACGGCCGTTGCTAATTTATCCAGTTTGATAGAGCCTATTATGATTGTATTTATGGGCATTACCATTGGAGGACTAATGATTGCTATGTATGCTCCAATATTTAATGTAGGCGCAATTATTGGCTAGTTTATTGATCTATTATGGCTTTTTTAGGTTGACTTTCATGGGTTATAAACAGAAAATAATATTTTGAAACTATAAGCAAAAAATAACATCTAAGCCAAGGAGGCACAACTGTGAAAAGTCTGAACAAAGGTTTTACGTTGATCGAGCTACTTGTTGTAGTTGCGATTATAGGAATTTTAGCTGCCGTAGGAGTGGTTGCTTATAATGGGTATACGGGAGCAGCAAAAGTAAATGCGACCAAAACCATGCATGCACAAACTGTTAAATATATTTCAGCAGAAATACAAAAATGTACTTTAGGTGAAAGTAAATTTATGGGAACAAATCAGAGTTGTCCCGCAACAGCTGCCAAAGCCGTTACTGGAGCAGTTGCAACAATGACTGACAAAAATCCATACAGCACAACTAACAATGCTATTAG
>MPLX02176949.1_pt1 | contig 10731 bp, 10 predicted proteins | sample 1617341 | NCBI WGS metagenome assembly MPLX02 (sample SAMN05944804, study PRJNA350692) | marine metagenome | biome: marine; feature: ODZ; material: water; isolation source: 120 m water sample filtered on 0.2 um supor filter | place: Pacific Ocean | collected 2012-04-08 | depth 120m m | reverse complement strand
CCAGGACCAAGTGATGATTCCGCGACTGGGTCTCGCTGTAGTGGATGAACAGCACAGATTTGGCGTTGAACAACGAGGGGCATTAACTCACCAGACACCACGTCCACACCTGCTAGGCATGTCTGCTACACCTATACCTCGAACGTTATCTCTAACAATCTACGGTGACCTAGACATTACAACGTTAAAAATTCTTCCTGAAGGGCGCCAACCTATCACAACCAGCCTAGCAACGAACGAGGTCGCAAAAAATCATGCCTACGAATTAGTACGCCAACAGATAGCTCATGGCAAACAGGCTTTTGTCGTCTGTCCATTAATCGAACCATCTGATTCAATCGAATCCGCTTCAGCGTTAGAGGAACTAAAAACCCTTCAACAGGGTGAATTCAAGAATCTACGCGTTGGACTATTGCATGGACGTATGAAGCTTGCCGAGAAGCAAGATGTGATGGAACGTGTCAGGAACAAGCAAATCGACATTCTGGTAGCGACGCCGGTTATTGAAGTCGGTATGGATATCCCCAATGCAACAGTGATGATCATAATGAGTGCTAATCGATTCGGCCTCGCCCAACTTCACCAATTGAGAGGAAGAGTCGGAAGAGGTGAAGATGAAAGTTACTGCATTTTGATGGCAAATTCCAAAGATGATCTAGCAAACGAGCGGATTGAGGCAATGGTTAAGTACTCCGACGGTTTCGTATTGGCGGAAGAGGACTTAAGGATCCGTGGCCCTGGGGATTTCATGGGAACACGTCAAAGTGGTTGGGACGAACTAAAAATTGCAACGATCGATGATGTTGATTTACTACGAGTCGCTCGTAAAGAAGCCACTAATCTAATGGCAGACAAAACCCTAGATACCCTTAATGCAAATCCCAAGCTTTTATCTGAATTGACAAGGATAACTTCCGAACACGTCACAGAGTTTTCCTAGAACATAATCTTTCGAATTGAGGACAGGCAATGAGTCCATCAAAAATATTAGTTACCGGAATGAGCGGCCTCATAGGGGGGCTTGCAGGTCGTCAACTTGCAAAGACCTACCAAGTCAGCGCATTAGGACGCACTAAAGTCGAAGGATTTCCAACAACTGTTACAGATATTGGAGACGGAATTGACAATATTCTTCCTGCACTTCAAGGCGTGGATACTGTAGTTCACATGGCAGCTTCACGCGGGAATGTCTCTCCAGAGATACACATCAAAGCAAATATAACCGGTGTCTATAATCTATTTGAAGCTTCTAGACTGGCAGGAGTAAAGCGAATTATTGCCGCAAGCAGTGGAGCTGTAGTTGCTGGTTTTGAGCAAATAGAACCCTACAAATCAATAATTCGTAACCCAGATTTCAAAATACCATCCCCACGACCTCTGATCACAACTGAGGATCCAGTCCGACCAGTTGGATTCTATACCGTTTCGAAAATGTTCACCGAGAACTTAGCATGGATGTATTCAGAACAGTATGGAATGTCGATAATCTGTGTTCGTATCGGTAAAGTAGAGGTGAATGACATTCCCTTAAATACGCGGAATGCTGCGGTATGGTGCAGCCATCGGGATATCATCCAAATGATCGATAAAGCTGTCCATGCACCAAATGATCTGAAATACGCTGTAGTTTTCGCTTGTTCAGACAACCCTACGAGATGGCGCGATATCGAACACGCTAAAGATGTACTGGGATTTGTGCCAGAAGACAGTGCAGTGAATCACGGATTCTAGGAGAACTAGATGAATACAGGACCTAAGGGTCCAGAACAACTAATTGAAACGCACACTCCACAAGGTGTGAGTGAGCGTTTGAAAAAAGGGACGCCTCAAAGCTATCTCAAAGACATGGTATATGGGGGCATTGACGGTACCATTACCACCTTCGCCATTGTATCGGGAGTGGTGGGCGCAGACCTAGCATCAGGAATTGTCGTAATTCTAGGTCTGGCAAACCTGATTGCAGATGGTTTCTCTATGGCTGTAAGCAATTTTTTAGGTACTCGTGCCGAACAACAATTCGTCCAGATGGTGCGAACCGATGAAGAAAAAGAAATCGAGCTAATACCCGAAGGTGAGCGAGAAGAGATAAGGCAGATTTACGCCCGCAAGGGATTTGATGGTGAACTATTAGAGCAGGTCGTAGAAGTAATCACCTCAGACAAGAAAGTCTGGGTTGACACAATGCTCCAAGAGGAACACAGCCTATCACTCGAAGGTCCTGATCCTAAAAGATCTGCATGGCTAACGTTTCTGGCATTCCTCATTGCAGGATTCGTTCCCGTAACACCATTCATCATTAACCTATTGATTGACAACGGGATGCCCAACCCATTTCTCTGGAGTGCAATTGCCACAGCGATTACTTTTTTCGCAATTGGTATATTCAAAGCCAAGGTAGTTAGCGCTAAAAAGATACGATCTGGAATAGAAACAGTAGCCATAGGCGGAATGGCTGCAACGATGGCCTATGGAATCGGCTGGCTCCTTCGAGGTGTCGCAGACAACATCTAAACCAAAATGACGCATAAGCTAGGATAAAAAGATTAAATAAATGCCTAAAACTCCCCCTACAAATTTCAAGCCCGCTCCCAATTTAGGTCGAGAACTTAAAGGACTAGTGATCATCAACACTGGGAACGGTAAAGGCAAAAGCACCGCTGGATTCGGAACCATGTTCAGGGCATGGGGGCGCGGTATGAACACCTGCGCTATCCAATTCATCAAAAGCGAAAAATCCCAATACGGTGAACAATTGGCGGCTGAAAAAATAGGTATAGAAATAATCGCGTCCGGTCGAGGTTTTACCTGGACTTCTAAGGACCTTTCGGAAGACGAATCAAGAGCAAAAAATGGCTGGCGCATAGCGAAGGAAAAAATTGAATCTAACGAATACGATTTAATACTGCTCGATGAAATTACATACCCAATATCGTTCGGGTGGGTAGATCTTCACGAAGTTATTAGCACGTTAAAAGACAAACCCGAAATGCTACATGTGATACTCACTGGACGTGATGCAGAACCTGGCCTGATACAAGCAGCAGACCTAGTCACTGAAATGACTGAAGTCAAACACCCATATAGTGATCAGGGAATACCAGCCCAAAAAGGCATTGAATTCTAATTTCACTGACAAATATTTAAACAAAATATCCAGGAGATCCGAACCATGAACGGAAAAAAGATTCTCATTACAGGAATGAGCGGGTTAATTGGAGGAATTGTTGGCCGACACCTCGATTCACTTGGTTATGAAATAAGGGCACTAAACCGTAGCCAAGTCGAAGGATTCGACACAGTGCAGGCAGATATCACAGACCTTGATGCTATCGGTCCCGCTTTCGAAAATATCGATACTGTCATCCACCTCGCTGCCTATCTGGGTGACGACGACTTAGCGCAGATCAATATCAACATAACAGGTACCTACAACATATTCGAAGCTGCAAAAAACGCCGGTGTAAAGAGAGTAATTTTTGGTTCTTCAGGAGCCACAATGATGGCAGCTGAAAGACACGAACCGTTTAAAACAATGGTCGAAGGACGCATTGAGGATATATCTAACCCACGTCCGATGATGAATTACCTGAGTCCACCACACCCCGACCGCATGTACGGTGTAGCTAAAATCGCTGGAGAGGCAATGGCGAGACTTTTCGCAGAGCATCACGGTTCAGCAATTGTGGCCCGCATTGGAAGAGTTCGAAAAGAAAATCAACCTGCCAACGTTCGTGAGGCCTCAGTACATTTCAGCCACCGGGACGTAGCTCAATTTTTCGAAAAATGCGTAAGAGCACCAGATCATATTAAATGGGATGTGTTCTATGGAGTTTCAGATAATTTCACTCGATTCAGAGACATAGAGCACCCAAAAAAAATGATCGGTTACACACCACAGGACGGGATTAAACACTGGACAGCAAAATAAATATTGCTCCTGTCGAATAACAGCATTTCACCACCCTTCAGTATCACCCAGAGATGATAATTAGCTGTTTATAAAGTATTAAATATGCGAGTTGGTAACTTTCTAAAACAGCCATCCGCAATCAAACCATCACCTGCCCACCATCACACTGGATTGTTTGTCCTGTTATATTCCGCGATTCTTCTGAGGCAAGAAACACCGCGAGTGAACCTATATCAGAAGGTTCCTGAGGGCGTCCCATTGGTATCACTTCTTTCAGAGACGCCATAAACACATCATATTTTTCTTTGCCAACTACTGCCTCGTCACCAAGAGCCTCACGCTCCTTCATCCAATCCTGATGAAATTGAGTCCAGATCCGACCTGGTGCAATCGCATTAACATTTATGTTTTCTGCTGCGAATTCTCTCGCTAGAGCCTGTGTGTAGGCAATAACTGACATTTTTGTAGTCGCATAGTAGGCAGTTATGTATTTAGCAGCCTTTGCGGCAACAGAGGAAATATTTATGATCTTGCCGGCTTTTCGCTGGCGCATCTGCGGTAAAACGGCCTCAGTCACATCAACCAAACCTTTTACATTAACTTTCCAGGTGAAATCCCAGTCAACATCCCGAAATGAAGTACCTGTGGAACCTGGTGCACCCGCTACTCCAGCATTATTGACCAAAATATCTATCTGCCCAGCTTGATCGGTTAACTTGTTGACTCCAGCCGTCACCGAATCTTTATCTGTTACGTCCATATTTACGGTATAGACCTTCCTTCCCATGCCCTCAACCTGATCAGCTGCTTGTCTTAAGTTTTCATCACTAAGATCTGCAATAGCTATATCGGCTCCCTGCTCAGCCATTTTAAGAACGATCCCTAATCCAAGACCTTGTCCTCCACCAGTAATCAACGCGACCTTTTCATTTAAATCTGCAAACATTTGTATTTTCTACCTTTTGTTAAAACTGGCCTAGCAAAAATATTTCGTCCCAAGATCAACACTTTTGATAAGTGTGAAGCGTTATATATGCCAATCTACCAAGAAACCATCACAAGATGGTCTGAAGTGCAACCGAAGCTATGAAAACATTTGATCGGTCGCGGACTACAGGAATTTATCTAAACGAATCTAAAACTGAGCCTGCTAACGTCCACACATAAAACAACAATCAGCATTACCATGCTGCCAACAGATTGAACAACATCGCGTCTTTTCGTATTCAAGGAACATGATGCCTACTAACGTTTCTACAAAAACTAAGTTTCAACCAGATCCGCATTGGGCAAAAGTACCTCACGGTATTTGGATGCGCGAAGCTACTTCGGTAGCTGTTGACAAAAACGATAATGTATTCGTTTTCAACAGAGGCAACAAACCAGTCTTAGTATTCAACCAACTCGGTGAAGTCATAGATATGTGGGGTAACGATAACCCACCCGACAAGGTCCGAATTATTCGAGACCCTTATGGGAATGCATCTCAGTTCTGGGACACATGGTTCAATCGTCCACATGCCATAACCATTGACCATGAGGACAATGTATGGCTAGTAGATGATAACGGACACCAGATCCACAAAATGTCAAAGGCTGGTGAATACCTGATGACCATCGGTTCAGGAACACCCGCTCCAAAACAAAGCGGCGACATGTTTCACCGCCCAACCGACGTGGCCATTTCCGCCAAGACTGGAGAGATTTTCATATCAGACGGATATGACAATTCACGGGTACATAGACTAGACCCTGAAGGTAATCTCATTAAGTCATGGGGAGTTATCGGTACCGACCCAGGTGAGTTCAACGTACCTCACAATATTGCGCTTATCGATGACGAGGAAGTGATCGTGTGCGACAGAGAGAACTACCGTGTTCAGGTATTCTCATTAGATGGAACATTCATTCGCATGTGGCCAGTTCACAAGGCTGTGGCTGTAGAAGTGACGGGTTCAGGCGATGATGTTCGTATATATGTGGCAGAACAAGGACCTACAAAAGGGTCACCAAATCGCGGTGAGCCAAACCTTGGTAATCGAGTAGGCATTTATGATCGTGAAGGAAATAGAATCACAAGATTTGGATCGACTCAGGTCGGAGAGGGGCCAGATCAATTCCTGTGGCCACACAGTATTGCAATTGACTCAAAAGGAGATATATACGTCGCTGAAGTTTCTTACGTCGAATGGGGAATGACCCAAAATCCCAGACGAGAGATGGCATCACTTCGAAAATGGTGCAGAAAAGACAACTAGCAGCCAGATCCTAAAACATCGATTTAACACCACCATAAAAGGGTAGCATTAGCAGCCCTTTTGACAATTTATACACTGCATAAAAGAAATCAGGTTCAAACATCTATGAGCAATGTAACGATTAGGGATATCAAAACCATTTTGACCGAGCCGGACAACATCAGGCTGGTTATAGTCAAGATTGAAACGTCGGAGCCAGGACTATACGGGATAGGTTGTGCAACGTTTACCCAGCGCCCTACGACAGTTGCTGCTGCAGTGAACGATTACCTTAAGCCATTTCTTGAAGGCAAAAATGTAGCTGACATAGAAGATATTTGGCAGTCATCGTACGTGTCATCGTACTGGCGTAACGGACCTGTACTCAATAATGCTCTATCAGGGGTAGACCAGGCTTTGTGGGACATCAAGGGCAAGATGGCCAATATGCCCGTATACGATCTTCTCGGAGGACGTGCCCGCGAGGCCGCTCCGGTTTATGTCCATGCCTCCGGTGAATCTCACGAAGAAGTCGGAGATAAAGTTCAGGCTTTCGTGGAACAGGGCTTTCACCATGTCAGGGTGCAAATGACCACTCCCGGGTACGCAACTTATGGAAACAGAGGTGCAGGTTCCGGAGGCGATACCGGCACAAACCGTAATACATTGGATGGCCCGATAGCGGCGACATCCTGGGTACGTGACTACGATTTGAGTAAAAACTATGCCCACCCCGGTGGCATATTCGAACCAAAGCCATACATGCGATCCGCACTGGGCTTATTTGAATACATAAGAAACAGGTTCGGGTATGGACTGGAGATACTTCATGACGTCCATGAAAGAATCCCACCCATACTGGGTGTCTGGTTCGCAAAAGAAGTCGAGAAGTTCCAACTCTTCTTCCTCGAGGATTTGTTCAGCCCCGAAGACAACGACTACTTCAGGATGGTCAGAGAACAGACTTCAACACCTATCGCAATGGGTGAGTTATGGAACAGCCCCCATGAAGTAATTCCGATGATACAAGACCGTCTTATCGACTTTATACGTATACACATGTCACAAATTGGAGGGATCACTCCCGCCAAAAAGATCGCTGCAATGGGTGAACTCTACAGTGTTAGAACTGCATGGCATGGACCAGGTGACACGTCGCCAGTGGGCCACGCTGCCAACATGATGCTAAATCTAAATGCTCACAATTTTGGCATCCAAGAAGCTGCAATACCTGGAGACCGTACCCGGGAGATGTTCCCAGGTATGCCAACACTCAGAGACGGTATGATGTGGTCCAATGGCCAGCCTGGATTAGGGATTGATGTAGATGAAAAAATGGCCGTAAAATTCCCATTCAAAGAGAGGGAATTTGGAGGAGCATGGGACACGGTACGGCGCGCAGACGGGTCAATGGTTAAACCTTAAATGTAGACACATTTACCCCGACAGCCAATCTAACCAAAGGCAAATATATTGACTGCTAATGAAGCTGATACTGCAATGGCGTCCAAAGTACCCAAATATACTTTTGCTAAGACCCTCGCAGAGCAAGAAGACCAGCTGAAATCAAATCCAATGATGGAAAGATTTGCAGACTCACGAAAATCGCTGTCGAGCGATCCATATCGGCCAATATACCACTACGTCAATCCCGAAAACGATCTCAACGATCCTAATGGATTATGTTACTGGCAAGACCGCTGGCATCTCTTCTATCAAGGCTATCCAGATTCTGAAATTACCAGCACTGGATCAGGGAGTAAGAAAGTAGTGCACTGGGGACACGCGGTAAGTGATGATCTTATTCACTGGAGGGATCTTCCTTACGCGATATATCCTGACCCCGAAGAATCATGCTTCTCAGGAGCGACACTTGTTGAAAATGATCGTGTCATCGCCATGTACCACGGCGTTGGAGAAGGGAACATGGTCGCCCTATCTGATGACCCATTGCTACTCAACTGGGAGAAAGTGACAGGGCAGGCTGTCATTCCGATAGCTCAGCCTGACGGTTCACCTTGGCCATATAGAGTTTTCGACCCGTGCATATGGAAAAAAGATAACACCTACTATGCCCTATCCGGTGGAACGTTGCCTCACGAACCCTCAGGCAGGCGAACAAGGGCTAACTTTTTGTTCAAATCTGATGATTTAGAGTCGTGGGAATATCTGCATCCATTCATCGAGGGAGACTCATTCACACTGGTTGGCGATGACGGTGCATGCCCGTACTTTTGGCCAATAGGTGACAGACATATCCTTTTATTTTTCAGCCATATGAGCGGAGGACAAACATTAATCGGTGATTACGATAAGTCCAGAGATAAATTTGTAGTTACAGCACACCATGATTTCAATTTTGGTGCCTTCGGCCCAGGTGGTGTACACGCCCCTTCGGCAACTCCAGATGGCAAGGGTGGAATAATCACTATTTTCAACATGAACCCAGCAATGGACACTAAAGGCTGGAACCAGATCATGACACTACCCAGACATCTATCCTTACTTGGTGACAACAAGATCGACCGCGACAGGTTGAAAATAGAGCCTGCCGGGGACATAGAATCACTGCGGTCCGAGCATAAAAGCTTTAAAGATATTCACCTTCCAGCAAACAATGAAATAGTCATCAATGAAGTTCAAAGTAACGCTATGGAGATCATTACAGAGATAGAAGTTAACGGGTCTCCGATGATCGAACTAAACGTGTTCAGATCTCCAAACAAAGAAGAGTTTACGCGTGTTGCTTTTTACCCAAATCGCGGATATCGAGATTGGGAGCGATACGATCAGTGGCAACCAGATAAACGTCTCGCTGCATCAGAAGGATTGATCACGATCGACTCGTCCTACTCATCTGTACTACCGAACGTGTTGTCGAGAGCGCCAGAAACAGGACCTGTATTTCTAAATACAGACGAGAATTTAAAATTACGAGTATTTATTGATAAAAGCGTCGTAGAGGTTTTTGTTAATGGCAAGCAGTGCATCGCTATGCGCGTGTATCCGGGGCACGCTGAAAGCACAGGAATATCATTCAGATCTCAGGGTAAAGATGCCAAAATCAAAACCCTAGATACGTGGCAGATGAAGAGTATTTACACTTGATAGAAACCTGATGCGCTAATTCCCATTAGCCTCGACGATCTCTAACTCCTTTGTGATGTTTATAGATTTATAAATACTTTTATAAACAGGGCATGATTCCGGATGCAGATTAAATGCCCGTTGGATAGCGTCCTTTTTCTCTGATAATAAGTCGGATGGGACCTTCAAAACGTAACTCACATGAACTCGTTTAATAACGAGAACCCCACGGTCTTTTTCTAACTCGCCCACCGACTCTGAATATAACTTACCGGAATCTGCTGGAATCCCGCGGGCCTCAAGGGCACCGCCAAAAGTTCCAGTCATTCACCCCGCTGCAGCTGCGATTACATAATCCAATGTTGTCGTATAGGCCTCATGGACATCGTTGTCGACGCCATAATGCTGAGCAACTTCACTATGCACTCCAAACATAACTGGATCGTCATTTGCTGGCACAAAAGCACGCCTTATGGGGCCTTTGAGACGCTCAATACGAACATGTGATCGATATACAACAGGATCGTGAGTATTTTCCGGCAACTATAAACTCCTTCTCAACAGGATCGTGCTTCAGATACGTCAAGGGCCTTTTGTTACCCACGCCTGTTTACGCGGCTCACCAATTGATTGTAGAAGTGCCGTGATATAGCCATAGCAGAAAGCAAACGCTGTGCCCTGCCGATCTACACCACTGATCTGAGGTACATGATCAGGCATCAACATGTACTTGTATCCAACTTCCTGATAGACCTTGATTACCTCGGAAAAGTCTACACTGCCCTCATCAGGGAACACTTCCATAAAGTCAAGTTCATGTCCACGAATATTGCGAAAATGAACATTGAAAATCTTTTCTCTAGTGCCGAACCAACGAATTACGTCAGCTATCTCTGCTCCCGGATCATCAAGCATCTCCGTGATAGTACCCTGACAAAAGTTTAAACCGTGGTATGGACTTTCGTGCATCTGAACAAATTTTTTTAGCCCTTCAACCGTTCCAAGCACACGTGTCACACCCATATACCCATCAGGGGTGTACGGATCATGCGGATGACAGGCAATTCTTACCTTCGCTGACTCTGCTGCAGGAACCACGCGTTCTAAAAAATAGTCGATCCTATCCCAATTTTCATCCACGCCTACCGCGCCAGCAATAGTCAGAGGCGCATCCGGATCCATTTTGACCCAGCGAAAGGTGTCGTTTGAAGACCCACCGCGACCTTCTTCACGCTCAGAACGAGGTATTCCGATGATGTAAAGGTTGTATCTAACGGACGGTATTCCTACTTCACCACACCAGCGGATAATGTTTTGAATCACATCTATCTCTCGATCACGCTCAGGACTTTTACCCAACATGATATTGGGTGAGTTGAATTCATCATCCGGTAACATGCAAGAGACGGGCAGTTGAACCATGTCGAGTGTTATGCCATATGACTCAAGTTTCTCCTTATGCCTGGCCAGATCGTCTCTTGTCCATGTACGAGGATG
>MPLX02155211.1_pt1 | contig 10739 bp, 9 predicted proteins | sample 1617341 | NCBI WGS metagenome assembly MPLX02 (sample SAMN05944804, study PRJNA350692) | marine metagenome | biome: marine; feature: ODZ; material: water; isolation source: 120 m water sample filtered on 0.2 um supor filter | place: Pacific Ocean | collected 2012-04-08 | depth 120m m | reverse complement strand
CCCATCAAAAGGTGATCGATGTTTATCTTAAAGATTATATCAAACAATACCCGGGGTTTTTAAACGCCGGGTGGGGTTTCACGATGGAAACCGCAACCGCAGGTATTCGGTTGGTGTTGTCGGGAGTGTTTGAGAAATACCCAAATCTTAAAATTATTCTTGGCCATTTGGGTGAGACTTTGCCGTTCTTGATGTGGCGCATCGATCTCGCGCTTAATCGGCCCGGTAATGACGGAGTTGCTTTCCGGGATATTTTCACGTCGCATTTTTATATCACGACGTCAGGATTTTTCTCGGACCCGGCATTGATGTTGTGTATTCAGGAGATGGGGGTGGATCGCATTCTATTTGCTATCGATTATCCGTTTGTGCCGAATGAGCCCGGCCCGAAATGGATGGAAACCGTCATGTTAAATGCCGAAGACAAAGCAAAAATTCTGCACCGCAATTCGGAGCGGTTATTAAGGATGTAGCCGTTTACGCGCTCATACCTTTTTTCGTTAATTGCTCCAACGCCGTGCCGGTATAACCTGGCTCATCCTGCTCATTCAGTTCAGAGATGTAGCAATGGTGATCAGCGTCACTGCTGCGCATGTAAAGCGCCTTAACTGTTCGAGCCAAGCGCACCAGGCCCAAATCGGTTAGAAATTTCTCCGCCAGATCAAGATCAGTCACGCTGACCCACGTATATTGAACATCGGTGACTTTGATCATGTTGCGCCCTCCCGTAGCTAGGCAACATAATGGGTTAAAAGCATTTGCCGAGCATGATACCAAATTTGCACATCTGAACCCATTGACGTATTATTTTATAACTTAATAAAATTTTATAGGTTTCTAAATGTCGAAAGTTGATAATAAGCCAAAGCGCTTTACCGAGGTATTGGATGCGGCGGCGGAAGTTTTTGCGGAAAAAGGCTATCACGGTGCAAGCACTACGGATATTGCCGATAAATTGGAGATCAAGCAGGCTGGCATTTATTACTATTTTAAATCTAAAGATTCAGCGTTGGCTGAGGTTTGCCGGTTAGGTGTGCAGGGCTATGTCGAACGGCTTATCGTAATCTCACAGGCAGACCTTTCCGCTGATCGGAAAATTCGAGAAGCTATCCGAGAACATATGCAGCCCTTTCACGACCTGCCAAATTATGTTCAGGTATTTCAATACGAGCGCCGTTATTTGGCTGGTGAAAGTCGCGCTGAGGTAAATAAACTGGCGAGCAAATATGAAGGCGAACTGTGCCGGCTGTTTGAGGCTGGCGTTGCCGCTGGTGATTTTCGCCAAGATTTAGATTGCAAGCTGGCCACCTTAGCATTGCTCGGTATGTGTAATTCCGTAACAGTCTGGTATGATGGAAAATCAAAAAAACAAATTCAACGCATCGCCGATCACTATGCTGATTTCATTATCGGTGGTATATTAAGGTAGGTTGATACGGCTACATCTAGGCGACAAACGGAGTTTTTTGGCGTGACTGATAAAGAAGATAAATCAGAATTGTACAATCAATCGGACCGGTAGGAAGAAGAAATCTCGACAGATAATGATTAGTGATTGCAAGAGGATCGGTGGGGTAATTTTGTTAATCTCATTAGCCCGGACGAAGAATTCTACAATGAAATGATCAACTGGTTGCTGGAAAATGGTGACGATCAGTGGTCCGTTGGATCAAATGACAATGAAGCCGAAGACAGTGAAGTAACTTGCAGAGTTCGATTTGATAGTCCGAAGAAACTCGCCGCCTTCAAAAATTAACTGGACGATAAATCAAACACCCCTTAATTCTTCTAGTATGTCCGTTGAACCTCAAAATTTCCTTTTGAGTGTATTTGATGCTGCCGTTGCGGCTGCACAACCTTCTCTTTGTATCCCTAGTTATCTGCCGGATTTACCCAAGGGAAAAACCGGGGTAATTGGCGGCGGTAAAGCGAGTGCGGCGATGGCGGCAGCGGTTGAAAAACATTATCCGGGTGAAGTCAGCGGCTTGGTGATTACGCGCTACGATTACGGCGTACCGTGCGAGCAAATTGAGATCATTGAAGCCGCTCACCCGGTGCCGGATCTGGCAGGCAGGGCAGGGGCAGAAAAAATGCTTCAAATGGTGCAAGAGTTCACTGCCAATGATCTGGTGTTGTGTTTGATCTCGGGCGGCGGCTCGGCGCTGATGGCATTACCGGCGGAAGGTGTCACGCTCGAAGAGAAACAGGTCGTTAATCAAACGTTGCTGAGATCCGGCGCGACGATCAGTGAAATGAATATCGTGCGGAAACATCTTTCTCAAATTAAAGGTGGGCGATTGGCCCGCGCTTGTGTTCCGGCCAAGCTTCACACATTGATAATTTCCGACGTCGTGGGTGATGATCTTTCGGCGATTGCGTCGGGCCCGACCGTACCGGACCCGTCAACTTATGCTGATACGCTGAAAATCGTGCAAAAATACGACATGGACCTGCCGGCTTCGGCGCTGGCGGTTTTGCAAAAAGGTGCCGATGAAACACCCAAACCGGGCGATGAAATTTTTACAAATAATAAAGTGGAAATAATCGCCAGTGGCCGAAACTCCTTAGAGGCAGCCGCCAAGGGTGCTCAAGAGGCCGGCATCACACCGATTATTCTAAACGACAGTCTAGAGGGCGAGGCGAGCGAGGTTGGCCGCACAATGGCTGAAAACATTGGCGAGTATCGAGAGCAGTCGCCATGTGTCTTGTTGTCCGGCGGTGAGTTGACCGTGACTGTTGCCGGTAGCGGTAGGGGAGGGCCGAATACGGAATTTCTGATGGGTTTGGCGGCCGGGCTTAAGGGTGCTGACGGTGTTTATGCGATTTCGTGTGATACCGATGGCACCGATGGGCTAGTTGACAATGCGGGTGCGATAATCACGCCGGATACATTGCAACGTGCTGAAGATGCTGGGCTCGATCTTGAAACCAGGCTCGCCGACAATGACGCCTATAATTTTTTTGCTGCTCTCGATGATTTAGTCGTTAGCGGTCCGACGCACACCAATGTCAACGATTTCCGGGCAATATTGATAACTGAATAAGTTGAGGCTAAGTCTGCTTCATCAGTTCGAACATTTTGTCGCCGAAGACTTCCCTGGCGTCATCATGCTGGGGTTTGACGGCTTGAACGAATTCAGCATGTTCTTCCGGCGTCAGTTCGACAATTTCGCATCCTTCGTCTTCAATTGCTTGGCGTGACACGACGGCCTCTTGTTCGGCTTGGCCGCGTTGCCAAGTGATGGTATCTCGCACCGATTTTTGCAACGCGATCTGGATTTCTTCCGGCCAGCTTGAATAGCTATCTCGATGGCACATGATACTGCGTGAAATATAAAAGTGGTTCGAGGCCGTGTGGTAACGGTGATACTTATGGGCGCCATAGGTGACCGTATTGGCAAAAGGGTTTTCCTGCGCATCCAAGGAACCGTCGACAATACCTTCGATCGCTTCGGTGAGATCCATGCGTTTTGGCGTTGCACCTAAAAGTTCAAATGTTCGCGCCTGAACATCGCTCGGCAGCACACGAATGCTCATGCCGTCAAAATCGGCAGGCCTGCGGATTGGCCGCAGCTTGTTGGAAATTTGCCGAAAACCATTTTCGAAGTAACCAAGAATTTTGTAGTTGATGCGCTCTTCAGTTTTTTCTGACAAATATTGGCCGAGCGTGCCATCAATCGCCGCCCGCGCCTGTTCGTTATTTTCAAACAAGAATGGCAAATCGACAAATCCAAGTTCCGGTACGCGGTCGGTCAGATAACTGGAGGATTGGTAAGAAATAGTCAAAAGACCGTGCTCGGTCAGCCACAGGATATCCTCACCCTTAAAGCCCAAATCCATGATGTTGTAGACATATTTAATATCGACATCACTGCCGAACTGCTCTTCCATGAGGTCGCCAATCATTTTAAGCGACCGGCTGAAAGATGTGGTCGGCGGGCCATAGCCTCCGAGGCGGATTTGATAAGGTTTACTATCGGGTATACTCAATAGAAATTCCCCATTTTCACAAATTTGCTGAATAAAATCAGACCATAACGAATGAGCTGCTTTATAGCCATCTTAATAAATGCCTTTTAGGATTTGCCGTTCCTCGCTATGTAGAGTGTCATTATGTGCGGTTTAACGGCAATTTTTAGTTACGGCGATAATGCGCCAAATGTTGATGAAGCTGAGCTGCTCAGGATGCGCGAAGTCATGATTGCCCGCGGGCCGGATGGTGCGGGCAGTTGGATTTCTGGCGACCAACACGTTGGCCTGGCGCATCGCCGCCTGGCAATCATTGATATCGGGCCAACCGGGGCGCAACCGATGGCGCTGACCGATGATGCGGGTAATATACGTTTGCAGATTACCTATAACGGCGAGATATATAACTTTAAACAGTTGCGCGCCGGGTTGATAGCTGAAGGCCGTAAATTTTCTACCCAATCAGATACCGAAGTTCTGTTGCACCTTTATGACCGGGACGGTGTGGACATGCTGCGTCAGCTGCGTGGCATGTTTGCTTTCGCACTTTGGGATGAAGCCAGACAAGGCCTACTGCTGGCCCGCGATCCTTACGGTATTAAGCCGCTCTATTATGCGGATGACGGTGGCACGTTGCGCGTTGCCTCGCAAGTAAAAGCTTTGCAGACGGGTGGCGCGATTTCGAGCACGCCCAACCCGGCTGGCCATGTCGGCTTCTTTACTCTCGGCTATGTTCCTGAACCCCACACCATGTATAAAGACATTCAAAGCCTGCCGGCAGGGTCCAGCCTGTGGATTGATAAAGCAGGTGCCAGGACCGAAAATAGGTATTTCAATCTAACCCGGGAAATGGCCGAGCTTGAGGCAAATGGTCAGCAGGGCTCAGCCGAAGAATTGCGAGCGGCCTTAACTGAGAGCATTGAACATCATTTGGTTTCAGATGTGCCGGTTGGCGTATTTCTATCGGCGGGTTTGGATTCAGCAAGCATCATGGCGCTGACCTCCGAAGTGGCCGGTAGACAAATGGAGACGATGACGCTGCGCTTTGATGAGTTTTTCGATGGGCCCTTGGATGAGGCACCGCTCGCTGCTGAGATTGCCACCCTCTACGACACCCGTCACCAAACGCGCACCGTCAAGGGTAGCGATTTTCACACCGATAAGAAAAAGCTATTGGCGGCGATGGATCAACCATCCATCGATGGCGTAAACACTTATTTCGTCGCCAAGGAAGCAGCCGATATGGGGTTAAAAGTTGCTTTGTCGGGTTTGGGCGGGGATGAGTTGTTTGGCGGCTATGATTCCTTTCGGCAAATTCCGTCACTGGTAAGCAGGCTCGGCTGGGTACCAGGTATCAGGGTTTTGGGTGCAGGTTTTCGTGTGTTGAGCGGCTCCTTGTTGCGGCATTTAACCTCACCCAAATATGCTTCTCTGTTTGAATATTCAGCCGATTATGGTTCGGCCTATTTGTTGCGGCGCGGATTGTTTCTGCCCTGGGAGCTACCCCAATTTCTGGATACGGATTTGGTGCGCGACGGCTGGCGGGATCTGAATTTATTTAATAACCTCAACCTGACGGTAACTGGGATTATAAACCCTATCAATAAAGTCTCGCTTCTGGAAAGTGCCTGGTATATGCGGAATCAACTGCTCAGAGATTCAGATTGGGCCGGTATGGCGCATTCATTGGAAATTCGTACTCCTTTGGTTGACGCTACTCTATTTACCAAGATCGCGGCGTGCGGATACAATAAAATTGATATGGCGCGAAGCCCAGCAACAGCACTGCCGGAAAATGTTTTAAATCGGCCTAAAACCGGATTTTATATTCCCGTGCGCGAATGGCTCCAGGGTGAAGAGCAAGAAGCCGGTGCCGAACGCGGCGGTCGCGGCTGGGCAAAATCCATTTATCAGGAGACCTACGCGGCTTAATTGGAACATCAAATGTGATTGTTTGTAAGCCGGACAAGCTTTATCTTTAAGAAAAACTTACAGCACCAGGATAATCTCAATGTCTTTTACCGCACAAATCCCCTATGGGGCTTATTGGTCAACGCCTTTTGCCAAATGGCAGGGCACCTTATCTCATCTCCACAGTATAAAATTTGGCGCCCATGTCGCTAAAGCCGAGCTCGCCAAACGTGATATCAGCCCGGAAGCTTTTGACTACGCGACACTCGGTCTTACCGTGCCGCAGCACCAATCCTTTCATGGTTTGCCTTGGTTCACTGGCTTGATCGGTGCGCCGGATGTCGGTGGCCCGACAATTTCGCAAGTTTGTGCGACCGGCGTGCGCTGTATTTTGGATGCGACGCAATCTGTTGAGGCTGAAATGTCTGGTGTGGCACTCGTCGCTACGGTTGATCGGGTTTCCAATGGTCCGCAGCTTTATTATCCGGCACCTTCGGGGATTGGCGGTACAGGGGTTCACGAAAATCTCACTGTCGATAACATGCAATGCGATGCACTCGGCGGCCACTCGATGTTGCAAACAGCCGAAAACGTTGCCAAGAAAAGCCAAATCACCACTGAAGAGCAGCATGAAATTGTGCTGCTACGCCAGGAACAGTATCAAATGGCGCTGGCTGACGATTCTGCTTTTTTGAAAAAATTTATGACTTTGCCGTTCGATGTGCCATCAGCGAATTTTAAAAAAACCGTGGGTACAATGGACGGTGACGAAGGCGTCTTTAAATCCAATCCGGAAAAACTTGCCTCCTTGAAACCCGTTTTACCGGAGGGCACGGTGACCTATGGCGGTCAAACCCATCCAACCGATGGCAATGCCTGCATGATTGTGACGACGCCGGAAAAAGCCGCTGAATTTAGCAGCGACAAAAATATTGTGGTGAAAATAAAGGGTTTCGGCATGGCCCGCGCTGCCAATGGCTATATGCCGGAAGCGCCGGTGCCTGCTGTTCATCGTGCGCTTGAAAGTGCAGGTTTGAAGCTAGATGATATTGAGGCGATCAAAACCCACAATCCATTCGCCGTCAACGATGCCTACTTTGTCAAAGAAACCGGCTATGACATCAACAAGATGAACAATTACGGCTGCACGCTTGTTTGGGGTCATCCACAAGCGCCGATGGGTGTTCGCGGTGTCATTGAGCTGATCGAGGAGATGGTCATCAAAGGCGGTGGCAATGCTATGTTTACCGGCTGTGCTGCAGGCGATACTGGCATGGCCATAGTTATCGAAGTCGGCGATAAGTAAATGGTGGGTGGTGATTAGTGAAATCGGGTGCGCCATCTTTTGACTACATCATCATTGGTGCCGGTTCTGCCGGTTGCGTCCTTGCCAATCGCTTAAGCGAAAATCCAGATCAACGGGTGCTGTTGATTGAAGCCGGCCCCGCTGACCGTGATCCGATGATCAAAATTCCCTTGGTCTGGCTAAAGTTTGTTCAAAACAGGCGTCATGACTGGGGCTATGATACTCGGCCAGAACCGCATATGGATAACCGTGAAATTGAATGCGTACGCGGCAAAGTTCTCGGCGGCTGCTCGTCAATAAATGCGATGACCTATGTGCGCGGCAATCCGGGTGATTTTGAACGCTGGAAGAAAACTGGCCTGGATCACTGGGGCTACGATGATGTATTGCCCTATTTCAAACGCGGTGAAAGCTGGTCGGGCGGTGAAGATGAATACCGCGGTGGTGATGGCCCGTTTAAAATCCGACCCAGCACCTATCGCGATCCGATGTTTGATGCTTATCTGAGGGCTGCCGATCAAATGGGGTTTGGCCGGACGGTGGATTACAATGGCGAAAATCAGTTCGGTCTCGCCCGCACCCAGCAAAACATCGTCAATGGCCGCCGTTTTAGCGCCGCCGATGCCTACCTTCGGCCAGCCCTAAAGCGCCCGAACTTAACGCTCAAACTCAAGCAGTTTGTGACAAAATTGGTGATCGAAAACAATCGTGCCATTGGGGTTAAGCTGGCCGGTCCAAATGGTCAGTTGCAAAGCATCAGGGCTGAGCAAGAAGTCATTGTCGCGTCAGGCGCGCTCAATTCGCCGCATTTGTTGATGTTGTCCGGTATTGGGCCAGCGGACCAACTACGTAAGCATGGGCTGGATGTCGTTACCGATGCACCGGAAGTAGGCCAAAATTTGCAGGATCACATGTCAGCTGGCGTGGCTTATCATCGTAAACAGCCGGGACCGTTTGTTGCTAAAGCGCGCTATGACCGGCTCGCCATCAATATGCTGACAACTTACTTCTTCGGCAAAGGCAGTGCAGTAGACTTTCCTGGCGGGCTGACCGGATTTACCAAAATAGACCCAGAATCCGATGTGCCTGATATTCAACTTTTGTTTAATGGTGCACCGATCAACGCCCATCCGTGGTTTTCGGGGATTAAGCCGGTGTGGCGCGACGGTTTTGGCTGCCGGGCTGTGTTGCTGCATCCCGAAAGCCGGGGCAGTTTGAAGCTGGTTTCAGCCGATCCGAAAAAACTAATGCACCTCAGACAGAATTTTCTGGCGACTGAACAAGACCGGTGGCTGTTGCGTGAAGGTTTTAAACTGTGCCGTGAATTGTCTGGACAATCGGCGCTGGGTGACTATCGCGGCGAAGAATTTCTGCCCGGCGCAGATATGAAAACAGATAATCAAATTGACGCCCATATCCGGGCGACCGGTGTGACGGTCCATCATCCTTGTGGCACCTGCCGCATGGGCAGTGATGAAAGCTCGGTGGTTGACGCCGAGCTAAAAGTTCGGAGTGTCGAGAGGTTGCGGGTCGCTGATGCCTCGGTTATGCCCGATCTGATCAGCGGCAATATCCACGCGCCAGTACTTATGATCGCCGAAAAAGCAGCTGATTTAGTTAATCAGGCTGCAGCTTAAGTAATCTCCTTTGATTTGTTGATCGAGTTGATCATCGAAACTTGCATCATGAGCTCAAGTTATCTTTCCGGATTATCCTGGATTTCCCGGATTTCATCCAGATGCTTTTACCTGACGGCTGGGTCTTTTTTTTCCATGTTTTTTTGTTGTGGATCGTTTGCGCCTGCACGTATTCAATTGCAATTAGCTGCCGTTGTCGGTTGTAGAGGTTCAGCAAATCCTCACTGGAACCATGGTTCAATATTTGAATGAATTTTTCTGCCGCATTGACGCCATCATGAAGGCCGCCATTCATACCCATACCGCCAAGCAAGTTGTTGACGTGAGCGGAATCACCAGCCAGCAAGACCCGGCCCTTCCGGTAGGTCTCAGAAACCAATGTATAGTTTATAAGTAATTGAAAATAAACGATTTTAATATATTACTTGACCCACCAACTAACTTCAATTCCACAACTATCCCACTCCCACCAATTCTCTGTTATAATCACAGAATGAAACGACTGCTGCCAGTTCTGATGGGTTTTGCACTCCTGTTGTTGTCCTCAACAGAGGGGTGGAGTGCTGACTTTCAGAAGGGTTTAGACGCATACAACAAGAAAGACTACGCAACTGCCCTGCGTGAATGGACACCTCTTGCTGAAAACAAAGGTGTTTTATCACTCTTTTATTCCAAAGAAGATGTAATAAATGCCCAGAAAAATCTGGGTGGGATGTACGAACACGGACAAGGTGTTCCACAGAACGATGAGACTGCGGTGAAGTGGTACAGACTTGCTGCCGAACAGAGGGATGCCGATGCCCAGTCCAGTCTAGGTTTTATGTATTTCAAAGGACGAGGTGTTACCCAGGACGATAAGACTGCGGTGAAATGGTTCAGACTTGCTGCCGAACAGGGGAATGCCCGTGCCCAGACCAATTTGGGTGTGATGTACGCAGAAGGACAAGGTGTTCCACAGGACGATAAGACTGCCCTGAAGTGGTTCAGACTTGCTGTCAAACAGGGTGATGCCCGTGCCCAGAACAATCTGGGTTTTGTGTACGACCAAGGAAAAGGTGTTCTACAAGACTATAAGACTGCGTTGAAGTGGTACAGACTTGGTGCTGAACAGGGGAATGCCTATGCCCAGTACAATCTGGGTACAATGTACGACAATGGACGAGGTGTTTTACAAAACTATATCCGTGCTCATATGTGGTACAACATTGCCGCATCATCTGGGAAAATTAAGAACGCATCTGAAAACGGAGACATCGTTGCGAAACGGATGAACTCAAACCAGATTGAAACTGCTCAACGACTTGCCCGTGAATGTGTTCGTAAGAAATACAAAGGGTGTTGATTGAATGAAAAAACTACTCACCATATCCACACTCATATTCTCTGTGATGTTCTCATCCACCAGTTTTGCGGAGTGGAAGAAGGTGGTTAAAAATGTGAGTGGAAATACCCATTATGTGGATTTTGAGAGAATCAGAAAACACGGTGGGTATGTTTATTGGTGGACTTTGAGTGATTTCTTGAAACCAACCGAACAGGGATATTTGTCTGGGAAAGTTTATCAACAAGGTGACTGTAAATTATTTCGGATTAAGGTTTTGAGTTTTTCCTTTCATAAAGAACCGATGGGAAGAGGAACACCTTCCACATCTTCCAATAAACCAGATAAAGAATGGGACTATCCTTCTCCTGACTCAGTAATTGAAGCAATTCTAAAACTCGTCTGTGCGTATGCGAAATAGACGATAGGAAAACTAACCCTATCTCGTAAAATTCACTGTGATAGTAGAAATTCTAGTCGGTAAATTGCGGATACAGAACACCTCTGACTCACCTTTTTCTATTCCTTTTATTGAGTCCTCCGATTTCCACGAAAAAACCCTACAAGGAAGTCCAAGTAGGGTTTTCTGGGGTGT
>MPLX02119234.1_pt1 | contig 10751 bp, 6 predicted proteins | sample 1617341 | NCBI WGS metagenome assembly MPLX02 (sample SAMN05944804, study PRJNA350692) | marine metagenome | biome: marine; feature: ODZ; material: water; isolation source: 120 m water sample filtered on 0.2 um supor filter | place: Pacific Ocean | collected 2012-04-08 | depth 120m m | reverse complement strand
GGTCGTCCTGTTCATGATGGGTAAATACTCCGCCGGACTTGCCCGGATGGATGGTCAGGATTTGCTGCGCCCTGGTGCGAACTACATGCTGCTTGGCTCGGTCGTGAGTGCTGCAGTGGTGCTCGCGCAGGCAGCCTCCTTTTTTGGTTACCCCGCTTGGGACAAAGGCCTCACTTGGGCGGTGCTGGCGGTGCTCGCGGTTTCCGGGCTGGAGAATCTTATCACGCTGGTACTGGAGTTTTACCGGCCACGGATCGACGACAAAAAGGCACGCCTGCTGTACGAGAGCCGGCTCATTGGCCTGCTTGGCCAGCCGGGCGGGTTGATCTCCACCGCTGCTCAGGCGCTGGATTACCAGTTCGGCTTCAAGGTTTCCGAGACGTGGTTTTACAAATACCTCGAGCAGAAGCTGGCACTGATCATCGCCATCCAGGTCGTGATGCTGTTCCTGAGCAGCAGCTTCGTCGTAATTCAGCCCAACGAAGAGGCTTTCCTCGAGCGGTTTGGCAAGCGCAACACCCACCTCGGGCCGGGCTTCAGCTACAAGCTACCGTGGCCGATCGACAAAGTGTACCGCTACAAAACCAGCGAGATTCAGAACTTCGTGCTGGGTGTGATGGATGAAAATGAGGAAACCAAGCCGAACACCGGCTCCCCCGACGATGTGGAGGTGCTGCTCTGGACCAGCCAGCACAATCACGGCTCCTCCAAGGACCCGGAGCAGAATTACAACATGATCGTCGCCAGCAGTGACGTGTCGCTGGATGCGGCGGCATCCGACTCCGTGCCGGTCAACCTGCTGACGGTCAGCATCCCGGTGCAGTACCGCATCAAAAACCTGACCAACTGGATATACGAAACCGACAATGCCGGCTCGTTGCTGCAGAAACTCTCCATGCGCGAAGTGACACGCCACTTGATCGGAGTGGATATCAACGACCTGATGGGGTCGGGCCGGACTAAGGCGCAGGAAGACTTGAAAAAGTCCATTCAGGAACAGGCCGACCGCATCCAACTCGGCGCAGAAATCGTGTTCGTAGGGTTGCAGGACATTCACCCGCCTGTCGGCCAAAACGAGCAGTCCAAGGCCAGCGGCGGTGTCGCGGAGAGCTACGAGAAAGTGAACGTGGCCCAGTTGCACAGCGAGACCAACCGGCTTGGTGCATTGCAGTACAAAGCCGGAAGAGTACCCCAATCGCAAGCCAACGCCGCCGAGATCTTGGCGACCGCAAGCAGCAATAGCACCAATAAAGTTGCCTTGGCCAAGGCTGAGTCTGCGCGGTTCGCCCACCAAATTTCTGCCTTCAGTGCGGCACCAAGCGTGTACACGACACGCTCGAAACTAGAGACCTTTCAGCGGGCAACGCAGGGCGCCCGCAAATACATCCTGTCCAATCCGAACAAACAAGATGTCATCAATTTGGAACTACAAGACAAGTTGCGTAGTGATATGCTGGACGTGACTGTTGACCCTAATAATTAAATTCAACATTCTAGAACGATGAAAAAAAATCAAGTCACACTGACGATAGGCGCCTTTTTGGTGATCATCTTCGGTTTCATGCTGCTCACCTTTCAGGTGCGCCAGACGGAGGTGGCCATCAAGACCCGCTTCGGCAAGGCCGTCCAGTCCGATGGTAAGGCCGATCTTGGCCCTGGCTTTCACTTTCGACTGCCTTGGCCCGTGAACGAGGTGTACGTGTTCGACAACCGAATCCAGAGCTCTGAGTGGACCTTCGAGGAGACCGGCACCGCCGAGGGCAAACCGATCCTCATCAAGGTATTCGTTACCTGGAAAATCAACGATGCGCTCAAGTTTTTTAACACCTTCAGCGGCGACTTGGCCAAGGCCAACGTAGTACTCGAAGGCAAGGTGCGCAGCGCCCAAAACGCTGTCATCGGCGAGTACGCCTTCAACAATCTGGTCACGACCAACGAGCAGGACCTCAAACTCGACGCCATCGAGAAAGACATGAAAGAGCGGGTCGGCGACTACTCGAAGGACGACGGCATCGAAATCATCATGGTCGGCATCAAGCGACTCGGCATCCCGGAATCGGTCACCAGCGCCGTGTTCGAGCGCATGAAGGCTGAGCGCCAGGCCCGGATTCAGGAGATTGAGGCCGAGGGCGAGCGCCTAGCCAAGACCATCAAGGCCGAAGCCGATCTTGAGGCCAACAAGATACTGGCACAGGCCCGAGCGGAGGCGATCCAAATTAGCGGTGAGGCCGAGGCGCAGGCCGCGAAGTATTACGAGGTGTTCAAGCAGAACCCCGAGCTGGCTAACTTCCTGTTCAATCGCAAGGCACTTGAGGGGCTGCTTAAGGACAACTCCACTCTGATTCTCGATCCCAACACGCCCCCCTTCAACCTGCTGACGCAACCGAGTGCCAACAAGCCATGAGCGATGCCGATAAACCGGCCCCGGCGCAACGCCCGGAGGCGATGGATGACGCACGCTCACGTGCGCTGACCGAGGCGCTGCAGAGCAGCTTCAAGGTGGTGCGGTTTATCATGGTGATATTGGCCGTGGCGTTTTTCAGCTCCGGTATCACCAAGGTCGACAACAACAAAAAAGCCCTGCACCTGCGGTTCGGCAAATACCAGCAAACCCTCCCGCCTGGCCTGGTTTGGGCCTGGCCATACCCGATCGATGAAATCGTGCAAATCCCCGTCAACGAAAACCGCACCATCACTTCCGACGTCGGCTGGCGCACCGAGGACGAGGAAACCCCACAGGCAAGCATGTCCTTCCAGCCGACTTATGACGGCTACACCCTTACCGGCGACGGCAACGCCATCCACGTCAAGGCGGAGATGAACTTCAGCCTGGACGAAAAATCCGGCGATGCAATCAAGGCCTACGAGTTTGGTTTCTCCGATGTCACGCAGTTCCTCGAGTCGATCCTCGATAACGCTGTCTACCATGCCTCCGCCGGGCGAAGTGCCCTCAATGCATACACTCGGCAGTCCGACTTGGGGGACGCCATCGAACGCCGCCTTAAAAAAACGATCGGCGAGATCGACAGCGATCTGCGCATCAAGATCAACTCACTGACACTCGACGTCACCGTGCCACTCGACGTCAAGCCGGCCTTCGACGCGTTCCTCAAAATTCAGCAGGAGAGTCAACAAAAAGTCGCAACCGCCAAGGCCGATGCGCAGAGCGCCAAGGCCAACGCGCTTGGCCAAGCCAAGGTCATCGAGGGCGGCGGCCAGACAACGGCCAACACCCTGCTCACCTCCGTGCAGGCCGAGGCCAAGGCGTTCAAGGAACAAAAGCCGTTTTATGAGGATAACCCCACTCTTTTCGAACAGCGCCTCGTCGCAGAAACCATGCAGCGAGTGCTTACCAACGCTGTCGATGTTTTTTACCTATCAGGGCGTCAGCCCCGGATTTGGCTCAACCGCACGCCGGAAAAACGGAAACTGAAGGAAGCCGAAACGCCATGACGGCGGTGGTGCAAACCGCGCTTGGCCAAGCAAAATCATAACAAGAAAACCACCATGCAGGTTACATCACTTTTAAGCCGGAAAGAGATCCGCGAGCACCATCACGATCACGAGAGCGACTGCAACAGTTGCGGACACGACCACGAGCACACCGAGTTCAAGCTCACCACCATGATCGCCGGGGTGTTGTTCATCGCGAACTCGTTCCTGATGGAATGGTTCGGTGGCACGGACGACCGGATCGCTGGTGTGAGTGCGTTCATCGGAGCAATCATCCTAGGCCTCCCGATCCTCAAGCTGGCGGTCAAAAGCATCCTGCGCGGCATGCTCACCATCAACGAATTGGTCGCCATCGCCTTTCTAGCCGCTATCGCCTCGGGCGAGTCGCAACTGGGAGGCTACCAGACTGCCGGCATCGTCGCGTTTTTTATGCTGCTTGGCGAACTAATCGAGACCCGCACTGCAGCCGGTGCTCGTGCTTCGATCGCGTCACTTGTCAAGATGACCCCGACCAAAGCCCGCCGCATTATCGCTGATGGTGAGGAGGAGGTCACCGCGTCCGAACTGAACGTTGGTGACGTGATCCGGATTCGCCCCGGCGACAACGTCGCAGCCGATGGCACCATCGTCAGCGGTCAGGGCTCCATCAATCAGGCCAACATCACCGGTGAGTCGCTTCCGGTGGACAAGGCCACCGGTGAGGAGGTCTTCGCCGGCACGACCAACCTGACCGGCGTGCTAGAGGTCAAGATCACCCGCGCCGGTGAGGATACCACCTTTGGCCGCGTGCGAGACCTGATCCTTTCCGCCGAACAAACCAAGCTGCCGATCATGCGGATCATCGACCAATACATGGGCTACTACACGCCGCTGGTGCTGGTCATCGCGGGTGTCGTCTGGTTTTTTACACAGGACATCGAGCGCGTTGTCTCGGTACTGGTGATCTCCTGCCCGTGCGCCTTCATTCTCGCTTCGCCCACGGCAATGGTCGCCGCCTTGGCCTCGGCCGCAAGGCTTGGGATCCTTATCAAGAACGTTGCTGACATTGAGATTGCAGCACGCATTAACGCATTTGTATTCGACAAGACTGGCACACTGACAACCGGTGAACTTGCGGTCAGCCGCCTGGCTCCGCAAGGCGACATCAAACCAGCCGAGTTGCTAAAAGTCGCCGCCACCGCGGAGAAATTCAGCAACCATCCGACGGCCAAAGCGCTCGTCAATCTGGCCGGCGAAGCCGGGGTGACCTTGACTGATCCCAGTGATTTTAAGGAGACCGCCGGCAGGGGTGTACAGGCCAGCGTGGACGGTGCGAACATCGTTATCGGTCGCGCGCAGTGGCTCCGTGACAACGGCGTCACCGATGATTTCGAGTCGAAGGTTGACCTGAAGGAAACCGAAGGATACAGCCTGCTGTTCGTCGCCAGCGGCGGTGTCTGCATCGGCTGGATCGGCCTGCAGGACGCCACCCGCACCGAGGCCAAAGAGGCGCTTGCCGATCTGCTTGAGTCCGGCGTTCGGCGTGTGGCGATGGTTTCCGGCGACCGCCAGCCGGTGGCCGCCCGCGTGGCCAGCGAGATTGGCTGCGACGAGGTCGTGGCCGAATGTCTGCCGCAGGACAAGGTGAGTTTCGTGGACGACCTTAAGAAACGTGGCTACCGCGTGGCCGTTATCGGCGATGGCGTCAACGACGCCCCGGCGCTTGCCGCGGGGGACATGGGCGTCGCAATGGGCGCAGCCGGCAGCGAGGTGGCCATCCAGAGCGCCACCATCGCGCTGATGAACAACGACCTGCGCCGGCTGCCGTTCCTCGTGCGTCTATCGCGACAGACCCGCTCGGTGATCAACCAGAATTTCCTGTTTGGCATCCTGTTCATCATAGTCGGCATGATCCTTGCCAGCTATGGGGTGATTAACCCGATCGTTGCGGCAGTGCTACACAACGCCGGCTCGCTGATCGTGGTGTTCAACAGCGCTCGCCTGGTTCGCCAAGGCGAGGAGTTGGGCTCCTTTAAGCCGGAGTCAGCCTCAGCGGATACCGAGAACTCGCCCGACATGGCACCCCAACCGGCCTGAGGTTTTTCATGAGCAGTGCTTGGCCAACCGCTTGGCCTGACACAGGAATAACACAGCTATGAATTCAAACGAAACGGTCATTTCCGCCCAGGGCCTGACCAAGGTGTTTAAAGATTTCTGGGGCAGGGCCAAGGCGCGCGCCGTCGAAGGCATCGACTTCGAAGTCAAGCGCGGCGAGGTGTTCGGCCTGCTTGGCCCGAACGGCTCCGGCAAATCCACCACGGTGAAGATGCTGCTCGGCCTGCTGTACCCGACCCGCGGTCGCATCACGGTGTTCGACCACTCGCCGCGCCATGTGCAGACCAAGGCACGCATCGGCTATCTGCCGGAGGAGTCGTACCTTTACCGCTACCTTAACTCCGACGAGACAATCGACTTTTTTGGTAGCCTCTTTCACATCGACACGAAGGAGCGCCGCGAGCGCGCCGAGCAACTGATCGAGATGGTCGGGCTGGACAACGCCCGGCGCCGGCACGTCGGCGAATTCTCGAAAGGCATGCAGCGCCGCATTGGCCTGGCGCAGGCGTTGATCAACGACCCCGACCTCGTCATCCTCGACGAACCGACCTCCGGCCTCGATCCGATCGGTTGCCGCGAAATCAAGGATTTGATCCTCACCCTCGCCGAACGAGGCAAGACGGTCGTGTTGTCAAGCCACCTGCTGGCCGATGTGGAGGATGTCTGCGACCGGGCGATGATCCTATACGGTGGGCGTGTGCAGGCGATGGGCACGATGAGCGAGTTATTGGCCAACCGCGACGCGACACGCATCACAGCGCCGACCCTCTCGCGTGGGACGATGGACAAGGTGCTCTCGCTGATCCGCGAGGACACCGGATCTGAGGAGGTGCGCGTGGATAATCCCACCCAAAATCTCGAGAGCTTGTTTCTCAACATCGTCGAGCAGGCACGCCGGAAGGAGTCGGAGACGTCCGGGGCGACTTCCGGTCACCGCGTAGCTGATTATTTGCGTGGCGACACCGCGGGCGAACGGACCGATCGCGTGCTCGACCACCTCACTCGCGCTGCGGACAAACCAACACCCGGCAATGCGCCAGAGGTGACCAAGCCAACAGAGACGGTGGACGTCGACACACTGGCCGACTTAGCCAAGGCCGAGCCCGCTCCGAAAGTCGACGTCGCCCCGAAGAAAGAGGAAAATCTGGACAAAGCAAACGAGAAGCTGGGCGGACTGCTCAGCGACTAATCGCTCCGCCTCAAACCAAGCGCCATGTGGCCCATTGCCAAGCAGACCCTGAAAGCCGCCGTCCGGTATCGGTTCGTCGTGGCGATGGTTGTCGCGCTGATGGTCATCGTGTTCGGCATTCCCATGCTGGTGAAGAGTGACGGCACAGCCAAGGGCACAGTGCAACTCGTGCTCACCTACACGCTTGGCTCGACCACCGCACTGCTGGGCATTGCCTCGCTCTGGATGGGGTGCGGCACGCTGGCACGCGAGATCGAGGACAACGTTATGCAGATGGTAGCCGTCAAGCCGGTCGCGCGCTGGCAGGTTTGGCTGGGCAAGTGGCTGGGCATCATGCTGCTCAACGCCGCGTTGATGGTGCCAACCGGCCTGGCCATTTTCTTTCTTATCAACGCCCGGGCCGACTCGCCAGAGCTCGATGAGTTCCAAAAGTCCAAGCTGCAAAACGAAGTGCTGGTGTCTCGGAGCAGCGTGCGGGAACCGGAACCGGACTTTTCGCTGTCGCGCCAGAAGGCGTACCGCTACGCCTTGCTGGTGGCCGAGGGCAAGACGGAGAACCAGTATACGGAAAAGGAGCAGGCGTTCCGCATGTCGGTGACCGGCCCGGAACATATCCTATCCTTTCGGCCGGATTACCCCCGGTTGGTGGAGCAGTCGAGAGCCCCCCGACCTACCGAGGACATATTGACACAACTGGGGCAACTCGAGAACGACGCAGTCCGGATGTCCCGGGCCAGTTACGAGATTGTCCTGCCCGGGCAGGATCGGTTTTGGGAGTTTCAGATCGATCCCGACATGGTCGATGAGGTCAACCAGAAGCCGGTGTACCTTCGATTCAAGTTCAACGCCGACGACGAGTACGACCCCAAGTCGCACACGCTATGGTTCTCGATCGGTGAAGGCACCAGCAAACGCTGGCCTCCCGAAGGCGCCTTCAAGGAAATGAGACGAGGCTCGAGCGCGTTTCACGAGGAACAACTGCCGGCCGGGATCGTGCCGGACAAAGGGCCTCTGCGGGGCAAGGTGCGTGTTCATTTCATGAACCGCAACAGTGAGCGGCCGATTGTGTTCCTGCTCGAGGACGGCCCGATGATCCTTTATCACGACGGGGGCTTTGGCATGAACCTGTTCCGCGGCCTGCTCATCATTTATTTCTGGCTTGGGCTCATCTCAGCCATAGGCCTGATGGCCTCGAGCTTCCTCTCCTTCCCGGTCGCCACGTTCATGTCCCTGGGTATCCTCCTGATTTCCGCCTCCACTGGCACTCTCGAGCAGATCATCAAGGAGGGCGGCATCACCGGGATCAACCACGAGACCGGCAAAAAAGACGAATCGTCGCTGCTAGACGGCGCGGCCATCTTCTTCGCTCAGGGCGCGGTGGAGATCACCTCAGCCATTTGGGGATACTCACCGGTCGACAGCCTCAGCGCAGGGCGCAAGATCAAGTGGATCACCCTGCTCGCCGCTTTCACCTGGGTCGTTCTGGTCGTAGGCGGGCTTGTGATGCTAGTCGGTTCTATCTTGTTTCATTTCAAGGAGTTAGCGCTTCCTAATCCCACAGCTTCGATGAACTGACACACGGCATGAGACTTCACGGAAAAGCATACAAATTCGTCATGGCCCTTTTGGCCTTGGCCTTCCTGTTTGCCGTGAATTTCAGTCAGCGCAGGATGAACCAGTTCCGCGCGGAAAAAAAACTGACGCATACGGAGCAGATTGAAAATCTGCCGCCGACACTCGCCTTCACCACCGTCGTGCTGGGTGGTTTTCGCGGGTTGATCGCGAACATCCTCTGGGTGCGCGCCATGCAGATGCAGGAGGACGGCAAGTTTTTCGAGATGGCACAGCTTGGCGACTGGATCACCAAGTTGCAGCCGCACGCCGACCACGTTTGGCGCGTCACCGCGTGGAACATGTCATACAACATCTCGGTGAAGTTTGACGGTATCGAGACGCCGCACGTGCGCTGGCACTGGGTCAAGCGCGGCATCGAGCTGATCCGTGATGGAGGGCTGGAGAACAACCCGCACAGCGCCCACCTGTACCACGAGTTGGCGTGGCATTTTCAGCATAAGGTCGGCCATAACCTCGACGACGCTCACCGGTTCTACAAAATGGCTTGGTGCTCTGAAATGATGCACGACCCCGGCCCAGACGGGCGCCGCAACACCGAGGACGACATCCGGGATGGCGGCGTCATCGGCACACGGCGCAACGGCTATCTCGACCTGCTCGCCCCCCAGACCGACCAGGACCGCCGGCGCCTTAAGCGCCTTCAAGAGGAGTTCAAGATGTCGCCCAAAAAAATGCTGGCCGTCGACGAACTGTGGGGGCCGCTTGAGTGGCGCCTACCCGATGCCCACGCCATCTACTGGGCGCAGCAGGGCATTGAGGATGTCACCGAGCGGTTCGATGTAACCGGTCCCAACGGAGTCCCCGATGGCGTTCTTAACGTCGACGAGGAAAAAGCCGCTGGTGGGGATTTTCTCAAGCTGCGCCGGATTATTTATCAGGCACTCCAGCAGGCCTGTATGCAGGGGCGTCTGATTGTACCACCGCCCAACTTCAACTACGGCTGGAATGTTGAACTCGTCGACAAGGCCAACGCTTCCTACGAGGAACAAATGGAGGCCAAGCGCCGCGAGGATACCGCCTCCAACACCGACACAGGCCTCGCCGAGCACATGAGCACCGGCCACAAGAATTTCCTCCGCAGCGCCGTCTATTTCCTTTACGTGTACAACCGCAAGGACGAGGCGGCCAAGTGGTATAAATACATGGTCGACCTATATCCCCAATCCATCCCGGTTCCGGGTCTGAGCCTCGACGAGTACTGCGTCTCCCGCGTTCAGGAAGACGCCGGGGAGACCGATCACAACCAGACCAAGGCGGTCATTGGCGGATTACTACTGCAGGCCTTCCAGTACGCCGCGATCGGGGAAGATGACCAGTTTGTCGGCCACAAGTCGCTTGCCATCCAACTGCACAACCGGTTCCAGAAAAAAATCGGCAGCAGCACCAACCGGGTCGGACTGCCTCCGCTCGAGGAACTCGAGCGCGAAATGCTTGAAGACCTGTTCCGCCCCAACAGTCCCTTGATGCACCCTGTCCTACTGGATCAACTCCGCACAGTGCTCAAGCTGCCGGAGGAGTACGGGAAGAACCTCGAGCCGTACATTGACCCTCGACAACCGGTCCAAGGCCCAGCCCCCGAGCCAGCCCCCGAGGAGAAATAATCCCCGCTTACCCAAGTGGCTCCTTATTTCGGAATTGGACTCGCCGAAAACGGTCGGCTAGGCTCGGGCCTCAACCCGGTCGCGATGTTTTCCAGACACTCCATCCTTCCTACGCTGCTGCTTGGCCTGCAACTGGGTGCGCTAGGCCAAGCACAGACGGCGTCATCCGCCTGGTTTGCCATCCGCGTGGTGGATGCCGAGACCGGACGCGGCGTCCCGCTGGTGGAACTTGAGACCGTCAACCACCAGCGTTTTTACACCGACAGCAACGGATTGGTGGCGTTCCACGAGCCGGGTTTGATGGATCGGCAGATTTTTTTCCACGTCCGCAGCCACGGCTATGAGTATCCCAAGGATAGTTTCGGCTATCGCGGTGTGCGGCTCAAGACCGCGCCTGGCACCGAGGCCGTGCTGAAGCTCAAGCGCCTTAACATTGCCGAGAGGCTCTATCGCGTGACCGGTGCCGGCATTTATCGCGACAGCCGCTTGCTGGGCCGGAGCGCGCCGATCGAGCGGCCGCTGCTCAACGGCTCGGTGTTCGGCTCCGACAGCGTGGTGACCGCGGTTTACCGGGGAAAGCTTCACTGGTTCTGGGGCGACACCAATCGTCCGTCCTATCCGCTGGGCAACTTCCACGTGCCATTCGCGACGTCGCTGCTCCCCGGCGAGGGTGGACTCGATCCCGTCCTTGGCGTGAATTTCACCTATGCTGTCGGCAAAAACGGTTTTGCCAAGGAAGCGGCGAGGATGCCCGGCAAGGGGCCAACCTGGATCGATGG
>MPLX02222688.1_pt1 | contig 10755 bp, 3 predicted proteins | sample 1617341 | NCBI WGS metagenome assembly MPLX02 (sample SAMN05944804, study PRJNA350692) | marine metagenome | biome: marine; feature: ODZ; material: water; isolation source: 120 m water sample filtered on 0.2 um supor filter | place: Pacific Ocean | collected 2012-04-08 | depth 120m m | reverse complement strand
TGTCAGTAGCTGAATCTGAATTCATTTCATTTTTTATAACATCACTAGTTGTAAATCTAACATTTCTATTTTGATAATAGAAATAGATATCATTACCTGACTTTTGAATAACCCTACCTATGGCTCCTGTAACACTACCTGTTAATTTATCACCAGGTTGACAAGTACCCATTCCACTCGCTACTGTTAGTTTAGGTGGTAACGCATCTGTATTATTACTACCCAAGCTATTTTCACCATTTGATTCAAATACTGCTCTTACAGCATAAACATCTGGAATACCTAATGTTATATTTTCATCATTATAATTTGTTCCGTATATTGTACTCGCACCACCTGTTGAAGCTGGTGTTGATACTTTAACTCCTCTTGATCGTCTGAATGTCTTAGTACCATTGTTATTAGCTACATCTTTAGTAACAGCATATACAACTTTAAGTTGATCTCCATCAGTAATAGGTGTTGAACCTGCAGCTGTAATTGTCATGGCTCCACCTGAACCACCAGCTATTGCAAGTGTTTGACCAGAAGCATTTTCTCCTATATCAACAACATCTCCTTCATCTGCATCTGCACCTTCAGCTGACTCCATAATAGTTATCATATAATCATTATTATCTTCTGCTACTAATACTTCATCATTTGCAGCTGTTATTGTACCTGTTCCACTACTTAATGTTACTGTAGCTTGTTTTCTAACTACCATTGAATTAGGTGTTAGAGATGATACAAAATCTTTAGGTGTAGGACCGATAGCTATTGTTTTTTCTTGTTCTTGTAATTGAGCTCTTTGTCTGATATACTTTCCGTTCTCAGCGACACCATTTCCTGTCAGCTCTATTGATGTATCACTTGTAATTGATAATACAATCTTTTCTGTTCCTGAAGGAGCTACTATAACATCTCCCTCTTTTAATTCTTGACTAAATTTAGTATTAACACCTGTTTGTGTTGCATCACCTGATGCTCCAATTACTGTTCCTGTTAATATATATTGACTGTCTGTTGTAACTACATCAGCTGTAAAGTTTGCTGAGTTACTTGTTCTTGGTGCTTGATAGAGACTTCTTACTCTATCAGTTGAATATGATCTAACAGCTGAAATTGTTGGACCACCACTTGTATCACTTTCTTTTCTAATTACTTCTGTAGTAAATGTTCCTTCTACATCCATTATCCAAACTGTTGTTGCTGTTGCAGATGCTCTACTAACCGCTACTGTTGCTTTAGCTCCTGAAGTTACTCCTTTAATTCTCTGTCCTGCAGTTAATGCTAATGATGTTCCATTAACTGTAAGTTTAGTGAACATACGAACATCAAACAAGTATATACGGTGTTCTGACGCCGCTGTATGAACTCCTGAGCCTACTGTAGGACTAGTACAGTTAAAGTATCTTACTCTAGCCTTACCTATTAAATCACCAGAAGATGATGAATCTGCTTGATTGGCTTTCGCATCTGTATATAAACTTACAGTTCCATAAGGATTTACTGCTGAATCACCTGTACCAAATTCTGGTTGACCAAATACACTATTTAAAGTATAATAATTTCCTATTTCAAAAGGAACAGCTAACGCTCCTGCATCTTCCGTAGTTCTTGCTTTTGAAATAGTAATTAAATTTTGTGAAGGCTTATCTACTTCGTGTCCTTTAACATAGGCCTTACCTGGAGACATGATTGCAACAAATTTAGATGCGTCACCTGGTGTAGTTGTATCACTTGATAGATAAACACCATTATTAACTCTTGAATTTAAATGTTCTCTTAATTCTAATTGAAATGGTTTAACAACATAGTCACCACTTTCATCAAAAGTTCTTCTTGCTAATGTCTTTTCTATTGTAGCATATGCAGTTACTTCAACCTGTTTTGTAATAATACCAGCTTCTACTCTACATAATTCTAGAAAGTTATCTATATCTTGAGTACCACCAACTGCTTTCTTAGCTAATGTTAATGCTATCTTTAATCTATTAGCACCAGGAGCATTTTCGTTAGTTGTACCTGTAGCATTGTCTAATAAAGTTCCATCATCACCAGAAGCGATTACTGATTCACCAATAATTAAACCAATTCTATATGTAGGAGTATTAGAATACTTATCTAATATAAGTGTTTGTTCATCACATTTTACAAAGAATCCTCTTGTATAAAATATACCACTACGAACTGTTACAGCTGATCCTGTAAATGTTGAAAGTGTTTCGATTGTTTTAAATTCGTTATTTGAATTACCAGAAGTTGAATAATCTCCGTTAGCGTCTAAAGCTACTTCTTCTATTTCTTCGTTGTCTGCAAATGAATTGTAATATGTTGTTCCAGTAGGATTACCAGATTTAACATAAGTGAAAAATAAAGTTAATGGATCTCCGTCAGTAGTTTTGGCAGCAGTGTTAATACACTTACCTACTGTTTGAGATGTTTTACCTTGATAATATTTTCCTACGGCTGCAGTTCTGAATGTTTCTGCTGTTGCAGTTCCATTAGAGTTGGGATTAGCGTCATTAACTTTAACAGCATAATATTCTTTATTAACTGTTGTTGTTCCACCCATAACAAGAGCACCCTCTTGAAAGAGATGATTACCAAATCTCTCAACCTGATTTTGTAAAATACTCTGTAGTTGAGTTAGTTCTCTTGCTTGTATCGCATTAGCAGGACGAAATAGGATTCTATGAAAATTCTTAGATTCGCTATAATCATCATAATAAGGCGATACATTTAAATCTGTATTCTGCGCCATTTAATTCCCTTACATTTCGACTATAAGTTTAATATCTTCTATCTGATCTGAAGCACGAGATACCGCACCTCTGTTTTCTAAATATATAATATCTCCAGAGTGCCTAGCAACTTCTTCATTAGCTAATGCACTGATTGTTCCATGAGTTCCAGCTGAACTTCTAACAGTTTCACTACTTCCAAAAGCTGCAAACCCACCACCATTGTTCGGATAAGGTAAGTAAGAAATGATTCTATTTGTTGAATCCACTGATACTACAACACCTACTGCAGTTGTTGCTGATTCAGTAGATGCGTTTCTTATTAAAGTGTCAACTGTTGGTGCACTAAAATTAGATGAATTAAAAGTCATAGTTTTATATGCTCTCATTGTTGCTGTTGAAGATAATGTATTTCCACCGTAATTAGTTGGATTTACTATTACACCTATTTGTCTGAAATCGTTATCAGTTGGAAAATCACCAGAACCTTCACCATACTCTAATCTTGAGTTTAGAATTACATAGTTACCACCTAGTTCTTCTATTGGATCAGCACCGTGACCATGTTTAGGTGGAATAATGAATTCTATATTTGCTGAAGCGTTTGTACCATCTGCCTTTTGATTAGCATTGTCAAATCCAGGTATACTGTCATTGGCCAAGTAGGCTGTAGTATAAGCTGTTCCTGCAGTTGTAATTGTACAAGATGCAACACCACCTGAACCATTTGTAACTACTGTTGCTACACCACCTGTACCATCACCTCTAATAGCGATATTCGCTGTAGTAGTTGATGCCGTATATCCAGAACCTGCTGCGACTACTCTTACTCTATCAAGAGCTCCGTCTACTGCTCCGTTCTCAACATCCCATTGTGCTGTACCATCATCAGATGCTGCAGTTCCTAATGCACCTGCTGAACCTATTACTGCTGCTTGAGCACCTAGTGTTTTAACAGGTATAAAATCGTTAGTTACGAACTTAATTACATCAGATGCTGATATCGAATACATGAATTTCCATTGATATCCATCTGATTCTGTTGGAGTTGTAAGTGTTGTATGATCTGGTTTTACAGTTGATGCTGTATTACCATCATTATTTAAACACTTATATACATTATAATCATCAGTAATAACATAGTAAGTACCGCTCCACAAAGTTGTGGCTGTCGAACTTGCTGCGTTACCTGATGAATAGTTATGACGATATTCGTCATAAGTTGTTCCGCTTGTCCAATCCCTTCTTACAATGGCATGTGAAACATCAGTTGTCGCGATCTTCTTCATTGCCACCATATTACGATAGGCATCAAATTCATCATTTGGTCCATCTACAGGGGTTGGCGGAGTTGAATCATCTGTCCACGCGTGTCCTCTACCGATAAAAGAATAGGCAACGGATGCACCTTCTCCGATATCTTCGACAAACTGCTTCGCGTTATTTAGACGAAACTTTTCAGTTATTATTGCTGCCATTGTTATATCCCTTTTGGTTATTTAATTGTTTTGTTATAGTTATTTATATCAGTTATCCTGTTTGAATTACAGCAGAATGAGTTAAATTTGTCTTTCTTCCATACTCTCTCTGCAAATCATTAATAAGTCTGTTTGGATATATACTACTTATGTCACTAATCTTGATTCCTTCTGAAAGAGACTCTTGAATTAAATGTTCTCCAGTCTCTAGTAATAAATCATCTCCAGATGATATACCACTTCCACCATCAAGTTGAACTTTCTGCATTATACTGTAATTTTCAGTAAACATCATATCTCTTAAATCACCTATACTTGGTCCAGCCTGATTTGATTCTTTCTGACCAATCATAAGTGCTTCTTCGTGAAGTAAAGGTAAACTATTTGTTTCATCTATTAGTCTCTCTCCTGCTTCACTTATTATATTGAATGAGCCAACTTGAGTTGATTCTTCACTTACAAAGTAATGTGTATCATCAACTATAGTTGCTGTTTCCCATAATAAAGTTGTATCATCTTCTAATAAGACAATACCACCTTGACCAAAATATTCTCCCATAACCCGGCCATGATTATCTTCCATTATAAAAGTCTCACCTGCTTCAGAAATAATTCTCTCTGAAACGAAATTCGTTGATTCGTATAGTTTCTGTCCCGCGGGTCTATATCCCCAATTAACACCACTAGATATGTTTACACCTGTTCTATTAGTTGTTCTACCTGAATTAGAATCATCTCTACCAGTATCTTGTAATACTGTAATAGTAGAATCTCCAGGTAACTCACTTACACTATTTTTAATATCATCTAATCTTAATGATGTTCCATTGATTGCTAGATATGGTGGTGCTGTATCTCCAGCAACTATCGTAGTTGTTCTAACTGTTGTTGCTAAGTCACCAGCCGCATAAGATTCTGCACCCTTCTGATTAAGTGGTGTCCTAGTATTGTTACCTGCTGATAATGTTCTTCCTGATTGAGTAGCTGATGAACTATATATTGGAGATGAAATTATAGTAACTTTTCTTTGTTTCATTTCTGAATCATAAGTTTCACTATGATCACTTGCTACTAATACTTTACCTCTACCTTGGAATCCTGGTAAGTAATCAGCATGATCATATGCATCTCCACCACCTTCTACACTATTACTTATTTTCTGATTCGCTGATGTTATTGTTGTGTCTGCTGTAATAGCTGCAGGCTCTCGTTTCGTTACAATATCTTCTGGAGTCCAATTAAGTTCTATTGAAGTTCCTGTAAAGTAGTTTGTAGAAGCTGCTGTATTTTGTATAATTTCTGTTCCAGAGAATTGTGACCCTTTTGCTCCCCAATCTTCTTGATCTCTATGAACAATAATAAATTTGTTTGTTGTGTCGTGTTGCATTACAATACCTAAGGCATTAGAAGTAGCACCTCTTACTTTAGTTCCTACTGCTAGGGCGTTGTTTAATGTTGAATAATATATCTTATGTTGATTGTATGCGGGGAATATATCTAATTCTTTATGTACTCTACTACCCAATGGAATAGCTTCAGCTACTAGTTGTCTTGCAAAGAAGTCTTTATCTTTTTCTTCAATTGCATCTGTACCAAGAATATAAGGTTGGCCAGAAGCTTGGTCTTGAACTGTATGGGTACTGTGATTAGTTGCTGTTGCGTCTGTACATAAGAATCTTTCTGTTGTTACAATACCTTCTTCTGTTTCTAATTTAAATCTATTTGAATCACCGATAAACACTTCATCAGTCACTGCTTCATGTGATTCTCCAACTGATTCTATTTCAAAAGTTGCAAAGACTGTCTCACCACTACCACCAACCATCTCCTGCGTGATAGTAACTGTTTCTCCTGCAGTATATCCTGTACCCGCACTTGTAATTAGAAGATTTTGATATGAAGTATTATTTGCATTAACTTCTAATGTAAGTTCTACTCCTGAACCACCTGAAGGTACTTGTGGAGTAACACCTGTATAAACTCCAGCTGCTCCAGTACCTGTTAAAGTTAATTGATTCAATCCCAAAATACCACCTGGTATTGTTCCATCTTCTTGAATTAAATCAGCTGTATCTACTCTTGAACCAATAATCAATGTAGGAATAAATGATCTAGTAGTCGCAACACCATCAAAATTACGATCATATATTGCGGCTTTCGCATCTACTGTATTTCTTATAGATACTTCTCCAAACATGATTGTTCCAGCTGGAGACAATAATGATTTAACTAAACTTCTATAATCATTAATACTTTTACCAACTTTAATCTTATAAGAATAATCTTGATAAACTTGACTGTCATGAATTCGTTGAGAGTCAACAGAAGGGAATCCTTTATCATCTAAATAATTTCCATCATACAATGCTATACTGTTTAATTTACCTCTTGCTGTCGCGGCATTTATTTTACCAACTATAAAATTCTTACTGTCACTCGTTGTACAATAATCTCCCTCGTTAAATATACCTCTGACTTTATTTAATGTCAATATATTTCTATCTGAATCAAACTTGTTGACATTTGCAGTTGAACCTGTTAGATTAGCTGTAACTGTTGTGTTGACTGTCGGGTTTGCTGATACATCTTGTAGAACTGCGTGTTGTTTATAATTACCAATTCCACCTTCTTCAAACTTATGACCAACATCTTGCATTTTCAGTTTCTTAACTGAACCAATGTTCTCACCAAATGCCCATAGTTTAGCACCATTACCATTTGTTACATCTGTTTGTAATACTGTAAATTCAAATGATGCTGTTCCTGTAGCAGGATATTTAACTTGGCCTGTTGGAACTCCAGCAGCATCAGTAGGTAATTTATAAACTAATATTCGTTTGTTTACTGTATCGTGTTTTACTACTGTCAATGTAAGAGCTGGAGTTGCTCCTGAATATCTTGTACCGATTCTATCACCAGGACTAACTGTTGTGCCTGTAGATATTGTATCATAATAAATATATCCACCCATAAAAACTTTAGGTAAAGACTTGTAATTTTCACCAGGATGTGTTATTCTTACTCTTGAAATACCACTATCTGTTTCTTGAGTTATATAATTATTATCTGGGTGTCCTGATTTCGGATTTGGATTTGGATTGTCTGCATCTTCAAGTCTCATACCTTGGAAGGCTGCATAGACTTCAACTACATCATTAGCTGATGCACCTGATGTTAGAGTTATTTTACCACCTGATTGATCTGTAGTGAATTGTGTTTCTCTTGTTTTTTCTGTTCCATTGACATATACTTTTACTTTTCTTGGGTCAAATCCCATAATAAGATTAGCATCATCTCTACCTGAGAAAACTGTTTGATTAGCTGTTGCTGTATATGAATAGACTGTATTTTCGTTTAGTGTGCCTGCTTCTAATGATACAAAGGCTCTAGTTGTTTTAATTTCTGCTTCTGCATTATCTCCACCTGTGTCTGCATTTACAAATACTAATTTGTCTCCTTCTGAATAACCTGTGCCAACATCATCAACTATTATATCTGTAACTGTACCTCTACCTATACCTCCAATAACATTAATTGATTGAGTAGCACTACCACCCTGTGGAGAGTTATAATTAAATGTATCTGATTCTTCATACAATGCACCTAGTGATGCACCTTCTTCATAAAGACCACCACCCATTGTTCTTGTTGCTGGGCCGTCTTTCCATAATGGGTCTCCTGAAGCTTCATATAAATCTGTTTGTTCATATACTAAAACATGATCTGTTGTTAAATTATTATCTTGATCATAAACTGATGTTTCAAGTAATATTTGTCCTATACCTGTTGCTGTTTCTAGTTCAAAAGATATGGCTTGAAATTTTTCTCCACCGATCGCATGTTCAAATATTAGTTCACTTTCATCTTCCATTAAGATATTATCACCATCTTCATCTAAGATATAAATAGAAGTAGAACTTTCTAAACGAATAATATCTTCTATATCTCCAGCTGAACCATCTTCTAATCCAACATAGACACCAGATTCATTAGGATCAATATCACTTATTAAACCTCGAACTGTTGCTTCTGCATCAATTCTAAATCCATCTCTATCAGATAATATAACTGTATCACCTACATTAAATGTTCCTGTAAATGGTGTGACTAATTCTATTTCATAACCATTGACACCATCATCAGTTCCACTCATACCTGAGGCATCGTTAATATAAGCTTTAGTTACAACTACACCTGATTCAATCTTTTTAATTAATCCTCTTTTATATTTTGTTACATCTGAAGCACTGTATAATCTCATTACAGTAGGTTCGGAGAATTCTGATTCAGAAGGCTTTATAACATTGTCACCGGGAAATACTACCTCGGCTTCCATACCATAAAGTATTCTGAATAAAAACTCGTATGATTCTTTTGTACCTTTAGATAGATACAATTCTTTAACATGCTTTTGTAATAATCGTTTATTCGCTAGAACATCTCTATCAATAAACGGCATAAAGTCTCGTCTAAAGTACTCTATGAAGTCACCAGATGTCTTATCAACATCAGCATATGATAATAGATTATTAGCAGCATGTAAAGGACTAGCTTTGAAACTAGCCACTTTTGCTGTCATTCCAGAAGTCTTTCCTGTTATAGTTTCATCTATATCAAATTGAGCTTCTGAAAATTGTTCGATATAAAGGTTAGAACTATTACCTATGACTTCAATTCTTCCAACAGCACCTGTAGAAGCACCTACAACATATTCACCGTTCTCAAAAGATGTTACTTGAACATATTCAGCTTCACCATCTACAGTAACTCCAGAATCAACATCATATTCATAATTAAATTTAGCACTGGCTATAGAAGATGGAGCATAGGTTGTTGGCTCTTGTAAAAGATTACCTCTCTGGCCATCTTTATTGAAAGTTTCTCCCGCAACTGTTCCATCTTCTAAACCAATATAATCAATGTCTGCCGCATCTTTATAGATCAGTTGCCCTTTCTCTAAAAACTCAAAATAAGCTTTTATAAAAGAAACAAATCGGGGGCCATCTTCCTGATAAAACTCAGGAAGTAGCTCCTCGATCTGATCTGCAATTCTATCGTAAAAGATCGGCATGATTTAATTAATTATGCTATTGCAACTCCGTAGTTACCTACTAACATCCAATTACTACCATTGAAATACAAGATAGCTGAATCACCAACAGCATCAAAAGTAATAGTAGTTCCATTACCAAAGTTTGCTGGTGTAACTACAGTAGTTTGTCCAGAAGAAGATTCTACTTTAGTGTAAAGAATCTTTACTTGACCTGTAGTACCATTAGCCAATGTAACAGCGTTGTTACCTGAGTTATCAGTATTTGTAGTAAATGCTGTAACTGCTGATGTAACATTAGCTGCACCTGCACCAGTTAATGCTTGTTCTGCCTGTGCAAAGGCTAGGAATGTAGGAATGTAGTTTAATACATTCGCGACTGAAACCTTTTTATTTACCGGAGTACCTGAAGGATCATCAATCACATGCAATAAATCTTCGCCTGCAACCCCTGTGCTTAAATCCGTAAGCGCGGTTATTTTTTTATCTGCCATTTTCGTTTCCTCTTAAATTAGCATTTTTAAAACCCACACCATGTGGGAATTCTACTCCATGCATATACATGGACCATTATTTAGGAGTAACTAGACGAGGTTGTATAACCAACTCCAGCACTCGTTTCACCACTTGCTACTGTATCCGCTACGCCCGTAACAGAAATTTCAGAAGCAGTGATATCCAACAGTTGATTCCTAACTGAAATGACATCATTTGAGTTTGGAATAACTGTGAAATCTATTGAATTATCGGTATTAGATGTCGAACCTAAAGTCAATGTGTTTATAGACACCTTACCATTTGAATATGTTATTGTTCCAGCTGTAGTATCAGAATATACTCTTGTTGCACCAGAAATATAGTATCGTCTTACATTACCATCTCCATCGTCATCAAAGAAGTATTGTGTTGATACATCTCCAGAAATAAAGAAACCTGTTGTCGTTAATATACCACCACCTGCTGCATTGTGTCCTGCATGTGGATTGTATAACGCATTACCAAAATCTAAAGTCATTGTAGACGCTGTTCCATCTACTGTACAACTGTGATTCTTTCTCAACTTAATTGTTGTAATATTAGAAAGAATAGAAGTCTCTGATTCATCTATTTTACTAGATAAAGGTGAATGTCTAAACAATGTATCGAAACCAGAAAGTTCGTCATTGTCGTAAGCTATGACTGCTGCTCTTACTAAAGTTTCTAATGCTGACTTAGTAAGAGATGTTTTTGTTGGATCGTATTTAAAATTAGTTGATATTAATACTTGTAGTATTTCTGAATCAATAACTTCTGGTCTTACTGTTAGAATACTTAACTTACTTAAATCATTTTTTAATTGTGTCTTTTCAGCTGTTGTTAAATTGTTTGAATATTGAGAAGGTTTAATAGAGCAATACACTTTACCATATTGTACAGGGTCTGCATCTTCTCCACCCCATACGGCTATTGAATCTGCACCTGGATATAAGTCTTGTAGTTTTGCTTTATAATCTTGAACTGT
>MPLX02040547.1_pt1 | contig 10755 bp, 5 predicted proteins | sample 1617341 | NCBI WGS metagenome assembly MPLX02 (sample SAMN05944804, study PRJNA350692) | marine metagenome | biome: marine; feature: ODZ; material: water; isolation source: 120 m water sample filtered on 0.2 um supor filter | place: Pacific Ocean | collected 2012-04-08 | depth 120m m | reverse complement strand
TGGACGTCGTGGATGCTACATTGACAAGATGTGCATGTTCTGTGCCCAAAGGTCACCATGTCCACCTCCCGCGCCCCCTAATCCACGGGGTGGGCGGCGATGGACAGACGATTCGCCCTTAGGAGCACAAGAAGCACGACAAGGGCCGCCGAGACCAAAAGCGAAATCGGGAGCGACATCAAGCGCATGCCCAGCAGCTGTCGCACCACCTCATTCCGCTCTGACGTCATGTGGATTGGACACCTGTCCAAAATGCTCACCGCAGACGGTCCAACAATGGCGAGAGCCCTGTACATGTCCAGCACTCAAGCCACATCTCTACGAATGCAAACACTACGTTTCTCTTGTTCCTGCCGCACCACTTCAAGAAGATGCGCCTACGGTACTACCGGTGCCAGAGGCACCACCACAAGAGAGCGTTTGCGAACCTTGCAGACCAGTCACCAACGATTGCGCTTGTCCACAGCCAGCCAGGCATGGTCTAGCAGGACAACCGCACTACGAAGAATGCCCATTCTACATTGCACCGGCACCAGAGGAACCGGAGCGCCCAGCAATGACGATGGAACAATGCGAAGAATGGATGGCATCAAGATGTTCATGCCCACCATGGCGAGCACACTACGACGGTTGCCCATACGGCGTTGATACATCAGCATCCTCTACATCATCACCATTACCGGACGCAACACCGGCACCACAGTTCCAAAATCCGTTTACTCTACTATTGGCAACACTCCAGAACCCATCTGTTGAGCCGCCGATACCAACCAGAGAAAACATTATTGAAACTTTTGCCAACTCCCTCATTGATTGGTATGACGATTTGCCCGGTGAAGACCGAACGGTACTTCGCGCACAATATGCAGCAGCCGGTCAAAATCTCGACGACATCGTCACCGATGCAAGACGACGTACAAACATCTTCTTGCTTGGACCACCACAACCAAAGAGGTTACCACGTGTTCCACCACCGCCGCCAGTGTTTGGACCGGCACCACCACCAGAATCACACCATGACGACATACCACTTTCGCGGATCGAATACCACGACCTTGCGCCTGAGCCTACCGATGATCAGTGGGAGGCTGCCAGGCAACGTCCACCAGCCGATTGGTTGAGGGAGAGGATAGCCCAATCACCACACGATGAAATAAGGCTTATGACCCCTCAATGGCAAGGCTATTTACTCACCATGATGGATCAAATTGCACCCCACATGTTGTTTGGACGTGAACTACCAATACCAGACACACCGCAGACTTACGTCGGCTGCGAAGATCTGGTAGGAGGACCCAGTCCAGAAGACCGTGTCAGACTGAAGAATATGCCCTATGTCGAATTGGAACGACAATGGGAAGGTACATATCCAGGTATGACACAGGGACCACCAACATTCAACGGATATCTGGGTATACTTCGTGATTGGGACTCACAAAGGCGAAGGTGGAGGGTAACCCTAGATCCAGCGACCGGTGGACAATTGCCCCCACATCGGGTGCACGTCTACGTGAAGGAGAACAACCTTGAGATTCTGGTAGACGACAGGACACCGAGCCAAGGAGTCACAGCAATGTGGCTGTGGTCGACGGAGGACAACATCCCGCCGGACACACTCATCATGAAGCTTCTTGAGGAGATGATCTTGTTTCCTCCTGCCCTCTTTCCAGATGCGCCCTACGACCAGAAACTTCTGTATTTCAGGCAGACGATTCCACCATTGCAATTATGGGAACGCAATTTGGGACTGTCCACTTACTACCGGCTACAAGCAGAAGGAGGACAATTCCCAGGTGGACCCGAAGAGCATGCGACGGTGCTTATGCTCAACAGCTGGCAGGACGACAGTTGGAAGCAGGACTCCAGTTGGAGGCAGGACTCCAGTTGGAGGCAGGACTCCAGTTGGAAGCAGGATTCCGGTTGGAGTACTGGAGGATGGACACAACCTCAAGAGACAAAGGCACGGTATCCCACGCAAGTGCACAAGTGGAAGCCTAAACGAGAGGTACGACAAGTCTACGAAGCAGCCGCATCCGGTGACATGGACGACGTTGAAGCAGCGTGCCATGGAGCGCAGTCATCTGGCAGAGGACGACAATCCAAACGTGGCAGAGGTGGAAAATCCCAAAGCAAAGGGAAAGGCCATGGAAAGTCCTCAGCAGCTTCCTCTTCAGCTGAGAAGCGCGCCACCGCGCCCCAGCCTGCTCCCAAAAAGAGCGAGGAGGCACGAAAGGCCGGAAACCGACGACGACGCACATCAACCAGATCAGATGCAGCAGACGAAAGACGAGAAATCAAACGCGACTTGATCGATCTGAACAAAAGAATCCGGACATGCGCCTGCCCCCCATGGAAGGTACACTCCAGCAATTGCCCAGACAGAGGTGACTGGTGGCCGAACGCAGAGGCGACAACGGCAATGGCCGAAGATATTGATCGTCTCAAAGCCCTTCGAGAGCTTGAGCGGCAAAAACGAGGCGATTGGGCTTATGATCCCCGAGAAGCACTCAGGATCCCCCCAGAGGGACCATCTTCTGGACGCGTGAAGAAGCGGCCAGCCAGGGCCACATCCTCACCGCCAGTAGACAGAGACTCACCGGATCTAGATTATGACGCCAGGTCCCCCCAAAGATGGAAGGGACAAGCCTCAGTCACTAGGGCAACCTCTGAGAGAGTCAAGCACTCTGGTGATGCATATATCAGCAGGGCACGAATCCCTGCAGAATGCTTCAGAGACAAAGAAACAGGCCGTGACGCCTGGTGCGATCAGGTCACAGATGAGAGAGGCCAGATTGACGCACTACCCCTTCTCGATTGGGTCTTCGACGGAGCTGATTGCGTCCACGAAGCCGCCGAGAGCGAGGAGTGGAAGACTTGGCTCCATCACATCCTTGATATTGTCATAATCATGGAAAGGCAAGACCGATGGAACGAAATCAAGTCTGGAGGACAAGGAGGCGAAAATTTGCACGACTACGCTCTCAGTGAACTGCGACGGAGAGCTCTATACTGGCTCGACCACTTCAAGTGCACTCTCAACCCTACGTACGACAGGATGTTGAGTACGGTGTGCGACAAGGACCTTGAGAAAAGAGTCAGGGAGTGGATACGAGTTTGGAGACGAGTGAGCCGACCCAGCAAGGTCACTGAGGCGATTGGAGACTTCTTCGAGTTCGCTGCGATGTTCTTCATTGGACATGAACGCAGGGATCTCCTTCTGCAAATGGCAGTAGAAAGTTTCCGAACGCAATACAACATGAACGATCCTAAAAAGCCCGAACAAGGCGATCAGGACTTGCAGAAAGCCATCGCGTGGCAGCGAGGTGACTTTCAAGGTGCTACGTTGACATACAACCAAGAAGTCCATGCAGATTGCTACATGTTGGAAGCCACCGACGGAGAAGACCTCCCAACTCCAGATGATCTACACCAGGTCTGTTGCGTATGCAATGCTGAGCTTGCGGGCGAAGAGGACACAGACTTCATTGTATGTCCCAAATGCGTCAAGTTTGCATGTTGGGGATGCTGTGGTCCAATCAATGCCCGGGAATGCCAAAATTGCCAACTTGAGTCATTCCTAGACAGCCCAGCAATTGCCCGTTTGGCCGGAGGACGGATACTACCAGCACCATCAGCAACCATTCCTGGAGAACAGCACGGTGAGGTGCCCCCAGAGAATGTCCCTGGAGTTTCAGGGGCTGAGCTGGCAGAGAGATTGGCGAGATTGGGAGTACCAAATGCACAAGTTCCTTATGATGTACCACCGCCAATGTCCCGCGACCAAATGTTTTACGAGCAACGACAAGTGCAGATCAATGCTTATGCACTAGCAAGGCCACCACCAACCTTGCCCAACACCTATGCACAGTGGACACCACCATACTCATGGTCACCACTGACAGCAAATTTGGCACCAGCCATATTCTCTCATCCACGTTATACTCCCGACTTCCGAGTTCAGTACGAAAATCCAATGGATCCGCCCATTGCACCGGAAGCATGGTCGGCGCGAACAGGTATTCCTTTGATAGCACCCGTTCATCCAAGTGCCGCCAATAACAGATTTCAACGTGAAGCAGTCGATGCAATACATCGCAATGCCCCATTTCGAACAGGCTATGAGGACGACATGCCGAGCACAGCATACGGTCCATCTCCGAACGAGCACAGCCTACCAGTTGGCATTCAGGTCAACGATCTGGCGAATGGCCAAAGTACGACCAACCCTTACTTGCTTGCCGAGCTTGAGCAGATTCACCGAAGCCAACAAGCCCATATGCAGAGGGCGGAAAACCGCCGCTTTTCGATGAAAGGCAAGGGCAAAGGCCTTGGTAAGGGACAACAGCCAGACGTCGGACATCCAACAGATGATCCCTCGGTTCCATGTTACGATGGCACCGATGACAAGTGCACCATCTGCCAACACACCTTTCAGCAGGGACAATGGGTAGTTCGCTTAACGTGTAATCACTTGTTCCACAGTACATGTTGGATGCAACACATTATGCGAACCGAAGGCGATGTCGAATGCCCGAACTGCCGAGGTCCACCAATACCGAAAGCTCACTTCCGGCACATGGGAACGCCGAACAGAAGTAATGCACAACGACACTTTCGACGAATGCGTGGCCTCAATCCCGACGACTCAAGTGGTTCATTCACAGATGCTACATCAGGAGGCAACGATATACAACGACCAGCATTTCTACCACCAGCAAACGAAATGGTTCTCCCGCTCACGAGTGGGTACGTTGCCCCAACGGTACAACATGCTCTAGATGATCAAGAAGAATGTCTTCAGCCAAAGACAGTCAGCCAGACCAAGATTCCTGGAAGAAATTCCCTCTTGGTCGATCTTGGTTCAAAGATCAATGCCATTGGAGCAGAAACCGTGAGAGAGTTTGCAGCCACAGCCGAGGCGAATGGTTATGACACCAACTTTGTGCCCCGAGACAACCGACTTTGGGTCAATGGCATTGGTGCTGGCGCAGCCAAAAGCGACTCACAGGTGATTGCACCAATTGCAGTCAAGTACGCCGAGCACACAGCCACCAAAGAAACGTTCCAAGCGAACATTACGGAGGGCGTTGGTGAAGATTTGCCAGCCATTCTTGGCTTAGAAAGTATGCAAGCCAAAGATTCGGTGCTTATCCTTCGCGAGGGACAGGAGTTTATGGCATTTCCTGGACCTGAAGGGTATGAAATCAAATGGTCACCAGGCACCAAGCTCTTGCCGATGGAGCATGCGCCTTCAGGCCATTTGGTGATCCCATGCGACCGATTCAGAGAATTGCCCAGTGGTAGTGCCGGAGATGCCCAGTACGCGTTTCGGACTGATCACTGGACGACCATAGGTGGCGAGCCGGTCACCTCCACGACAGACTCTGTGGTGCAGCAACCCGAATAGGTTGCACAGGAGGGCCTTGGCCCTGAGTCCTCTTGTTCAAACGAATATGGGCCGGAAGACGGTGTACCGTTTGTTGGAGTTCTGCGCGGTAATGCGCCCCCAACTTGTCGCGCCCTTATCGTTGAAGACATCAGAGAGTCTACTATCGAACAACTTTTGTCCTCAACAGGCACTGACTACACTGGCAAACTGTTGAGAAGAGATTATTCACTACTTTGGATATCCACTCCGAAAGATTGGCATGTCCGTGTGCCGACAGCAAAGGCTACGACACATTGGCAACGAGTACTCAATTGGATCCAGAAGGCCCTGGTTCTTGGCATCCTCATTGTTATCTGCGGACCACCAGGTTCTTTGTGGAAAGTGCCGAACAACAAGGGAATGACTCAAGATTCCAAGATGAGTATGACACGTATCAGACTATGCCACTTTGGCGACAAGTTTGACAACAGCCAGCCAAAACCGAGTGGATCATATGTGCAGTTGGCTACCACAGCAAAGATTCCGTACAAACAGTGGCAATGCCAATGCAACACCATGCCAGTAACGAAGCCAACGGCGGTGCATGCCATCCAAGATGACATGGCTCCTCCCTTTCTGATAATGAATCCTTCAACGACGACTTTGCCCACCGATGCAAGGATACGTCAAAAATCACGCTTAACGAAGCAATTCACTGAGCCTGATATCGACATCAGTGGTCTTGGCCCAGAAGCCATTACGCTCAGTAACGAGGTTATATGGGAAACAGCCGATTTCAGTGGCAAGGAACCTCAAGAGGTTTACCCTACTACTGGTATTACTACAGAAGACTATCGCGAACGATTCAACACACTTTGGTCTTCGCGACTACCAACAGGAGGAATGGGATGCCCTACCTGTCATAGCAGTCTTCGCAAGGACAGTTCAATGCATATGAGGAATCCAGCAACGTGCAGCCATCCAAATATTGTGCCCGCCTACTGGGATTGCCCTGGTTACCGAGACGACCGAGGCCGAAATCCACGATACACAGATCCAGGACACAACTACCAAGATGGCAAATGCAGATTCGCACATTGTGGACCATCACCATGCATTGGAGCTCATCCCCGAGACCCGCCGACGCCAGCAACAAATTACCCGAGTGCGGACATCAGCGGTTACGACGCGACCGTGAAGGCCGAACACTCTGGAGAGTTGCGCGATGACGCGCCCCCAGAAGCTTATGGCGAGCAAGGAGGCGTGCCCCCAGCAGCGAGCGGTTCAAGTACAGGTCCACATGAAGATCTAGCAAGTGTTGCAGGAGACGCACCACGTGCAGGACGTGATCCAGATCAACATCAAAGAGTACGACGCACAGAGACAATCACCGGCACAAGTCCAGCTACAATGCCCGATTGGTTACGTTTCAACATTCAAGTCAGATATCCCAAGATGAGTCACATCCAACTATCTGCAGTCGACGAGATCAGACTTGCCATGATTCAACCAATCACCGACATATGCCGAGAATGCCGTGCGTGGCAAAAACACGGAAACGTCAATATGCCCTCTTTGAGTCTCCCGACCAAGTTCAATGAGCAAGGATTGTACGGCCAATGCAGTGGCCCGATACCATACCGATATCATGAGACCCTTCTCAATGCCTACTGTACGTCATGGTTCCAAATCCATGGTCCATTTCAAGCATTATACAGTGACGGTGAACTTGGGCTGAACAACCAAAAGACGATTCAAGAACTCAAGTATCTTGGCACCGAGCTGAGGATTCGAGCACCTGATCAACATGCACAGACAGCAGAAGCGCGTCAATCAATGCTTCGACACGTCATGCACAAGATCAAGGAAGACCTCAAACGACACAATCATCAAATACCCTTTTGCCGTTTGTACGCCGAGGCTATCGTTGTGGTCAATGCGTTTTTGTTCTACCATGGGGTATCGCCATACAATGCCCACACTGGAAGACAATCAGCTTTATTATCAGACTTTCGACCATGCTCCGAAGCCATTACACAATCCACAGCAGTTGCCAAATTCAACGTTCGGACACTACCGTTGAAAACCAATACCACCATTGATGGCAGCCGTCTCAACAAGCCAGGAGACTTCATCGACTACCATCGACTCACTGCCACAAAGGATGAAGATGGTGGATGGAACGGACCTTGCCCTGTGATCAGAAGCGAGTCTGACAGGGGAAAGGTTGTGTGCAAATACGGAGGCAAAGAACTTGCAGTCCGATATCCAGATGCGCGTCTCACATTGTTCATGGACGACGAGCTTGACAATGACGCCATGGATACAATCCTCAACTACATCAGCAGACTGCAGGCAGGCAAGACACTTCGAAGGATTTCCCACATATCCAAAGATGCACCGAAGGTATTCCTTGCCTTGCAATACTCAATCCGGAACTCTTTCCGCATGAGTGATGTTTATGCCATACGACTTGGCAAGGGCGTTGCAAATGTCAGCAGATGCGAACATGCAGAATGCAGCGTGCTGATCTACTACAACAACGACAACGACCCAGACTTTCACTACTACGACACCAAAGACACAGCTTTGGACACCAACTACATCACACACAGTGGAAAGTCACGCATCATCCAATGTCTAGTGAAAATGCACGATCAGCCGCCCATTGATCCCGCAGGACCAACCACTACGTCATCTTCGGCGGGACCATCGACACCACCTAACGTTGGCGGCGACTTGCTTACAATTCCAGAGGAAACAGGAGAGCTAGACGCCGACGAGCTCATCATCGAGAGTTTCTATGCCGAGCTTATGAGTGATCATGCAATCCCGGATGTAACGGATGGGGTTTCCCGTTACGAGGAGATGCGCGATCCCGCGCCCCCTCTGCCTGTGCACACAATGCCCGAAAATTCAGTACTATTTTGGAAGTGCAAGCTCAACCAACGACAGTTCATCAACTGTGGAGTATGGTACACTATGCAGCCGAATCACGACGTTGTGTCGGACCTGGACGAGTACATCAAAACTTTGCGTCCAAGTGTGTCCTCAGAGTTGACAGGAGCAGCAGCCGAGAAAAAGGCGACCACAATAGTTGCAGATCTTTTCGTTAGCCTTCGCGGCGCAGCTGCATGCACAACGCTCACACGAACGTGGATTCAAGTGTACATTGCAGCACTTCAACGAGTCCAAGTGCCAACAAACCTTTGCGTTAGGTGCCTCAATACCATCACCCGAAAACTTCACTTGCACATTGATAGTGGTTACAGACGGATCACTGAGGCGGAGGACGTGAAGGGCTATGGCATGTGTGGACTATGTCGACTTCCGACTAGCTTTGCGGTAGCCGAAGTTGACAACCAAGGACCAGCAATTCACCTACTTGATAACGTTTGCAGATCCCATCGACTATGTATCAAATCGAGTTCAAACGATGCAGAGAAGAAGGTGGACTTGCCATTAAGGTCGTGCTTATGATCGACGCGGAAGGCGTGTACAAATCACTGACGAGTTGTGACCTCAAGACGTCTGGAGGCGATGAGTGGTCACCAGGTGTACAAAGTTGGCGTTAAGAGTCATACGCCACACCGTACGACCGAGTGAGTCAGTGAGAGTCATGCGCGGTAATGCGCCCCTCACAAGCACGGCAAAGACGGCTAGCAGCATGTCTCAACTTTTGACTCGATAGGAGCTGATTCCTACGAGTAGACGAGACAGGAGATGCACAGAGATGTACAGCATCCTTTTGCTAAGAGGTATGCGCCAAGATCGCAGATCCTGCGGCTCCTCCCTTCCCGACTTTAAGGGTAGGTAGCATACCATGTATAGCGCACCTGTATATTTCCCATGTCAGTTGGATATAGACACTGGGGGTTATTAAGGGTTAGATGCTGATCTCTTTCTTGGACTGGCTCAGACGCCTGCGCAGTCCTATTTGATAGCCTAGCTTGCTCATGCTCGCTAGCCTGGATATGAGAAGCTCCTTGGTTACCTTGTAGATAAAAGAGAAAGCCATGAGCACATGCAGACAGTTCTACACCCCAAGGGACTTCAGACTTGGTAGCGGAGCTGCAGTTATGAGCCAAGCTCGATCCTCGAGGGCGAGACTTGGTAGCAGCTCCACGGCCAGGATGAGGCTCCTGCCCTGGCTCTTCGCCAGCGCGTATTTGCTCTCTGTTGCTGACGCCAACCAGCACCCAGCAGCAGATAATATTTATCCCGTGAAGCCAGGACTGCCGAAGACACTCGTGCCGTTGCTTCAACCGTCTCTTACAGCAGCACGTGCCCTAGTGGACCATGTCGGAGAGCTGCGCGCCACCGCGCCCCCGATTACGAAGAGCAGAGCCTTCTTTGGTTCTCCTATGAGTCGGATGAAGCGAATCCAGATGTTCGTATCAGTGGTATGGGCTATAGCAACGTTTGCGTTAGTGGCTCTCATGTTCAATAGCCCAAGCGCGCCATCATGGGACCCAGCCGGGACACAACCGTATCACGCTTGGTCGCGAGAAGTACAAGTGTGGCTCAATGCAACCAACACTCGACTCAATGCTACAGCACAGGCCGCAGCAATACAACTCGCACTTCGTGGTCAAGCCCGGGTAATCGCAATGTCCATTCCAGCAGCAGCCATAACTCACGGAGCAGCAATCAATGGAGTCCCCACAGACCCAGTGACATATTTGCTCTATGTACTTGGCACCCGTTTCGAACAACTGGAAGACGAGCGGACCATGACACTTGGCAATTTGGTCCTAGACTTCCAAGGCCAAAGAAACGAGCGAATCGATGCCTTACTCGCTCGGTTCGATATGGCCAGACACGATGCAGAAAGCGTTGGAGCAGGAATGCACAATTACTACACCCTCTCAACGATCCTACTACGCGCATGTGGGATCACATCAGACCAGCTCCTCAACCTTCTGCAGCCGAACAATGGCCACATGCCACAAGATCAAGCCCAATACGATGCAATGGTGCAACGACTCCGGACAATGGGAAACATCCTTGAGCGATCCCCAGGAAACGTCATGACGGGTCTACGTGCACCATTAGCTACTGTAGGAGTTCAGCACGGGAATGTGCCCCCTACTGTGTATGCAGGCGATTCGTGGCTTGCATTTCAGTCCTCTACGTCTTACTACAATGGTGACTGGGACAATAGCACCGATGGTGAGACAGAGTCCTCCTACGATAATCAGTACGACATGACAGACGTCGCCCACCTTGCCGATGCAGAACAGGAACTTGCCGATGCAGCCGCCGTTGTGTACGTCGATGAGTACGAGCACCTCTTCACTGCTACGGCGACTACCGATACCGAGGCACCGGAATATCACACATCCTTTATGCTCACATCCTTCGAGGAGACCGGTTCAACTCAAGGG
>MPLX02319582.1_pt1 | contig 10773 bp, 10 predicted proteins | sample 1617341 | NCBI WGS metagenome assembly MPLX02 (sample SAMN05944804, study PRJNA350692) | marine metagenome | biome: marine; feature: ODZ; material: water; isolation source: 120 m water sample filtered on 0.2 um supor filter | place: Pacific Ocean | collected 2012-04-08 | depth 120m m | reverse complement strand
GTCACTTCGTCCTGGCTGACTTCAACGATCAAATCGCCCGGACGGATACCCTTTTCGAAGGCCACGCCATCATCGGCGACTTCTGTCACCACGACGCCGCGCGCTTCGTCGTCCAACTCGAAGCGCTCGCGCATGGCCGGAGAAATTTCAGCCAACGTCAGACCCAATGGATCGACCATTTTGTCGGGACCTTTATCTTTCTCACCAGATTTTGCCGCAGCGATCTGATTTTCATCGAGTCTGCCGGTGGTGACCTTTACGGTAACTTTTTTGCCATCACGCCAGACGATCACATCGACCGGTTTATCGACTTCGGTTTCGGCGACAATACGCGGCAACTTACGCATTTTTGGAACAGGTTTACCGTCAAATTCAAGGATTACGTCGCCAGCCTTGATACCTGACTTTTCTGCCGGGCCGTCCTTGTTCAGGCTTGCCACCAACGCACCCGTGGCCTTTTTCAAACCCAGCGTTTCGGCTATTTCCTCCGTTACTTTCTGAATATGAACGCCAAGCCAGCCACGTTTTACTTCGCCGTATTTGATCAACTGATTGATGATCGGCTGCGCGCCGGAACTCGGGATAGCGAAGCCGATGCCGACGCTACCGCCGGACGGTGAATAAATGGCGGAATTGATGCCGATAACCTTGCCGTCAAGATTGAACAGCGGGCCGCCTGAATTGCCACGATTGATCGAGGCATCGGTCTGGATGAAGTTGTCATAAGGGCCGGAGTTAATGTCACGGCCACGAGCGGAGATAATGCCCGCCGTCACCGTGCCGCCCAGCCCAAACGGGTTGCCGATAGCGGTTACCCAGTCGCCGACCCTGGCTTCGTCTGAACTGCCAAATTCGACAGAGGTAATTTTTTTCGTCGCCTTTATCTTGAGGACGGCAATATCGGTTTTTGCGTCCCGTCCGACCAACTCCGCCTTGATGCGGTCGTTGTCGTGCAGGATTACGGTTATTTCGTCGGCACCTTCAATGACATGATTATTGGTAATGACATAAGCGTCACCATTTTTCCTGGTATCGATAATAAAGCCCGACCCCAAAGACGTCGCCTTGCGTTGGCGTCGATTAGGATTTTGCTGCGGCTGGTTACGATCCATGAAGTCCTTGAAAAATTCTTCAAATGGAGAACCCGGCGGCAACTGCGGCATTTGCGGGCCATTGTGACCTTCGATCACTTGCGTCGTTGAAATGTTGACGACGGCGGGAAGCAGTTTTTCGGCCAGGTCAGCAAAGCTTTCCGGAGCCGATTTTGCCTGGGCTGGGATTGACGCAACAATGAAAACCATTGCCAGCAAACCGGCGGCGAATGCATTTACGAATCTTGACTGAACGTTCACGTCAGATGTCTCCTCAAGTGTAATCAACAATTTTACTAAAGGCGTTTCATGAGTCTTCTTCAGGTTGCCCATTGTGGTGACGAATATGGTGACACTATGGCAATTTCAGCACCATTTTGTGGTTTATCCCCTCACGAGCCAGACAACTCCAAGCCCGATCACCGCCGCGACAAGGCCGACAAAACGCACGTTCGACACGGGCAGGGTCAATACCTGCGTCATCATGTTGCGCATAGCCTCGGGAAACAAGGCGTAAGCCGCCCCTTCAAGCACCAACGCCAAACCAAGGGCGACAAACAAGTCGGAAAACTCCATTACCGTTTCGTCGCCCTGGTTGACATTTATTGCTTCTTTTCACCCGAAGCCTTGCCGAAGAAACGCATGAAATCGCTGTCCGGAGAAAGCACCAGTGAAGTGTCTTTATCGAAGGCTTTTTCATAAGCTTCCATGGAACGGTAGAATGCGAAGAAACCGGGGTCCTTTCCAAAAGCACTGTTCAGGACAATGGTTCGCGCACCTTCACCCTGACCTCGGGCAATTTCCGCTTCCTTCTGGGCGCCAGCTAAAATAACCGTGCGCTCACGGTCGGCGGACGCCTGAATCTTGGCCTTTTGCTCTTCGCCCTTGGCGCGAAGTTCTGCCGCCTGGGCGACACGGGAAGAACGCATTCTGGTATACACCGCCTGTGATGTGGTCTCCGGCAAGTCGGTGCGACCGATGCGAACGTCGATCACCTCGACCCCGAAATCCGGGGCCTGAGCTTTCAACTGCTCACTAATTTTATGCATCACATCGGCGCGTTTGGCCGTCAGCATATCGCCAAGCAGGACTTTACCCACTTCGGCGCGAACGGCGGCGTTAAGGCGGCCGCCGAATACGGCGCGGAATTCTACGTCAGTCGATACCTTTTTGCGGAATTCAAGCGGATCCATAATGCGGTAACGTGCGAAGCTGTCGACATTGATACGCTTTTGATCCTGAAGAATAACTTCCTGGGGCCTGGGATCCAGGTCGAGAATACGACGGTCGTAGTATTCGACGTTTTGCAGGAACGGAACCTTGAACTTCAATCCCGGGTCGCGTTCAACACGGATTGGATTGCCGAATTGCAGGACCAAAGCCTGCGAGGCCTGATGGACCGTAAACAGGCTGGAATAGGCGACGATACCGCTAACAACAACGATAAGACCGACAACGGCAAGAAATACTTTATTCATCAGTTTGCCCCCGCATTTTTCTTTTGCAGTTCCGGCAACGGCAGGTAAGGAACGACACCGCTTCCACCCTTGTTGTCGATGATAACCTTGTTGGAATTTTGCAGAACATCCTGCATGCGCTCGATATACAGGCGTTCAATGGTCACTTCCTTGCCTGTTTTGTATGCCTCGTAGACCGACAGGAAGCGTTCGGCTTCACCTTCGGCTTCCTTGGTCACCTTCTCCTTGTAGGCCAGGGCGTCCTGTACAATGCGGGCGGCTTCACCCTTTGCCTTGGGAACGATACCGTTGCGATAGGCTTCGGCCTCGTTAACGCTGCGTTCCTGATCCTGCTTGGCGCGTTGAACATCGTTAAAGGCGTCAATAACTTCTGACGGCGGGTCAACCTTCTGCTGCTTGACATCAACGATGAAAACACCAGCCCCGTAACTATCCAGAATTGTCTGCAACAACTCCTTGGTATGGCCTTCTACTTCACCACGCTTGACAGTCAGGGCATCCTCCAAAGATGTCTGGCCGATGACTTCACGAATGGCGCTTTCCGCCGAAATTTTAACCGTCGCTTCCGGGTTACGGATGTTAAACAGGAAATCCGCCGCATTTTTGATGCGCCACTGGACGACAAAATCAACATCAATAATATTCTGATCACCAGTCAGCATCAGGCTTTCCTGAGGAACATCACGAACACCAGAGCCCCTGCCGTCGCCGTTGGTACGATAGCCCACGGTTATTTGGTTGGTATGTTCGACGTTAGGTTTGAACACCTGCCCGATAGGAGCTGGGGGCCAGTAATTCAGCCCCGGTGCGGTTACTTTTACAAACTTGCCAAAAAGCAGTTCGACGCCCTGCTCACCCGGCTGAACCCGGTAAAAACCGCTGAACAACCAGATTGCAATAACGCCAATGACAACCAGGATAGCCCCTCGCGACGATCCAAAACCGCCCGGTATGATATTCTTGAATTTATCCTGAGAACGGCGTAGCAGTTCTTCGACATCTGGAGGAGGCGTTCCGGGACCACGGCCCCAAGGGCCTTGACCTCCACCGCCTTGTTGATTCCATGCCATTAATTTACTGTCCTTTTCAAATTTACACGAAGCTGGGCTTGTATTTTGTAATTCTAATGTTACTTCTACACAACATATTGACTGCCTTATAGGACAGCCAGCGCGATGGCGCAACGGAACATAAGGCGTCCTGGCGACATCGTACCGGACGGATATCGGTTTAAATTCAGGAGATTTCAAGTATGTCGGCGATAAATGAACAACAAATTCTCGATGCCCTTAAGGCAGTCAAGGACGGAGATGAGGATATCGTCACCCGTGGCATGGTAAGCGGACTGCAAATTAAGGATGGCCATGTCGCCTTCGCCATCGAAGTTGATCCGGCTCGCGGCGCCCAATTGGAACCCCTTCGCAAGGAGGCAGAAAAAACCGTTCACGCCCTGGATGGCGTCCTTTCGGCAAGCGTCGTATTGACCGCCGAAACGGGCGGCGGAAATGAAGGCGATCCGGCGGCTAAACAACAACATCCTGCCGGCACGGGCCCCAACGCCATTATGATGCCCGGCGTCAAATCCATTGTCGCCGTTGCTTCCGGCAAGGGCGGCGTGGGAAAATCGACAACCTCGGTCAATCTGGCCCTGGCGCTGGCCGCAGACGGCCACAAAGTCGGTATTTTGGACGCTGACATTTATGGCCCGTCGATCCCCCGGATGCTGGGCGTTACGGGAGAACCGTCATCCAGTGACGGCAAGACCCTGGACCCCCTGGAAGGCCACGGCCTGAAGTGCATGTCGATGGGCTTTCTGATCGAAGAAGAAACGCCCGTCATCTGGCGCGGCCCGATGGTGCAGACGGCCTTGCAACAAATGATGCGCGATATCAACTGGGGCGATCTTGATGTTCTGGTCGTCGATATGCCCCCCGGCACTGGCGACGTTCAACTGACTATGGCCCAGCAGGTGCCGCTAACCGGCGCGGTTATCGTTTCGACCCCGCAGGATATCGCCCTGGCCGACGCCCGACGCGGCTTGAACATGTTCCGCAAGGTTGACGTTCCCGTATTCGGTATCGTCGAAAACATGAGCTACTTCGCCTGTCCGCATTGTGGTGAACGCTCTGAAATTTTCAGTCACGGGGGTGCCAGGGCGGAAGCGGACCTGTTAAGCATGGATTTCCTGGGCGAAATCCCGCTGGCTATCGACATTCGCGAGACCTCCGACAGCGGCAACCCTATCGTCATTTCGCAGCCGGATAGCGAACACGCCAAGGCTTACCGTGCCATCGCAAAAGAAGTATGGGGCAAAACCGTCAAGGCGCTGGAAAAAGGCGAGGCTGACGCGCCTCGTATTGTTGTTCAGTAAAAGCCAAATTTTCTACGACGGGCCTGTCGGTTAATGCAAAAACAGCACGTTTTTGGAAAAGCCCTAAAAAGCTATTTTCCGACAACCCCCCTATACAGTTCGCAACCGTTGGGTTACAATTATCCCGGCAATGCAATTTTGGTTGGGGAGTTGAATATGGGAATCGCGACTAAAACAAGACGCAGTGTGAACGATGTTAGATATCACGCAAGGACTTACGCGAAACGCTATGGCCTAAAGAAAATGAATATTGGGAGAATCTACGACATAAAAAACAATTGGCAAGACACATGGCCTAACTGTGATTCTCCTGGGTGTTACGCAATCTTTGATAAAAATAAATTATTGCTCTACGTGGGCAAGGCGTCTCACTCAAATACACTTGCCTTACGGCTTGCCTGCCATTTTCGATGTAGTAAAACGGGGAGTAAGGGAATCGTCCGGCAATCGGGTTGGAGCCACGCTCCTTGGTACGTAATCACAATAGGCGTTGATAAAGCACACGAAGCACCGTCTCTTGAGGAATATCTCATCACTAAATTGAACCCGTCCGACAACATAAACGGAAAAATTTAAGGTGAGCCACCTCTCGACGGTCTGACTATATCACATTACGCTATAGGCTGTGATCTCGCCGCAGGATATCAGAAACTTGTCAGAGCAGGAATGTCACCCGGACGCGCTGGTTGTTGTCTTCGATGAAATAGATTAACGGCTAAACCACCCTGTCATAAACCACCAGGGTGTAGGCAGGGCCTTTTTCTTTAGCCGGAAAGACGGTTCTGGACACTTCCCGCCAATCCTCTCGGCCAAATTCCGGAAATTCCACATCCCCTTCCGGATTTAAGGCGACTTCTGTCAAATAGAGTCTGTCTGCCCTGGGCAGAGCCTGCCGGTAGATTTCCGCACCGCCAATGACCATAACTTCGTCCACACCCAAGTCAACCGCGAGGGCATCCGCAAGTTTGAGCCCCTCGTCCAGATCGTTCACCACACTGGCCCCTTCGGCTTCATAGTCTGGGTCGCGCGTGATCACGATATGGGGACGCCCCGGCAAGGGACGGCCAAGAGACCCCCAGGTCTTGCGACCCATGATGATCGGTTTGCCCATGGTCGTTTTTTTGAAGAGCTTGAGGTCGCCCGGTATATGCCAGGGCAATCCCCCTTCGCGCCCAATAACGCGATTTTCAGCCATTGCGACGATGATTGCCACGCGCATCAAACGGATACCGCCGCCGCAATGTGAGGATGGCTTTCGTACCCCTGCAGTTCAAAATCATCGTAGGTGAAGGAAAAGATATCCTTCACGTCCGGATTGATTTTCATCTGCGGCAGCGCCAGTGGCTCGCGCGTCAACTGCAGGCCGGTTTGTTCCAAATGATTGGAATACAGATGCACGTCGCCAAAAGTATGAATGAATTCCCCCGCCTCAAGTCCCGTCACCTGGGCGATCATCAGGGTCAGCAGGGCGTAGGAGGCAATGTTAAATGGAACGCCCAAAAAGAAATCGGCGCTGCGCTGATAGAGTTGACAGGACAGGCGGCCATCGGCGACGTAAAACTGGAACAGGCAATGACACGGCGGCAGAGCCATGTTTTCAATATCGGCGACATTCCAGGCGCAGACGATCAGACGGCGGGAATCAGGATTGCCTTTGATTTGGTCAATCAAGTTGGAAATCTGGTCGACTTTGCGGCCATCTGGAGTTGGCCAGGACCGCCATTGATAGCCGTAAACGGGTCCTAAATTGCCGTCTTCATCGGCCCATTCGTCCCAGATCCTGACGCCGTTGTCTTTCAGGTATCTGATATTGGTGTCGCCGGAAAGAAACCACAACAGTTCATGAATGATCGACTTTAAATGCAGTTTCTTGGTCGTCAAAACTGGAAAACCGTCGTTCAGATCAAAACGCATCTGGGCGCCGAACAGGCTGCGCGTCCCGGTGCCGGTCCGGTCACCCTTCACATTTCCCTCATCTCGAATGCGGGACATTAGGTCGAGATATTGCTTCACATCTACTCTCTTCACGATTCTGTTGCTCCAAAATACCCCATCACCGGCACTTCCAATAGCTTTTGATTCAGCTTATATTGAATGCGTCGGGTAACCGACTATGACGATAAACACTGTACGGAATAAGCGTTGCGGACCCGGGGGCAGTGCCCGGCGCCTCCACCAGATTTCCAACCCTGGTTTTCTCGGGTTTGTTTTTGGGGGCGAAACAGGATCGACGTACGTAGTAAAGGTTCAGCTTTCGTCCGGCATGGTACCCACCGTTATCGGGCCAAACACTATAAATGCCAACGATAATGAGGCATTTGCAGTAGCAGCCTAACGGCTCTTACTACGGGGTTCGGGGGGCACCTGGCAACAGAAGCCCCCCACTCGATTTCGGTTCTTTTTTTGGGAACGGGTATGATTAACGAAGAAACAGGAATAGCGGCGCTTTTATGAAGGATCCGGAACCTTTAAGTTACGAGAAATGGGTCGAGGAAGCCCTTCGCGAGGTTATCAAACGCGCCTTGGAGCACACGGCAGCCGTTGGCCTGCCGGGCGATCATCATTTTTTCATTACCTTCATGCCCGACTCCAGCGGCGTTGATATTCCGGCTCACTTGCGGGCCGAACACCCAAACGAAATGACCATCGTTTTGCAACATCAGTTCAATGATCTGATTGTGACCGACGAAGGTTTCAGCGTCACACTCAGCTTCGGCGGAAAACACAGCCATCTTTCCATCCCCTATTCCGCCATTACCGCCTTTGCCGACCCGGCGGTAAATTTTATCCTGCAATTGAAAATGGCCGCGGACGGCGAATTCGTCGTTTCAGAAGAAAAACCATCAGATAATCTGGCGCCTGTTGAAACTCTGCTAGCCCAGCCCGCCTTGGTGGAAGCAGGCGAAAAAGACGATGGTGATCAGGAGACGCCCGACGAGGTGGATAAGATGGGCGAAGTGATAACGCTGGACGTTTTTCGCAAGAAATAGCACCTCATACTTCCGCCCCATAAGGACACTCACAAATAAAGGCCCCTATTTATGAGCGACTACGTTCATCACGAAATGTTTCCATTGGCTGATGCCAAAACTCCCTGGCGTTTGATCACCAAAGACCATGTCAGTACCGTTGACTTTGAGGGCCGCAAGGTCTTGAAGGTAGAGCCTGAAGCCCTGAAAATTCTTAGCGCCGAAGCCATGCGCGATATCGCCCATCTGCTGCGTCCGGGTCATTTGCAGCAACTTCGCGATATCCTGGATGATGATGAAGCTTCCGACAATGATCGCTACGTCGCATTGGACTTGCTGAAAAACGCCAATATTTCCGCTGGCGGTATTCTACCCATGTGTCAGGACACCGGCACCGCCATTATCATGGGCAAAAAAGGCCAGGGTGTGTGGACCGGCGGCGGCGACGAAGCTGCTCTTTCGCAAGGCGTGTTGAGGACCTACGCGCAAAGCAACCTGCGTTACTCCCAGGTCGCCCCGCTGGACATGTATAACGAGACCAACACCGACAACAACCTCCCGGCCCAGATCGATATTTACGCCACGGATAGTGATGAATACAAATTCCTGTTTATGGCCAAGGGCGGTGGTTCGGCGAACAAAACTTTTCTTTTCCAGCAAACCAAGGCCTTGCTTAACATGGAAAGCCTGATGGCGTTTCTGGATGAAAAAATCCGCACCCTGGGCACTGCGGCTTGCCCGCCCTATCACCTGGGCATCGTTATCGGCGGCACGTCGGCGGAAGCCAATCTGAAGACCGTCAAACTTGCCTCCAGCCGTTATCTGGATACGCTGCCTACACAAGGCAATGAACACGGCCAGGCTTTCCGCGATCTGGAGACCGAAGCCCTGGTTCACAAGATGACCCAGGACATGGGAATTGGCGCGCAGTTTGGCGGTAAATACTTCTGCCACGATGTCCGTGTTATTCGCCTGCCCCGGCACGGCGCTTCCTGCCTGATCGGCATTGGCGTCTCATGTTCGGCGGACCGTCAATGCCTTGGGAAGATCACTTCTGAGGGCGTCTTTATCGAGGCCCTGGAGCGCAATCCTGCAAAATATCTGCCCGAGGTTTCCACAAACAACTTATCGGACGCTGTCGTCAGCATAGACCTGAATCAGCCAATGGATCAAATCAGGGCGGAGCTTTCAAAACATCCGGTTAAAACAAGATTGTCCTTGAACGGAACGCTTATTGTGGCGCGTGACATTGCCCACGCAAAGCTGAAAGAACGCCTGGAAAATGGCGAAGAATTGCCAAAATACTTCAAGGACCACCCTGTGTATTACGCAGGCCCCGCAAAAAAACCCGAAGGCTACGCATCCGGATCGTTCGGGCCGACCACAGCCGGGCGCATGGACACCTACGTTGAACAGTTCCAGGCCGCCGGCGGTTCCATGGTGATGTTGGCCAAAGGCAACCGGTCGCCCCAAGTCACGGGTGCCTGCAAGACCCACGGTGGCTTTTATCTGGGCTCCATCGGCGGTCCGGCCGCTCGATTGGCGCTGGACTGCATCAAAAAAGTCGAACTTCAGGAGTATGAAGAACTGGGCATGGAGGCGATCTGGCGTATCGAAGTCGAAAACTTCCCGGCTTTCATTATCGTCGACGACAAGGGCAATGATTTCTTTGCAGAGTTTTTGGGATAAGCGGTATCGTGTAATTTATACATGACAACTTAAACGGACTAAGCATGTCCATTTTCTTGCAATATTTGCGCATTTCATGCAAAAATCTAGCTGGAAAGCTACCACACCTTTAATTTACCATCTTTCTACAGGGCTGCCAAAAAAATGCTTATCCGATTCTGGACCGAAAACTGCCTGTCTCTCAGAGACGAACAAGAACTATCTTTTGTGGCGTCCTCCCTTGGCAAGCAAGGAGGTAAAACTGTCGCTATGCCTGGAGGGAACACTGATTTACTCTGTGCAGCCGCCATTTACGGAGGAAACGCATCAGGAAAAACTAATGTTATTAATGCATTTTCACTCATGCGAAGCACCATTCTGGACTCTCATTCCAGATGGAAAGGAAGGGAAGGAATTGCAGATAGATCATTTTATTTTGATACTGTTTCCAGGAAGAAACCTACCCGCTTTGAGCTCGACCTTCTTCTAGACGGTGTAAGGTATGTTTACGGATTTTCCATGGATAGAAGAATTGTCCTGGAAGAAACGCTGTACGCCTACCCAAGGGGGAAGCGACAACTTTGGCTTGAGAGAAATGCGAAGAGTGCGTCTCAATTCAAATTCGGGAAGAAGCTTGGCGGGGAAAATCGAACCATTGAAAAACTGACTCGTCCGAACAGCCTTTTCCTTTCCGCAGCGGCGCAAAACAACCACCCCCAACTGTCACCAATATATGAGTGGTTCTTGAATCAGATAACCATTTATTCAGATACAACTAGAACCCAGCTAGATACCATTAGCAGCATTGAAAACAAAGAGCTTTCAGCCAATGAAATATTGAGGTTCATGCAATTAGCTGACCTAGGGGTAAGCGGAATACAACTCTCTGATATTGATGAAGATGTATCAAAGAATATGAAGGAATTTGAAGTAGGGTTAACTGATTTACTTAAATCATATGTTGGTGAAAAAATCACTGAAAAGTTTTCTTCGATGAAACCTTCAAAAAAAAATTAATCTGCTTCATTCTGGCTACAGTGGCAGAAAAATCCCCCTTGATTTTGGATCAGAGTCCCATGGAACCCAAACTCTATTTTCCCTGATTGGGCCCCTCCTGAAAACTGCAAAATCGGGAGGGGTGATAGTTATTGATGAACTTGAAAACGGGATGCATCCACTACTAGCCCGGCAACTGG
>MPLX02268790.1_pt1 | contig 10784 bp, 10 predicted proteins | sample 1617341 | NCBI WGS metagenome assembly MPLX02 (sample SAMN05944804, study PRJNA350692) | marine metagenome | biome: marine; feature: ODZ; material: water; isolation source: 120 m water sample filtered on 0.2 um supor filter | place: Pacific Ocean | collected 2012-04-08 | depth 120m m | reverse complement strand
TTCTTGGAAAAAGATTAGTAAACCCGATGTCAGACAGTCAACTTGATCGGCTAACATCCTACGTCAAGGGGGTCAGCCGACCCCCTTGGGACCGCTGCAGATGAACTTCCTGTAAAGTCAGGTTACCCGCGCCTGTTTGATTGTAAAACCGCCAATAACCATTGTCGTGACAAACCAACCTATGAACCCGATGAACCATATTATTCCACCTACAGCCTCTATGGCCGTGGTTGAATCTAGACCAGGATCTCCGGCTGGAATTACTCCACCTATCAAAAGCAATAGTCCAAATAATCCAGTAAATGCACCTAATATGAGGTTCAGATTTTTTTGCCTAACTATTGCTATTCCTAGCAACAATATGGATGCGCCAATTAAAGAAAAGGAACTGTGCGCTATACCTTCTGAAATGGCATAAGCGACAGCGGCGTCACCACCCCGTTCTGTATACGAAGTGTCAAGCAAAGACATTTGCAGGCCGCTTGAAACAACAAGTATTGCGGCCGCCAAAAAGGCTAAAACTGAAGCCAATCCAGCGATGTCGGATCCAGGTCTGTTTTCACCTTGCATGGAACGAGCTAGGTATGCCGTACCAATCAAAGTAGCCAATATTGAAATAGTAAATACCGTTCCTGAAAGCGCAGACTGCATCGAGCTATCAATAAGCTGTTGCGCCGCAACAGCAAAGCTGTCAGTTTCTGACGTCGAAGTCTCTAAAAACGTGGTGATGAAGCCTAATATCATCCCACCCAGCATCATAGAGCCCGTAAGCATTTTAGATCCCATTATGAAACTCCTAAACCAGAGTTATTTCTCTATATACAGTGATATTTGGGCTATATTTTATAAAGCAAAGTAAGAAAAAGACATACGTTTTGAGATACAGATAAAACCAATTTAATAACTAATAAAAGTGGGACCCCTAACAGGACTCGAACCTGTGCCTCCGGTTTGGGAATTGTACTGAAGGTGTTTTAAACGGTCATTTTAAAGATTAGATTATCTATATTTGTACTCAGCACAATGGTTAATCTTCACTAACAGTCTTAGTCCTTATCGGTACATCCTCAGAATTTGTCTAAATTATATTTCTGGCCGCATCAATCAAAAGATAGATGGATATCAGAGCTAACAAAATACCACTTGCTCGTAGTATTAGAGATCTTCTTTTTGAAATTGTTGAAACCATTTTATTGTTACCAATAACTAGGGCTACGGTTGTGTACCATGCTCCATCGATAATACCGGCTGTCAAACCCATGATGAAAATTTCGACCCAATTTGAACCTGTATTTACAAACTGACTAAATATCGCTAAGAAAAACAAGGCTATTTTTGGATTCATTATGGAAATTCCGAATCCTTCTAGAGCGGCTCGTGTTAATTTGCGGTTGGGTGCTAGGGTTTCAAGAGTTTTAGGTGAAGGAACTGATTTTGAAGCTGTTATGGATGTTCGGTAGCCAATGTATAGGATTAAGCAAGCCCCGATAATTTGAAAGATATTAAGTACAACTTCGTAATTCAATATGATGGTTGAAAGCCCTACAACGGTTAGCATCGCCCATATTACGATTCCGAAGGCGTGAGATATTCCGGTAACTGAACCGCATATCTTACCTCTGTTTATTGTGTTAGTTACTACGACAGCAAGGCTTGGCCCTGGCGTGATAGCCCCTAAAAAACATATAAATATGATTTGTACCCAGGAAGTTAGTTCCATGATGCAATGTTTCTCCCTGGTTCAGTCATAGCAAAATTTCCGAGCAAATATCTACCTCAAGTTTGATCACACACAAAACAAATCGGGAGTGGTACCCCTAACAGGACTCGAACCTGTGCCTCCGGTTTAGGGATTGTACTAAAGGTGTTTTAGAAGATCATCTTAAAGATTAAATCGGCTCTATTTGTACTCAACACAGAGCCTATTCTTCACTAACAGTCTTAGCCTTTATTCATACATCCTCAAGAGTTTATGACCATTTTGTGACCATAATTCAACCTCCTATTTAAATAATTGACCTTACGAATAATTTGATTGCTGATTGGTTCTTTGGCGGTATAGCCAAGTAAACTCTTCTTTATAATTAAGGTAAGAGGTGAATATGGTTGGAGATGTTATATACGGCAGGGTGGTATTGCATGAGAGCTCTGTATTTAGGGATAAGAAGTCCTCGTCTGATTATTCAATCGTAATTACCTTGCCCGAAGGCGTGGACGGTGAATATGTTAGCCCAGTACCTATAAAGATAAGTATTGGAATCTGCCTGCGAATTTGAAATATATGACTCACCGCAGAGTTTTTGATGCTGAAGGCTCACATTTCATTGATGAAAATATTCACTCAAGTTTTTGGGAGGCACAGGCTGACTATAAAAGAAGATACTTCAGAGTAACCGAGCCAACATCCTCTACCCAAAATGCAAAACCACTTCCACCAGAAAAAGAGAGCACCTTCTTTTACCGACGGAGAAAGACTCTAACAGGAACCCTAATTGGGGTAGCAATTCTATTTTATTTTGTCAGATTTGCTGGCTATTTCTGCTATCAGAAATATCTACAGTCGAGGGTGTTGATTCAGGTAAGTTTTCTCTTGCGGTTTCGGTTTCAGGCACGTTTTCAGAGTTGGCAATATTGGCAATTATCGGGTTATTATCGTCCAATTGTGCGACCCCAGTAGATGCATCTTTCGACCCGCATCTGAATGCTATAGCACCTATTAGACAGGCAGCAACCATAGGGATCATCAGCCTTAATCGGGGTCGTGCCATAATGATTTTCATCTTTTCACAATACCCTCTTCCCACTTAGTTCGACCAATTGATTACTTCAATATTATGAGAGAACTTTAAGGAAATTATAAGAAGTTTTCACTTGTAGTGGAATCCTAGAGTCGTAAAAGTCATACCAAATAGGGAAATAACTCACGAATTGCAAGGAATTAAAGACTCCAATATATATATCGTTTTTTAGGGGTGATACAATCCAAAAAATACCGGAGACAGCTTAGTTAAAGGAAGGGTTCGGCATGCCAGAAGGTAAGGAACTATATATGCTTATGCTTAGGCGAATGATGCTCATTCGCAAGTTCGATGAAACAGTGAAGGATTTAGTTCAAAGCGCCGAGCTAGTCGGCATGGCTCACTGCTATATTGGTGAAGAGGCAGTAGCCGTGGGTGCCTGCACCGCACTGAGAGACGAAGACTATATAACTGGTAATCACCGGTCTCACGGTCATCCAATATCAAAGGGGGGGGATGTTCGAAGAGCGATGGCAGAATTGCTGGGAAAGGCTACAGGCTATTGTAAGGGCAAGGGAGGGTCTATGCATTTAGCAGACTTCGATATCGGCATTTTAGGAGAATCCGGGATTGTGGGGTCTGCTTTACCCGTTGCCGTCGGTGCAGCAATGGGAAGCAAAATGCAAAACAACGACAGAGTTGTCATCTCTTTTTTCGGGGATGGCGCCAGTAATCAAGGAGCATGTCATGAAGCTATGAACCTGGCTTCAATATGGAAATTACCTGTCATTTTCTTATGCGAAAATAACCAATACGCCGTCACCACCTCTTTTAAGGACACTGTTTCAACGGAAAATGTTTCTGACCGTGCCACTGCCTATAACATGCCAGGAGTATTAGTCGATGGACAGGATGTTATGGCCATGCATGAAGCAACTGTACATGCAATTCAAAGGGCCCGAGCTGGTGAAGGGCCGACCCTTTTAGAAGCCAAAACATATCGATATGAAGACCATTCAGAAGGTCTCAACAGAATTCTCAGGGAGCCTTACAGAACTGAAGAAGAAGTCGAATTTTGGCGTCAAAGAGACCCGATAGACATTCATTCGAAATGGCTTTTGGAAAACGATGTAGCGAGCCAAGAAGAGATTGATAAAGTACAACATGATGTATATGAGGCTATAGGTGATGCTCTTCAATTCGCTAGGGAGAGCCCGTATCCGGATGAAGCAGATTTATTTACTGATATGTTTGCGGACCCAATCCCGCTCCGCTAACCATTAATTGTCGGACTTATAACAAAATGATCTGATGAAAGGGGAATTTTATGGGTGAAATTACATATTCCGATGCGCTTAACCATGCATTAAAGGAAGAAATGCGGAGAGATGAAAAAGTGTTCCTCATGGGCGAAAGTATTCGAGGTGGTATTTATGGTGTGACCGGTGGCCTTTCACAAGAATTTGATAAACGGGTAATTGACACTCCATTATCGGAAAATGGATTCATGGGAGCTGCTGTCGGAGCTGCCGCTGTGGGGATGCGGCCAATCGTTCAATCATTAGCTAGTTTCGCTTGGGTTGCCATGGATCAACTGGTTAGCCAAGCTGCAAAGATGCGTTTTATGTTTGGAGGTCAGGTCAATTTACCCATAGTTTATCGCTGGGGGCTGCTGTATGGTAACAACATAGCCGCTCACCATGCCGATCGCCCATATCCCATGTTCATGAATATGCCGGGGTTAAAGATCGCTATACCTTCCACCCCAGCTGATGCCAAAGGATTGCTGAAAACAGCGATCCGGGATAATGACCCTGTCATGTTTTTTGAGGATAATAATTTAGCCGGCAGCCGTGGCGAAGTTTCAGAAGATCCGGAAATCTGCATCCCGTTCGGAAAAGCAGAAGTTAAGCGAGAAGGAGCGGATGTAACTGTTGTTACCATCGCTGGAATGCTGAGACCAGCCTTGGCGGTTGCCGATGAACTAGAATCTGATGGCATATCTGTCGAGGTGATTGACCCACGGACAATCGTACCATTGGATACCAAAACCATTCTAGACTCTGTTGAAAAAACAGGCAGGTTAGTTGTTGTTGACCCTGCGCATCGAAGCTGTAGTGTGGCGTCTGAAATATCTAGCATAGTTTCTCAAGAAGGGTTTTGGAGCCTTCAAGCCCCAATTCAAAGAGTGACCAGCCTTGATTGTCATTTCCCTTTTAGCCCAGCATTAGAACATCTTGTTTACCCTAATGAAGATAAAATCGCTGATGCGATAAACCTAACACTTGAATGAAAATAACCCGCTTAACCGAGCAAGGAAATAGTAAGGTGTAATGCATGGCCATTAACGTTGCCCTCCCTCAATGGGGTATGAATATGGAAGAGGGAATTCTGGTTAAGTGGTTAGTTGATCAAGGCGAAGAAATCCGAAAAGGCCAGCCTTTAGTGGAGGTTGAGACTTCCAAAATTAGCTCTGAGTTGGAATCACCAGCTGACGGAGTGATAGCACATCTAATGGCGCCGGAAGGAGCTGTCGTCAAAGTGGGAGATTTGGTGGCGGTCATCGGGGAACCGGGGGAAAATCCTCCTAGACCAGAGAAGACAGCATCTAAGCCCGGGAGAAGGAAGTCAACTCAAGAATCCCGTTTTAGCCTGAATAAACCAAATAGAATAAAAAGAACCCAGGCTACCCCAATTGCTCGAAAATTAGCTAAAGACAATAACATTGATATTGATGAACTGACCGGATCCGGGCCAAATGGAAGAATTTCTGAAGGTGATGTAAGGGAATACATCAAAAGGGACAAAGCAGGAACAAGGACAAAAACCGGTCAAATTTCCCCAAGAGCCAGAAGACTCGCCTTGAACAATAATATCGATCTGAATCAGATTTCAGGAACTGGCCCCAATAGGCGTATTTCCGTTGCAGACGTGGAAAATGCTATCGGTTCAATCGCTGACGCTGGTGTAGATGAAAAGTCGATAGGCGCTTCTCAAACATTATCTGGCTTGAGAAAAACCATTTCAGAACGGATGTCCCTCAGTGTGCGAACCATGGCACAGGTGACATTAACATCAGAAATCGATGCTACGAAAATGGTTGGTGTTAGGAAAAATTTACTCCAATCTTGGCGTTCTCATAAAATACGTCCAATGGATCAAGATATCCTGGTCGCAGCCGTCGGGGATGCCCTCACAAAACATCCTCGTTTAAATTCTTTCCTTAAAAATGACACGGTGTTATTGGCAAAGGACATTAATGTGGGCATAGCAATGGCTGTACCTGATGGATTGATGGTGCCGGTCGTTAATTCTGTAAATGAAACCAGTCTCATCGAAATAGCAAAAAATCTCCGAGATCTGGCAAACAAAACTCGAAAGAACAGTTTAAACATAGCCGAGGTTTCAAATGCAGGGTTTACTATAACTTCTTTGATGAATCATGACATCGACGTTTTCACCCCTTTGGTTGACCCGCCTCAAGTCGCGATTCTAGGAATCGGAAGAATAACTGATAAACCTGTAGTGGTCGATGATGAAATCGTTATCAGGCAGATTATGCATATCAGTGTAACTTTTGATCATCGAGCTTTAGATGGTGTTCCCGTCGCTGAATTTATTCACACCCTAAAAAGCAACCTTGAAGACCCCGAGTGGCTGAAGGAACGTTGCCTGAACAATCAACTACCTTCGAGACGCAATTAAAATTGCTAAGCCATATGAATTTATTGTCCGGTTGTAATTAGCAATAAGAGAAATCACCCTTTGATCCTAGACATCATCGAGGTATAGAACTGGGATTTAATTTATTTTCCTCAGGAGTGCTATTATCAGCTTAGCAAGAACTACGGACGATTCAGCTTGAAAACGGAGGTATAAATGTTACCTATAAGCACGGAACCGATGCAGATTAGAACCTCAAATATTATTGATTCAAAAGGAGACGGTCCATGGTATGAAGCCCTATTCTCAGATGGACGCAATAATGTGGGGTTAATCTGTGACACTCTAGGATCGGTAAACGACGATCACTACCATCCTGACTTTAATGAATTTTGGATCATACTCAAAGGTTCACTTGAGTTTGAAATAGGTGATTTCCCGACCATACATGCCCACAAAGGAGATGTTGTACTAGCTCCTGCTGGAGAAAGACATCTTATAAGAACTATTGGCAATGAATCTTCTGTTAGATTGCATGTAAGCAAGATTGGTTCTGATCATGCCAATAGGAAAGATCGAAGTAATCAGACAGTCCCCTACCCTACTCAAAAAGAACCCCCTAACCTTCTACATACCACCTTGGACTCAGTAATAGAACAACTGGGCGAACCACAGTGGGTAACTAGCATCATCAAGGATTCATTAAATACTGCCAATCTGGTATACAGTGCTCCTGGTACACCACATGACGCGCACTGGCACCCAGAATTCGACGAATGGTGGACAATCCTGAAGGGGGAGCTAACCTGGAATCTGGGTGAAAAACGCCCCGTATACCAGGTAAAAGAAGGCGATATCATGTATTTGCCTAGGGGATTGAAACATCACATACTTACCCAAGGCTCGGAAACTTCCTTCAGATTGGCAATAACTGATTCCGAAGGGCTCCACGTTTTCCAGGAAGGCGATGAAGATGCGCCTCCTCCTCGGGAATAGAACCTTTAAGGCTACTATTTCACATGTCATCTCAGGTTTGGAGGCAACCACCAAATGAATTGACGTGTTTAAATGGAGTGAAGTCTCTATCAGGACTAAAACTTTGTACATTCGGTTTAGGAATCTCTTTGCCAGTCAACCGTAATGCATACGGCGACCTATTAGCTAATATAACGAAATCTGGCAAATTACCATAAGTGTGTTTCCTGAACTAAATCCTGTTTGACTAAGGGTTCAGATATATATTGATACTTTGACGAGAATATTCACTCCAGTCTCGCGTCCCGGTGCTCTCTGTCTATTTCTTCCAGTTAGCCCGTTCTGCCTCGTAGGCCCGGCTCGCATTGTGCAATGCGCTTTCCCTCTCCTCTGCCAGAGTGTCTCTCATGCCTCTGAAGAAATCGAAAGACATGTCCAGACTAGCCGTGCTGCCTTGGAATTTGGGCATGACGTACCTGGCGGCCAACTCGTAGCTGTTTTTCATCTGTTCATGGGTACCGAGCTCTGTTGCCAAGAAAATGAACTTGCCGAAGCCGCCACTTTCCTCATCGAGACGATTGATAGAGTCCACGAGGTCGTCGGGAGTGCCAATACACCAAATACCCTCGTCGACCATTTTATCGATAATCTGGTCGGCCGGGCCATCGATCGGTGGGTTGCCCACCACTTTATCGAAGTACTCCCTCATCAACAGCCCCGAATTCCTGCGGGCGATGGACATCGCCTCCTTTTTGGAGTCGGCTAAGAACACATGCTGCACTAAGCCCCAGTTTTCGCGGTTCATCTCCCGGCCGAATTCGGCAGCAGACTGGACCCCGATCTCCCAAAGATCTTTGAGAGTATTGTGATAGAAACCCCCAGGCGAACGGGCGAACGTGAGGGACACGGGGGTTGCTCCGTGCTTTCCGGCAAGCTTCATCCCTATCGGTGATTGGGCTGAGGCCACCATGATTTCAAAGTGAGGTTGGCTATAAGGACGGAGTTGAAGATGCGCGTCTACCAACTCAAACCAGTCGGAACGATAGGTAAACGGTTCCTCTTCGGTTAAGAGTCGCATGATCACGTCCAGTGACTCTTCCATGCGAGGCCGCGCCTGTTCGTGGGGTAGGCCCAGCATGTGCCCATCGGAATTGAGAGCGCCTGGTCCTACCCCCATCGCTGTTCGGCCTCTCGTCAAATGGTCCAGCAGGACCATTCTATTCGCCACTATCAGTGGGTGGTGATAGGGCAAAGGAATAACGCCAGTGCCAAGCTTGATGTGCTTAGTGCGCTGCGCCGCGGTTGCAATAAATATTTCTGGAGATGAGATGGTTTCCCAACCACAGCTATGGTGTTCTCCTATCCAAGCCTCATCGTAACCAAGATAATCGAGCCATTCAAGCAACTCAAGGTCTCGTTCTAGTGCCAATGTTGGGTTTTCAAACGGTGCATGAAATGGTGCTAGGAATATTCCAAAACCTAATCTATCGGGTAAAGACATATTCACCTCCCTAATTCCAATTATCTTCTACCTGAATCAATTTCAATTTTTCCAAACAACCTTCCTCCGGTATATCCTACCAAGGTATTTAGAAAGCCTTCTCAAATATGAGGCTCGTCTGCGTTGATATCACAATTTCATCATATGGTTGGAGTCATATCTTATAAGTTGTTCATGGTCTGGAATTGAAAAACACATAAGGGTACATGACCTTAGGCATTCCGCAGTGAGCTTAGCCCTTCTCAAAGGGGTCCCTGGGAAAGTGGTTCAGGAAATGCTCGGGCACACACTATTCATCCACGATGGATATCTATAGCCACGTCGACCCAGGTATGCATATGGAAGCTTCAGAGAAGATGAATGAAGTCTTAGAAGGCTAGCATTTCAAAAAAGGAGCCACATATTTAAGAAGGCAATCGGTACATATTCAAATCAGAAGTCCAATTCTCTTACAGGGGCAATATCACACTTGGTCCAGCTTAAAGCAGGCCTCAAAAATTCGTACAACTTATCTACTTCATCAGTATCTACCACATAGACAGCACGATGCTCTGGTCTGCCTCCGAGGGCTAAAATGACTTTCACTCCTGCTTTTTCTGCCCCCTCAGAAGTAATCATTTTTCAGGAGAATTGGTTACTAGTGGGCAACTTTCTACGGTGTGGTCAACAGTTACATGAAATAACATGTTTTCCCTCCGTAATTTCTAACCATTATTATATTTCTTGTATTCACGAACCTGTTCTGTAAGCTATACGACTTAGAGTTCTAAACATTCTCACCGTCAATGACGAAACCTTGCTTCTAAAAGGAGCAAAGCTTTCACCGTTTACCTCAGCAATTATGCTGTTTACATCTTCAAGTGAGTTTATTCCATTAACTATTCGCACTACATCAGGATTACCAAACATTGGAACAGAAATAAGAGGGTCCATCGTTTTAGATGAATCTGCCATCTCAAGAACAGTATCCAGCAAATTTGGAGCTTCACCCCTCTTTGCAACAAAAATAGTTCTTATCATGTACTTAGCCTCTGGAGAAAATACCTCAGGCTGTCTTACATTGCGGATTATGGAGACATTTACATCTTCACAATCTGCTGCCAATTTCTGAAACTTATCTCGAGACTGGTCATTTTCAAGGAATCCATCGTGGAAAGCTTCTATTTCTCCCAACGTATCGAATGTTAAGGCGCTTATGACCCTACTCTTAAGAGCGGGAGGCGTTGAGATTGTGAAAGAGACGTTACCATTTTGATTAAGACCTTTAATTAAATCAATCGAACCCTCTGTTACGTCAAAGTTTTTTCCTTGCTTTGGTATCCTACTAACGTTTTGTATGAATTCCGGCATAATAAGCTCCTTTTATCTGAATTATTGTCCGTAACACAAAATAACCGTTTTACTCGTTATTGGCAAAGTATCGGCTTAAATCTCTCATAGTATGTCAATAGAACCTCAAGGTTTAGATTAATTGGACTTTGTAGATTTAGCTGTAACTATGAATTCAGCCGAGAGTTCTTGACCATTTTGTGACCATAATTTATATTGGCCCAAGAGGTTAAAAAGGCAACCCTGGCCAGACTGGAATCTGTGCCTCAGGTTTAGAAGACCGGCAAAGTCAGCCTTGGGTCGCACAGATTTCTGTCAAAATTCCCTATCGCCAGTACCCTAATAGCAGGAACCTCTCGTTACACCTCAGCCTTCTGAATCAGGCTCTTTTGCCAAAATTTACTGTCATCGGTATTTATGTTCAGGTGGTCTCAAGGATTTATACTCATCATTTGTTAGTATCCTTGACACTGTCATAAACCTCAATCCGAGGGGAATCTCTAACGAAAAACTCGATCCTCGTCCTTGGCAAATGTCAATGGTGATATGGGAATATTTATAATATTCAAATTGATCTT